>Ga0207421_10000077_pt1 | contig 105203 bp, 88 predicted proteins | sample SodLakKL_010_SED_4_FD_187542 | JGI IMG/M metagenome (GOLD analysis project Ga0207421, IMG submission 187542) | Alkaline sediment microbial communities from Lake Tanatar, Kulunda Steppe, Russia - 8KL_010_SED (SPAdes) (version 2) | ecosystem: Environmental > Aquatic > Non-marine Saline and... | reverse complement strand
GCAGCGTCTGTTCGCTTTCCTGCCGGTATATGCGGGATCGGTCCAGCCGGTCGCTCTGCCGGGTTAGGTATTGCTGCTCGAACGTAAAACGCTCTGCGTTGGAGCCGGGAATCACATAGCCATCGAGATAGCTCAGGATTCCGGTAATGGCGATGGCAAAAAGCATGAAGGGCGTCATGAAGCGGTACAGGCTCACCCCCGCGCCTTTAATGGCGGTTAGCTCGAGCCGGTCGGTCATCTGCCCGGCTACAAGCAATATGGCCACAAATACTGCAAGTGGAGCCACGAGCCGTACCATCTCGGGAATATAGTTGAGGTAGTACTGCCCCCAGATCTCTGCCATGGTTGCACCCCGGTCGGAAAACGTATCGCTGTTTTCTGAAAAATCGATGATGATAAAAATGAAAATGAGTACAGCCAGAACCATGAGTGTGGCGAGGAACAGGCGCACAATTATAAATCGGTCTATGCGGTTCATGGCTTCACCTGCGTAGAGTTTGGCTCAGGACTTTCTTCGTTGTTTTCACTCAGCTCTTCGTTGCCGGTCCGTGTCCAAAGATCCGAAATACGGAATTCGTACATCACCTTGGCGGTAAGATATAGACCAAGAGCCAGCAGAGTGATGTTGCCGAACCACATTCCCCAGAACGGGCTTATAATCATGCGGTCGGCAAGTTTTTCTCCCTGAATAATAGTTACCCAGTAGTAGGTGAAAATTACGGCAGAAATGAGCGCGTTAAAGCCCAGATTTCCCTTTCGGGTTAAAATGCCGAGTGGGGCACCAACGAGAACAAAAATAATGCAGCCGATGGGAATGGATACCTTTTTGTGTACCTCAACCATATACTGTGCGCTGCGTTCGATTCGCCAGTCCATGTTGTTTTTGAGGGAACTTAATCGCGATGCTGAGTTTCTTAGCGTCGTAACCGAGGTATTGGCAACTTTTACCTGCGTTTCCAAATCGTCGATCATATTTAGCACAACGAAGGGAGTCAGCAGCGAATCGGGCTCATCGGAATATGCGTTTGTGTTAAGGGTGATGGCGTTCGTGGCCGAATCTAAGGTGTCGCCAGCCGTTTCCTGCCGGGCTGCTTCGGCTCGCTCCCGTGCCAGGCTGTCGGCATAGGCTTCCATTAGGGTAACCGTGCCACCGTATTCGGTAGTATCGGGAGGGTACTCATCATCCTGTTGTGCGGGTCCTGCGCGAAGGGCCCTGCGCAGGGATAAGGCGCGGTTTGTGCCTTGTCCTTCTGTTAGCCTTTGTAAATCCCTTGCTGTATCGTTGTGAAGCGAATCGATGATGGCGATCATCATTTGGGAGCTCATAGTGCGGTCGTCGCGTCTTCTCCGTTCGGGATCAGTGCGGGAGAAGCTAAGATCAGACAGGTCGAAATTAACGCGGTATTCGGTAAAATGAGAACGCTCGACCCGTGTTTTTCCGTCAGGGCTGCTGCTCAGGTTACGATTGATGGTGCCATCAAATAAAAACAGGCTTAGAATATCGGTGTTCGGTACGGAAGCCAGATAGCCTCGTGAAGCTTTAATGATGGCCGGCTCCACCGTGTCGTCGCCTTCCCGAAAGAGCGTTACGTCCTGCAGGCTGTCGGAAGCGGCCGGAATTCCGCGAACAAGGAAGTTATAACCATCGATGCCATCATAAAACACGCTTTCCTGAAGATCAAAACCGGGGCGCTGCATGCGGATATCCAGAAAAAGGGAGCGGGCTTTGTAATTTGCATCCGGGAGTATTTCGTTTGAGAAGTAAATCAGAAATACGGCAAGGAGGGAAGCGGCAATAAAAATGGGCCGGATGATGCTTAGCGGATTGATACCGGCTGCACGGATAGAGGTAAACTCATTGAGTTCGGAGAATTTTCCAAACGCCATCAGGCAGGCAACAAGGACAGCCATAGGAACGGCCAAAACCACCATGTAGGCGAGATTGGTAAGAATTAGTTCAATAATTACGGTCGCAGGAATGCCCTTGCCGATCAGCTTATCCACATGCAGGATAAGGAACTGCATGAGAAGCAGAAACATCACAATAAGAAAACAGAACAGAAACGGGCCAATATGGCGTTTCAGAATTTCTGTCTGGAGCTTGCGAATTACCTTAACGGACATTCAGGGCAGAGGGATTAAATCTTGAGTACTACGCAAATAGGTGGTATTATTGGCGACAGTCTGACAAAGTCGCCATAAAATACGATACTTTCTGCGCCTTAAAAATTGATAACAGATATGTTTTTCGGTTATTGCATGCGTATATTAGGCGCTGTCCATGAACTCAGAATAAAAAAGCTCAGCCTATTTCAAATCGTTACTGTTTTCCCGGAACAACCGGAATCATCAATTAGTATATATCAACATCTGAAGTAAAGCCGAATCTCTAAATTTACGTGCATATCGCTGAGCACAATTTTTGGTGGATTTTAGCCTGCGCACTGCTGGTATTTTTGCCGCATGGAGCCGAAGCTGAGAACCGCTTTTTGCAAGATTATTTTTCAGAAGAACCTCTCGCAATTCGGGATGAAGACCCCTTCGCCCGTCTACGCGCTGATTTGCCTTCACTCAACGACGGATTACCGCATAGGGGAGACATGCGTCCGTTTTTTGCTGCTGCGCCCGATACACTGCCGGAAGAGCCCGTTGTTCCCGATTTTGAACCGCCGGTAGAAGATGCAGCTGTTTCGGAAGATGAGGAAGAAGATGAATTCGCCCTCTTACCGGAGTCCGGCCCACCCGCGCAGGATTCTGTTAGCGTGCTTCCGGGTCCGAGAAGCTATATTTCCACGCCTGCCTTCCCAAGACAGCTTCCGCGCCTGCTACAGATTCGTCTGAATGAAGACCGTACCGAAGCCGTACGTGATTCTGCCAGTGGCGACATTCTGGTTAAACGCACCATGTTTGGCTTTCCTATAGACTTCGACAGTCGTTACACGTTCAACCAGTATGCTGCTGAGCACAAGCGGCATACTATGCGGGATAATTTTAAAGATCTCATCCGGGAGGAAGACATCAGACGGGCAAGGCGCAGAGGCGTGCTTGACTTCCGTATTTCTGTACCTGGCGGACAAAGCTCGGCGTTCACCACTATATTCGGAAGGCCTGAGGTAAACCTCCGGGTTACCGGTTCGGCTAACATGAACGTAGGGGTTTCTATCAGCGACTCGGAAGATCCTGCGCTCCCGGCCGATCAGCAGCGTAGAATTGATCCCAAGTTCGATCAGAATCTGAAGCTGAATATTGCCGGTACCATTGGCGATAAGCTCACTATATCTACCGACTGGGATACCGAGCGACAGTTTGAGTACGAAAACCGCCTGAACATTCTCTATACAGGCTACGAAGATGAAATTATACAGTCGATTGAGCTGGGTAATGTATCCATGGAAACGGGTAACAGGCTTATTCGCGGCGGTGGCTCTCTTTTCGGAATAAAGGCCACGGCCAAGCTGGGCGCTCTGGACATCACAACCGTTATTTCCCAGCAGGAGAGTGATTCGCAGACGGAGACCATTACCGGTGGCTCGCAGGAAACGGCGATAAATATTGCGCCAAACGCATACGAGAACGATCGCCACTTCTTTCTGGATTTTTACGCGCGCCAGGAGTTTGAGGACGTGATGGCCGACGTGCTGAACCCGCGTCGTCTGTTCGATATCATAAATATTGACGTTTATGTACTCGACATAACTTCTTCTGAAGAAGAGGGCCGTGTTCCCGCAATTGCGCTGGTCGATTATGGTACAAACCAGGTTGGGAACGTATTCGCTCCCCCAAACGAGGAGTTCGATCCCTTCGATCCGGGCGCTCTTGAGCAGTTCAGAGATCCTACCGTTGGCGTTTCTGCTGAAGACCTGGGCGTGGCTTCAGATGAGTTTGAGGAAGGTATCTTCATACCGCTTCAGGAGAATGTGGATTACGAGATTAACCAAAGTCTGGGCTACATAAGCTTGACACGAACCCGGCTCGATGAACGTCAGGCGCTGGCGGTTTCATATTCGTACCGGGATAATCAGACGGGGGAAATTATTTATGTGGGTGACCAGAGCACCGGTTCAAACAACCGTTTGTTTCTAAAATTGTTACGTCCGTCGAACCAGAGCACGAGCAGTCGTTCCTGGAATCTTACCATGCGAAATATCTATTCGCTGGGCGTAAGCAACCTTACCCGCGATAATCTGGAATTCGATGTTTTCTATACGGGCGGTACTACCGATCAGATTAACATTCCGGGCATCAACAATATTCTTCTTCAGGATCTGGGTCTTGACAGGGTTGATGCGCAGGGTAACCCGACGCCGGATAACCGGATTGACTTTAACACACAGACTTTAGACCCCCGCAGCGGTCGCGTTATCTTTCCATATCTGGAGCCGTTTGGACAACGGATAGTTGATATTATTGAGGCTTCGAATCTCCCAGAGTCTGAAAAACAGGATGCGATCAATCGATATGCTTTCTTGGATTTGTACACAAACCGGCCAAACTCTGCGGGCCAAAATTCACGCAACGCGTTATACAGGCTGCGCGGAACAGCCAGGGGTGGCGTTTCTGATAGTTTTATGCTTGGGATTAACCTCATTCCAGGATCTGTTCGAGTGCGATCAAACAATATAGAGTTAACTGAGGGGGTGGATTACGAGGTTGACTACATCCTTGGCAGTATTGTTATTACGAATCCGTCTTATCTGTCGGCCGGCCAGGATATTCAGGTTGAGTATGAGAGTAATCAAATGCTTCAGATCCAGCAGACTACATTTACGGGTGTTCGTGCTCAGTATAACTTTACCGACGATATACGCCTTGGCGGTACATACTTTCGTTTGAATGAGCGCCCGATTCAGGATAAAATCCCCGTAGGCGACGAACCAATTAACAACACCATTATTGGTTTCGACGGCAGGGCTAACTTTGATGCCCCCTGGCTCACACGTGCGCTTAATGCATTACCACTGCTCCAGACCCGTGCACCTTCATCTATCGATATATCCGGTGAATGGGCTCAGTTACGTCCGGGTGTTGCACAGACCAGCGCCGTACAGCGTGCGATTAACAGAGGTGAGCTGTTCTCTGATGAGGAAAACGGTCTGGCATTCATCGATGATTTTGAAGGGTCGCGCTCTACAGTTAGTTTCCTTAATCCCGGCCGATGGTACCTGGCGTCATCACCCTATGCTTTGCCTTCAATTGACCAGGACATGGAAAATGCAGCACAGCAGCCGGGTATACGCGCCATCCGGTCTGACCTGCGCGCACAATTTTCGTACTATATGATACCGACAACGATTTCCCGCGGCGGCGTTTCTTTCCCGGAGTCTGCTGAGGTATTAATCGAAGACGTGTTCCCAAACCGCCAGATTTCCACTCAGGATCAGCGAACGATCCAGACGCTCGACGTTTTTTATAATCCGCAGGAACGCGGCCCGTACAATTATAATATGGATTTACGGAACGTACTGGAGAATGAGCCGGAAAATATGTGGGGTGGTTTTACAGCTGTGCTTCCTGGTGGACTGGGCGACTTCTCTCAGCAGAATATAGAGTTTCTTGAGTTTTGGGTTCAGCCGGTACTGCCCGATGGCCGCAGCCCGGAATCGTTTAACCCGGCCGATTACGACGGTACAATCTACTTCGATATTGGTTCGGTGAGTGAAGACGTAATCCCCAATAATACTCTGAATACAGAAGACGGCCTGTATGAGCGAGAGAACAACCTGCGTATTGACTCCGAAGGCCGTTCTTATGTACTCAACTCTCCGGTTGAGTTCAACGGGCAGTTTTCTGTTGCCAATATAGACCGTGAGGATGTTGGCCTGGATGGCGTACCAAGTACGGGTAATAACGGGCTTAACGAACAAACGCTTTTCGCTGATTTTATAAGCGCGATGGAAACCGCATACGCCGATGATCCCGACCGTGTTGCCATCATCCGCAATGACCCTTCGAATGACGAGTACATTTATTACGATAATGAATTAGTGCGTAATCGTCCGCTGCATGAGCGTTTTTACCGTATGTACGGCTATCTTGAGGGCAACTCGATCTCTGTAGGATCTCAGCGCGCTGTAACAAACCGTCCGGATTCTGAGGGTCTTATTAACCCGGCCGTGGTTAACACAGAAAATTCCTTTTTTCAGTATGAGTTTAATCTCAACCCGGCAGATACCACCTCGCTACGGGTAGGACAAAACTACGTGGTCGACCGGCAAAACAATCCGGATCTTGTGGGGCCCTGGTATCAGGTGAGGATACCGCTGCGTGACTTTGTTCGCCAGGTTGGTAATATCGACGATCTTCAGCGCGTAACGCACATCCGCATGTGGATGTCGGGTTACAATGAGCCATTCACCCTGCGTTTTGCCACAATGGAGTTTGTGGGTAACCTATGGAGAAAAGCCGATAACATAGGCAACACACAGGATGAGTCTACTATTTTCGACATCTCCACAATCAACTTTGAGGAAAATGCCTCCCGCCGTCCGGTTCCGTATCGCATTCCGCCGGGGGCTATTCGTTCTACGATTCGGGGGCAGCAGGAATCTATTGTAGACAACGAGCAGTCGCTTGTTCTAAATGTAGAAAACCTCAAATCGCAGGATATCCGGATGATAAGCCGCGTGTATCCGGGTAACCTCAGCCTTGTAAACTACTCTAACATGCGCATGTTTGTGCATGGTGAGGGTTATGAGAACAGGGGCGACGTAGAGCTTGTGTTACGTCTCGGCAGTAACCTGGAAAATAACTACTACGAGTATCGCCAGCCTATAACTCCTACAGATACTACATACCAGTTTAACTCTGTTGCACAAACTGCCGGCGACCGCGAAGCGGGCTTGTCTGAAGATGCTGACCAGGTTTGGCTGCCCGATGAAAACAGTATGAATATAGTGCTCAGCACGTTTAACGAGTTAAAGCAGCTTCGGGACCTGGAAGGTGTGGATCCGGACTTCAAATACGAACGCTCAGATATCCTGCGTGATGCCGTTCCAGGTGCAACCCTAAGCATTGTGGGTAACCCATCGCTTGACCGGGTTACGGAGATTGGTATTGGTGTAAGAAATCCCAATCAGCGGTCAACGATTCCCGGAATGCGTTCCGTTGTTAAGGGTGATGCCGGTTCAGACGCTGCCCCCGCAAATGAAGTCGGGCCCGGAGTGCCAAACCTTGACGCTGAGATATGGGTGAACGAGCTTCGTGTTTCCGGTTTTGACAATCGCCGCGCGTGGTCTGGTAACGTATCGGCCCGGGTTGAAATGGCAGACTTCGCAACGCTCAACGCAACGGTAAGCCACCGGCAGGATGGTTTTGGATCTATAGATTCCCGCATGGTTGATAGAAGCACCAGCGATGAAACCAGCTATAACCTAAGCACGCGAATAAGCCTGCACCGATTTATTCCGGAAGCCTACGGGTGGAATATTCCGCTGCAGCTTAGCACGCAAAACTCTGTTTCTACTCCAAGATTTCTTCCCCGTGAGGGTGATATACGCTTTTCTGATTTCGAGTCTGCGGTCCGAAACGATGTAGAAGACCCGGAAGAGCGCGATCGTATTATAAGTGAGCGTCTTCAGGAGATTCAAACCCGCAGAGAGTCATATACTATAAACGTATCGGGCCTCACTAAGAATAACTCCAGGGGATTCTGGACACGCAATTTTGTGGATCCGTTCCGGGTATCTTACAATTACACCACCTCCGACGCCAGTAATCCGAATAACGAGTTTGATAACCGCTGGAATTATACAACCTCGCTGGATTACAACCTTACGTTCCAGAATGTGGAGACGCTTCGTCCGCTTGGTTTCCTTGAAGACCTCCCGCTGCTGAACCTTATTTCCGGCTTCCGCCTGGCCTATCTGCCGCGCAGTATAGGTACTACGCAGACCCTGGATCGCAGATATTCCGAGCTGCAGCGCCGCTCTTTTGACGGGCAGGACCCCTTCAACCTGCAGCAGCAGCACCAGTTTACCTACGTTAACACCTTCAATATTAACTACGATATTACTCCGCCGATTTCGCTTCGAATGACTACGCGAAATGAGTTCAATCTGGACGCTATTTCCCGCGTGTTCGATGCCGATTCTACGCTATATGATATTCGGCCGAGCTTCGATATTATCAACGATGCACTTTTTGATGGCGATATCAACGCTCGTCAGGAAGATTACCAGGAAAACTATACGGCTACATGGCGACCGCGCTTCAACCAGATCAGTCAGCTCAACTGGTTAACGTATCAGGCGAGCTACCGCGGTGGATTCCGCTGGAGAAACGCGCCACAGGGCTCAGGTCTTGGGGCCACGGTTAGCAACACCTATGGCTTGGATCAGACGCTGGGCATTCGCTTGCAGGATCTGCTAAAGAAAATTCCGTTTTATGATAATGCAGTTCGTGCGAATGATCAGGAGTTCAGGCAGCGTGAGCAGGAGGCCAGAAGAAAGAGAGAAGCCCGTGAGCGGGAACGTGAACAACGACGTTACGACAGGGATGTCGCCCGGGCCGAAGAGCGCGGAGAAGATCCGCCGGAAATGCCTCAAAGCCTCAGGCGAGGTGGCCGTGGATCCCAGCCAACGGCAGAAGAGCGCAGCTTGAGCGATAATGTACAGTATCGTGCAAGGCAGGTCTTGCTTTCGCTGGTTAGTATGCAGAGTCTGGATGTTACCTATGGGCAAAATATTACGTCGAGCCAGTCGGGTTATGCCGGAGACGCGTCTATTTTCAGCGCGTTCAACAATCCGGATGACGGAAACTTCTCGCCTGACTTCGGGTATCGTTTTGGATTAACAAATGAAATTCCGTTTGCTCAGGTGGTTCGTCCTGAAGATGAAGGGCAGGTGTTTAACCTGAGCCAGAATGTGAACGAGAACAACGATTTGCGTGTACGAACCAGAGTAGCTCCGTTTCGTGACTTTACCGTCGATCTGGACTGGAACATCCGCTGGAGGGAAAACCAGCAGAATTCAATTACGGTGAACATGGACTCACTCTCAACTCAGCCAAATTTACGTGGTGAAGTCGAAACTTCGGTATGGTCTTTTGGAGGCGGGTACCGCGATCTTTATAACCGGCAGCTGAGCACAGGTCTTAACAGCCTGCCCGAAGCCGGTTTCGAAATCAGCTCTGAAGACGGTCGCGATGTACTTCTTAACCGTAATAGCGTAGGAAGAGATTTCCGATCTGCATATCTCGGTGGATTTGGCGGAACCGTTGATTCGCGTGGCTACCTGCCGTTTCCTATGCCCACCTGGCGCGTTAACTGGGGCGGCTGGGAGCGTCGTATTGGATTCTTCCGCACCTACATTAGCAGGTTAACGCTTTCGCATAACTACTCCTCAACATACCGCCTGCAGTGGCAGTTTAATCCGGATGAAGGTAACGCAATCACGCGTCCGGTAGGAGATTATACCGTTCTGGATACAAGGCGCGAATTCGAGCCAAACTCCATCACCCTCACGCGTTCGTTCCAGCCGTTACTTGGAGTGAACTTCACTTTCGTAAACGGTATTAGAACAACACTGAACTATAATCAGTCGCGAAGCACAAGTCTGAGCGTTACCAATTATAACGTAGTGGAGCAGGATTCGAGAAGTATTACCGCACAGGTTGGCTACAGCGTGAGGGGGTTCCGTCTGCCGTTTTTCCGCCGCTTCTCCAATACGCTGGATCTCAATCTGAACGTAAACTATGCGGAAGACCTGCGTAAAACATACGCTCTTAACAGCGATCTTGGTGATGTGTTCCGTGGCCCGGCTAACGACATTATCCGAGACCCCGGCTTCTACGAGCCGGCAGAACCTACCGAGCGTGGTGATGCCAGGCTTACCATAACACCGAGTATTGGGTACACTTTCTCGCAGACAATTCGGGCTAACTTCGAATACCGCTACTTCCAGCTTACTCCACGCTCGAGCGGCGTATTCCCGAGAACCGATCAGGACATAATGTTTAACATAGTTGTAACCATCCGGTCCTAGATCATGGGCATTTTATTCATTCTGCTAAGCGTAAGCTGCTCGCTGCTGCTGGCACATCTGCTCAAGCTGGGAGAAGTGAAGCAATACAAAGTGTTGAATATTCTCACCGTTAATTATGTGATAGCATTCGGGGCGGCTATTGGCATTAATGCGTGGAACGGACTTGATGTAGTACCCGCGTTTCCAGTCTGGTTCTGGATTTTCTGCGCGTTTATCGGCTTCATATTTATTGCCAATTTCTTTGTGCTGAGCCGTTCGGTGCACCTCAACGGAGTCGGCGTGAGCATAGCCGCGATGCGTCTGGCGCTGCTTGTGCCGGTGCTTCTGTCCGTCTTTTTCTATGGCGAACTGCTCACCTATTCTAAAATAGCCGGTATCCTGCTCGTTTTCGGAGCACTGTTTATGCTGATTGCCGCAAGGCGTGATGTTAGTCTCACAAAGGTCGGAAGCGCCGGGTTGCTGTTACTGTTGTTTTTCTTCTCCGGCATGGCCGATGCTTCGCTTAAAATCTACGAAGAGGAAATGAGCGCCGTGGCCAGCGAAGCCCACCTGATGAGCGCCATCTTCATGTTTTCGCTTTTATTTGGAATAGCAGCAATTATAAAGACGGGCGATATCCGCCGGATTAATTTATCCGAAATAAAGCTTGGCGTGAGCATCGGTGTGCCAAATCTGCTGTCATCCATTTTTCTCATCAATGCATTTGCCTATTTTGACGCCAGCGTTGTTTATTCCGTAATAAATATGCTTGTTGTTATGGGAGGGGCTCTTATCGGGCTTCTCTATTGGAAAGATAAAGTCAGCCGTTTTGAGGCAATTGGAATGGCTATGGCGGTTCTCGCCATTATAATATTGATACAATTTTGAACCTTAAACTATTAATGTGCATATGAGCAGCGAAAAATCAGCCGCACCCGTAGAACGTATTATTAAAAAAGCTTCAGCCGCCGGAAAACGAATCGGACTGCCCGAAGCAACCGACCCTAGAATGCTGGAAGCCGCAGCAGAACTGGCTCAGAAAGGAATCTGTATCCCGGTCCTTATAGGTGATGCAAACCTGATAAAAATTGCGGCTAAAGAGGCCGGTATTACACTTCCGGAAAACGTTGAGATCCAGCCGGTAGAAGATCTGGAAAAACTCGAGCTTTTCTCGACTCAGCTTTTTGAAAAGCGTAAACACAAGGGGATGGATAAAGAAACTACCCTTAGCATGATGAAACAGCCGCTGTGGTTTGCCGATTTCATGCTCAGTAACAAAGAACTCGATGGCTGTCTTGCCGGTGCCGTACATACCACCGGTGATGTAATACGTGGCGCAATCCAGAGCGTGGGCGTTGCCAAGCAGGGTGGTATGGTTTCCAGCTGTTTCCTCATGATTCTGCCCGACGGACGGGAAATTACCTATGCAGACTGTGCCGTAATTCCCTATCCCGATGAGCATCAGCTTGCTGGCATAGCCGTTGATGCAGCCCAAACGCACAAGAAGCTTACCGGTCAGGAGCCGGTTGTGGCCATGCTTTCGTTTTCCACCAAAGGAAGCGCCGCACATGATCGTGTGGAGCTGGTAACAAAAGCCACGGCACTTGCCAAAGAAATGGCCCCGGACTTAAAAATAGACGGTGAGTTTCAGTTTGATACCGCTTTTGTGCCGGATATTGGGAACCGAAAAGCGCCCGGCTCAGAAATAGCAGGCCGTGCAAACGTGTTTGTATTCCCGAACCTGGATGCCGGAAATATCGGCTACAAAATTACTGAGCGCGTTGGCGGGGCAATTGCCCTTGGTCCGGTACTTCAGGGGCTGGCTGCGCCGGTTAACGACCTTTCCCGGGGATGCTCTGCCGGAGATATAGTGCTGATGTCTGCCATAACATCGCTCCTGGCAGATTAATCTTACCCGGTTTATACTAACAAAAAAGCCCGCTTCAGAATAGTTTCTGAGGCGGGCTTTTGTTTTAATTACTGTGTTTCAGGGTGATGCCATCCGGTCTGCAGTAAGCATTTGGGAAGCCATCACTCTTTACAAATACGGCCTAGTTCGAACTCACAAATACGTGGTAATCCCAGGCTTCAAGATCCATTGAGGCTGGAATGCCATCATCAAAAGATCCATCACCAAACAGGCTCATGTAGCTGCCTGCAGGTGCGCCCGGTTCGAGTGTAATCGAAACGGCTGCGTCCGAGAGGTTTAGTACCACAACCACATGCTCATCGTTCTGAGAACGGCTAAAAGCATATACAGACTCATCATCGGATGTGTTGATGCGCATCATTTCGCCCCCACGGCTGCCGTTTTGCAGCGCAGGATGCTCGCGTTTCAGGTGAAACAGCGTTGAGTAGAAATCCTGATACGGGCTGTCGAAATCCCAAACGATCGGGTCTTTTTCGAAGAACTCGAGCATATGGTCGAAGCCGGTTTCCTGACCGTTGTAAATAAGCGGCATGCCTTCCATGGTAGACATCAGTACGGCAAATGCATCTACGCCATCGCCGAGGCGGTCGAACTCTGTACCGGCCCATGAGTTTTCGTCGTGGTTGGTAATGAAGTTCATCATAAAGACATCACGGCCGAAGCGTTCCTTAACGTTGTTGATTTCCTGCTCCAGGTCGGCAACGGTGTTTTCTCCGGCTGCAATGCGGTTCATAGTGTGATGCACTTCCCAGTTGTATCCCATATCAAAAGCAGGGTGAAGCTCGGGCTCATGAGCCTCAGCTAGCATAAATACGGGCTTAATCTCATCGAGCTCGCGACGGGCGCGTTCCCAGAATTCTGTAGGCACGAGGTAGGCAACGTCGGCACGGTAGCCGTCTACGCCGAATTCCTCAACCCAGTAGCGAAGAGCAGAAACCATGTAGTCGTGAACCTCGGGGTTGCTGTAGTCCAGCTGGATTACATCACTCCAGTCGGTGCCTCTTGGCGGGATGAAGTTGCCTTCGTCGTTGGTTTCGAAGAATCCGGGATTGGTTTCAGTGAGTGAGTTATCCCAGGCGGTGTGGTTGGCTACCCAGTCGAGCAGTACCTTCATATCGAGAGAATGAGCCGTCTCTACGAGCGAACGAAAATCGTCTTTGGTTCCAAACTCCGGATTTACATCGAAGAAATCCTTTACAGAGTAGTAGCTGCCAAGGCTCCCTTTGCGCTCAACTTCACCAATCGGATGTACAGGCATTAACCACACGATTTCAATACCCAGCTCTTTAAGGCGGGGCAGGGCTTCCTCAACGCGGGCAAAAGACCCTTCTTCGGAAAACTGGCGCACGTTTACTTCGTAAATAGTTGCGTTATAGCTCCATTCTACTGGAGAAGGAGCATAAGTTGAATCGGCCAGCTGATTGTCTTCATTAGAAGAACATGCGGCAGAAAATAGTAAAACAGCCAGTGCGATATAATACAGCACGTTATTTTTCATCATAGCTTTATTAAGACATTAAATAATTTATTAAGCACGAAATAACAAGTTCGTGAAATATGAGTTCAAATTCTACAATAACCGTTTTATTCTTCGTATGAGCAGAACATAGGGTGTCGTAAGTAATAAGAAAATTTGTATTTTAAGATATCTTAACAATAAATACAGCAAATGAAATCTCAGTATTTAAACCGGACTGTAAGCAGCTTTGATTGATCTCAACTCTTTTGTGCTACCGGCATGCTCAGGAACTCTTACCAAGCCTGATACTCATCAAAACGAGGCCTACAAGAAGCTACTGGCCAGTTTGTGCGATGAAGAAAAGCATAAGCTAACTAATATGCTGCTTTGTGCCGGGGTAGAGAACACAAGCCTTAGCTTTAAATTGAAAACGGGGAACAGCTTCGCAGCCCAAAAACTGTTATTGGCTAATGGGGAATCTCTTTTTGTCTTTGACGAATACCCGAAGCAGAAGCAGTTACCGGCGGACTCTTATGTAGGATATCGGAAAGACTCGAGTGTGCCAGGCATTACAGCCGACAGGGATTTGCAGATACTTCATCTCAATACCGCTGCTGAAGAGCTTCTATGCTCTATGAATGGGTCACTTTCCGAAGATAAACTCAAAGATTTCTTTCCTCCCGATGCCCTTCGCTTTGTCTTCGATATCGATTCGGAAGTTGCGTTTACTACTAAAGTTTTCAACAGGCAGTTCGAAATACGTGCAAGACAGTCCCAGCGTGTAGGTCAGCTAATAATCCGGGTAGATGAAAAAACAAGCGCTGTTGATATAGCCAGAATCCTTAAAAAACAGGTTCAGCCTTACCAAAGTCTGCTTAAAACATTACGTATAGGATTTTTCCAAAGTACACCCTCCGGAAAGTTTCTCATGGTTAATGAGGAGATGGCACGAATTCTTGGGTATGATTCTAAAGATCAGTTTATGGAGGAAGTCCCGGATTCGTCGAATCTGTACGTAGATTCGGCTCGTCGCGAAAAGCTGATGGAACACCTTAAGGTATCCGGACAAATAGTCGACTCGGAAACAGAGCTATACAGGCGGGACGGCTCTGTTGTTAAAGTATCCGGAACCATGGTAAGCGTTAAAAATAATTCCAATGAAATTATCTTACTCCAGGGCACCGTACTTGATATAAGCGCCGATTCTAAGAAAGACCGTATACTGAAACTCCTTAAGAATACGCTTTATGATGTTAACGACAGTATTAACATCGCCAACCTGAATGATGAAATCATATTCGTAAACCGCGCTTTTACTGAAATGTACGGTTATGAACCTGAAGAAGTAATTGGCAAGAAATCCAGCATTTTCTGGTCGGGTGTTCGTGCCTATGAGTCGGACCCGAATGTTAAAGAAGCTGTGATGCAGGATGGGGGCTACCGTTCGGAAGTAATTAACCGTCGTAAAGACGGGCGGGAAATGGTTGTTTCTTTATCCGCATCGGTAGTTAAAGATGAACTGGATAATCCAATCGCGTTTATAGCCATTGCAAGGGATATAACTAAAGACAGGGAATCGGAGAAAGCGTTAATAGAAGCGAAGTTCAAAGCAGAAGAGGCCAGCCAGTTAAAGTCTGTTATACTGTCTAATATGAGCCATGAGCTGCGCACTCCGCTTACCGGTATTATTGGATTTGCCTCAATTTTGCTCGAACAGCTTGAAGACACCAAAGATAACGACACGATTTACTTTCTGGATAATATTAAAAAAGCCGGAGAGCGATTACTTCAAACAATGAACAATATTTTGCTTCTTGCAGAGCTGGAGTCCCGAACAGTAGATCTGAAGTTTTCTGAAACGAATTTGAGCAATCTGTTGAACCAATGCAGGAAAATAAATTTGGAGCCGGCTCATGAATCAGGTCTTTCTATAGCGGTGGAATGTGATCCCGACCTGAAGGCAATGACGGATAAGAACCTGCTGATGCAGATTATGAGTCCGCTGATCGATAACGCTATCAAGTTTACAGAGGAGGGAACTATAGTACTTTCAGCCGGGCTTGATGATAACCAGGATTTCTTTATCTCAGTTAAAGACACCGGAATAGGCATCGACAGTGAATATGTAGAAAAAATATTTGAGCCATTTACTCAGGTTTCTTCAGGCATTAGAAGAAAATATCAGGGTTCAGGTCTTGGCCTTCATATCAGCAAGCGGTATGTGGACATGCTCGAAGGCAGACTGATCGTAATAAGTTCTCCAGGAGGAGGCGCTGAGTTTAGAATAGTTTTGCCAGCTAAATAAAATACGTGTTGTATAGAATAATTTAACAATCTGCAGCCCAGCAGATTAGGCGTATGAAAGACGCTTTTAAACTGGTTTTTATATAGTAAACCTTATTTAGACCGATTAGACATAAAGGAGATATTTTTGTATCTTCGGTACGTAAATAAAGTGCAATCATTACCGTAAATAGCTGAAAATATTTAGTTAAGGTGGCAAGGTAATGATGAACGACTCCATATAGGCAGTTGTTATCATACTACTATTAAATAATATCACATAAACAGAATCATCCTTATGTCAAGATTAACTGAAGCAGAAGCGGTCGAAACTGCGGCGTCCCGGAAATATAAGTACGGCTTCACGACAAAAATGGAATATGAAGAATTTCCAAGAGGGCTTAACGAGGATATCATCAGAGAAATATCCCGTCGCAAAAATGAGCCTGAATGGATGCTCGAATTCCGTCTGAAGTCCTTTCACCACTGGTTAACTATGGAAGAACCGGACTGGCCAAACGTACACTATCAGAAGCCGAACTACGACGATATAATTTATTATTCATCGCCAAAGGAAAAGCCTAAAAAAGACAGCCTGGATGAAGTAGATCCGGACATTCTGGAAACATACGAGAAGCTTGGTATTCCGCTCCACGAGCAAAAAATGCTGCAGAATGTTGCTGTAGATGCTGTTTTTGACAGCGTGTCGGTTGCAACCACTTTTAAGAAAAAGCTGGCTGAGGCCGGCGTTATTTTCTGCTCTATCAGTGAAGCCATTCAGGATCATCCGGAGCTGGTTAAGAAGTACATGGGTAGCGTTATACCCACAAACGACAACTTCTTTGCAGCACTAAACTCAGCCGTCTTTTCTGATGGCTCGTTCTGTTTTGTTCCCAAAGGGGTGAAGTGCCCGATGGAGCTTTCCACGTATTTCCGCATCAACAACCCAGATTCGGGTCAGTTTGAGCGTACGCTTATCATCGCCGAAGAAGGCGCTGAAGTAAGTTACCTCGAAGGTTGTACTGCGCCCATGTTCGACACTAATCAGCTTCACGCTGCTGTTGTTGAACTAGTGGCACTTGAAGATGCCGATATCAAATATTCCACCGTTCAGAACTGGTACCCCGGTGACGAAAACGGTGTGGGTGGTATTTTCAACTTTGTTACCAAGCGCGGAATTTGCAAAGGAGACCGTGCCAAGATTTCCTGGACACAGGTTGAGACAGGATCTGCTGTAACCTGGAAGTACCCTAGCGTAATTCTTAAAGGTGATAACTCTGTAGGTGAATTCTACTCTGTTGCCCTTACCAACGATTATCAGCAGGCCGATACAGGTACAAAAATGATTCACCTGGGGAAAAATACCCGCAGTACAATTATTTCTAAGGGTATTTCAGCCGGTAAGTCTCAGAACAGCTACCGTGGTTTGGTGAAAATTGGTAAGAAAGCGCATGGATCCAGAAACTATTCCGTTTGTGATTCAATGCTGATTGGAAGCGAGTGCGGCGCACACACTTTCCCGTTCATAGAATCATCGAACAACACTTCATCTATCGAGCATGAGGCGACGACCTCCAAAATTGGTGAAGACCAGATTTTTTACCTGCAGCAAAGGGGCCTTGATGAAGAGCAGGCAATTTCGCTCATCATTAACGGATTCTGCAAAGAAGTTTTCAAAGAGCTTCCTTTAGAGTTTGCTGTAGAAGCCACTAAGCTATTGAGCATCAAGCTCGAAGGCAGCGTGGGTTAAAATAATTATAAAAATAAACGTCAACTTAAAATTTAAATCGAAGTGCTTAAAATAATTGATCTACACGCCCGTGTTGAAGGCGAAAAAGAGGTAATACTGAAGGGTATTAACCTTGAAATTAACAAAGGTGAAGTCCATGCTATCATGGGTCCGAATGGCAGTGGCAAAAGTACGCTCGCAAAGGTAATTGCAGGCCATCCTGCTTATGAAGTAATATCCGGACAGGTTCTTTTTGAAGGTGAAGACATTCTTGAAATGGATCCCGATGAAAGAGCACGTCTAGGTTTATTCCTGGCGTTTCAGTATCCGGTAGAAGTTCCCGGAGTAAGTAACGCCATGCTAATACGCGAAGCTGTAAACGCGGTTCGTAAAGAAAGAGGACAGGATGAATTCGACCCGCTAGAGTTCGAAGACTTTATTGTCGACAAACTGAAGCTCGTAGAAATGGATGAAAAGTTTCTTGATCGTAGCGTAAACGCCGGTTTCTCCGGTGGTGAAAAAAAGCGTAACGAGATTCTTCAGCTTGCAGCTATGGAACCACGGCTTTCTCTGCTGGACGAAACCGACTCAGGCCTTGATATAGATGCTCTTCGCATTGTGTCTGAAGGCATCAATTCACTGCGTACTTCAGAAAACTCATTTATGCTGGTAACGCACTATCAGCGTATTCTGAACTACATCAAACCAGATAAAGTGCACGTTTTGATTGATGGCAGAATTGCCAAATCAGGCGGCAGCGAACTGGCCCTTGAACTTGAAGATCAGGGTTACGACTGGCTCATTAAAGATGCTCATGTAAACGGAGAAGCCTAATGGAACAAGCCGTTCAATTCAAACAATCAACCTATCTGAAAGATCTGCACGAAAATGTAGTGAAGACGGAAACAGGAGTTGATGCAGTTGAGCAGGCTCGTGCAGCGGCTGTTTTAAATGTTGATGCATGGTCGTTTCCGACTCCCCGTACGGAAGACTGGAGACAAACCTCGCTTAAACCTCTGTACCAGCAAGATTTCGCACAGGCTGCTATTGATTCTGAAATACTGGCATCCGATCTGGAACACATTCGCCTTGAAGAAGCCTCGGAAGCAACTATTGTGATGGTAAATGGAAAGTTCCATGCCGGACTTTCTACAATCAGGTCTTTGCCAGACGGCTGCTATGCCGGTTCTGCAATTGGTGCTCCTGCATCTGTTCAGACCGCTCTTGGCAAGCAGTTCAGTAAAGTAGCTCGCTACGACAAGGACGCATTCACCGCTTTTAACACAGCTATTCTGTCTGATGTAGCCGTGGTTTATGTTGCTAAAGAAGTGAAAGTCGAAAATCCGATTCATATAATTAACATCACCGATGCGCGTACAGAAAACGTCTACTCCACAGCCCGCGTATTTATTTACGGCGAACGCCACAGCGATGCTACCATAGTCGAAGACTTCATAGGTCTGGGAGACAATTCTTACTTCAATACCGCTGTTTCTGAAACGGTACTGGAAGATGAAGCTCACATTACCCATGTAAAAGTGCAGCGCGAAACGCGTAAGGCTATACACATTAGCCGGGTTGCTTCTCTTCTTGGTCGTGGAAGTAACTACAACTCGTATACCGTTTCTATAGGGGCACAATTGTTTCGCAATGAGCCGTTATCGCTGGTAGATGCAGAAAATGCACACGCCACGCTCGACGGTCTTGTACTTGTAGACGGTAATCAGATTTCTGATACGCATTCTTCGCTGGACCACATGAAACCTAACTGCACAAGCCATCAGCTTCACAAAGTGATTGCAAATGGCTCTGGCCACTCGGTCTTTAACGGCAAAATTTTTGTTCGCAAAGATTCACAGCTCATTGATGCATTTCAGGAGAACCGGAACCTGTTGCTTTCTGAAAACGCTAACGTGTTTACGAAGCCACAGCTGGAAATCTTCGCTGATGATGTAAAATGCAGCCATGGTGCAACTATTGGTCAGCTTTCTGAAGATGAGCTCTTTTACCTTCAGACTCGGGGTATTAGCCGTGGCGATGCGCTGCAGATGTTAACCTATGGTTACGCGCTGGAAGTAATTGAAAATATTCCTGTTCCTTCGCTTCGTAAACAGCTAAGCTTTGCAGTTGCAGAGTTTACCGGAGCAAAAATTGAAGCGCAGGACATCGTATAACTCTGTCAAAATTTATGGACACAGTCTCAAAAGACACAATATCTCAAAAAAGAGAAACTCCCGGCCGGATTCTTGAAATCCGCCGGGATTTTCCCATCCTAAATCGTCAGGTTCAGGATAAACCCCTGGTATACCTCGATAACGGAGCTTCTACGCAGATGCCTAAACAGGTGATGGACACCATCAATGCGTACCACGAGTTTCATCATTCGAACGTACATCGCGGTGTGCACCAGCTCAGCCAGGAAGCTACTGAGCTCTACGAGGGTGCACGGGAAAAGCTGCGTGCCTTTATTGGCGCAGCTAGTACTAAAGAGGTTGTGTATACGAGCGGAACTACAGAGTCCATTAATCTTGTAGCGAATAGTTACGGTCTTGCGAATTTGAAGAAGGGGGATAAAATCCTGATTTCAAACATGGAGCACCATGCCAACATCGTACCCTGGTACATGATTGCTAAAAAGACGGGAGCGGAAATTGTTGTAATTCCAATTCTGGATGATGGCTCTCTCGATATGGATGCTCTTTCCGAACTGATGGATAACAATGTTCGTATTTTGTGTGTCAATCACGTTTCAAACGCGCTTGGGACAGTTAATCCGGTTAAGGAAATTGCAAAAATGTGTCGTGATTACGGAGTTATTACCGTTATCGATGGTGCACAGGCCGTCGGACATTTCCCAATCGATGTTGTTGATTTAGGTGTCGACTTTTATGCCTTTTCAGGCCATAAAATGCATGGGCCCACAGGAGTAGGTGTTTTGTATGGACGAGAGGAACTGCTCGCTAAAATGGAGCCATTTATGGGGGGGGGAGATATGATACTCTCGGTTTCATTTGAGAAAATCATCTGGAATGAGTTGCCGTATAAGTTTGAGGCCGGTACACCGCCTATTGCACAGGCAATTGGGCTGGGAGCCGCGGTAGATTATCTCAACAGCCTTGATCGCGAATTCCTTGAATCCTATGAAAATGACCTTTTGGAGTATGCTACCGAGAAGCTTAAAAGTGTACCAGGCCTTAAACTAGTCGGTACAGCACCCGGTAAAATATCCCTTAATTCATTCGTTATCGAAGGTGTACACCCTCACGATATTGGCACCATTCTGGACGGGGAAGGCGTGGCGGTTCGAACAGGCCAGCATTGTGCTGAACCCGTAATGGATCGTTTCGGAATTCCTGCAACAACTCGTGCTTCTATGGCCTTTTACAACACCTTCGAAGAAATTGACGCACTTACAGATGCACTTTTAAAAGTAACGGAGCTTTTTGATGTTACTGACTAACCGATCCAAAAACTTGTATCAGGAAGTAATTCTTGATCATAATAAAAACCCACGGAACTACAGAGAAATAGAGCATCCATCACATTTCGCAAAAGGAAACAATCCCCTTTGCGGAGATAAGCTGGATGTATATCTGATTATCGATGATAAAAATGTAGTTACCGACGTTAGCTTTGTTGGTGACGGATGCGCCATTTCAAAAGCATCTGCTTCCATAATGACTACTCTCGTTAAGGACAAAACCATTGATGAGGTTAACAAGCTTTTTGAAGGTTTCCACGACATGGCCACTGGAAAAATTGAGCCAGATGAAGATCCGAAACTGAGGCGTTTGCGCGCATTCTCCGGAGTAAAAGACTTGCCAGCGCGCGTAAAGTGCGCAACACTGGCCTGGCATACACTGGATGCCGCTCTTAAAAACCAAGAGATTATTTCAACCGAATAAAAATTTTCAAGTAAGAGGTAACTCTATGCCTAAAATCGCAGAAATTGAACGCACTCCGAATCCTAATGCTATTCGTTTCGTGCTCAAAGACCCTATTTCACAAGGGGTAACACGTTCATACGAAACAGCTGAGCTAGCTGCTAAAGATCCTTTTGCATCAAAGCTATTCGAAGTGGGCCACGTAATAAATGTGTATTACGTAGATAAATACGTAACAATAACTCAGGATGGCGAAGCAGACTGGAATGAGCTGTTACGTAAACTGGCGCCCCCTATACGTGAAGCTGAAGCTATTGGTGTACTGGAATCCGACGATGAGGAAGTGCACGCCAGTAAAGAAGCGCAGAACGATCCGAGATTGGTGGAAATCAATCAGATGCTGGATGATCAGGTTCGACCGTATCTGCTCGCTGATGGCGGTGGCCTTAAGATACTGGGTCTGGAAGACAACATCCTGAAAGTTCATTACCAGGGAGCGTGCGGAACATGTCCTACCGCAACTACGGGTACCTTATATGCCATCGAAAGCATGGTAAAGCGTATCCACCCTGAAATAGAGGTTAAGTCCGTATAAGGGATTTACCTGAATCATTTAGATTTAAAATATCACTATGGCTATTAATGTAAGTGACCGTGCGGCCCAGCGTATCGAAGAGATACGAACCGCTGAAAACAGAACAGGAAACTGTCTGTTGCGCATTGGCGTAGCTGGCGGTGGTTGTTCTGGATTGAGCTATAAGCTCGATTTTGATGAAGACGGTGCAAATAAAGAAAAAAAAGATCAGGTTTTTGAAAGTCATGGAATACAGATTGTAGTAGACATGAGAAGCTTTCTTTACCTGGCAGGTACAGAATTAGACTATACTGATGGATTGCAGGGTAAAGGGTTTCATTTTATAAATCCGAATGCCAGCAGAACGTGTTCGTGCGGTGAGTCTTTTGCAGTATAGTATTATCACAGATTTAATGCAGTATGATTGAAAATAAAGTTGCAAAATCAGGGCTGGTTACCATCGATCTGGAGCAGTTCAGAGAGAAAGCAGAAGTCGTTTCATTTGATTTGAAAGACTATTTGTTTATGGAGCTTATCCTGAAAGAAAAAGATTACCGTGAAGCTCTGGAAAATACGGACTGGTCTCAGTTTGATGGCAAAATTTTGGCCGTCCACTGCTCTACTGATGCCATCATAGCGCACTGGGCGTATATGCTGGTTGCTTCGCATGCCAGTGGGCATGCTAAAAAAGTGGCAACAGGAACGCCGGAAGAGGTGAAGCTTCGCCTAATGTTACAGCATGTTACTGCGCACGACTGGTCGCAGTATGATGGAAAGCGAATTTTGCTGAAAGGCTGTAGCGATGAAGACATGGACCCTGCGGTATATGCGGCGGCAACTGAAGAGTTACTTCCGTACGCAGACAGGTTGATGTACGGAGAGGCTTGTTCATTTGTGCCTGTTCATCGGAAAAAGAAGCCAAAACCAGTATCTTCCTGATTCAGAGGAAACTTTTTTAAGCTCATTGGTTTTAAAGGCAGTGCTTCTGAAGTGCTGCCTTTTTATTTTCAATCCTAATTTGCTCTCTTAAACACGACTGATGTCCATAACTGACCGAAAAAAAGATCATGTGCGGCTGTGTCTAGACGATCAGTCGGCATATAAAAAATCCACTGGGTTTGAAGCGTGGGATCTTAAGCATAATGCTCTTCCTGAAATTGATTTTAATCAGGTTAATCCATCTGCGAAGCTGCTGGGCAGAACATTCGGTTTTCCGTTGTTTATATCATCCATGACAGGGGGATACTCGGAAGCAGGTGCTGTTAACGCAGTGATTGCATCATTTTGTGAAAAAAATAACCTTCCATTCGGTGTAGGCAGTCAGCGCGTAATGCTCGAGAAGCCTGAGGAAGAATCATCGTTCAGCCTTGTGAGAAAATACGCGCCAACCGCTTTTATAGCAGCTAATATTGGCGGAAGCCAGCTTGCTGAGGGGCTTTCTGATACTCATTTACGCCTGCTGGCAGACTCTATACGTGCAGACGCCATCATCGTACACCTGAATCCTTTACAGGAGCTTATGCAGCCCGAAGGCGACCTTACCTTTGCTGGTATTCTGAAGGCTGTTGAAAGCCTTGTGAGACGCACTGATCTCCCCGTGATAGTAAAAGAGACCGGCGCCGGTATATCTGGTGCTGTCGCTTTGCGTTTATACGACGCAGGTGTTAAGGTGATTGATGTGGCTGGCGCGGGAGGTACAAGCTGGTCTAAAGTAGAAAATCTCCGTACCAATACACGAAGCTCACTTTTTGATGAGTGGGGGATTCCGACTGCAGTATGCCTAAAAGAAATTGATGCCCTCAATTTGCCAGACCTGGAAATGATAGCATCGGGAGGAATTCGGAACGTGCTGGATATGGTTAAGGCAATATGTCTTGGTGCTGGTTTTACTGCTACGGCGCAACCTGTTATTCAGGCAATTGTTGAAGGAGGTGAAGACAGTTTGCAAAATCTTTATGATGGCTGGTACAGAGATTTATGTATTGCAATGTGTCTGCTGGGAGCGTCTTCTGTGGAAGACCTGAAGCCTTCAATGCTTCGTCTCGTAAAGGATAATTGATGAACAAGTTCTGCTTTATTTGTGTACTAAATCATGTAACTTTATTAAGGCTGACTGGCCCAAAAGATATTTATCGGTCAGTAACGTCTTTGAATGCACCAAAAACAGTTTTATAAACTATATTTTCCGTGTCTGATTTTAAAAACCCTGTAGAATTAGCAAAAAAAGCGTTAGCTCAAATCCATATTCCCGAACGCCCTAAGAGTTTATATGATCCCGTACGCTATACCATGAATCTTGGTGGAAAGCGTATCAGGCCACAGCTGGTATTTATTGGCTGTGGAATGGTAGGAGGGGATCCTGAAAAAGCTGTAAATGCAGCTGCTGCTGTAGAACTGCTGCATAATTTCACACTTATCCACGACGATATAATGGATCAGGCTTCATCCAGAAGGGGACAACCTTCAGTTCATACGCGCTGGGATGAAGCTACTGCTATTTTAAGTGGTGATGTGATGTTTAACATGGCGTTTGAACAGTTGTCACACTACAAAAGAGAGCATGGGTTCAGTCCGGATTTGTTCCCCGCACTTCACGAAATTTTTGGTGATGCTACGCGTATCGTTTGCGAGGGACAGGCCATGGATATGGAGTTCGAAACAGCTCTTACAGTTGAACTGTCGCATTATATCGAAATGATAAGCTGTAAAACGGCTGCGCTTCTGGAGGCTTCCCTCAAGATGGGCGGTCTGATTGGTGAAACTGAGAAAAACGCAGTCGAAAAGCTTGGTGTGGTAGGCCGGCAGGCCGGTGTGGCCTTTCAGATTCAGGACGATTTACTGGATGCTATAGCCGATCCAAAAACCTTTGGAAAACGTGCCGGCGGAGATATATATGAGGGCAAAAAAACCTACCTGAGTATTCTGGCTCTTGAGCGTGCAGACAGGGTTCAGAAGCAAAAAATATCAGCCATTTTGCAAAATTCAGCATGTACGGAAACAGACGTGAGCTACGTTATCGACGCGTATCACGATTTGAAAGTTATAAACGATACAAAAGAAGCGATTAAAAATCATTATATTGCTTCCTTGTCCGCGCTTGATACTTTTGGTGAAAGCGAATACAAACGGGCAATTTGTGATTTAATCGAATCCTTAAAAGAAAGACAGTCCTGAAATATAGACTGGTGTATCCAACACGACAAAAAACACATCTAAATTAAAGCTTCATTTTGAAACGTACGTTATTCCCTGGTTTAATCCTTTTCATTTCTGTTTTAGTATTAGCTTCCTGCGGTAATCAAAACCAGATCCGGTCTGGAGACTCACTGGAAGTCGCATTCGACAAAGCTATGAATTTCTACGACCGCGGGCGCTACAACGATGCTGCTAACGCGTTTGAAACGGTTATTTCTGTTGGGCGGGGAACTGAAGTTGGTCAAGATGCTCAGTTCTATCTGGCTGAAAGCTACTATAACGGACGTCAATTTTTGTTGGCCGCTTCTGAATACCAGCGTTACCACGTCTTTTTTCCCAGATCCCCGCGTGCTCGCGATGCCCAGTTTTTAGAAGCATATTCTCATTACAGACTCAGCCCCCGCTACAATTTAGACCAATCTGATACCTATCGGGCAATTGAGTTGTTCCAGCTGTTCATCAGCCGGAATCAGAATTCGGAAAGGGTACCGGAAGCCGCCGGCTACATAGATGAACTCCGAACCAAGCTGGCTAAAAAGAACTTCGAAGCGGCAGAACAGTACATGACTCTTGCCAGACGTGAAGCCAGAAATTACCGGGCTGCTGCCGTTTATTATGGAGTAACTATAGACCGTTTTCCCGAAACAGTTTATGCTGAAAAAGCTCTTGCCAACCAGGTTCGCGCATTTACTTTTTTTGCCGATAACAGCGTGCCGGCACGTCAAGCAGAGCGTTATCAGGATGCTATAGATGCATACGAGACATACGTTCAGCTTTTCCCACGAGGTGAAAACCGGTCTGTGGCTGAAGAATTTTATGATCGCGCCATAACCGGATTGAGAGCTGCAGAGTCCAGAGACGCCGAGCGTGCTGCAGCTGCTGCATCAGCAAGCTGATTAACCCATGTTAACCTGATTAAACCTTGCATATAATTCTGTGAAGGATTTTTTTAAACGTACGGTTGGTATTTTTGGCGGTACGTTTGATCCTGTACATAATGCTCACGTTCAGCTTGTAGAGTCCGTTCTGGACACAGATTTATGTGATGAAGTCTGGGTAATGCCGGCCGCAGAGTCGCCTTTTAAGCAGGGACAAAAAACCGTCTCGTTCGAGCACAGATTGGAAATGGCGTCTTTAGCGTTTAATCATCTGGATAGGGTGAAGGTCAGCGATTTCGAAAAAAATCTACCCAAACCAAGTTATACGCTTCAAACCTTTATTAAGCTTAATGAAAAATGGCCGGAAATTCGATTCAGGCTCTGCATTGGTTCAGATAATCTGGAGAAGTTTCATAACTGGTCGGATTACAAAAAGCTCCTGGAGTTAACAGATTTAATTGTTGCCGAACGCCCTGGTTTTAACAGGGAAAATGTAAGGAGCGATGTGTTGAAAAAGGCCACCTTCACCGCTCATCGGCCCTTATCACACTCTTCTACAGAAGTGCGTGAGCATTTAAGTGATAAGCGTTTTCCTTTTATGGTTCCCGAAAAGGTGCTCGATTACATTACAGAGAACAAGCTGTATACAAGCCAGATAGTTTAATCGTACTATCTGCGCCGATTAAAAAAGCGCCTTAACAATTCAGAGCACTCCTCTTCAAGAATGCTGTGTACGATTTCTACCTGGTGATTCAGATTTCGGTTCGAGCTGATGTTAAAAACGCTGCCCGAGCCGCCTGCTTTAGGATCAAGAGCACCAACGTACATCGACTTAAGCCTGGCCCAGACAACCGCACCCGAACACATAGGGCAGGGTTCCAGGGTAACATACAAAATGCAGTCCTTCAGGAATTTTTCGTCTATAGTGCTGCAGGCTGAAGAAATCGCTATCATTTCCGCGTGTGCAGTAGGGTCTTTAAGTGTCTCGACCATATTGTGGCCCTTACCTATAATACGGCCATTATGCACAACAACAGCGCCAACAGGAACTTCATCTTTTTCGTAAGCCAGTTTGGCCTCATCCAGAGCTTTACGCATAAAAACCTGATGCTGCCGCCAGGTGTCCGGTAAATTATATTCTTCTGTCACGGGTAGTTCTTTTTAAGTCGTTGTAAAATTGCTATTTTTAAAAGATCATAATAATGACGACAAATTAATACTTAAAAATAAATGAGTGCGGAAAAAACCGGCTTTGATGATTTATACATTCAGCATTTAAAAGAAAATATCAGGGATGTTAAAGATTTTCCAAAACCTGGCATTTTGTTTAAGGATATCACTCCACTATTAAAAAATCCCGATACGCTGCAGATCACGAGCAGGCTCTTATCCAAGCCATTTATGAATAAATCCGTAGAGCTTATCGTAGGGCTCGAATCCAGAGGATTCTTATTTGGTCCTGCTATTGCTATGAAACTGCATGCAGGATTTGTGCCTATTCGTAAACCTAATAAACTGCCGGCAAAAACTGTGTCGGCAACCTATCAGCTCGAATATGGAGAAGATAAGGTAGAAATTCATGCGGATTCTATTATTGAAGGAAGCCGGGTGTTAATTCACGACGATTTAATAGCAACCGGCGGAACAGCTGCCGCTGCTACCGAACTTGTAGAAAAGCTCGGGGGCAAAGTAGTCGGTTATTCTTTTCTGATTGAACTTAAAGAGTTGGAGGGCAGGAAGAAGCTTAAACAGGATGCTTTTTGCCACTCATTAATGACTTTCTAATAATAAGCGATATCGGCATATTAAATAAGATTTATAAACGTTGCGAATTTAATGGATTTAGGATTAAAGCGCAGTTAAGGCAACTCAGTATTATCAGTTAAAATGATCTTCAGCTCATTTACATAACTCACATTATCACAATAACGAATCACAACGATTACAAAAAAATATGAAATCTAACATATATATACAGATACTTATCGCTGTTTCATTGGCCGCTTTTTTATCGGCTTGCAGCAGCAGAGTAGCTATCGAGAATGTAGACTTTGCGCAACCTGTTGAAACGGTTGCTCAGGCTGACAGCGAAGGGCAGGTTACCGATATACGTACCGGCGTAAGCTTCAATATACTCCCGCTACTGGAAAAAGAGGGTCTGACTGCATCAGATTTCTCAAATACGGATGTGCGCATGATGCGCAACCATCAGGGGTACTACTTTGTAACCGCTGCCGGATTCAGAAATGTATATGTAATGGAGGCGCAGGAAAACAAGCTTCGCTCGGAAAATATTATACGAATTTCTTCCGACCGTCTTGAAAACCCGGCTTTTAACCAAAGAAACCCTTACATCCAGCTTGTTTACGGAGACCGCTCTGTGAATCTCAGTAAGAGCGGCATTCAATAATAAACGATCACAGTTAAGTACGTACACTAAGGACATATACAAAATATTATGAATTCAATTTCCCGCATTAATGTATTAGCTGTGATTCTGGTTCTTTTAACCGGATTCAGCTCACAGCTTATTGCTCAGCAACAGTCGGATTACCAGATAGTGAGAAACTATCAGACTGAGTACAACACCATTCTTAATAACATTAAAACCCTTAACTCGGTTGATGAAGCCGACGAAGTTTTGAGTCGTATAGATCGTGTTGAAAACGAGTTCAGCGAATACTCAAGTTTAATTAATCGCTTTATCTTCCCTGAAGACTTCTCGTCACAAATAAGCAGTCTTAGAGATATTACAACTTCTTCTCGCGGTCACCTCAGAACTGTGGCTGATCAGTCAGGGCGTATCGACACAATGACAGGTGAGATTTCTGACCTGACTTCACGTCTCGAACAGTTTTCTCAGGAAAGCGACGACCTGCGTTCTCAACTCGACCAAATGACACGCTCGCGCAATGCCAGTGCTTCTCAGGCACGTAGTCTTCGCACGCAGCTTGAAGGTCGCGATGAGTTCATCCTGAACCTCGTAGACTCTCTCTTTGTAGCTTACGACAATCTGGACCTTGGCTCGCTATCACCGGCTGAGCGACAGGAATTTGCAATGCGTGCTGATGTAGATAACGTAATTGGCCACATCGGATCGGTCGTGGAAAGCAATATCGCTTTTGTAGATACACATACACAGCTTTCTAGCGGTGATTATCTCAAGCTTCGTGCTAATCTGGTAAAATTCCAGGATTCATGGGAAAAGTTGGGAAGTCGCCTTGCTGATATCTACGAATCTGAAGGTGAGCGTGCCGACAAGGTAGGTGAAGTTAATGATCGAATAAGCACCTGGAGTAACAGATTAGATGAGTCCGTATGGGCGAGCCTTCGTGCTGCTTTTGCTAACCGTGGAATCGAACTCGACAGCTTCAACAGCTCATCCAGCTTTTACTCTGCTTTGAACTCATATCTGGACAGTGCGCTTTCAAGAGTACAGGAAGGCGGAGGAAGCGAGCAAGAAAAAGGACACGTTGCCAACTTTACGGATGTATGGCAGAACGAAGTGAAAGTTAACTGGCAGGAATTTATTATCGACGGCCGGGTACTTTCTTACGAAAATCTGGCTACTATTGATGGTAAACTAAGTGACTGGACTGTAAGTGCAGAGCCTCGTTCCTCAATGTGGCTTATTGTTTCTGGTATACTTGGTCTTGTAGTTCTGGTTCTAATTGTTCTACTGGTTACCAAATCCGGTAAACAAGAAAAGAAATAATTGTCTGTACAACAGCACTTATTCTAGTATAGAATGAAATTTCAGGGCCGTTCAATATTATGTTGAACGGCCCTTTTTTATTCTTAAAAGATAGGCCTTAATGAAATTATAAAACATTAAGCTGCGTTTCATTTGTAGTGAAATTTAATGTGAAATTAATTCCTGAACTGACTATGCAAACCAGACCGAACGTTAAACTTATCGATGCACTCAGGGAAACAGCCCGCCGGCTTAATGGTGGCGCCGATTATAACTGGTGCCATATGGGGCGTTGTAATTGCGGACACCTTGCACAAACGATTACCAGAATGAGTCCTGCAGAAATTCATGAAAGAGCACTTATGAAAGCAGGGGACTGGAGTAATCAAACTCTTGAATATTGTACAGCTACAGGTTTTACTATAGATCATATTATCGAAACGATGATAACACTTGGCCTTACAAAAGATGATATTGTGCATATCGAACGGCTGTCTGATCAAAAAGTATTGCGAAGAATCGGTCTTGACCGCCGAATAGCGATGAATCATAAAAAGCGTGAAGATGTGGTTCTTTATATGAATACTTTTGCTGAAATGCTGGAAGATGAACTATTAAGAAAGGTGCCGGATCCTGCTACTCTGTTGGATACAGATTCCTTACCTGGCCCTAAGGGTACGAAAAGCAGGAAAAGAGAAGCTGCGATTATTTAAATATCAGTTTCGAAAAAGCTCTCCACTTTCAAATGGGGAGCTTTTTTTGTAATGGCCTTTTTGTAATCCATTTTATTAAAATTCGTTAGTATATTGGTGTTAACAGATACTATCTGATCAAACTTCAGTATCATTTTCGCAGGTATAGTATTATTAACAATATATACGCGATACCATTTTATACTACTTAGACTATTGTATGGAAGTATTAAGCACGGGCAAGACATCATTTAAAATTGAAGTACCATATAAACTACTCCAGACAGGAGAGGATATTCCAAAGCCACTGATTGTTTATTTGCATGGTTCTGGCCAGAATATAAAAGCTTTTGAAAAGCTTACTATGCCATTGCACGATATCGAGGCGTATCATTTATATATACAGGGTCCTTATGCAGATACATCTGATCCTAAGCCAAGAGCCGAGTGGGGGTTTAGATGGTATTTGTATAATGGAAAGCAAGGGTCTTTTATACGCTCCCTTGAGTATACCTCAGAATTTATACAGTCTGTTATAGATAACCTTACATCCAGGCTGAGCGTAAATCGTCTTTGTGTAATCGGTTATTCGATGGGGGCTTACCAGGCAGGATACTTTGGATTAAGCCGCTGGAAGCATACAAACGACTTATTCATGATTAATGGCCGCCTTAAAGACGAAGCATTTAGCAAATCAAGACTGAGCAAATGTAAGCATATGAATATAATTGCGATACATGGCAAAACCGATCAAATAGTACCGATTGAGGGACAGAAGAAAGCTTTTAAACGGTTGGAGGATAATGGATTGAATTCAAGAATCGAGGTTCTGGGAAGTGGTCATAAATTAACGCCTGCTGCTGTAAATAAGGTTATGGATAACCTGCTTCAGATAGGTTATAGAAAAGTATGAGGTTGAAATAAGTATTAATTATTCTTCATTAATATTTATATATTAAACTGATAATAACTTGCACTTAAAAATCCTTAAACCTCTAGTATGAAGGTTCTAATAATTGAAGACGACGAGATTATAGGTAATCTTGTTAAACAAATCCTGCAGCGTAAGGAGTACGAACCTGTTCTTGTTAATTCAGGGGTTGAGGGCGAAAAAAAAGCCTTAACCGAATCCTTCGACTGTATAGTACTTGATCTAGGATTGCCTGATAAAGATGGCCTGGAGATATGCAAGAATATTAGAGCGAAGGGGATCCAAACACCTTTGTTAATTCTCTCCGCATACGATACAGTAGACACAAAAGTAGATGGTCTTAGCTTTGGAGCAGACGATTACCTTACAAAGCCTTTCGATTCCAAAGAATTAGTTGCCCGGATTCAGGCTTTGGTACGCCGCCGGGAGTTAGGTAAAACACAAGACACTTTTTCTTGTGGAGAGCTTGAAATTAACCTGCTTGAGAGAAAGTTTACCGTAAACGGCAATGAAGTTTACCTCACGAATAATGAGTTCGACCTTATGGCCTACTTTCTGAAAAATCAGGAAAGAACGCTTTCGCTTAACGAACTTGCCGAAAATGTATGGGATATAAGCTTTGATACAAAGACCAACTACATTAATGTGTATCTGAGTTACATCAGAAAGAAAATTAAGCCTTATACCAGCAAAAAGTATTTTGTTACCATGCGCAAGCAGGGCTTCAAGATAGTAAACGAATAATAAGCTGTTAACCGCTTACCTGGTTTAAATGGATATCGAGCTAAAGCGCCGGATAACAGAACACCTGAAGGGATTTGTTACGCCTAACCGTTTTGAAAGAATGTTGCAGGTGCTTCAATCTCGTACTTCATACGTCTCAGTTATTCTTGAAGATCTGTACCAGCCCCATAATGCTTCTGCAGTTATGCGCAGTTGCGATTGTTACGGCGTTCAAAACGTGTACACCGTTGAGAACAGAAATCCGCTGGACGTTAGCTCCGGTGTTACAATGAAAGCGCATCAGTGGCTTACCTTACATCGTTATCGCAGCCATACAGACAATCTGCAGCAATGCCTGGATGATGTCCGTAGTGCTGGGTATATAATTGCGGCAACATCACCTCATACCGATGATGTTGTTCTGGATGATATGCCTTTGGATAGACCCATTGCTCTTATGTTTGGTACTGAGAAGGAGGGCATAACTCCGAGGGCTCTGGATATGGCTGATGTACGTGTACGAATTCCGATGTACGGCTTTAGTGAGAGCCTGAATATCAGCGTTTCGGCTGCAATATGTCTTTATCAGACGGTTCAACGCCTTAATAATAAATTCAGCAGAGAAGAATTAGGCCTGGATTCGGCTGAAAAAACAGAGATTCTTTACAAGTGGCTTAAGAAGTCTGTTAAACAATCAGATCTTATTGAACAAAAGTATCTGGATTCACTTTAGACCGGCATAAAAAAACACCCGTGCAGATCTGCGCGGGTGTTCTTTTTACAGTCTCAGAAACTGATAAACCAATTATTGTAAGATACAGCCCTAATTTGAGGCTGTTTGTGCCGAATTTATTCGGGTAAATACTCTATACTCCTGAGGAGTAAGATCTGCAAACAGGTAATTTAACGGATCTACGGGTCTGCCATTTTTGTGGATTTCATAATGCAAATGAGGACCCGAAACAACACCGGACCGACCGCTGTAGCCAATCAGGTCACCACGTTTTACGCGCTTACCTACACGAATTCCGTCTCCAAAACCGGAAAGGTGTGCAAAGCGGGTCATGTAACCATGGCCATGCTCTATTTCAATAACGAGTCCGTATCCACCGGCTCTGTTTGCAGAGTACTTTATTACTCCGTCTCCGGGTGCGTAAATAGGTGTACCAACACTGGCACGAAAGTCGAGCCCTTCGTGCATTCTTCGCACGCCAAGCACAGGGTGAGTGCGCATACCATAGCCGCTGAGTATAATTCCGTCTAACGGTCGCAGTATAGGTAAATGCTTCATTTTGGAGGCATTCTGGTTATAGAATTCTTTTACCTCGTCGAAACTGAACTGCTGTATGGAAAGACGTTGCTCAAGATTTTCAAGTTCAGCTGATGTTTCACGAAGCAGGGCAGTAGTTGAAACGTTCAGTCCATCATAGCGGGCGAAAATATCTGCACCACCAGCACCTGCACGTCTTTCGTCATCTGAAATGGGTTCCATGCCGAGTACAGTGCGATAAACCTCATTATCCCTGGCAGAGAGTTCGCTTAACTGTATGGATAATCTGGAGAGATTCGCCTGATGTGCACGATGCTGACGAACGAGCTCATTGTTTTCTGCCCGAAGCGCAATCTCTGCTGGTGAACCAGACAAGTAAATTAGCGAAGTCAGGAATAAACCTGCCGCTACTATGCCTACTAGCAGCCAGGTGGTAACGGTATGAAATACTTTATCGCGCTTTGAATAATCAACAGCCACAAAATCACAGCGCTGACTATCGTAAAAATATAATTTTCTCAAAATTTCTGATTTGTTTTCCAGTCTTTAAGTTGTCGTGATTCACGACCTAAATCCTAAATCTAAACTAGGCAAAGATAAGGGGTTGATGTCAATAAAACAATTAACTAACATCGCTTATTAAGATTCGTTTACGTTAGCCTATCTTCCACCTGCATAAGTGTGGTCAATATCCTGGTACAGGAGCTCATCCAGAATTTGAGGCAGATTTCCTGAAGGCCGGAAATCATTATTTCTGATGATAGTTCCGTCTCTTCCAATCAAAACATAGAATGGGATTCCTCCCGCTCTGTAAGCTTGAAAGGTTTCCTGGTTAAAAGCGGCATCATCATAAATTTGAACCCAGGGTTTTGGAAATCTTTCCAGAGCCATATTCCATTGCTCGCGGGTCTCTTCCAGGGAAAGTGAAACAATTTCCAAATCGGATCTGTCAAAATCGTGGTAAATCTCTTCGAGGTAAGGCATTTCATCTATACATGGCACGCACCAGCTGGCCCAAAAGTCTAAAATCACATACTTACCTCTGAAGTCTTTGAGCTGGATTGTTTCTCCATGCTGGTTTTGAATTGCAAAGTCTACAGCTGGCATTCCGGGTTGGGTTTGCCCAACTTCATATTTTAATGTTGTGATAAAATCTTTGTATATGGAGTTGCTGCTAAGCAAAGATTCGTACTGTTCCATAAGGCCTATACCTGCTTCATAATCATAGTCGCCCATTTCTTCAGCAATCAAATACATTGCAGCATATGCAAGTGCGTCTTCCTGTTCAATATAATTTAGTAACTCCAGCTTCAAAGACCGTACTTCATCTCCGGCTGTTCGTATCCAGCTTCCTGCCAGAAGCTCTGTATCTTCATCACTCTCAATTCGATTCTGAATACCAAATGTATGAACCCATGCGTGTGCGAAATCACGAATTCCTGCCCGCTGAGCCTTAAGGCTATTCAAGGAGAAAAAATCAAGAAAAATGGCTTCATTTAATACCGACCGCCGGGCCAGTTCCTTGTTGAAGTTCGAATGTTTTTTGTTGTAACGGATTTCATCTAAGCGCGATACAAGGTATTCGCCCGTATTTTTTGCAATAATGTAGGAGAAGGGGGTATCCGCAAGATATTCTTTTGCTAGCTGAATACGCAGGCGCTTAATATTCAGATAATTATTTGTTTCAGCTCGTATGAACCGTGACCGCTCAGACCGTAAATGGCGGTCTGCTGTTTCCAGCTCACTAAGGTAAGTATTGTAAGCATTATAAAACGTTGTCCCGAAACCGCTGGTTTGAACTCTCTTTGGGAAATGAGCCTCGTTAATATTGAAACTTGTTTTTCTTCCGGGAGCGATGAATACGGGGTATTCGTTTCCACGGTATTGGAGAAGAGCGGTATAGGCAGAGTCTGTAGTTATTACAAAACTGAAGTTTCCATTTTTGTCTATGGACGTTTCAAGAAGTTCAGGTTTTGCGTACTTGTAATGTAATTGCCCCGTTTTTAAATAGATGCTGCTTTCACTGGCATTGCTAATACTTCCGCTGATTGTGGCATCGCCGCTCCGCTCACTGCAGGTGGCGACTAAGAAGCTAAGTGCTGCTAAAACAACAATACGGTAGCAATTATGCATTAGATAAGGCTTGATTAATAACAACTGGTAAATAAATGAATAATCTTGACAAAAAACGGACTTATGCTCATAATTAACTGTATTTAACACATGCTTACAGAAATCATCTTTTATACATCCTGACTATCAAATTTTGAAAGAGTATTCATTGTCGGGTATAGAATGCATAAATTAAAATCACATACTATTAAAATTAGAACAATTGCATTTATGAAAATATTCCTATCCCTCGTTGTTTGGTTATTTATACCACTATCGGTTCACTCTCAGCAGGCTGAATATAAGCTGGTTGTACATAACGTAGAAAATATGTTCGATGCAGATGGCGTCGCAGTATTCAGCGATTACCAGCCATTTGATGAAGACGGGGAACCGCTTTATACTCCCGCCCACCTGCTTACAAAAATTCAGAAAACGACCCGCCTTATGGCTCGATACAACGGTGGTGCCGGCCCGGACATTATTATGTTGGTGGAGATTGAGGCTGACTACACTCCTCTGCCAGGTAACGAACAGCGAGACGCAAACACCTTTCTCGAGCAGTACCGAGATACAACCGTGGAGTATATGCTTGGTGAAGGCATCAATGATGAAATTAAAGACTTGCCGGCCGAGCTTCTCCTGTTGAAAGGTATGTACGATGCCGGTCTTACCGGTTACGACGTAGCTGTTGCTTACGACCGTGCGCCAGATGGAAGACCCCGGCACGTTCAAAAAAACGTGCTTTTTTCGAAACTACCCATACAGCATGAACGCACCCGTTCGATTCCAATCGAAGATGCCCGGCCTATACTCGAAGCATGGGTAGATGTGGAAGGGTACGAACTTGCGCTTTTCGTTAACCACTGGAAATCCAGAGCCTCAGATGAAGAAATCGAAAAAATAAGGGTTCAAAATGCTGAAGTGCTTAAAGCACGCCTAGATGAGCTTCGTTCTGAAAATCCACATGTGGATTTTATTTTGGGCGGCGATTTCAACAGCGATTATAATCAATCGCACCGCTACCAGTATATGGATAAAACAGCCGTTAACGATGTACTTCGCTCCACCGGCGATGAGCGGTTCGTAAAGCAGGGTAATACAGATGCGGTTTATAACTTATGGTACGAACATCCAATAGATAAGCGTGGCTCAGACGTGTTTCGGGGCTATTGGGGAACGCTTATGCAAATAATGATCGGACCGGGCCTGTATGATTACCATGGTATACAGTATGTAGACGGGTCGTTCGATGTCGGCCGTTTTCCGGGTAAGAATGTTTACGAAAACTCGCTCACCCCGCGACGCTGGCATACCTTCGAAAACGGAGGTGGCTATTCCGATCACCTTCCTATAAGCATGCGTTTTATCGTAACGGACAGAGATGCAACCGATGAGCGTATCACCCTCGAATATCCCGGTTATGTGGATGATGAAAACTGGGAGCCTATTGCGATAAGCTACAGTATGCCTGATTCTGATTCCGTTTTATTCCCGGAGGATTACGATGGGGAAAACCTCCGTTCGCTTGATTACTTTGATAAACTTTTAGTGGTTGAAACAAACATAAACCGCGATTACACGGTAACCGTTAACGGTGAACAGTACCAGCTTTGGTCGCCTACGTTTAATACCCGCGATCAGTTTGCTAATGTAAGTGGTACAGATGAATCCGTTCGCTTTATAGGTCGGCTTGGTAAATTCCGGGGTAACTGGCAGTTTGTTATAGAAAGTGAAGAGTATTTAGATCCGGAATTCAACAACTAATGATGCTAACAATCGAGGATTTTTCCGACAAGACCATATTAGCCATTGAAACATCTACTCCGGTTTGTTCAGTAGCGATTCAGACCGGCGGCAGACAATTGGTGCGTTCCGAAACGGGCATGGGCATACATTCGGAGAAAACGTTTCAATTTATCGAAGAGCTGCTTCGGGAAGCCAATGTACTTCCGGTGGAACTGGATGGCGTGGTGCTTAGTGGCGGGCCCGGATCTTATACAGGGCTTCGCATTGCATCAAGCGCTGCAAAAGGACTGCTTTTTGGCCGGAAAACAGAGCTGTTTTCATGTGAAACGCTGGCGTCTATTGCAGCCGGAGTGGAAATACAGAAAGGTGAGCAGCGGGTTCATACCGTGCTCAACGCCCGCAGAACTCACCTTTATCATCAGCTCTTTGTTTTTAACGCTGACGGCAGCTTAACTAATAAAGTAGAGGCCGGAATTCGTCCGCTTTCTGAAATTGAGGCGATGTTAGAAAAAGGGGATGTGCTTGCGGGCACAGGAATACAACGTCTGGAGAACAGCATCTTGGAAGCCTCTGGAATTAAAACATTGAGGGATGCAGACGCGATAAGTGCTCAAAACATGTTGTATATGCTCCAAAATGACAAATTCAGGGATTATTGTAAATCTGAAGATGCGGCACTCTACGAACCTAGTTATCAGCCGGATTAAGAAAGATCAACAAAAAGTAGTGTTACCCGATGTTAAATAAGCTGGAATGTATAAGGGGATGGTCAGTGAAGTAAATATTCGTATTTTAAGTCATCAAATTAGCCCAAAAGACATTTAAATAAGAAATCAGACTATAGTTATATGAGTTGGTTTAAGAGAAAAGGCTCAAATATTTTAACGGATACACCTAAAGAAATGCCTGAAGGCGTTTGGGTAAAGGTTCCGGAGACAGGAGAAACGGTTCACCGTCGTGAGCTTGAAGACAACGCCTGGGTAGACCCGGCATCGGGATATCATTTCCCAATCGGTAGCAAAGAGTACTTCAGTCTGCTTTTTGATGATGAGGAGTATACTGAAATTGCGAAAGAAATAAGACCAGCTGATCCGCTCAAGTTTGAAGATCGCAAATTATATAGTTCTCGTCTGAAAGAAACTCAGAAGAAAACTGGTCTGGATGATGCCGTTCGGGTGGCCGTTGGTAAATCTAGAAAAAACGACCTGGTTGTTGCCTGCATGGACTTTCGCTTTATAGGTGGGAGTATGGGGGCCGCTGTAGGTGAGCGAATCTCACGCGGCATCGACCATGCACGTGAGAACAAGATTCCATTGCTTATTATATCTCAGTCCGGTGGCGCCAGAATGATGGAGAGTGTTTTATCACTCATGCAAATGGCAAAAACATCTGCTAAACTTGCACAGCTTGGCGAGGCAGGTGTTCCTTACATTAGCCTTATGACAAACCCGACAACTGGTGGTGTAACGGCTAGTTTTGCGATGCTTGGTGATTTCAACATAGCCGAGCCCAAAGCTCTGATTGGATTTGCTGGTCCTCGTGTAATACGGCAGACTATCGGCCGTGATTTACCGGAAGGGTTTCAAACGTCTGAATATTTGCTTGAGCACGGATTCCTCGATTTTATTGTTCCCCGTACACGCCTGAAAAGCAAGCTTGGTAAACTTTTAAATGTACTGAGTAAGGAATATGAGAAAAGGGCTAAGAAAAAAAAGTAGCTCTATCTGCCTTAATTTAGTTTAGTTTAGAACGGCCAATGTGAATTTCTCCATTGGCTGTTTTTTTTAATTTTATTTTTTTCTGTAAGGTTTCTGCGTTTTGCAGATTAGTATTACAATACACTTAACAAACGAGTAACTATGCGATTTGCTGATTATGCCAAAATTTACCTGCGTGCCGGAAAAGGCGGGGCAGGTTCATCACACTTCCGCCGGGAAAAATATGTCCCTAAGGGCGGTCCGGACGGGGGAGATGGGGGCAGAGGTGCGCATATTATTCTAAGGGGTAACCCCCAGATGAATACTCTTCTTGACCTTCGCTACAAAAAATACATACACGCGCCCAACGGCGAACGGGGCGGCAGTGCCCAGAAATCTGGTAAAGACGGTATTGATGTTGTTCTTAGCGTACCACTGGGCACCGTAGCATATGAGTCTGAAACCAGAAGGTTATTGGGAGAAATAACTGAAGAAGGGCAGGAGCTTTTAATTGCAAAAGGCGGCAAAGGCGGGCTTGGAAATACACATTTTAAATCTTCTACAAACCAAACACCACGCTATTCTCAGCCGGGTGAAGAGGGGGAAGAGGTTACCGTTGAAATTGAGCTCAAGCTAATAGCCGATATAGGATTGGTAGGTTATCCGAATGCGGGTAAAAGTACATTGCTTTCTACCATGTCTTCTGCCCGCCCAAAAATTGCTGACTATCCATTTACAACGCTTGAGCCGAATCTGGGCGTGGTTCAGCTTCCGGATTTCAGAAGTTTTGTGATGGCAGATATACCCGGAATTATCGAAGAAGCGCATGCTGGTAAAGGACTAGGGCTAAGGTTTCTTCGGCATATTGAGCGAAACAGAGTTCTTCTTTTTGTGGTATCGGCTGATACAGACATCGAAAAAGAGTACAAGATTCTGCTAAACGAGCTTTCTGAGTACCGTGTGGATTTACTAGAGAAACCTCGTATTCTGGCAATTAGCAAAATGGATCTTGTTCCCGATTTTAAGCTCGAAGATCAGCCAGATCTGGATGTTCCTATCATTGAGATTTCTTCTGCAACAGGGCACAATGTCGAGCTTTTGAAAGAGGAAATCTGGAAACTTTTGCTGCGGGATGACACGTGACGAAATAAAAATACACATTGCGCTCAGTCTCGTAACAGGATTGGGTGCAAGCCGCATCATTCGGTTGATGCAGGCTTTTCCAAATACGGAAGAAATTTTCAGCCTGCCTGAAAAAAAGATTCAGGATATTCCGGGATTTGGGAAAACGATAGCTTCCAATATTTCTAAATTTAAAGACTGGCAACGTGTTGAACAGATTTTGTCTGTAACCGATAACACAGACGTCTGGATGCTTAGCATAAATGATGAAGACTATCCGCCCAGGCTTCGTCACATCTATGATCCACCGCTCATCATATGGGGCAGAGGAAATGCCAAAGCTCTGTCCAGGCAAGGAGTGGCAATAATAGGAACTCGCAAGCCTACTGCTTATGGCCGGGGTAAAGCTTCATCCTTTGCCGGGAACCTGACAAAAACGGGCTTGAGTGTTATCAGCGGCTTGGCCTACGGAGTAGATACGCTTGCTCATACCGCCGCTGTAGAAAACAATGGGTGTACCATCGCTGTTCTTGGTTCGGGCATCGATAAAATTTATCCTGCGGCGAATAAGAGACTTGTGGAAAAAATCATAGATAAAGGCGGTGCCGTGATTTCGGAGTTTGTTCCGGGTAGTAAACCGGACCGGGAAAATTTCCCAACACGCAACAGAGTTGTGAGTGGCTTGAGCCTTGGAGTGCTTGTTGTTGAATCTGATGTTACCGGAGGAAGTATGATTACGGCCTACTCTGCTCTGGATCAGGGAAGAGAGGTTTTTGCGATTCCTCATGACATCACCACACAAACAGGAAAAGGCTGTAATACGATGATCAAGAAGGGGCATGCCAAGCTAACCATGTGCGTAGAAGATATACTGGAAGAACTAAATCTGGATTGGTCAACGCTACAGATGCCTGAAGCAGATCCGGAGCTTCAGCCTGAATTATTTGGCGATGAAAATGAAGCGGACCCTGCATCATCATTCAAGCAAAAATTAACTAAAAGCAAAAAAACGGACTGGCGTACAGCTAAGGAGCTCAGCGATGAGATGAAAAAGCTTTGCGAGCTGTTGGATGGTGGTGAACAGCACATAGACGATTTAGCTGAAAAAGCCGGTAAGCCGGGCCACTTATTATTAGGTATGCTTCTGGAGCTGGAGCTTATGGAAGTGGTAAAAGCAAAAAGCGGCAAGCGGTTCAGTCTTGCATAGCTAAATAATAGTAGAATATTAGAATCAGGGAAGGTTGAACGTAAGGATCAGCTCATTTCCTTTGGCGTTATAGCTTACCTGATCGGCGTATTCTTTCATCAGGTAAACACCTCGCCCGCTCGGTTTAAGCAGGTTCTCTTCGGCTAGCGGATCGGGAACCTCTTCGGGATTGAAACCATCACCCTGATCCTCAACCTTAATTTGAAGATGCTTCGAATTCGAAAGCATCACATTAAGGTATACTTCCTTTTCAGGAGTTAGTTCGTTTCCATGCTTGATGCCGTTGGTAACGGCCTCTGAAACGGTAAGCATTAGCTTTGCGGCCGTTTCGTTATCAAGTGAGAAGGTCTCAGTAATCTGATCGAGTATATCGGGCAGACGGTCAAGCTCATCCAGACTCGATGAAAAAGTATACGAAAGATGTGTTTTATTCATGGCATAAAATAAAAAAGGGAGCGGAAAAATCCGCTCCCGATATCTTACGCATAAATTCCGCGAAGTTTCAGTGTTTCAGAAACTTTTTTAATGGCATAAACATAAGCTGCCTGTCTTAAAGTGATGTTGTACTCTTCTTTCACTTCGAAGATAAGCTGAAATGCATTACGCATCATTCTGTTGAGACGGCGGTTAACGCGCTCTTCAGTCCAGAAGTAGCCTTGCCTGTCCTGTACCCATTCGAAGTAGGATACGGTAACTCCGCCAGCGTTTGCCAGGATGTCTGGAATAACCAGAACGCCTTTCTCTTCCAGAATAGCGTCTGCATTGGCTGTAACCGGACCGTTAGCACCTTCAGAAATAATTCTGGCTTTAATGTTATGAGCATTCACCTTGCTAATCTGATCTTCTTTTGCTGCAGGGATGAGAACATCACAACTTAGTTCGAGAAGATCTTCGTTGCTTATTTTTTCAGCTCCTTCAAATCCCTCGAGGTTGTTATTGTGGCTCGCAGAATATTCCATTGCGGCAGGTATGTCAATTCCGTCTTTGTTGAAATAACCGCCACTAATATCGCTGACTCCAATTACCCGGGCTCCTTGCTCGTACATAAGTTTGGCCGAAACTGAGCCTACGTTTCCGAAGCCCTGTACCACAACTTGAGCGTTGATTGGAGAAATTCCAAGTTTACTCATCGCAGCAAGAGTAACGGTAACAACACCGCGGCCTGTTGCTTCCTTACGCCCCAGAGACCCGCCTATAATCGGTGGCTTACCTGTTACGACCGGAGTTACTGTTTTTCTGGCGTGCATGGAATAGGTGTCCATAATCCAGGCCATAGTGTGTTCGTTTGTTCCCATATCAGGTGCGGGTATATCTACATCAGGACCGAACACTTCGAGCATGCTTGCTGTAAATCTGCGTGTGAGCCGTTCCAGCTCCCGTGCGCTTAGTTCACGGGGATTACAACGAACGCCTCCTTTGGCGCCTCCAAAAGGAACGTTTACAACGGCACACTTCCAGGTCATCCAGGAAGCAAGTGCTTTAACTTCATCGATGTTTACATCGGGAGCATAGCGCAGACCACCTTTACTTGGGCCAAGAATATTATCATGGATTACACGGTATCCTTCGAAAACCTCAAGTCTGCCGTCGTCCATCTCAACAGGAATCGAAACAGTAACCTGTTTTACCGGGTTAGACAGATAGTTGAACAGACCGTCGTCGAGTTTAAGCAGGTCGGCTGCAAACCGGAAGCGCTCCATCATAGATTCAAAGGGGCTTTCTTTATCGAGTTTGGGACCTGGTTCTTTGTAATACAGGGTGTTGTACCCATCTTTTTTATATGGCATCAGTTCTGATACTAAGCGTTAATGAAAGTGATGAAAAACAGCTTAAAAATAGTGATTATTGCAGTCTCTTTGTGATGGATTTTACGAGCTTTGTGCCTTTTTTTTTAAAAGCAATGAAATAACTGTTATTCTTTAAGTTGCGCTGAGGGAATAGAAAAGCGCTTTTATGGGATAGTTGCAAAGATTCGCAATTGAATTGATTATATCCGACTTTTAACTCATTATAAGTATCAAAAAAGGAGTTATACGATTTTGAAACACATCATAGTTAAATCAGCTACGGCACCATTAAGATCCAAGGATGCGGAGTCATCTGAAATGGTGAGCCAGTTGCTGCTTGGTGAAACCGCTGAAGTTCTTGAAACCAGAGATCGGTGGGTTCGGGTTTGTTGTACACACGATGGTTACGAAGGCTGGGTGAGTATTACGCAAATACACCATATAGATACTAAATTGGCGGAAGAATGGAGAGGTTTAGGACTCACATCCAGATCACAAAACAATTTATTTAAAGCCGTTAACAGTCGTGGAGACGTTTTGTTTGTACCCTTCGGCAGCGTGGTTAATCAATCCACTGCAGGCGTTTTGTCTTTCCCATTCGGAGACTTTGTTGCGACAAAACAAATGTCTGTAGAGAAACGCACGCTACTGGAACTGGCGCGTTTTTTTGCCGGCACTCCATATCTCTGGGGCGGCAGATCCGAGCTGGGAATTGACTGCAGCGGCCTCATACAGATACTGTTCCTGGCCAAGGGGGTAAAACTTCCCAGAGATGCTTCACAGCAGATTAAGGTAAAAGAATGCCATAGTCGCAACCTTCAAGATGCAGAGCCCGGAGACCTTATATATTTCAGTTTCGATGGTGAGAGGGTAGTACATGTTGGAATTTTCATCGGAGATGGTTTAATTATACACGCGTCAGGCGATGTACATATAGATAACCTCGACGCAAGTAAACGAAAAACATCACCCTTTGCGTTTAATGAGCGTCTGTCTAAACACATTTGCGGCATTCAGCGAATAGGGGTTCCGCAAATGACTAACGCTTAAGCCTATGTTCTTCAAACTATTAATACTATGCTCGATGCCAATGTGTTAATCCTGAACCAGGACTATCAGCCATTAAACGTGGTGAATGTTCGCAAATCTCTCATGCTAATTGTGCTTGAGAAGGCCGACTTGCTGCATGATTATCCCAACCGTAAGATCCGCACTATCTCTTACGACTATCAATATCCCTCTGTTATCAGACTCAGGCGCTATGCACGGATACCATATAAATACATAGTGTTGTCCCGAAAAAACGTGCTGAAAAGAGATGGCATGAGGTGCCAGTATTGTGGCAGCGGTCGAGACCTTACTATTGACCATGTTATTCCTAAAAGCCGCGGTGGGTCTGATTCCTGGGATAACCTGGTTGCCGCCTGCAATAAATGTAACAACCGAAAAGGAAATAAAACGCCTAAAGAAGCATCCATGACGCTCCTCAGCAAGCCTTACCGACCTTCACATATTGTGTTTCTCCGGGATTATGTGGGCAGTATCGAAGACACTTGGAAACCATATCTTTACATGTAGCTTAAAACAGGCCGGGAAGGTATCTGTACCAAAGATTTGCACTAGCTACTCATCTCAGACTGAAACAGCTGATTTCATAAAAAAATCACAATTTATCCTTAATTTAGCTGTTTAGAATATTTAAAAAGATGCCGTTAGCTAAGCGGCAATTATATACATTAAACATAAGTTAAATCATGCGGTAGCAGTAAGTCCGCATGAGGGTACATCATGAGTTCAAAAGGTAAAGTTTTAGTAGCTATGAGCGGCGGGGTTGATTCATCCGTTGCTGCCGTTATGCTCAAAGAGCAGGGTTACGAAGTTGTAGGCATCACCATGAAGACGTGGGATTACACAAGCTCCGGAGGAAAATCTAATAAAGAAACCGGCTGCTGTTCTCTGGAGTCGATGAATGATGCGCGACAAGTAGCTCTCAAATACGGCTTTCATCACTTTATCGTGGATATTCGTGAAGAGTTCGGCGACTGGGTTATTGATCGATTTGTTGAAGAGTATCTGGACGGTCGTACACCGAATCCGTGCGTACTCTGCAATACCCACATCAAATGGACTGCCTTGCTGAAGCGGGCTAACGATTTGGGATGCGATCACATTGCTACAGGCCACTACGCAAACATTCGCACGGAAAACGGCCGTCATATTATTTCTAAAGGTATTGATCACAACAAAGATCAGTCGTATGCACTTTGGGGCGTTTCGCAGGATAACCTGTCTCGCACTATTTTTCCGCTGGGCCAGTATCATAAGCCGGAAATTCGCCAAATGGCCGAAGATTTTGGCTTGATGAACGTAGCGAATAAAAAGGATTCTTATGAAATTTGTTTCGTGCCTGATAACGATTACCGTCGCTTTTTAAGAGACCGTGTAGACGGATTGGAAGAAAAAGTAGAGGGCGGTGCTTTTGTGGATATGGAAGGAAATGTAATTGGCAAACACCGGGGCTATCCGTTTTATACAATTGGTCAGCGTCGTGGGCTTCACCTTGCTATGGGTAAGCCGGTTTACGTAACGCACATCGATCCGGATACAAACACGGTTATGGTAGGTGGTGAGGAGGACCTCAAAAGCACCTACTGTACGGCCAACCAAATCAATATGATTAAGTACGACCGTGTGCCTGAAGAGGAGATGCCTATTACCGCCAAGATTCGTTACAACGATGATGGTAAACCGGGATTCCTTACACAAGCCGGAGACGACGAGCTGATTATGCGTTTTCCGGAAGCACGCACGGCTATAACGCCCGGTCAGGCGCTGGTTTGTTACGAAGGCGACGACGTAATCGGCGGCGGCTGGATTAAGAAAGTCAGAATGGACTTCGACTAAATTGTGATGGCGTCTGTATATGCATTGATAGACGTACCGGAAACATTCAGGCCGAAAGCAGGTTTTGCTCTAAAAACCATGCTTTCGGCTTTTTTTATGCTCGGTGATATCAGGGTGAAGGAGTTTGATGCTCTATCGTCTGATGAACTGAAAGCAGCGCGTCTAGTTATTTTCTACGGTCCGGTAACCAGGTTTGAATCAGTTAGGGCAGATGTGTACATCGCTTTTGATGAGCAGGGTTTTTTATTTTATGATCAAAGGATTCCTTTCCTGCCTGCGAATGTGATACAAACTGAAGATAAACTACCTGTGCTTTTTGGCAGGAGTAAAGCTGCTGATTTGCCATCCGGTCGCATTTATGCCGACTTAATTTCATCGGCCTTTTATTTCCTGAGCGACTGGGACAGCCTGGTTGTTGAACAGAAGGATGAGCACGGCAGGCTTCGTTATAATGATTCGCTGCTGGGTAAACTTGATCTCGCTGACCGCCCGGTTGTTAATGAATACTGCGAGCTGATTCGGGAAGTGAGTCAGGTACGGAAAGGCATCACCCTTCCACATAAAAAAATAGGTGAGCATGAATTCGCAGCCTGTATAACGCACGATTTTGACCGCATCAAAAAGAAATATGCGGGTACTGTAAAACGTGAGCTTTTTGATTTACCTGTAAAAAATCCGCTTGATCAGCCGTTAGGTGAGCGTATTGTACGTGCATTTGATTCTGCTAAAGACCTGGTTAAAAATGGTGACGGCTATGAGCGGTCAATTCTCGGGATGTTTGAAATTGAGAGGAAGCTAGGTATAAAGCCCACTGTTCTCTTTAAGTCCATTCTTCAAAAGCACGAACGGGATGCAGCCGATTATCTGGAATATCCGTTTATGAATGAGATATTGCGCATTATTGAAGAACTAAAAGGGGACTGTGGGCTGCATGCATCCTATTTGGCCGGCTACAGCAAAGAATTGTTCGCAGCTGAAAAGAACCGGCTTGAAAATCGACTTGGAAACAAAGTAGGTGCTCACCGCTTTCATTACCTTAGGTACGATGCTGCAAAAGTGGCCGGCCTTCTGGAAGCTAACGGAATCCGGAGCGACAGTTCAATAGGCTGGGCGGAGAGAGCAGGATTACGGTCGGGTTTCACGTTTCCATACTATTTATTTGATGCCGAACGTAATACAACGTGTAAGGTGCTGGAAATCCCTATGCAAATGATGGAAATGCAGTTGCTGTACAATCAGGGACTCAGTGCCGAAAAAGCCGTTCAGTTTGCAAACAGGCAGGCTGATACGGTAAAAAAATACGGTGGCGTGCTGTGTTGGAATTTTCATCACCATGCGCTTGATACCGTAGAAGCTAAAGGTGGTTCAGTTTTATTTGAACAATCTTTAAGCTATCTTCAAAGCCTTAATCCCATGTTTTTAACACTCGGAAACGTCCATGAAACTATTTAGCTACGGCATTAAAGCGATTGTGCTATCGCTTATCTTTTTATCAGCCCCTGAGGTTGTAATCGGTCAGCATTTTGAGGGCGAACTTCGTATGGAGTTTCACTCGCCTGAAAATGGCGAAACCGAAAATCTGGTGATGTTTGTGAAGGAAAACCGCCTCACGCTTTCCGGCGATCTGAAAAACTACGCCGATTTTCCGTTGCTGCGCGACGCGCTTACTATCCGGTCTGACAGGAATGATGTGCTTATTCATTCAAGCGAGCAGGTAGCGGTTGTAAATCTTCGCGATATTGAGATGCTTATTAAGCAGTTTCTGCCAAATAACGGCAATCAGGCTTCTGAAATCGAAAGCGATATCGAAGAACGGGCCAGAATAACTGAAACGGGCGAGCGAAAACGCATTTTGGGATACAACAGCCGTAAGATCGTGGTTCAGGATTCAGAGAATGAAAATGCCGAAACACACATCTGGATTGCAGACTTAGGAATCAACTGGGAGCAATTACTCAGCCCTATGATTTCTCTTGGCAAAACATTAGGAGGCAGTCTTGACGTAGCCTCCTGGGACTGGCCGCTAAGTGAAACTCCTATGCTTATGGAAGTTTTCGATTCCGGCGAGCTCACCATGAGAGCTGAAATTACGAGCATTACATCAAGAGCCATTACACAGGCAGAATCTGATATACCGGATGGAAAACAGGCTATTTCATTGTTTCAGCTAATGATGCAGCAAAACTAAATCTAATCTATACTGATGTTCAGTAACTTTATTACCAGCACAGTGAGCAGTCGTCTGAAACTGCTGCTCATCGTTCTTTTTCTTTCAAGCGCTCCCGGTTGTGCCACCCTTTTTGGAGGCGGCGAGGTTGACAACATTCACACCCTGGAGTCATTCGATCCCGAGTATGTTTTTATTGATGACTCCATCGATCCGGACTCGGACATACTCGCATTTCTTGAGGAATATGCCGTAGAGCTGAACAGAGTTATGAACCGCCGCATTACGGTAAGTAAGGGTGTTATTGAACGCGGTCAGCCTGAAAGTCCGCTTGGCAACCTCACCGCCGATATTCTTAGAAGCCATGCTTCACGCGAACTCGGAAAAGAAGTTGATATTGCGCTTCTGAACAGGGGAGGCCTGAGAATTCCGATACCAGAGGGTGATGTTACGGTTGGAACTATGTTCGAACTGATGCCTTTCGAAAACTATATCACGCTTCTGCGTTTCAACGGGCGTCAGGTACGCCAGATTGCAAATGAGCTGGCCATTGAGGGCGGTGAGCCGATTAGCGGCCTCAGGATGCGCATAGATGGTAACAGAGCCGTAGATTTGCTAGTTGGAGAAAAAAGCGTGGATCCCAATCGTGATTACTGGCTGGCAACAAACAACTGGATGGCAGACGGCGGCGGGCCCATCCCAACCCTTTGGGAGGCCCTTGAACGTATTGATACTACCGTGCTTTTACGAGATGCATTTATCGAAAGCCTAAACACCCGTGAAACCATTGAACCAGAAACAGACGGCAGGTTGAGAAGATAGTTATGATTAACAGAAAAACATTTCTAAGACAGGTTGCAGCCGCTGGTGCCGGACTTTCCCTAATTGGGATGAAGCCACTGGTTTCCTACGGCCGCTCATCATCTTCGAAGGTGATCAGTATTATGCACACAAACGACACCCACGCCCGGATTGATCCTTTCCCGGCTGGTTCCGGCTCGTATGAAGGGCTTGGTGGCGCCGCGCGTCGTGCGGCTCTCGTAAAGAAAATACGCGAACAGAATCCGAACAATCTGCTGCTGGATGCTGGTGATGTCTTTCAGGGTACGCCTTACTTCAACTTTTATCACGGTGCGCTCGACTACGAATTGATGTCGATGATGGGTTATGATGCCACAACCTTAGGCAATCATGAGTTCGATAATAAAGTCGAAGGATTTGTGAACGTGGCTCCAAAAGCTAATTTTCCGTTTGTGAACTCGAATTACGATTTTCGGGGTGCACCAGAGATGGGTAAATTTATCGATGAGTTTATCATTAAATACGTAGATGGCGTTAAAATCGGAATTTTTGGCCTGGGTATTCGTTTCGATACCTTAGTACTGCCAGAGTTGCACGAGGGTGTTCGCCATATTAATGCCGAGATTGTCGCCCGGCAGATGACCCGCAGATTACGTCAGGATTATAATTGTGACATGGTAATCTGCCTGAGCCACCTGGGTTTAGAGTACGAAACAGACCTTGTAAGTGATATGGTGATTGCGAATAATGTAGACGGCATCGACCTGATTATTGGCGGACATACGCATACATTACTTGAAGAGCCCCGCATAATTGAAAAATTTGGAAAAGAACCTACAATTATTTCGCAGGTTGGGCATGCGGGCGTGGTTTTAGGTCGTCTTAATTTCGAATTTGACCGTACGAACCGCATCCGCCGCGTCTTTGTGGCAAACCAAAGCATAGACCCGGAACTCGATAAACTGGTATAGTAAATAACAAGGAACCAGACCAGAGCACCATGCGTTTATGATTCATCAGAACGCGAATAAATTGGTGCTTTAATTAACCTGACTTTCAGATCAACTACACGTGGAACCCATTAACGTTTTATTGCTCGGTTCTACCGGCTCAATAGGCACGCAGACGCTTGAAATTATCCGGGCAAATCCGGAAAAGTTTCGGGTGGTCGGCGTAACGGCTAACTCTAATTGTGAGCTTTTAGCAAAGCAAATCCGGGATTTTAAACCAGAATTTGCCGTAATAGCAAACGAGGGTAAACTAGCTCAGCTGAGAGAGCTCACTGGTCAGACCGAAACAGAGCTTTGCAGTGGCTACGATGAAATTCTGGACCGCTGCACAGATGCTAAATATGATGTACTGCTAAACGCGCTAGTCGGCTTCTCGGGATTTCTTCCCACGGTGAAAGCGCTTAAAAGTGGTAAAAAGGTAGCACTTGCAAATAAGGAATCCCTGGTAGTAGGGGGTGAGCTCTTGTCATCCTACACAAAAGATGGTATTAAAAATCTCATTCCCGTAGATTCTGAACACAGTGCAATTCTGCAGTGCTTAGTCGGTGAAGAGCAAAACCCCATCGAGAAACTGCTCATTACGGCAAGCGGAGGACCGTTCCGGACAACACCGCTTGAGGAGATGAAAAACATCACCGTGGAAAAAGCTCTCAAGCACCCCAACTGGTCTATGGGCTCCAAAATCACCATCGATTCAGCTACGATGATGAATAAAGGCCTCGAAATCATTGAAGCTTACTGGCTTTATAATCTGCCTATCGAGAATATAGAAGCCGTTATTCATCCGCAGAGCATCATTCATTCGATGGTTACGTTTAAGGATGGTTCGACAAAAGCCCAGATGGGTTACCCTGATATGAAGGTGCCCATACAGTATGCACTTACATGGCCTGACCGTATTCCACTGGATACACCAAGAATGGACTTCAGTACGTTAAACGAATTAACATTTTCTGAAGTGGACTACGAACGTTTCCCATGCCTCCGACTGGCGCTAAATGCGATATCGGAAGGCGGGTTTGCCCCGGCGATTCTCAATGCGGCAAATGAAATTGCCGTTCATCGCTTTCTCAATAAAGATATTCCGTATATTCATATTCCCGTGATTGTGGAGCGCTCATTGGCTAAAATCCAGCCAACGGTTAATCTCACAATTGAAACACTTATGGAAGCAGATACGGAAGCCCGGGCATTCGCTGCATCGATCAGAGTTTAGCAGATTAATTTAATAACAGCGCAATCAGCGCATCGCAACAACCTATTACAAAGCTATTAGATGGAATTTATTTTAAGTTTAGGAAGCATAGGGACAACAATACTGCTGTTTGTTGCAGCAATATTTATTCTTGTTCTTATTCACGAGCTGGGGCACTTTCTCGCAGCCAAGCTGTTTGGCATGCGGGTAGATCAGTTTTCGATAGGCTTTCCGCCACGGCTCTTTGGAAAAAAAGTTGGAGATACAGATTACTGCATCTCTGCCACTCCGCTCGGTGGCTATGTTAAAATCGCCGGCATGATCGACGAAACCAACGACGGGCGTTTCCTCAACGAAGAACCCAAGTCTTGGGAATTTCGCTCGAAGCCGGTATGGCAGCGTTTAATTGTGATGATTGCAGGAGTTGCATTTAACATCCTGCTTGCAGCCTTTATTTTTGGGATGCTTCTGTTTCATTACGGAAAGGAAATGATACCGGCTGATAATGTGGGCTCCATGTATATACCCGAAACCTCCGTAGCACACGAAATTGGGTTTCAAACGGGCGATGAGCTTCTGTACATAAACGGCAATCGTCCGGATATGTACCACAGTGGAAATATGATTCCGATTGGTGACCTAACGCGTAGTAATCTTACGTTCACGGTTTTGCGTGACGGAAGTGAGCACACAATAGAAGCACCATCTAATTTTCTGGATTACCTGAACAGGAATCCGGAGTTTCTTTATGTAACCTACGCCGTTCCCAGCGAAATATCGCAAGTTGTAAGCGGCTCGCCAGCCGAAGAGGCTGGTCTTGAGCCGGGGGATAAAATTGTTGAAATTAACGGGGAAGAGGTCGGGTACTTCATTCAGATGTCTGAAAAAATCCGGGCATCTGAAGGTGCACTTTCAGTAGTAGTACTTCGCAATGGTGAACGGATAAACAAACAGGTTACGCCAAATCCGGAAACGCTGCAGATTGGCGTTGGAATGATTGATCCGGTTGATTTCTTCGGCGTTATATACGAACGTCAGGGTCTGATTTCTTCACTCGGTGGCGGATTTGTTGAGACATGGGATACTACTACAGGTATGCTCGGTGCATTTGGCATGATGTTCCGGGGTACGATTTCATTTAAAGATAATCTTGGCGGCCCTGTAGCTATTGCCTCTGTTACCCGGGAAGCAACTGATAGTGGTGGCGTTCGCGGCTTCTGGTACCTCGTTGCTTTTCTAAGTATCTCTCTAGCCATCGTAAATATGTTGCCTATACCTGTACTCGATGGAGGCCACGTTGTATTTCTGCTTTATGAAGCCATCACCCGAAGAGAACCTACAGTTAAAGTACGTATGGCTCTGCAGCAGATTGGTTTAATATTTATTATTGGCCTGTTTATATTCGTTACGTTCAACGACATCATGCGTCATATCGTCAACTAAATTGTGTTTATGTTTGCTAAGGAAGGCTACACCGTAATTACTTACTCATTCGTCATTGGTCTGATACTGGCGGTAACAGGATTCCTAATCGGATCTATTTGGGCATATTTATTCTATGCACTTTCTCTGTTTTCGATAGGGTTTACGCTGTATTTTTTCCGTGATCCGGAAAGGACACCTCCGGCAAATGCAGATCAGCTGCTTGTCGCTCCGGCCGATGGAAAAGTTATTTTGCTTAATAAAGGCATTAAACACGACTTCTTCGATGGCCCGTGTACACAAATAAGTATATTTCTCTCACCTCTTGATGTTCACGTGAATCGGGTGCCGGCTACAGGCAAAATTATTCAGGCTGATTATTATCCCGGAGAATACCTGGTAGCCTGGCACGAAAAAGCATCTGAGCTAAACGAACGTTCTGAGTTTGGTATGATACATCCGGGTGGCACTAAGGTGTTCTTCAGACAGATTACAGGCTACATTGCCCGCAGAATTGTGTTCGATATTAAAGAGGGTGATGAAGTAAAAGCCGGCGCCAAATTCGGGATGATGAAATTCGGTTCCAGAATGGATATTTTAGTTCCGGACGACACAGAGCTTCATATTAAACCCGGAGACCGTACCGTAGCCGGAGAATCAGTAATGGGAGTTTTCCAGAAGTGATTGGCAGAGGCGTAAAATCGAACATACCGAGAAGTAAGATACGCGGCAGGGGGAAGGAGTTTCGACAAAAGGCGAATCAGCGGCTTAAAGAGCGCATTAAGAAGCCAATTCCGCGCTCGGTTTATCCAAGCTTTTTTACGCTGATGAATTTGTTTTCGGGCTTTCTTGCCATCATCATGATTTACGAGGGTAAATTGGTGAACGGAGCATGGCTGATCGTTCTGGCGGCATTTTTCGACGCCCTGGACGGTTTTATGGCTCGCCTAACAAATGGTGACAGCATATTTGGTATCGAACTTGATTCATTAAGTGATATAGTCTCATTTGGCGCCGCGCCCGGATTTCTGATTTATGTTTACGCTTTTTCCGATTCCACCAATATCGTGCTACCGCTTATAGCCGCGCTGCCTGTATTATGTGGAGCAATTCGCTTGGCGCGTTTTAATGTGAACGCGAAAAGTGAGCCCTCATCCTTTTTTATAGGTTTGCCTATTCCTGCTCAGGCCATGATAATCGTGGGATTTTTCCTCACGTTTCAGGGTAGCCCGGAGTTTTTTGACGGATTAAAACATGGGGTAAACTCCGTAGTGATTGGGATCATATTTGTGCTTTCTCTTTTGATGGTCAGCACGGTTCCATTCGATAAAGTGCCCCGTTTTAACAAGGAATACATGAGGCAGAACCGCGGACTTGTTTTTCTCTTCCTTTTTTATGCCCTTACGATAATAGTGCTGCAGGAATACGGGCTGATGATCGTGTTTTCGATTTTCATTCTGCGTGGCTTAATCGTGTTCGGAATCCAGTTCTGGAATGATCTGATGAGCGATGAAGAGCAGCCATCTGAAGCTATTTAGTATTTAGCTTTTCCTGCTTATTGGTATTCTAAACCTGAAGGAACACCTACCTATTCTGTTAGGCAAGCACTCAAAGGAAAGGCTGCCATTTTTGGCAGCCATGCGCAAAAAAAACTAAATATTTAATATGCCCTCAATAAATCGGGCCCATTGAATTAAATTGTGAATTTGGTCGGTCTGCTCCAGAGTGGGAGAGGGAGAGAAAGTTATTGACAGTCTTGTACCCATTCACAATTCAAAACCTGTCTGCCGCGGCGAAGACAGGCAGGTTCAACATTCACAATTGGGAGCGAATGCGACCCAGCGAAGCGACTTACGCCACATCATATACTTTTCTGATGGACCACTCTACTCCAACAATCAGAATTACAGCTAAAAACCACCAGCCGCTGTGGTGAGCGCGACGGGCTGATGTGAAAGTCTCCGTACGAAACTCATCGAACCCTCTTGATTGAAGCTCGATGCGCAACAGGTCTGTTTGGTCAAAGGCAAAGAATGCCCCATCTGTTGTTTCGGCTATGAATCGAAGAAGCTCATCCCTCCGCATAGTATCCATAAACTCTACTATGCTTTCATTTACTGTAAAAGAGCCGTTTTGCCGGTCTATTTCTGTTGAGCCACGCTGAGCTACCGCTTCGTAGCGATAGGTGCCTGCAGGCAAAGGTCGCGTCTCCAGACGGAAACGCCCTGAGCCAAGGCTGCGCATTACAAAATCCTGGGTATCAAATTCCTCACCGGAAATTTGTACACTTACGCGGGCTTCATTATCCGGTTGGCCCGTTTCGGTTTGCACCGATGCCCGAAAGGTGATGGCTTCACCCTCATCGAAACTGCTTCTGCTCGGGCTGAACTCAAGCAGACCGTCTGATACGCCAGTGCTGGTCCATTTCACCAGATTATTCATCAGGTTCCGGTAAAACTCGCGGTGTTCTGATGAAGTTGATTGCTGCCAGCGGTGCCACTGCCATGCATTAAGCTGACTCACACGATTGTTTCCAAGCTGCTGTACTGAGAGCATGGGAACATCGGTGGTTTCATTCCGGTGATTTGTGAATATCAAATCGCGCGCCAGGGATGCTGAAGCATAGTTTCGAACCGGTCCGCGTAATTCAGGTCCGCGGTTAAGATTGCCCGGAACTTCAAAATCGAAGATGGCGTGTTCGCTTTCGGCAGCGTTTAGTTCGGGCAGAATCACGCCCACGGGAGAAGCAGCACGCTGACGTATAGGTGCCGTATTTTGCAGATCAGACTGAAGGTTATCGAGATCGGTTCCGGGAAGAGTGAGCAGCAGCAGGTTGGTTTCGGCCGCTAATTCAGCGAGGTTTGATCGCAATCCTGCGTCCATCTGGCGGTGAGGGAAACCGTGAAAAATAATCAGATCGAGCGTATCTGCAGAAGCCGGGGTGCTGCCGCCTATAAATCTGTCACCGCCAGTCCATGTTCTGAATTCAGCAAGAATACTTTCATCTGTAGCCAAAAGATTCCGCAGCGAGCTTACATCGGGGTGGATTTCGAAGGCCAGATGCAGAATACGGACCTGGTCGTCGAGCACATCTATGGTAAAACTATAGGCATTGTTTGATGTAGTCCATTCCTCGCCCAGCTCGGGGATTTCAACGCGAAAACGCTCTGTTCCTTCTTCCGTAAAATCAACTTCAAATTCCACATTGTGTACAGACCGGTCCTGAGTTGTTTGTATTGTTTGTACTGCCGCTAATTCATTATTACGATACAGCTGTACTTCTATTGAGCGGTCCGGGAAACCGTCGTTCAGAATCTCAGCGCGAAGCGAGCCGGTCGTATTTGTAAATGCCGTTGAGTTATAAAATACGTTGCGAACAAGCACATCGCGTACGGCAGTCGTATCGCCAACTGCTACAGTAAAAAAAGGTGCGCCAATACGTTCGGCAGCCCGCGTGGGATCCAGGCCGCGGTTAAAAATACCGTCTGTTACAAGTATGATGGCGTCGGGAGTGGAACCCGCCTGATGGAGCGAGTTCAGAGATCGGTTGATGTCCGTAATGCTGCCATCGAGTGGAAGGGAGTCGGGAGTTGTTCTGAAAATGTCGCTGTCGAATCCATATACACGATATCGGGTGGAAGTGGTATCCGAAAGGTTGAGTTCCCGGATAACGTCTCTCATGCTTTCTTCACCCTTCCATTCGCCTTTTTCGATAGTTGTGCTTCTGCTGTTATCTATCAGCACGGCTATATCGTTTTTTAAGGTTCTGCTGTCTTCGAACTCATAAACGGGATTAAAAAGAAGAAGCAGCAAAATAAAAATTGCCAGGCTCCGAAGGGAGATGTTAAGCCATCTTACTCCCTCAGGCAGACGCTTGTTACCCGAGTAGGTCCACCAGCCAATAAAGGCCGAGAAGATCAGGGCAAAGGCCAGCAGTAATATGGCAAGATCAGATTCAAAGCCGGTAATCATGTGTAGAATCAGGCTTCGCTTAGAATTCGTTTAATGAGGTCTTCTGCTTTTATGCCTTCAGCTTCGGCCGCATAGTTATTTACTATTCTGTGGCGCAGCACGGGTATGGCAATCGCGTTGATGTCTTCTTCGGTTACGTTGAAACGGCCTTGAGACAATGCCCGCGTTTTTCCTCCAAGAATCAGATACTGAGACGCACGTGGCCCGGCTCCCCAGGTCATGTATTTATTTACAAACTCCGGAGCGTGTTTGGTGCCTGGACGAGTCATATTTACGATTTTAACGGCGTAGTTCATTACGCTCTCGGGTACGGGAACCTGTCGGGTCAGCTGCTGAAACTCCATAATTTCTTCTGGTGAAAGAATGGATTTAACTTCCGTCGTTTTTCCGGTAGTGGTACGACTTACAATCTCTACTTCTTCATCGAAGCTTGGGTAGTCGAGCCACAGGTTAAACATGAAGCGGTCGAGCTGTGCTTCGGGAAGGGGGTATGTTCCTTCCTGCTCAATGGGGTTTTGAGTAGCCAGTACAAAAAACGGTTTATCGAGCTGGTAGGTAGTTCCGGAAGCCGTAACATGATATTCCTGCATGGCTTCAAGAAGAGCCGCCTGAGTTTTAGGTGGTGTTCTGTTGATCTCATCCGCGAGAATAATGTTGGCAAAGATCGGTCCTTTAAAAAACTTGAACTCTTTTTTACCGCTAACCACATCCGAGTCTATGATTTCTGTACCCGTAATGTCTCCCGGCATTAGATCCGGGGTGAACTGAATACGATTGAAGGAAAGATTCAAAGAGCGGGATAGGGTGGAAATCAGAAGCGTTTTTGCCAGACCCGGAACACCAATCAGAACGCAATGCCCGCGTGAAAACAGGCTGATCAGCAGATTGTCCACGATATGCTGCTGACCAACAACCACTTTGCCTATTTCTGTTCTTAGCTCATTAAATACCTGATGAAATCGCTTAGCTTTCTCGATTGTTTCCTGATTTTGTTCTGTGGACATTCGCGGATCGTTTTGTTAGAGAAGTTAAAAATGTAAGAACATAAAGATGATGCACTTAATTCGTACTGGCGTAAGGGCTGTCGATACGGTACTCTATATATATGTCTTCCCTGAGTTCAGTCAGCCACCGGTTCATCGCAGAAAGCTGTTTCTCCTGAAGCGCAAAGTTTCGAATGATGTCGAAATCCTGGTCAAGATTCGCAATGTGCTCGGGGATGCGGCTATTCAGCCTGATGATACGGTAGGCAATCTGTCGGTTTTGCCCGCTGCCGATGGTATAGCGAATGGGCTCTGTTATATCACCCTCTTCTTCAAGATTAATGATGGCTCTGTAAAGTGTAGGATCAAGATCGTCTACAGCAAGGCGACGCTGTCCGGTCTGGTTGTCGATAAGGCGCCCCCCTGTAGGAGCCGTGTTTGGATCTTGCGAATGGCGCCTGGCCAGATCTGAAAAGCGTTCGCCATGAGTAATTACGCTATCGCGCAGAGCTTCAAGTTTTTCGATAGCAATGGATTCATCAACCTGATCTTCCTGGACCTGAATAAGAATCTGGCTGGTTTCAATCTGGTCTCCGCTTCTGCGGTTCAACCGGATTACGTGGAAGCCTGCGCGGGTTCTTACAACTTCAGAAATGCCACCCGGCTCAAGAGCTGAAGCAGCAGCTGCGTATTCAGATACCAGGTCGCTTAAGGGCATCATCGGGAGAAGTCCGCCTCTTGAGGCGCCCGGGCCATCGCTGTGTCGTCGGGCGAGCTCTTCAAAGTCTGCATCATGATTTAGCAATGAGTCACGAAGTGCTTCTGCTTTTTGACGGGCCATTTGCTCAGCTTCTTCACCTGCAGGAGCTATGGCGACTATGTGTGAAAGCTCAACGGTTTCCGGAATTTCCGGGAGCTCATGCTGGGGGATGTTGTTAAAAAACTCGACTACCTCGGGGCGTGTAATGCGTATGCTTCTCATTTTTTGATCACGAACGCGCTGTACCATAATATCGCGGCGAAAACGATCTCTGAACTCAGAGCGAACCTGAATCAGGCTTTGGCCGAGTACTTCTTCAAGAGCCTCTTCGCTTCCAACCTGCTGTACAAGCTGGCGAATACGGCGATCCAGTGCACGGTTCACCTCATCTTCACTTACTGTAATAGAGTCAATTTTAGCCTGCTCGTAAAGCACGTTGTTGTCGATGATGTTTTCCAGCACATCATACCACATTTCATCGCTGTAGGTAATGTCGCTGCGCTGGGATAAAAACTCAGCTATCTGAGCATCAACATCAGACTTGAGAATAATTTGGTCGTTTACAACGGCAACGATTTTATCCAAAACTTCACGCTGCTGGGCATCGGACTGTTGTGGCAGAAAAAGAAGGATGCCGATTACCGGCAGTGCGAGCTTTAATAAAGTACTCATAAAAGAGATATTCAGGGAATTGGTGTAAGAATTAATCATGTAGTCGTATAGATCGGTTAGCTTCAGCCTGACGTATCAGGTTTTGCTGGAATGCGTTTAGTTGTGTGCGTTTTTGTTCTATTGAAATCCAGTGCTCAATTTGTTCGAGGGCCCAATCCAGCTCCGGAACGGTTCCTTCATCCTGATTTTCCAAAAGCTGTACGAAATGGTACTGCCCGTTAATGTTTCGGATCGGGCTTACTTCTGAAACTCCGATGAGGCCTATAAATTGTGCCATTGCGGGACTATCGTTCAGCGCCGTGCTTAAGGGATGAAAAACGGTTGATGTGCGTAGAGCGTAAGAAGGGTCTACGGAGTAGTTTTCTGCTATTTCGTTCCACTCAACGCCTCTCAGTAAGTCGGTTCTGGCCTGAGTGGCATCATCCATCGTAGCCGCTACCATATGATGGAAGCGTACGTGGCGTTCTGAAAGAACAAACTGATCGCGGTGCTGTTCATAGTATCTCATGGCTTGTTCGCGCGTAACTTCAGTTTCACCGGCCTGGTTCATTGCGTGATCCATAAGCAGCTGAATAAGTAGCTGACGCTCATAAGACGCCATAGCATCTCTGAAGGCGCTGGTTTGGTTAAGACCAAGACGCGCGGCTTCGTCTGCGAGGATTTGTTCGCGAACCCACTGAGACCGGTATCTTTCTACAGAAGTTAAACTGTCTTCGTAAGCGGCATAAGGCGGAATGCGCTCCAGTACCTCATCTATAGTTAGCTTATGGCTGCCTACTTCGGCAATTACGGCCGACTCAGGTGTAGCTCGTTCCTGCTCACACGACAAAAGGAGTACAGCTAAAAGCCATACTCCTGTTATCTGCAAAGTGGTTATATATTTAAAACTAAATCTCAACGGTTTCGAGTAGTTCTCTTAATCGTTCAGGATAGGAAACCACCCTGTAGGTCTCGCGAAGGTGGTTGTTCCATTCTTCATCGCGAATGGGCTGATAATCGGCCACAACGCGCATGAATGCTTCCTCGAAAGTCATTTGGCGGGGTTCAAGAATCTCAGTGAGATAAAGTACTGTCTTGCGGTTTCGGTACTCAAATACATCGCTGAATCCGCCCGGCTCCACTCCCTGCAGATAGTCGAACGGGAAATCCTGAAGGCTGTTAATTAGGTCGGTACGCACGATAAGGCCGCTTACTTCTTCACGTATGTCCTCGATGTCTGTACCACTGTTAACGGCGGCTCTGGCTTCATCAAGTTTTGCTTCGCTGTCTGCGCTTATGCGGTAGTAGCGGTAGCGTGTACCGAACATGTAGTTTTCTTTATTGGCTTCATAGATTTCCTTAAGCCTTGCAGTATCCTGAGCAGCGTAGTTCCAGACTTCCGTTTCGGTCAGTTTAAATACAGCAAGCCCTTCATGATAGCGTTTACTCAGCTCTTCAAAATCCGGAAACTCGGCTTTGGTTACCTCAATAATAACGTCCTCTGCTTTTTCGTCTTTGAAAACATCGAGAAGGTTATGGCGATAACGTCGGTCGTTAGTGTTTTCAACCGCCCGCCCAACGAATGTGATAAAGTCTTCAAGGGTATGCGTTTCTGAAGCTATTGAGTATAATGGAAGCTCAAGCTGCTCGTCGGTAAAACCTAGCTCGAGTACATTAAGTCCGGGGCTGCTGTCGTGCACGTCAAGGAATAGCTCATAAGTTGAAGTATGAAGGCTATCTCCAGCTGTACGGCGAACGTTTTCGAGCGTGAAAGATCTGTTTTCCCTGTAGCGGGGGAGACCGCGGAGTCGCTCGTACATGGCTTCGCGAAACTGCTCATCGCTTTCGAATGTGCGAATGGAGTCGAGACGAACAATATGAATTCCGTACTCGCTTACGAAAGGTTCGGTCCAGCTTCCTGGTTCTTCAAGCGTGCTGATATTTTCGATAAACTGAGGCTGGTAGCGCGATGGATTAATCCATCCAATGTCGCCACCGGTGTTACGTGTATCAGGGTCTTCCGAAAACTCCATAGTAACTTCATCCCAGTCGCGACCTTCTCCAAGAGCTGCATAGGCTTCACCGGCCTTTTCTTTTGCCTGCTCTTCATTAACCTGAGCTCCTCTTGTACGGAAATAAATGTGCGAATAATTACGCTCGTTTACTGCTTCACGAATATCGTAAACGTAAATGATGTGATAGCCAAAGCTGGTGCGGAACGGTTGGGAAACATCACCTTTTTCTGTTGAGAATGCTACATCTTCAAATGGCTTTACAGCCCAACCGGTTGAGATAAACCCAAGGTCTCCACCCATGCTCTGTCCGCGCTGGCTGGAGGAGTATTCGTTTGAGAGTTCGTCGAAGCTACGAGCGTCTGTTTCGGAAAGGAACAAATTCCGGGCTTCAACCAGGCGATTGTATGCTTCCAGCGTATCAGCAGGGGATGCATTTTCAGGTACTGAAATAAGAATATGCGATGTGCCAATTTCATAATTGGATCGCTCAATCATTTCGTCGAGCAATTCATCACGAAAACGCATTTCAAGCCAGTATGGGAACACAGACTGCATCTGGTACTGTTCTAATTCTTCGAGCACTTCAGAATCTGTGAAATACCCTTCGTCTTTGGTCGCTTCAACTTTTGCAAGGTACACAAGGTATAGATCCAGGAAATCCATGAGTTCTTGTTTTGTGGCTTCCGGATCATTTTCATCCTGCAGGGGGGAAGTGTAAAAGCTGGCTCTGAGCTCCCCGTAGGTAACGTCTTTTCCGTCTACAGATCCAATTACAGTTGCTTCAACATCGTCTGATGCTGTCTGGAACAACGAACATCCTGCAAACACTACTGCGATTAACGTGAGAGTTAGATATTTGAATGAACCTGAACGTTTCATAAAGTGTATGATGCGATTATTTGGTTAAGTTATCATTAGTTGACACACGTCTTACCGAAATGTACCTGAAGCACATATAAAGTGCTGTATTTTGCAAAATCCAATAGCTTTACAAAATACATAAAATTTAGCTTCTTGTGAAGCTGAAGCCATCCATCAAAACGGTTAAATCCTTTGATGATTGCCCGGCTTATATTTTAGGTATTCAAAACAACTGAGTGAAGATCGTTCAAACGAAAAAAGGACAGCGGGTCAGGCTGTCCTTTTTTATTTAAAGATGTATATAGCTAGTAAAGAACACCGGCTATTGTAGCGGTCATCATATTTGCCATAGTTCCGGCAAGCACGGCCAGGAGGCCGAATCTGGCAAGATCCGACTTTCTTGATGGTGCAAGCCCGCCAATTCCACCGATCTGAATCGCAATTGAAGCAAAATTCGCAAATCCACACAGGGCAAATGTGGCCATAAATATAGTGCGCTCCTGAAGTGCGCCATCAATTACAAACTGGGATAAATCGATAAAGGCGATAAATTCGGTTAGCACTATCTTCGTGCCAATCATCGAACCTACGTTAACGGCATCGACCCAGGGCACACCAATAAGGAAGGCAACAGGGGCAAATATATAGCCAAGAATACTCTGTATGTTAAGATCGAAATTATCTGAAATGGCGTTAATGCCCGTTAGATCTCCAAATATACCAAGGAAGTGGTTAAGGAGTGCCAGAATAGCGATGAAGGCAAGCAGCATGGCACCTACGTTTAATGCAAGCTTTAAGCCTTCGGTTGCACCGGAAGAGGCTGCTTCAATCCCGTTGGCATCAACTTTTTCAACTTCGATTTTTACTTCACCCATGGTGACCGGTTTTTCCGTTTCCGGATAAAGTATTTTCGCAATTACCAGAGCGGCGGGAGCAGCCATAAGGCTGGCGCCAAGCAGTTGTTCAGCAAAGAGCTGTCGGCCGACTTCGAGGGCAAGCTCGTTTGCCTGTGCATAGGAATCTCCAAGCATTTGTATATACGCAGCCATAATACCGCCGGCAATAGTAGCCATACCACCCGTCATAACGGCCAGTAGTTCAGACTGCGTCATTTTTTCGATGTAGGGCTTAACAACAAGCGGTGCTTCTGTTTGACCAACGAAGATGTTGGCAATAACAGACAGCGACTCCGCGCCAGACGTGCCCATAAGTTTTTGCATACCGGATGCCATCACCTTTACAACAAACTGAAGTATGCCGTAGTGGTAGAGAATCGTGGTAATGGATGCAAAGAAAACAATGGTTGGAAGTACCTGAAAGGCGAAAAAGAATCCAAGGCTTCCTTCCATGCCGGGCCCCTTTGCCAGGTCGCCAAATATAAATGCAGCTCCTTCGGTTGTGAAATCAAGAACAAGCACAAAGAATGAAGAGACAAAGCTGAAGAACAGTTTCGGCCAGCCCAGAGGCGCGAAGAACCCGGCCATATCTGAACCTTTTAGAATAAACATGGCCAGCGTGAGCTGTATACCAAGACCAATTCCAACAAGACGCCAGCTTACAGCTTTGCGGTTATTGCTGAGGGCAAGAGCAATGCTGAGAATAACAGCCATGCCCAGAATACCACGTAAAATTTCCATGAAGTTGTGAGTTATGTGTCTGAATCAGGTGATTGTTTGGTTGATTTTCCGGAATAATCTGCATTGAAAGGTTCGATTTCACGCCCTCGTTTCTTATCTACAGGCGGGCGAAAACAATGGCGGGAGCGAGGCTCGTAAGCATCTTTCTCACCTACTAAAATTCGGTCTGTACTTTCTGAAATACGTTGGGAAAAATTTGCGATGTGTCCGCTCTCTGCGCAGATGGCGTGCAGTTTGGTTACATATTCGGCTATCGCGAGCAGGTGGGGCATAGGCTCGAAGGGCTTGCCAAGGAAGTCCATATCAAGGCCAGCTATAATAACGCGTTTGCCGTCGTTGGCAAGGGTATTGGCCACATCGATTAGCCGATTATCGAAAAATTGGGCTTCATCTATACACACAACCTCGGAATTACCTGTCATGAGCACAATCTGGTCGGCCGTGGATGCCACAATACCCGGAAGGCGGGTTGAATTGTGGGAAACTACCATTTCTTCGGAGTAGCGGTTATCAATGGCTGGTTTTACCACAACGACCCGCTGACCAGCAATTTGAGCACGTCTTGCCCGGCGAATGAGTTCTTCAGTTTTACCGCTGAACATGCCGCCGCAAATGACTTCAATCCAGCCTATTCGGCGATTAATAACAGTAGGTTCAGTAAACATTTAATTCTGATGAGATGCTCATGCGCAAGGCAAAAAACATCATATAAAAAATCTGATATTTCAGGACATGGTTTAAAGAAGATTAAAATGAGAGTTAACGGGCTAAGAATCAATCGGAATATTCATGTACTGAACCGTTAGGAAATTGGTGGGTTGGGATGTCCCGTTCTGAATATTATTCTTATATTCATATTATATTATCAAGCCTCTCTTAAGAAAAGGCTATAAATTATTTCGAAATTCAGAGTTACATGGAGCTTTATCTCGCTGGTTTTATCTTTGGTTTACTAGGAAGCATGCATTGTGTGGGAATGTGCGGGCCGATAGCACTAGCCTTGCCGGTTCAAAAGAACAGCTACTCGTTTTGGCTGGGGCGCATTAATTACAATTTGGGCAGAAGCCTTACTTATGCGCTTATGGGCGGTATTCTTGGTTTGGTGGGTTTTGGCGTATGGTTGGCTGGCTATCAGGAGCTTATATCAATTCTGGGCGGTGGTCTTATTATACTTATTGCGCTTATTTCAATTATTTCGGGAAAAATAAACTGGATGCACCTTAAACCCATATGGTTGCCCGTGGAATCATTAAAAAAAGGGATGGGGAAAATGCTGCGTATTAAAAATCCATCCGGAATGCTTGGGGTTGGTTTGCTAAACGGGTTTCTGCCGTGCGGTTTTGTTTATGTCGCTTTGGCTGGCGCACTTGTTAGCGGATCTGCTATCGACGGCATGATTTACATGTTTCTTTTTGGTATGGGTACGTTTCCGGTGATGTTTTTGGTTTCTTCATCTAACCGGTTAATAAGTATAGACTGGAGAATGCGCTTACAAAAAGCTGTGCCTTATGCAGCTATTGCACTTGGTATAATTCTGGTGATGCGCGGTCTTTCCCTTGGAATTCCTTTTATCAGTCCGGTTATAGGCGCGGATATGACTACAGGTGAAATGATGTGCCACTGACATAAGTGAAATGATGTGTGTGTTATGTCGGTTACGTCTTTATATGGCAATCTGAGCCTAGATAAAGCAAAAGAAGCTTTTCCGGCTTTTTGCGATCGATTTTGTATTTTCATGCTTTAAACTAACTAATACCAAAATTTAAAATTTAACATGGCTGAAAATAAATACTGGCTAATGAAATCCGAACCAGACGAGTTCGGTATCGATGACCTTGCATCCCGAAAAAATCAAACGACCTGGTGGGAAGGCATTCGGAATTATCAGGCAAGAAACTTCATGAGAGATGAAATGAACATAGGAGATAAAATCTTCTTTTATCACTCCAGGGCAAATCCTCTCGCTATAGTTGGAACCATGGAAGTGGCCAGCGAACCTTATCCGGATCCCAGCCAATTCGACCCTCAGTCCAAATACTTCGACGAAAAAGCTACTGAAGAAAAGCCCCGCTGGTTCCTTGTTGATGTAAAGCTCATCAAAAAATTTGACAAGCCCGTACTTCGCGACGAAATTAAGGAGAAGCAAGAGCTGGCTGATATGATGCTAATTAAAAAAGGTTCACGTCTGTCTATACAGCCTGTTACGGAGCAAGAATGGGAAGTTGTTCATCAGATGGCCGGAGAAAAGCCCTGATTTCCCTTTAATTTGAATTCATTTGAAATGAATCAACATTTTATTACGCATCAAGAAGATATATAAAGGCTGAATGTTTGTATCTTAGCAGGCTGTAATAAATTTATGTGAATTATTGAGCTAATACATGCAATTGAACCGCCGTACCGCAAGAGAAACCGTAATGATAGCCCTTTTTGCACTGGAGCTAAGTGACAATTCTCTCGAGCATATTATTGAAACTGTAATCAAAAAAAGGCTGTCAGCCGACGTGGAACTTCAGAAATTCGCAGAAAAACTGTTTTTAAGGACAGTACGCGATAAGAACGAACTCGATGAGATAATCGGAGGTTTTGTTACAAACTGGGATATTAAGCGAATCGCAACAATCGATCGCTGTGTGCTTAGAATGGGGCTTACCGAAATGATGACATTTGAAGACATTCCCACCAAAGTGAGTATTAATGAAGCCATCGATGTTGTTAAAAAATTCTCTACCCACAAGTCCGGTAATTTTGTTAATGGTATTCTCGACCCGGCTTCCAAAAAGCTGATTGAAGAAGGAAAGATTGTTAAGCAGGGTACAGGCTTGATTGATAAAACGCTGCCCAAAGAAGAATGATGCCTCGCTAAATCAGCGTGAGCAAACAGAGTTATAATTGTTTTGAAAAATACTATAGTCGCCATAGGTGATGTGCACGGATGTGCAAAATCACTCCAAAAACTACTTCGCACCCTCGAACCATACAGCGGGAGTACGTTTTTATTTATTGGCGATTACATCGACCGCGGTCCTGACAGTAAAGCTGTTTTTGATACGATAATGTCCTTCTCAGAAAAGGAAACCTGTATCTTTCTCCGTGGAAACCATGAATCCATGCTTCTTGATGCGCTGGAAACCGGTGACGACTTCATGTGGAAATTAAACGGTGGCCGGCAGACGCTGGAATCGTTTGATCTTAAGTGGCCAGATGAATTTCATGATTCACCCTACGTTGAGTTTCTGAAGAACACCAGGTTTTATTACGAAACCGACGAATTCTTCTTTACCCATGGCGGTCTTGATCCGGATCGAAGTATAGAAGAAAATATTTGCGAAGGATCTCCGGAAAATATGCTTTGGGAGCGTTCACATATTGATGCCCTCAGGCCGGTCTGGAGCAAGACACTGGTTTTTGGCCATACCCCAATGAGCACTCCAATGAATGAACCGCTAAAAATCGGTATCGACACCGGTTGCGTTTTTGCTCAAAGAAGAGGGCTGGGACAGCTAACCGCTGTAATTCTCCCCGAAAGAACTTTTATTCAACAACCTTACATCGATTAGTAAATTATATGAGTGTACGCTGTGGTATTGTAGGACTTCCCAACGTTGGGAAATCCAGTTTGTTTAACGCATTGTCTAATGCAGGTGCAGAAGCCGCCAACTTTCCTTTTTGTACTATAGATCCGAATGTCGGCATCGTTTCGGTACCAGATACCAGATTGAATACGCTTACCGCCCTGGTAAAGCCCAAGCGCACGCTTCCCACAACGATTGAGTTTGTGGATATCGCAGGCTTAGTTAAAGGTGCTTCAGAAGGAAAAGGAAAGGGAAATGCGTTTCTTTCACATATTCGTGATGTGGATATTATAGTGCATGTAGTTCGTTGTTTTGTAGACGATGATGTAATCCACGTCGAAGGAGGCGTGGATCCGATACGCGACATCTCAATTATAGACTCTGAGCTTCTTTTCAAAGATCTGGAAAGCGTTGAAAAACGTATCGATAAACTTAAAAAACAGTCTAAATCGGGCGATAAAGTAATGAAGGGCCAGCTTGATGTAGCCGAACGTCTCCGCGACCATATCGAAAACGGCGAACCTGTACGCACGTTTGAAGTCAGCCCGGAACAGCGTGAAGCCTACAAAGATTTGTTTCTGCTCACCGAAAAGTCTGTTCTGTTTGTTTGCAACGTATCCGAAGACGATATAGCGGACGAAGGAGCCGGTAATGAATACGTGAAATCAGTTCGTGAACTAGCGGATTCAAGAGGTTCTGAAACAGTAGTGGTTTGTGCCAGTATAGAGGCAGAAATCGCCGAGCTGGATGATGAAGCCCGTAAGGATTTCCTGGCCGACCTAGGAATCGAAAGCGCAGGCCTCGATCTGCTTATTCGTGCAGCCTACCGCGAGCTAGGTCTCATTACTTATTTTACGGCCGGAGAAAAAGAAGTGCGCGCCTGGACTATACGCGAAGGTATGAAAGCACCACAGGCCGCAGGAGTTATTCACTCAGATTTCGAGCGCGGATTTATTCGTGCCGAAACCATCGCTTTTAATGATTTCGAAACACATGGTTCTGAATCGGCAGCCCGTGATGCCGGAAAACTGAGAAGCGAAGGGAAAGAATATCTCGTGAAAGACGGAGACGTGCTTCACTTTCGTTTTAACGTGTAGGGGAAAAATCGGTTTTACTTTTGTATCACGAAGGCGTCTTTATGGCGCCTTTGTTGTTTTACAGTGTTGGCAGAGTGGGCTAAATTCCGGGTTCCGTATTGTTTCGGAGTAATGCCGGTCTCTTTCTTGAACAATTTGATAAAATGGCTCACGCTTGAAAAACCCAGCTGAAAACTGACTTCCGAGACTTGTGTCCCGCTTTTTTGAAGCAGCTTCCGGGCCCGTTCAACGCGAAGCTTATTTACGTATTCTACCGGACTGAGGCCAGTCTCATTTTTGAAATGCCTGTAGAACGAAGATTTACTCATACAGGCTTTGTCGGCGAGTTCATCAACCGATTTAAGCTGTGTTAAATTAGAATGAAGATATTCCAGTGCAGCAGAGAGTCCATCATTAGACGCATTCTTTTTGAAGTTCTGCAACAAAAAGTCTCTGGAACCCGACTGAAGCATATGAACGATCAACTCTGTTGTATTAAGATCTGCCAGCAGGTCTTTCTGAGTCTCGTTTGATGTAAATAGCCACGACAACTTACCGATTACCAGCTCTATAGCCTTTGTATTTGTAAAGTGCTTATATGCTAGATCATATTTCCATTCTTTGCTGATTTCACCTAGCCTGGGCCGAATTTCATTCATTCTTTGGGCTACATGCTCTATTTTTTCTACTGGTATTTCAAGAGTAATGCAGCTCGTTGGCTGTTTAAGCCGTGCTTCAGGAAAATCTATATGAATGGTTTGATTAGGGTGCAGGACTAAAGACTCACCGGGAATAAAGTCGAAGACCTCGTTATTTCCTGCATGCACTACTTTTTTACCAGTCACCATTCCGCAGTACATAATGGAAGGTGCATACAACTCCACGCGCTCTGCCTTTTCATAGGTATCATAAATAGAAAAGATAGCGTCCTGCCCGGCAAAGGTGGTGCGGTTTTCTACCAATTTCTCGGGTATGCGGTTATTTACAGGATGTGTGGTTAAAGCAGACATGGGTAAATATTTTTGATGCAAAAGACTGTATTTAATTAAGCTAAGTAAAAGCAGAATTGCAATACTCTCTTTTAAAACAGTAGTTCCTATATAGTGCATTGTTATACATAATCTTGGCTAATAATAATTATGTATCGCAATATTCTAATGTAAGGCTTCGATTTATTGGTATCGTATGGGTGTTTTGCCCTATATTACAAAATGTAAGCGCTTACCCGATTTCTTCAGAATCCTGATATGCTGAATAATTGGGTAACCTTCACTGATTTCGACTTTACTGTGATACTGGCGCTTAAAACTTACAGAAGCTGAGCTCTCGAACTCTGCTATTCATGCCATTTGGCAATACGTTATTTAAAAAACGAATTTATACAGCTTATGAACCGAAAATTATTAATAACCACGGCTCTCATCATTTTAACAGGCCTGCTCACACAGTTTTGTACAGACGTGTCTGAACAAAATTCTGCCGAAGGGGAGCTAAGAGGAGCTTCTGCTCACTGGGTATCATCAGACCGTGTAATCTGGAACACTACAGAGCCGGCTGATCGCTTTGAGCTGCGATACAGCATGGATGCAGATATCGAAATTACTCAAGATGGCGTTCAGGGCGGGGAGAGCATCACCCTGAATTCCGGCGCTGAGCTTAACGAGCACCAAACCGATAAATACCGCCATATCTCGGGATGGCCCGTGTATTCGCTTGAGTCTGATCGCGAACTGGTTCAAAATGCCATTCGTGGTCTGATTGTAGCCGTTTCGTATGATGCAGACGGAAACGTGGTCGAAGCCACAAGAGTGCAGGCACCGGGGGTAATCGACGAGTTTTTTAGCTTCGACGGCGTTCTTGGTCCGGTCTATGACGGAGACGTAATCCGCCTCAACGTCTGGGCTCCGACCGCCCAGGCCATCACCCTTAAAACGTATGGTGCCGATAAGGAGCATCAGCTTACAATTGAGGCCGATTCATACGACGTAGAAACCGGCGTGTGGCAATTCAGCGGCGAAAAAGCGCAGCTTGACCGGGCGTTTTATCGTCTGGACATGCAGGTTTTCCATCATGAGAATATGGAGATCAACAGCTATGAGGTCACCGATCCGTATTCGTTGAGCCTTTCAACCGATAGCTATTTTAGTCAGTTTGCAGACTTGTACAACGATTCTGATCTGAAGCCTTCCGGCTGGGATAATATGCGCAAGGAGCTTCCGCGGGCCACGGACATCACCCTTTATGAAGCACACGTGCGTGACTTCAGCGCGCTGGACATGTCGATTCCGTATGTAGATCGCGGTACGTTCATGGCGTTTACCCACAACGGGGAAAACGGGCGGGAGCTGTCTGACGGCATGGCTCATCTTAAGGCGCTGCAGGAGGCCGGACTCACGCATCTTCATCTGCTGCCGGTCAACGACATCACTACCGTAATTGAAGACCGCGAGCGCCGCGTGGATATAGATCAGCCGTACAGCGATTTGTGCGAGCTCATGGACTATCAGGAAGAGCTGCAGCCTTACTGTGAGCGCTTTGGCGACACGCCGATTTATGAAGCTTTTGCCGAGCTGGCAAGCGAAAATCCGGCTACAGAAAGCATTCAGCTGCCGTACAGCCTTCGCGGACGTTTTGACAGCATTGCGCATTACGATGGCTTCAACTGGGGCTACGATCCGTTTCACTTTAACGCTATCGAGGGAAGTTACTCAACTGATCCCGATGGCGTGCAGCGCATCATCGAGTTCCGTGAAATGGTGAAAGCGCTCGACGAAATCGGCCTTAAGCTTGTTGTTGATGTGGTGTACAATCATACCTCTGCCCACGGCCTTACGCGCAGATCGGTTCTGGATCGCGTGGTGCCGGGCTATTATCAGCGGTATGATATGATTACGGGCGAGATTGAAACATCTACTTGCTGCCCGAACACCGCTGCCGAACACTACATGAAAGAGCGGCTTATTATCGACTCAATCGTATTCTGGGCAAAACATTACAAAGTGGATTCCTTCCGGTTCGACCTGATGGGTCACCATCCGCGCTACGTTATGGAACGGCTTCAGGACGCTTTGGCCGAACTCACGCTTGAAGAGCACGGTGTGGACGGAGCAAACATCTATATTTATGGTGAAGGCTGGAATTTCGGTGAGGTAGCAGACAACCGCATTTTTGATCAGGCTACGCAGTTCGAAATGAACGGCACAGGAATCGGTAATTTCAATGACCGCAAGCGTGATGGCATTCGTGGCCGCAATTTCACCGATACCGGACGTTTTCAGGGATTCACCAGCGGACAGTATCTGTTTCCGAATGAAGAGGCCGGAAACGACAGCGGGCAGCAGCTTGCGGATTTACTTTTCCAGGCCGATCAGATCCGGGTAGGCATGACCGGAAACCTTCGTTCGTATCCGTACATCAACCGTGATGGCAATTCTGTTGTGGGCTTTGATGACATGATTGGCTTCACCGATTTGCCGCAGGAGTCGATTAACTACATCGACAAGCACGATAACGAAACCCTTTGGGACAATACTCAGACCAAGCTTCCGATGAATATGAGCACCGATGACCGCGTTCGCGTGCACATGCTCAGTCTGGCTATGATAAATTACGGTCAGGGTATTCCGTTTCATCAGATGGGCTCGGATTTCCTGCGCTCCAAATCGCTTGACCGGAACAGCTTCGACTCCGGCGACTGGTTTAACCAGGTTGATTTCACTATGGAAACGCACAACTGGGGCAGAGGATTGCCGCCGGCCTGGGACAACCAAAACAACTGGGAGCGTCAGGCAGAGTTTCTGCGCAATGATAACAGCCGTCCAGAAAAGCATCACATGGAGCTGTCGCATGAAATCTTCAAAGATCAGCTGAGGGTTCGTTACAGCAGCCCGCTGTTCCGTCTTGATACCGCCGAAGACGTAAACCGCAGGGTGATGTTCCACAATACCGGGCCGGACCAAAAGCCGGGCATTATTGCCATGACGGTTTCCGATGGAAGCTGTGCAGGTGACCCGCTCGACAGCGAGCTGGACGGGATGCTTATTATTTTCAATTCACACGTTGAGTCGCAGGAATTTGATTCCGGAATTAACGGTCTCGAGCTGCACCCGATGCTAAAAAATGGAGCAGATGAAGTGGTTAAAACCGCCAGTGTAAGCGAATCAGGCCTGATTACACTCCCTGCATTAACGGCTGCCGTTTTTATTAAGAAAACGGCTGGTCATCAGGCAGAATTTGTGTGTAATGTAATCGAGTAGGGCAACAACAGCCCGTGAGTTATGTTGATGATCTGAAAAGCCACCCGTGAGCCGGGTGGCTTTTTTTTATGCCTTTAATTCTGCATAAACATCAAGAAGGCGCTGCTTCTCGGCATCCCAGTTCAGCTCCCCAGCTGCTTTTTTGAGCCCTTTTCCGAATGCGCCGGGGTTGTCGCCGAACTCTTTCATACGTTCCGCTACAGATTCTGCCGACAGCTCCTCCGGCGGAATTGTTATTCCCACCGAGTAATTATTCACGATTCTCCTGATTTCCGGAAGTCCGGTCGCCAGAATCGGAAGCCCCGCCTGAATGTATTCGGTTAGCTTGTTCGGCAAAGAGTAATAATGGCTAAGCCCAAGCGGCTCTGTTAGCAAAAAACCAAGCGTACAGCTTTTGGTAATTGTGTTAATTTGGCTCCTGCTAATCATCCCGGTAAACAAAACGCGGTCTACACAGCCGTGCTGTCGGGTCAAATCTTCAAGCTGCTGCCTGAGCATTCCGTCGCCGCAAATAACAAGCGACCATTCGGGGAGGGCCGCCACTGCCTCAATCATGAGCTCAACCCCGCGCCCGGGCTGTAGCATCCCCTGGTATAATGAGATGTATTCTGTATTTGGCAGGGTGATGGCTTCTGTGAGCGCATCACCATTCGGGTTAGTTGATGATTCTTCCGGGGGATTGGTGAAGTTTCGTACCACACTCGGCGTAGACTCAAGGATATAACGCTGCTGAAGAAGTTCAGCAATTCCGTCGGATACGGTAATGATTCTATCCGCATTTCTGATGTATTTTTTCTCCAGGAATTTCCAAATGGCTTTGGTAAACGGGCGATTCTGGAGTGAATGAACCTCGGTATGAAGTTCATGACTGTCGTAAATCAGCGGTATTTCTCTGGCCTTTGCAAAAGCTGCTACAGCTATAAGGGCATCAAGATCGTGGGCGTGAAAGACATCAGGAGCTGGCAGGGCATGAAGTGTTTTTCTTGTTTTTCGAATCATCTCGAAATAACGCGCTTTCCCGCTTTTCTTATCAAGCTTTATGCAGTGGATTTTGGCATCATCAGCAGCGTCGACGCATGATCTTTCAAAGCCAGGAGAAAGAGCGATCACGCTTAAAGAGTAGCCGGCCGAGATTAGGGCTGAGGCTTCTCTTCTTACCCGGTGATCATGGAAATAGTCGCTGTGAACGACCATTGTGACCTTCATCCCGTGGGCCATCATCCTAAATCACCCTACAGGTTAAAGAAGTACTGCAGACTGATGGAATGCACCGAGCCGAAGCCGGTTTCGAAGGGGACAAAAGCGTAGTGAAACCTAATCGGCTCCACGTTTATGGATGCACCCATGCTCCAGTGTCTTACGGTGTTTCCTGTACGGTAGCCGCCGCGAACGCCAATCATTTCATACAGCTCCGCCTGTAGACCAAATGCAAAGAAGGTGTCCGATTCGATAGCGTTATCGATAGTGGTATCAATTTCATTTTCGAGCGGCACAATCACATCACCGCTCAGGTTAATTACGACCGGAATCTCGGCGCCCGAAAAAGCTGAAATCTGTACAGCGTTCACATCAAAGCCGGCGCGCCAGCGGGTTGGTACTTTAGTACGCTCTACGTCGAGGCGGGACATTTGCCCGGTGTTGGTAAGCGCCGTACCTATTCGGAGACGTTCATCGAGCAGTTCGGCCGTGGCGCCAAATGAGAAAGCAAAGCCGGAAGCATTCTGCTGAAAGAGCTGCTCGTAAAGATAGGAAGCGGAAACGCCGGCAGATATGAATGAAACCTGACGGGCGTAGGCACCACTAAGCGCCAGATACTGAACGGAAAACGTGCCGCCAGACTGACCCGGAGTATCTCGTTGTTCGAACTCGTCAATTACCGAAGAGAGCACGCCGAAGGCAAAGCTGTCGTTTTCGCGGCGAATAGCAGCCGAAGCCTGGGTATTCTGCGTATCACCAATCCACAGCGTGTAGGAAAGGCCCAGACTAGACTGATCGGAGAGCATCAGATTAGCCGGATTTGAGAAAAGGCTGTTCGAACCAAGCGGAACGGCAGTATGTGCTTCCGATACAGATAGTGAATGTGCATTAGGGCCAATATTCAGGAAGTCGAGTCCGGTTTGGGCCTGTGCCGTTTGAGGCTGAATTGTGCTCAGTACAAAGGCTGAGGCAAAAAGAAAGGTAAAAAAAGTAGTTCTCATAAATCAGAGTTGGACGCGCAGGGCAAAAACGTGCATGTAGGAAATTCCTTCGGGCTCGCGAACGAAGGTGTAATCAATATACGAATCGAAGTTAGGAACGGGCAGCCAAAGTGAGAAACCGGCCGAGGCCCGCTGTGACTGAGAGATTTCGGTAAGATCACCGATATCAAATCCTGCGCGCAGGTCTATACGCTCATGTACGCCATAGGAACCACCCAGTCTGAACTGAGACGATCCGGTAACAATATCCTCGCGACTGGTAATAACGCCCGGTCGGCCCGTATCGGTATTTATTCGTCGGTTAATTACCTCTGAGCTCTGTGAGCGGGTTTCAATATCGGCCGAAATCAGCAGGTCGTAATCCTGAAATTCATATGCTGCTCCAAATTTGAAACGTGTAGGGAAGCTGTCAGTGCGATTGGCCAGGGAACCACCAAACACGCCTGAGGTATTCCAGCTGTATGAAGAGAAAATGTCCTGCACGGCAGCGCCAAATGTGAGCTGTGATGATGCTTTATATAAGAGACCAATATCCATACCAAAGCCAAGCGGACTATCGACATTATCGAAGTAGTCGGCGTAAAGCAGCTTCGCAGAAAAGCCTAGACTCAGTTTTTCGCCCGGATTGAGCCCGAATGCGAAAAACAAGGAAAATTCATTGGTGGAAAACTGATCGGTCGGCACACCGCTTGTTGTACGACCATCAAAATCGCTGACGCCCGCATGAAGTAGCCCTATGTTAATTCCCGCATTGGGTGGCAGCATGAACGCAACGTTTGCCATGTTCAGGCTGCGGTCGAAGCTCATTGATGAGGCAGAAAAGTCGAACTGAGTCGATTCCACGGTAGAAGCTAAAGCCGGGTTATAGTGAGCAAACACTCCGTGCTGATGCACGGCCGTCATGGCGTTACCCATACCCATGCCGCGCGGACCAAATCCCATTCTGGTATAAGCGCCGGCGAAACCGCCCGACTGTGCCATTACATCACCGGCAAAAAAGCAGCTGATGAGCAGCAGGAGAGAAGCTGTTTTCATAAACGGCTTTCCAGCGTATTGAATTAGTCGTTGGCATGAATTTGTGATGTTACGTTTCATTCTATTCATATTAATCGAGTACAAGGATTTTGCCGCGAACTTCGGAACCGCCCACGTTAATCACATAAAAAACCGGTCCGTTAGCCACCTGTCTGCCGCCGCCATCGGTTCCATCCCAGACGGCTTCATAATTCTGCCCGCCCGTAACAGGAATGCCTGAATCCAATTCTCTGATCAGATTCATGCTGAAATCGTAAAGACGAACCCGGGCGTTTCCGCTGGATGGGGCCTCAAACTTGATGCGCACGATTTCGTGTGCCCGCTGTGAAAAAGGATTCGGATAGGCGTAGGCCGAAACAGAGCGTGCGTCTGGCGAAAACTGATTGCCGCCCTCAAGCGGAAAGTTGACTCTGGTGAGCTGCCAGGTTTCGCCACCATCGTCGGTAGAGGCGAGTCCGTCCGTTGTGCCAACCCAAAGACGATTGGTGGTTGTAGCCAGGCTCAGGTAGTCTGCGTTGGCTCTGATGAATCCGTTCGGCGTGCTTATCTGCCGTATTTGATTCCAGCTGCTGCCGTTATCATCGCTTATAAACAGCCCGTTTGTTCCGGCCGCATAAATACGTTCGCCTTCAAAGGCTACATCATAAATCTGCTCGCCGCGTAGAAACTGAGAGAATGTTTCACCTTTATCATACGAAACCACAATACCTTGCTGATCTCCCTGTTCGGCGATCCAGTTAGTCATCCAAACGCCGTTATCGAACGGGTTTTCACGAATACGGATAATCCAGTTGGCTAAGAGTCCGTCACTTTCTCCGGATCTGCGCGACTTGTTCCAGCGAATCTGGTCGGCAGGGGCCGTGAGCGCGTTATCAGAAACATTAATACCACCGGCTGTACCTGCCCAAACAAATCCGTCGGAATCGATCATCACAGAAAAACCGAGGAAATTATTATCAAGCCGGGGATCGAACAAGAAGTTGTAGTTATTTTCAGGAGTCAAAACAGATACATCCCTCGGAGGCAGAAGGATGCGCTCCCAGTTCTGACCGAAGTCTGTGCTTCTGCGAATGCCTGAAGCCCAGGCTGCCATAAAAATGGTTTCACCGGCGAAGTCTACGTTGTAGGGAGGCGACTGTTGAGGAACAATTACCGGTACAGACTCAATCTGCTGTCCGCCGTAGCTAATGCTGGTCTGATCAGGATCATCGAGCGGCTGTGGTATGTAATCCCAGTTTGTGCCGCCATCAGTGGAAATGTGAAATCCGAGGCCGGACTGCACGCTAACTCCGCCGCTTACGAAGTTGAATCCCAGGCCTGCAACAACGGTATCGGGTGCCAGTGCAATGGAAAACATTCTGCCAGGCCCGGCCGCTACAGAGTCGGCATTTTCCGGAAAAATAAAGTCGATGTCGTTGTTGATGTTGAGCATCAGGAGCGGTCCGACCCAAAGCGAGTCGCCCAGTGCGCCCATGTTGGAAACGCTGTTCTGGCTGATAGAGTTGAACGTCTCCGGTGGTGTTGGCCCGGTAATTTGTGCCATAGAAACCTGAGTCCATACAAAAAGTATGAGGAACAGGCTTAAAAATCGAAATGATATCATTGCTGAATTGTAAGTGTTGATGAAAGCGTATCGCTGGAGAGTCCTTGTCGGTCGATGGCCCATGTGAAAACTTCGATTACATCGGGCTGGTTATTAGGGCCGATTTCAAGGGTTCTTGTGAAGATGCCATCGCCTGCTTCAAGGTCTCCGGAGCCGTCGGAATCGCCATCGTCGAGCATGGTAAATGGTTCACCACCTAACTGGTTTCCATCCGAATCAACAAGCGACAGGAAGACAGTGAGAATCTGATTTTGCCCCTGCGGATGTTCAACTTCAGTTTCAAAACGAATCGGCTGGAAGCCTTCGACAGGAATCTGTACGACTTCAGGAAAGTTAAAGGAAAGAATTTCAGGCGGCTGCGTGGTAAAACCCTGAAGACGAAGCTGGGTTTGAAACGTGTTGCTGATTCGGCCGCCCTCTGTGGTATCGAAAACGTAGACTGTATAATCCTGGAAGGTGTTCGATGGCACGGTAAATGTAAAGCTGCCAACCACTGTATTATTCTCTCCGGGCGTAAGCAGGCCTTCGCGGAATACATTCGAAGTTCCGTGTCTGGATACGGTAAAAGAGGGATTGTTGGTGATTGCCCCTTGTTTAAGACCAGCCTCGATATTTATGGTAAGCGTGGTGTCGCGTATTTCTTCATCCGCGCTGAAAACCACGTTATTTGGATCGATATCCAGATAGCTGAAAGGAGCAGGACTTTCTTCATAGGGTGATGAACCCGGGGGCGAATCGCAGGCCGATAGCTGCAAAAAGAGCAATGCTATTAGCACGGCCGGGAAAATTGTGGAATGAATGGGGAGGCTATCAATAGTGCCCCGAAAAAAGCTGTTCATATATATTGAATAATCTGTCTGTCTAAAATAAAACTGCAGAACCTAATGTATAAAAAAAGGGGCGGAAAGCATCTTTTAAGCGAGCAAAAAGATGTATAAAAGTTCGATTACAAGGCTAATAAACTAAAGCCAGGTTCAGAAGTTCCTGGATTGTTGATCCGATGTAGCTGAAACAAAAAAAGACCCGTATTCTGAATGAATCGGGTCTCTTTAAGGTATCAGAACAATTTCATGAGGTCACTATGAATGTTCAGTTTATATGTACGAAGGAAACTGCAGATAGATTCAGAAAACTTACTGTTTTGCGGAAAGAAGTCCTTCTATACGGATAGCCTGCGTAGCCTGCTGCGAGTTAGGGAAGTCACGCTTAATTCGGTTAGCAAACTGTTGTGCACGGCTGTAGTCGCCGGCAGCGTAGGATGCTTCGGCAGCCTGAAGCAGGTTGAAAGGAGTTGTTGAGCTGTTCTCGTCCCATTCTGCGGCGCGCTCAAAAATACGTGCGGCATCAGAATAACGCTCGAGCTGCATAAGTATATTTCCTTGGAGGGTAATCGGAGCCACACCCATTACACCGCTTGGTGTGCTGAAATTTTTAATCATTTCTAGTGCAGACTCGTAGTCACCAATTTCAGCATGGCTTACGGCTGCGTAATAAAAAGCAAGGTTGCCAGCGGTGGTGCGAGGATAGCGATTTGCGATTTCCACAAGACCAGGCTCAAGCTGTTCATCGCTTCCATAAAGCGCTGCCTCAAAGTTACCATTGAGGAATTGCTGTTCGGCAAAAGTAATGCTTTCAGCAGCGTTAGCTTCCTGCGCAGCTGAGTTGGTGATGTACCAGAAAATACCGCCTACCACTACAAATAAAGCAATTAGTCCACCATATAGGAGGCCTTTATTTTCTCTGTAAAAAGTGGTTGCTCTTACGTAACTGGTTACCAGCGCATCTGATTCCAGCTCATCTTTCGAAAGTCTGTTGGACATGTCGTTCTTAAATGGTTAAAGTTTACAGAATGGTTAAAATATGACCTTAACGCCTAATAGACAAGCGTTAATATATACTACAATTCCGAAATCAAGCCTAGTTCTATTTGATAATTCCTATCGCATTGAGATGCTATTTGCTTGTCGTGAGTAACCATTACAATAGTTATTCCAAGCTCTTTTTTAAGCCCAAATAGCAGATTAAGAAGACTTGTGGTATTGGCTTCGTCCAGGTTGCCGGTTGGCTCGTCGGCAAGAAGAATGTTTGGTTTGTTAATTAAAGCTCTTGCAACGGCAACCCGCTGCTGTTCACCTCCAGACAATTCAGAAGGGCGGTGTGAAGCTCGATTACCCAAACCGAAGCGATCGAGCAGCTCCATGGCCTCTTTTTCGATTACGGATTGTGAGCGACCTGCTATTAATGCCGGCATGAATACATTTTCAAGGGCCGAAAATTCAGGAAGAAGGTGATGAAACTGAAATACAAAGCCCAGATTTTTATTTCTGAAGCGCGCCAACTCTTCAGCGTTCAGGCTGTTGAGGTTTGTGCCGCGATAGAGCACATCACCCTTCGTGGGACGGTCGAGGCCGCCAATTATATGAAGCAGTGTACTTTTACCGGAACCGCTTGAGCCAACGATGGATATCAGGGAATCCTCTTCGATATTGAGGTCAATTCCCCGTAAAACTTTTAACGGTTCTGCTTTATCCTTTTCGATGTACTCTTTGGTAATTCCGCTGGCCTGAATAATCACGTAAGCTCCTGGTACTTATATCGGTTTTGAGTGGGCTAAATCTACATCAAACTGAAAAGCGCGTCAAGCTATAAAACGCTGGTTTTAAATGAAGGATAGATAACGGGCTCAAGGTGATCACACTTTCCGGTTTCAATATTGATTTTTGCATGAAGTGCACACATTCGGTTGTCTCCATTGGCGGAGCTGTACCGGTGGGGGGTCTGCAGCAGAAACCGTTTAATAGCGGTGTCTTTATCCATTCCGATTACGGAGTTGAAAGCCCCGGTCATGCCAACATCCGTAATGTATCCTGTGCCTTTAGGTAAAATGCGGTGATCGTTTGTCGGAACATGAGTGTGAGTTCCAGCTACGAGCGAAACGCGACCGTCTACGTACCAGCCGAAAGCCTGTTTTTCGGCAGTGGCTTCAGCGTGGAAATCGATAAATATGAGGTTTGTTTCCGCTTTGATTTTCTCAATCACAGCGTCAGCAGCCCGGAAAGGATCTTCAAGAGGCTGCATGAAAGTACGGCCCATCAGGTTTACGACTCCAATCTTTACGTCTCTGCCTGGCACTTCATATATTCCATAACCATAGCCATGTGCGCCTTTAGGGTAGTTAAGAGGTCGAAGTAGTTTTGGGTCGGTTTTCATGTATGGATAGATCTTCCATTTGGCAAAACTGTGGTTGCCCCCGGTTACTACATGAGCACCAAGACTGTAGAAATGCTTAACTATGTGCTCGTTTGTTCCCATGCCTTCGTGGGCATTTTCTCCATTAATAACAACAAAGTCGGAGCTGTATTTCTTGATGATGGAAGGGAGGACGGTGTCGAGGAGGGAAATGCCGGAATCTGAAACGATGTCTCCGACGAATAGCAGGTTAATATGTTCTGGCATAAAAATTGGAGCGCAAATAAAAAAAAGGGCAGCGGGAATTGCAAAGAACCGTTTGTAACACGGTGGGAATCCTCTCATCCGGGTTCGCCTTCCACTATTTCCTTTCGGAACATGAGGCACGGCGTTGCCGGACAAAGCCGAACTCCCTATTTATTAATTATCGTTCAAGCAATAACCAAACGCTGCCCTTATTTTAATATAACACCTTTTAGTGTGTATTAGTATGTTTAATTTCTTCGAGAAGGTCGCTAAGAGTACTGTTGATTTCATCAAAAAGCAATGAATTCATGAGTTTGGACTCTCCTGAATCGCTTTTTTTAGCGAGAAAAAGTTCTTCAGCTATGCTCAGGCAGCTGAGTACCAAAATGGTGGTTTCATTCTGGTTAGTAAGCTGTTTTTTAAAAAGACGGAACCTTTCATCCACGAAATGGGCGATATTATGCATATTCTCTTCGTCCTCATCATTTACCTTCAGAGGATACTGTCTGCCAAGTATGGTTACTTTGATGGATTTCATGCGTTTTCCTCCAGATGATGGTCTAATCGTTTGATCAGAGAACTAAGATGCTGCTTCAGTACCAGCCTTTCTTTTTGTGAAAAAGAAGATGATGCTCCGCGAACGGCAAGTTTATCCGTTAGCTTGGCATTTTCTTTTTTAAGCCTCGCATTCTCAGACTTTAGCTCTTTATTGCTTTCAACAAGCTTTTTGCTCTCGACCGTAAGCTCCTGTAGAAGCGATCGAAAAGATGCAATTTGTTCCCGGGTAACCTTTGTTGGTTCACTCATAAAATCAGGCCCTGAGTTGAGCACCGAATGTCTTGCTTAGCCCTTTGGTGATTTTGTTGATTTTTGGCTCAACGTTTTTGATCGTTAGCGTCTTTTCCGAGTCCTGAAACAACAGGCGGAAGGCAACGCTTTTCTGACCTTTTTCCATAGGCTTGCCTTCAAATACATCAAAAACCTGAATATCAGTAAGCTGTTTGCCGCCATGCTGGAGGATGAACTCCTGCATTTCTCCAGCATTAACATTACTGTCTGTAATCAGAGCTATGTCATATTCAAAAGCAGGATATTTCGGTACGGGTTTATATCGAACGGGTTCGAGATCTGCCGCAGCTTTTGCGAGCAGGTCCAAATTAAGTTCAGCAATATAGGCCTCATTATCAAGTTCAAACTTCTTGCGCAACTCTTTGCTAACCCTATAGGCTATACCGAGTTGGCTCTTTCCAACTTGAAAGCGTATGAGGTCGTCTTCGTATTCATAACGAACTTTTTCTGCAAGTCGAAGCTGATCGAACAGACTGTCTGTGAGGGCTTTGAGATCGTGAAAGGTGAAGGCCGTTTCAGTATGCTGCCAGTGTTGTTTGTGCTTCTTGCCGGATACAGCCATGAGCAGATTCCTGTGCTCATCGATGCCTTCGATCCAGCGGCCGGTTCCTTTTGTGAAAACACGGCCGATTTCGAATGCCCGGAAAGAAGAAGCTTTACGGTTGAAGTTATAGGCAGCCGAGCGAAGGAATCCATAAGATAAATCAGGCCTCATTATGGCCTGGTCTCTTGAAATAGGATTCAGCGTTGGAATGAGCAGCTCAATCATTTCATCCGACATTTCTTTGCGTACAGACTCAGGCAGGAGAGAGTTACTGTAGATTTCCTGAAGTCCGAGCTTCACACATGCCAGGCGTACCTGTTGCAGAAAAGACTCGTTAAATGGAATTACCGGAGGTCTGGCAAAGGTGATTCGCCCCGTAGTTGGAATGTTGTTGTAATCGTAAATACGGGCGATTTCTTCAATCAGATCAACTTCTATGGTTACATCTGGCCGGAAAGCAGGGATGGTGCATTCAATGCCGGCTTTTGTATGCTCAGGAAGAAATCCAAGGCGCCCGAGAATCTGCAGCATGGCTTCTGCACCTAGTGAGGTTCCCAATAGCTTGTTGGTGCGCTCAGGACGAAGGGTTAACTTTTTAGGCTCGTAGATCACCGGATTAATGTCGACTACTGGTCCGTCGATATCTCCGCTGCACCATTCCTGTATCAGACCAGCGCAGCGCAATGCAGCTTTAAGCGTGATTGTCGGATCGACGCCGCGTTCAAATCTGTAGGAAGAGTCGGTTTGAAGAGCCAGGTTTCTGGAGGTCTTACGAATGGAAACCGGCTCAAACCAAGCTGATTCGATAAGGATCTGGGTTGTTGAATCGGAAATTTCTGAATTCATGCCGCCCATAACGCCGGCAAGGGCAACGGGTTTTTCGGCATCACAAATAAACAGAGACCCGGCAGCTACTTTTCGCTCAGTTTCGTCGAGCGTGGTAAAAGTGATGTCTTTATCGAACGACTTCACCTGAATTTCCGAACCGGAAAGTGCAGATAAATCAAACGCGTGCAACGGCTGCCCCATTTCGTGAAGCACGTAGTTCGTTGCATCTACAATGGCGTTTCTCGGGCGAAGACCTATAGCCTTGAGTCTTTGTTGTACCCAGGCAGGTGACTCAGCGACTGATATGCCTTTCATTACGATACCAACGTAACGGTGGCACAACTCGTCATTTAAAATCGAAATCTTGACAGATGGGTTGCCGTCCGTCTTTTTAGTTACTTCAAAATCCGGAAGATTGTCTCCGGGGTGCTTGAACGTTTCACCAGTAACCGCATGCAGATCCCGTGCTGTACCTACGTGGCAGGCTGCATCGGGGCGGTTGGGGGTGAGGCCGATTTCGATAACTGAATCTTTAGTTGGCTTTACTATTTCCGAAAAAGGCGTTCCGGCCTTAAGAGATGGATCCAACACCATTATGCCGCTATGATCTGTTCCTATGCCCAGTTCGTCTTCGGCGCAAATCATGCCAAATGAAACTTCACCACGAATTTTAGACTTTCGGATAACCAGGTTTTTTCCTTCTTCGATTTCAACAGGCAGCTCGGTTCCAACGGTGGCGACGACAACCTTCTGACCAGCAGCAACATTAGGAGCACCGCATACTATCTGTACGGTTTCAGACCCGGTGTTGACGTCACAAAGTGTAAGCTTATCAGCGTTTGGATGCGAACGTACGGCAAGAATTTCACCGATTACGATACCGCCAAAATCACTGCCGCTGCTTGTGATTTCTTCAACTTCAAGTCCGGTAAGAGTGAGCTTATCCGCAATTTCGGTATCACTCAGCTGCGTGTCTATATATTCTCTGAGCCAGCTTAGGGAAATATTCATAATGGCTTATCTATTGAAACTGTTTAAGAAAGCGAATGTCGTTGTCGTAGAGGAGTCGAATATCGTCTATACCGTAAAAAAGCATGGCGATGCGCTCCACGCCCATACCAAATGCAAATCCGCTATATTCTTCCGGATCTACTCCTACAGAGCGCAGCACGTTAGGGTGCACCATTCCGGCACCCAGAATTTCGAGCCACTTTCCGGTTTCTTCATCACCCCACCAGATGTCCATCTCAAGGCTGGGTTCGGTAAACGGAAAAAATGAAGGGCGAATTCGGTATTTGACGCCTTCACCATAAATCATCTCGACAAACATTACCAGGGTATCCTTAAGCTCGGCTAATGAAACATCTTTATCGATGTAAAGGCCTTCAACCTGATGGAACAGGCAGTAGGATTTGGCTGTGATGGATTCGTTGCGGTATACGCGTCCTGGCATAATTGAGCGAAGGGGCGGCTTTTGCTCCTTCATTAATCGAATCTGCACGGGAGATGTATGCGTGCGTAGTACCAGGTCATCTACTTCATCAGAGTCAGTTTTTCGGATGAAAAATGTATCCTGCATATCGCGGGCAGGGTGTTCAGGCGGAAAGTTCAGCGCGGTAAAATTGTGGAAATCATCTTCCAGCTCGGGACCGTCTGAAACTGTAAAGCCAAGACGGTAGAACACATCTTTGATGCGATCGAGCGTTTGAGAAAGGGGATGGAGTAGGCCGGTTGGAACTGACGCAGCCGGAAGGGTGATGTCGTCAGTAGCGTTACGAACGGTTTTTTGCTGACTTTGCAATAACTCGCTTGCCTGTGTAAACTTTTCGGTGGCCTGTTGTTTCAGCTCGTTTACTTTTTGGCCGAAAGCTTTGCGCTCTTCGGCTGCTACGCTGCCAATCTGGCTGAGAAGGGAGGATACCTGTCCTTTTTTGGAAAGGTACTTAAGTCTGAATGCTTCCAGCTCTTCCGGAGTGGAGATTGTTACCGATTCAATCTCTTCTCTGAGTTTGTCTGTGAGTTGACTCATAGGTATGAATGGTTAAAAAAAAGGCAAGCTTAAATTATTAAGCTTGCCTGTATCATCAAAAACGAAATACAATCAGGCGGTGGCCTGTTTCACAATTGCTGTGAACGTCTCTGGCTCGTGTACGGCCAGATCAGCTAGTATTTTGCGGTCGATTTCAATATTAGCGGATTTCAGAGATCCCATTAGTTTGGAGTACGAGACTCCGTTCAGACGGGCTGCCGCATTAATGCGGATAATCCAAAGTTTACGGAATTCACGCTTACGATTGCGTCTGTCCCGGTACTGATATTGAAGGCCTTTTTCGACCGCATTTTTAGCGACCGTATAAACCTTGCTACGTGATCCCCAGTAACCTTTCGCAGCTTTTAAAATCTTCTTGCGACGGCGACTGGAAGCCACTTTGTTCGTTGAACGTGGCATTTGCTTAGCTCTTAGGTTAAAATGTTAATAAAAATTATTTGATATTCGGTAATAAGCGCATGATGTTGCTCTTATCGGCCGGATGCACCAAAGAAGACTTGCGCAGGTTGCGCTTCCGCTTGGGTGACTTTTTTGTAAGGATGTGGCTTGTAAACGCCTTTTTACGCTTGAGTTTACCGGAACCGGTTAATCTGAAGCGCTTTTTGGCACCACTGTTTGACTTTAATTTTGGCATTATTTCGTATCTGATTTTTTTCGATTTGGATACAGAATGGCAAATATAAACATAAAAAAAGCTGAATACAACATAATTGATGCAGTATTCAGCCTTAATTTTTACTTGGCGGGTGCAATTATAAGCGACATCCGCTTGCCTTCTAGCGTAGGTCTGGATTCAACTTTGCCGAGCTCTTTTAAATCACCTGCAAAACGCTCGAGCAGTTCCCTGCCTTTGTCGCTATAAATGATATCGCGGCCACGGAACTGAACAGTGGCCTTCACCTTGTTTCCTTCGGTGAGGAACTCTTTGGCGTGTTTGATTTTAAAATTATAGTCGTGATCATCTGTATGAGGACGGAAGCGAAGCTCTTTGAGCGTTACAGTGTGCTGCTTTTTCTTGGCTTCTTTTTCTTTTTTCCGCTTTTCGTACAAAAACTTTTTATAGTCCAGAATCCGGCATACCGGTGGATCTGCCTCAGGTGCAACTTCGACTAAATCGAGATTCATACTTTGAGCGAGAACAAGTGCGCGCTCTGAGCTTAGAATGTCATGCTCACCGTCTGGTTTAATTACGCGAACCTTAAGTGCATCTATATCTTCGTTGATGCGTTCGGTGTTGTAGTTTTTGTATTGTTTATATCTCTTTGCGATGGTTGTGTCTCCTAATTGCTTGTTGTTTTTTTGTCTGCTTCAGATGGTAAAGTACGGCTTTGTACTTCAGTAGCTAATTTATTAAGGTAATCATCAAAAGCAAACGTTCCAAGATCTCCGATTTTGTGTTTTCTTACGGCTACCGTTTTGTTTGCTTTTTCACGTTCTCCGATAATCATCATATACGGAATCTTAGCAGTTTCTGATTCCCGTATTTTAAGTCCTATCTGTTCACTTCTGTCGTCGGTATGTACTCTCAGGCCTGCTTCACGCAGTTTTTCGGCATATTCGTATGCAAGTTCATTATACTGATCAGAAACCGGGATAAGGGCTACCTGCTTAGGTGAAAGCCACAGCGGGAAGTCACCGGCAAAGTGCTCAATTAATATAGCAGTAAAGCGTTCCATAGAGCCAAACGGCGCGCGGTGGATGATCACAGGACGGTGTTTTTGGTTGTCGGAACCCATATATGTAAGGTCGAAACGCTCGGGCATCACATAGTCGAGCTGTACGGTACCGAGCTGCCACTTGCGGCCGATGGCATCACGTATAATAAAGTCGATTTTGGGTCCGTAAAAACTCGCTTCGCCCTCGGCGATAGTGTAATCCAGTCCAAGCTCATCAGCAACTTCGCGTATTTCGCGCTGCGCGCGCTCCCAGTTTTCGGATTTACCACCGTACTTCTTCTCGTTATCATCACGGAAGGAAAGACGGATGTCAACCGGCATGTCGAAGGTGTTGAATACATACTGTGTAAGGTCGATGCAGTTTTTAATTTCATCTTTCAACTGATCGTCGGTACAGTAAATATGGGCATCATCCTGAGTGAAGCCACGTACCCGCGACAACCCGTTAAGCTCGCCTGACTGCTCGTAGCGGTAAACGGTGCCGAATTCAGACAGTCTTACGGGCAGGTCGCGATAGCTGTGCATCTGTCTTCCGTATATACGGTGGTGATGCGGGCAGTTCATCGGCTTCATCATATACTGCTCGTCGTCTACCTGAATCGGGTCGTACTGAGAGTCAGAGTAGTATGGATAGTGCCCTGATGTTTCGTAAAGCTTAAGATTTGCAATATGAGGGGTAATCACTTCCTGGTAGCCGCGCTTAATTTGCTCGTCGCGAAGGAATGCTTCGAGTGAACGGCGAAGTACCGTGCCATTTGGCAACCAGATCGGCAGACCGCTGCCGACCATGCTGTCAATCATATAAATACCGAGTTCTTTGCCCAGTTTTTTATGATCGCGTTTTTTGGCTTCTTCGAGCATGTGCAGGTACTCGTCCAGCATTTTCTGCTTCGGAAACGTGATACCGTAAATTCGGGTAAGCTGCTTATTATCAGAATCACCTCTCCAGTACGCACCAGCTACATTAAGCAGCTTTATAGCTTTTACATTCTGCGTATTTGGAATATGCGGGCCTCGGCACAGATCTGTAAAATTGCCCTGCGTATAAAAAGAAATGGTGCCGTCCTCAAGGTCTTCCAGCAGTTCGAGTTTATACGGATCCTGCTTTTCTTTGTAGAAAGAAACAGCTTCATCCTTTGGAACTTCACGGCGAACAAAATCGGACTTGGTCCGTGCCAGCTCGAGCATTTTCTTTTCTATTTTGGGTAGGTCTTCTACCGAGACGGTGGTGTCGCCAAAATCGATGTCGTAATAAAATCCTTGCTCGATAGCAGGACCGATGCCAAGACGTACACCCGGATAGAGCGCTTCAACGGCTTCGGCAAGCAGGTGGGCCGAACTGTGCCAGAAAGTCATTTTGCCGTCGTTGGTATCCCAGGTGTTAATCCTGATCTCACCGTCGGATGTAATAGGCCGGTCGAGATCCATCACTGTTTCATTCAGGGTAATGCTGAGTGCGTCTTTGGCCAGTCTTGGTGAAATGCTCGATGCGACTTCAAATCCCGTTACGCCAGTTGGAAATGTGCGTGTATGCTTGTCCGGAAAAGTAATGGTAACGGATGACTGATCTGATTTTTCTGAAGACATTAAGTGTATGGGTCGCTTTTTTGAAAGTTTATTCTGGAAAATAATGTACTGCTGATTACTGAGCTGATAACTGATTGAGCGCTTTATTTAATGCGCTCAAATACGATATGTGTAATATCTCAGTTCGAACACCGGATATTAGCCGGTTATAAACAGCCTTAAATATAGTGATAACTCGCCTAAAATACGTAATTCATTACGCGAATACCTTCTTTAATAAGCAGGGCTGAGGTTATGGCTCTGGAAAATATATTTTGTGGCTAAAAACCCCTATGTGATTGGAACGTAATCGACTGCAACGTTGTATGGAGACGATAACCAAACAGATTTATTTTAAATGATTGATGAGGGTAACTAAATGAATGCGCTTAAGAAGTGGAAATATTTCTCAATTATCGCTGTAACGCTTGTTGGGTTAGGTATTAATCTGGTTGCAGAGGCGGCTATAATTAAATCCAACAGTCCGGCTGAGTTTGATCTGGGGCACATGGCTCTGTGGTTTTGGATCGGGCTGTTTGGCATTATATCTGTTAATGCGGGTATTTCCTTTATGGCCGAAGCAGTTAAGCATCGGATCTATGCCGAGCAGAACAATGAGGTGAAACCGTAGGCAGCCCCGTAATTCCAATCGGGCTTCGAAAAATCTGTATTCGTTTATGATAACTCAGTTTGTTAAATTTGAGGCCATCATTAATGGTCTGAAATTTAATTTAAATGAGGGTCGGCAGAACCTTTTTGTGCACTCTGCCGGTCAAAAAAAAACATAACGTATTTTGAAAGATTCGATTCGAATAGCATCAGGACAAGGTTTTTGGGGTGATCTGCCTACAGCACCCGTAAATCAGGTAAAACAAGGTAATGTAGACTATCTCATGATGGATTATTTGGCTGAGGTCACCATGTCCATCATGCAGAAACAAAAACTTAGGAACCCGGATTTCGGATACGCCAGGGATTTTGTTGGCGTAATTGAAGCCATTCTCCCCGAAATCGCTGCCGGAAAAGTAAGGGTGATGTCCAATGCAGGCGGAGTAAATCCCGTTGCCTGTAAAGATGCCATTCTGGAAATTGCCAAAAAGGCCGGCTACAAAGACTTAAAAGTAGCTGTAGTGGATGGCGATAATATTCTTGATGACCTCGACCAGCTTATAGCTGATGGGCATCTGCTTGAAAATATGGAGACGGGTAAGGCTATTTCAACAGTTAAAGAACATCTGCTTAGTGCCAACATCTATTACGGGGCCGAGCCTATGGTCGAAGCGCTCGATGCAGGAGCTCAAATTGTGGTAACCGGCCGGGTAACTGATACCGGTCTTTGTCTAGCGCCTATGGTGCACGAGTTTGGCTGGGATTTTGACGATGCCGATAAAATGGCATCAGGTACCGTTGCCGGACATATTCTTGAGTGTGGTGCTCAAAGCTCCGGCGGTAACTTCACCGACTGGGAAACCGTGCCAGATATGGAGCATATCGGATTTCCGATTGTAGAAGCCTACCCCGACGGAACTTTCGTTGTAACAAAGCACGAAAAAGCCGGTGGTTTAGTAAGTACTATGACTGTAAAAGAACAGTTGCTCTATGAAATCGGTGATCCGGCCGAATACATTACCCCGGACTGTGTGGCTGACTTTACCTCTATTAACCTGGAGCAGGAAGGTGAAAACCGTGTTCGCGTCTGGGGTATAAAAGGCACTCCCAAAACTCCGTTTTATAAAGTTTCTGCCAGCTATCTCGATGGCTACAAAATTTCCGGCACCTTGGTTTACGCCTGGCCGGATGCTCTCAAAAAAGCCGTAAGGGCAGGGGAGATTCTCAAAACCAGGGCAGAAGACCTTAATCTTCAAATTGATGCATACAACGCCGAGTACGTTGGCTATAATGGTTGTACAGAACTGCCGGCAGGTCCGGATTTTGATCGGGATACACCCGATGAAGTGCAGCTTAGAGTAGCCCTTAGCGGCCCGAGTCGGGACGACTTAAACCGCTTTGGCATGGAATTGGCTCCGCTTATTCTTACCGGGCCAAGTGCTGTTACAGGTTTCGCTGGCGGGCGCCCGAAAGCAGGTGAGGTGGTAGCATACTGGCCTGCTCTTATCCGGAAAACGGCCGTTAAACCCAGAATGACCATTTTTTCCACATAGTTTTATTATCTTAACCAAATTTAGAATTAACGTTTAGCTGAATAATTAAAAATATGCTTATAGGTATTATTGGAGCCGGAATTTCCGGACTTACAGCAGGCAGAATCCTTGCTAAAGCTGGTCACGAAGTTATTGTTTTTGAAAAAAGTCGTGGATTTGGCGGTCGTCTTAGTACGCGTTATTCCAACAAATACGATGATGTTCGCTACGATCATGGAGCCCCATATATTTCCGGACTGGATAGCCGCCTGTATGAATTCTTAAAAGAACTTGAAGGTAAGGGCATTCTGAAGCTTTGGGCCGATGAGTTTCATTTTCATGATGGTGAGGAGCTGTATAACAGACATCCAAACCGTTCTAAAACCGAAATGTTCTGTGCACCTGAAGGCCTCAACTCTATTGGCCGATACCTGAGCCGCTGGTCTGACGTTCGTCGCAACACAAAAGTAATCGGATTCACCTACATGGGGGATAAACGCGGTAAGAAAAAACCGTGGATGATTAATCTTCAGAGCAGTGAAGCAATTGAGGTAGATGCAATTGTTGTTGCCACTCCGGCGGTACAGACCTATGGGCTCATTGAAAACAGTACGGATGAGACCATGTTCAAGACCGTAATTAAAGATATAGATACGGTTAATTACCGGCCAAAGCATACGCTTATGCTTACCTACGAAAACGCACCGCCCCAGGATTACAAAGGAATTATCTGTGCTAATAATCCTGTACTTCATTTTATAAGTAATGAAAGTTCAAAAAGAGATACCGGAAATAAGCTCTCGTTAGCTGTTCAGTCTAACGGTGATTTCTCCAAGAAGCACATTTTTGATGAAAATCCCGATGATCAGATAATTTCTGAAATGGTAAGCGCACTCAGGAAACTGTTTGGCGACTGGGCGGGAAAATATGATGAAGCCAACCTGAAGCTTTGGCGTTACTCACAGCCTGGAAATCATTTCGAAACTGATTTTGTTGAGCTGGGTTCAGATTACGCACCCGTTGCTCTGATCGGTGACTTCATGAAAGGTGACAGCATAGAACATGCGTTCGCTTCTGGTTATGAACTTGGTCATCATTGGGCAAAGAAACTCACCCAAAGCTAAGCAGTGAAAGAACTCCTCAAACTTAATCGGTTTTTCTACAAGTATAAGGGCACCATATTACTGGGTGTCCTTTTTCTTGTAGGGGCCAATGCTTTCCTCGTTTGGATCCCAATCATAATAAGGGAAACAATCGATTCGGTTGAGGAATACTACGAGGCTACTGGTGAGCTAAAACAGTCGGTCTGGGAAATCCTGCTTTCCCCTCAGGCGGGTACAATGCTGCTTACCAATTCGGCCTATCTGATGCTGGCCGTAGTGATTTACGGCTTTTTGCTATACGCTACACGCCAAACGCTAATCGTTACCTCCCGTAAAATCGAATTTGACCTGAGAAATGAGATATTCGATAAAATCCAACGATTGCCTCAAAGCTTTTACGCTTCCAATAAAACGGGTGATGTTTATGTGCGTGCAACCGAAGATATACAGCGGGTTCGTGAATACTTCGGACCTGCTTTTATGTATACCATTCAAACGATTTCGCGTTCGGCCATAATTATCACCATAATGATTATGGTGAGCCCGACGCTCACACTTTGGGCTCTTTTGCCGTTGCCCGTATTGTCGGTATTTGCCTACTGGGTGAGTGGATTTATCCATCGCAGGTCAAACGAAATTCAGGAACAGTACGCTGAACTTGCCGGCAGGGCTAATGAAGCGTTTTCATCCATTCGTCTGATTAAGGCATATTCCCGTGAGGACTACGAAGCTGAGCGGTTCCGGAAGGAAAGTGAGATTTACAGGAAGAAAAAACTTCGACTCGATATAGTAGAGTCCTTATTCCACCCAATGCTTAGCCTTCTTATCGGAATTTCGATAGTCCTGGTAATATGGCAGGGAGGAGTGATGGTTATTGATGGCATAATCACCGTAGGTAATATTGCAGAATTCATTATATACGTGACTTACCTTACCTGGCCTGTGGCATCTCTCGGGTATACGATTAATTTAATTCAGCGATCAGCTGCATCTCAGGAACGTATTGCTAAAATGATGCGCACCCCTGATGAAATTAACGATGATGAGGAAACCGATTTTGAAGTTTCTGAAATTAAGGGCGATATAGAGTTCGATAGCGTTAGTTTTCGATACCCCGGGGCAGAGACTCTGGCAGTGGACCGCGTGTCGTTTAGCATTAAAGCAGGTCAAACGGCTGCATTTGTTGGTAAAACAGGTAGTGGCAAAACGTCGCTTGTACAGCTTTTGCCTCGTTTGTTTGATCCTGTTGCAGGAACAATCCGAATTGACGGAACCGATATCAAAAAGATACCGTTAGGACTGCTAAGAAAAAGTATAGGTTTTGTTCCTCAGGATACTTTCCTATTTTCTGATACGATTGGGGAGAATATATCGTTTGGTGTAGAGAAAGTAACTCAACAGGAAATAGAAAAAGCAGCTGAACAGGCTCAGGTTCTGGACAACATTAAGGAATTTGATAAGCAGTTTGACACTGTGCTAGGTGAACGTGGAATAACCCTTTCAGGCGGCCAAAAACAGCGAACCAGTATAGCACGGGCATTAATCAGAAAAGCCCCCATCGTTATACTTGACGATTCGTTAAGTGCAGTTGATACCAAAACAGAATATGCTATATTGCAACATCTGAGAAAGGAACTTAGTAAACAAACTTCGATTATAATTAGCCACCGAATTTCAAGTGTAAAGGATGCAGATATAATTTTTGTGCTCAGGGATGGCAGGATTATTGAAAAAGGTACTCATGAGGAGTTACTTCTTACAGCCGGATTCTATTCAAACATGAACAAAAAGCAACTGCTCGAGCAGGAACTAGCCGAGCTCTAAACATCAGCAAAGCTGTAAATTAAAAGAAACAATCAACCATAAGAGAAATACAATAACATTACTTGAGGACTGATGGCTTGATTGCCATGAGTAATGTATCTACCTAAAGGAGAATAACCATGATAATTGTGCCACTAGGCGTTGCCTCGGCAACACCTACCGCAAAAAGACATCTTTCATCTACCGCTTTATGGAGAGATGGCAGCGTATATTTATTCGACTGTGGCGAAAATGCCCAGATGAGAGCGCTACAGGCGGGACTTAAAAGATCCAAAATAGACCACATTTTTATTTCACACATGGATGGAGATCATTTTTTTGGTCTTCCGGGTCTTGTATCCACTATGCAGCTTCAGCGCCGTGAGAACAATCTGTATATCTATGGTCCTGAAGGACTAAAAGAATTTCTTGCTGCTTCACTTAAAGCAGCAGGTATAGAGTTAATGTTCGAAATAATCTTTAAGGAACTTAAAGACGGTTTTGAGCATGAAATTATCCTCGACGACCCTGAATTTTATGTCGAGGCCCGACCTCTTGAGCATAAAAGCCTTTGTATCGGTTATCGTTTTCAGGAAAAGGATAAGCCTGGTAAGGTTGATGCCAAAAAAGCCGAAGAATTGGGAATCACAAATGATGCTCAGTTTAAAACACTTAAGGCTGGTGAAGACGTAACTCTGGAAGATGGGACGGTTGTTCACTCTGCAGATATTGTGGGCGAACCCAAGAAGGGCGACAGCTTCGCTTATGTAACAGATACCCTGTTTTCAGTTAATTCTCTTAAGCTGGCCTACAAGGCATCGGTGCTCTATCACGAAGCTACTTTCGATCAAAACCTGAAGGATAAAGCTGAAGAAACATATCATTCCACAGCTGAAGATGCCGCTACGATTGCTCAAAAGGCAGAAGTACAGCGACTGGTTATTACACATTTTTCAGCTCGTTATACAAATCAGTTTGTCTTGCTTAAGGAAGCCCGTAAAATTTTCCCTGATACCTGGGTTGCTACGGAGCTACGTCCGATAATGACCGATCCTGAGCACGAACGCGGTATTATAAAAGCCAAGATTCCAATTGAGCCAATTCAGAAGCCTGGCGGTCGGGGTGGCCGTAATCAAGGTGGTGGAAACCGCAGAGGCGGTGGTGGAAAAGGCAAGTATTTCCGTCCAAGAAAACGCTTTGACGACAGAGGTGACCGTGGTGGTCGCAGTGGTGGCGGACGCGGCTACGATAACCGTGGAGGCGGCGGCGGTCGCAGTTATGACAATCGTGGTGGCGGAGGTCGCAGTTACGACAACCGTGGAAGCGGCGGTCGCAGCTATGATAATCGCGGAAGCAGCGGCGGAGGCCGTAGCTACGACAATCGTGATAACCGAGGAAGCAGTGGAGGAGGTCGCGACTACGACAATCGCAACACCGGAGGAGGTCGCGATTATGATAACCGTGGTGGAGGTCGTGATTACGACAATCGCGGAAGCGGAGGCCGTGATTTCGATAACCGTGACAGGAGATCAGATTCGCGCGATGATCGCTACGATAACCGTAACAGAGATCAGCAGAATCGGGATCGGGACCGCTCCAATAAAGACAGCGATAAAGATAACGATCAGTCGAATCTTCCTATAAAACCAAGAGCGCCGTTCGACGACTTTGACCGCTTCTAAATCTAATAAAACGATATCTAAAGCCGTCGATTCTACCCTGATTCGACGGCTTTATCAGTTTCTTAAGCCGTATAACAAGTACATACTTCTTGCACTTGTACTTACGCTTATTGTCTCGTTTCTGGGGCCTTTGCGTCCGTATCTTATTCAAATTGCGGTCGATGACTACATAGCTGAAGGCGATGTGCCGGGTCTTACCCGAATCACACTAATTATACTTGCTGCTCTTATTGCAGAAAGTATAATTATGATTGGTATGACCTACATTACCCGTTGGGTAGGTCAGGGGGCGCTACTTTCTCTGAGAAATGCAGTCTTTAAAAAAATACAGTCGCTGCACGTTCAGTTTTTCGATAAAAACCCAATCGGAAGGCTCATTACACGAACTACGAACGATATTGAAGCTCTTAGCGACCTGCTTTCCTCAGGTGTGGTTAATATAATTGGCGATCTGTTCCGGATTTTCTTCATTTTGCTGTTTATGTTTACGATGAGCTGGGAACTCACCCTTGTCGCCATAAGCACTCTGCCGGTTTTGTTTTATGCAACGTTTTGGTTTAAAGCTAAAGTCAGAATTGCTTTCCTTGAAGTAAGAGACTGGATAGCGCGCCTCAATTCTTTTGTTCAGGAGCACATTAACGGTATGAGTATCGTACAGCTTTTTGGACGTGAAGATAAAGAGGCCGAAAAATTTCGAAAAATCAACCAGGAACATACAGGCTCTCATATTCGAACCATCTTTTACTTCGCTATTTTCTGGCCTGCAGTTGAAGTATTATCCAGCCTGGCAATGGCATTGGTTATATGGTATGGTGGCGCCAGCGTACTATCAGGTACACTCACTTTTGGTATTCTTCTGGCTTTCATTCAGTACGTACGGCTGTTTTTTCTGCCAATCCGTGATTTGTCAGATAAGTTTAATACACTTCAAAGCGCACTGGCGTCTTCAGAACGTATATTTGATGTGATGGATACTCCAAATGAAGTAATCGAGAAGGAAAACGCCATAAGCAAGAAGCCATCATCCTATAATATTGAGTTCAGAAATGTTTCATTCAAATATATGCCAGATGGCGACCAGATTCTGAGAAACGTGAGTTTTGAAGTAAAACAAGGGCAGACAGTAGCCGTGGTAGGTGCGACAGGTGCAGGTAAGTCTACGCTTATAAATCTGCTAACCCGGTTTTATGATATACACGAGGGGGAGATTCTTCTCGATGGCATCAACATTAAAGATTATTCAATAGATTGCCTGCGCAGCTCATTTGGACTCGTTATGCAGGATAATGCTTTATTCTCCGGTTCCATTGCAGATAACATCACCTTGGGAAATGAAGATATTAGTCTGGATAAAGTTAAAACCGCGGCTCAGGCCGTCGAGGCACATCACTTTATAGATAAACTTCCGGGTGGGTACAATTATGTGCTTCAAGAGCGGGGTGCGTCTCTGTCTATGGGGCAGAAACAGCTGCTGTGTTTTGTAAGGGCAATGGTGTATAATCCAGGTGTTCTTATTTTAGATGAAGCAACTTCCAATGTGGACTCAGAAACCGAGTCTCTTGTAAACAATGCCATCGATCGCTTAATGAAAAACAGAACATCCATTGTTATAGCCCACAGGCTAGCCACCATCCAGCATGCAGATAAGATTATTGTGATGCACAAAGGTGAAATACGCGAAGTTGGCACACATCAGCAGTTATTACGCAAAAAAGGCGGTATTTATCGCAAACTATACGAGCTTCAGTATAAGGATCAGGCCGCCTGACTTTCTGAAATTATATCAAAAACCATAAACCAAAATCAAATCATTCTGAAATGAAAACAGCACAGATCCACACCGATTACGGCGTGATGAAAGTAGAGTTCTTTGAAGAGGACGCTCCGGTAACTGTAGAAAACTTTATTAAACTATCTGAAGACGGATTTTACGACGGACTTACGTTTCATCGGGTAATTCCGGATTTCGTAGTGCAGGGTGGGTGCCCCGATGGTACCGGCGCTGGCGGACCAGGATATTCCATCAAATGCGAATTAGATGGTGAAAATCAGCACCACGACCGTGGAGTGCTTTCTATGGCACACGCTGGCCGCAATACTGGTGGCTCACAGTTTTTTATTTGCCATACCAGGCGCAATACGGCTCATCTTGACCGAAAGCACACTGTATTTGGCAAAGTAGTTGAAAACGTTGAGATCGTTGATAAAATCAAGCAGGGCGACGTTATTAAAAAGATTGAAGTTTCCGAATCCTGAGGTACTTTCCTTTTTTGATTTAAGCGCGTGGTGAGATCACTTTCTCCACGCGCTTTTTTTTGAATTAAAGTTCTGTTTTCCTGAGTATAATCGTTCTCATCTCAAGAAATGAAATACCCAAAATTAAAGCTGTCTAAATCTTAATGAGCGGCAAGCGAATAAAAAGATATTTTAGTATTTTAAAGACTTGCCAAAAAACTGTAATCGTTATTAGCTAATTCTATGAGTTTTAAGTCCTCCGGGCAGATCAGGAAGGAATTTATGGATTTCTTCGAGCGGAAAGCACACGCTATCACACAAAGCGCTCCTGTAGTGCCAAAGGACGATCCTACCCTTTTATTTACGAATGCGGGTATGAACCAGTTCAAACCGATTTTTCTTGGGGATCAAAAGACCTGGCAACAAGATGGCAAAGAGTGGTCGAGAGCGGCGAATACCCAAAAGTGTATCCGTGTAAGCGGTAAGCATAACGACCTTGAAGAAGTAGGCATAGACACTTATCATCACACGCTCTTTGAAATGCTTGGCAACTGGTCGTTTGGCGATTATTTTAAAAAAGAAGCCATTGGCTGGGCCTGGGAGCTTCTTGTTGATGAGTGGGGGCTAGATAAAGACCGTCTTTATGCCACGGTCTTCGGTGGGGACGAGCAAGACGGGCTTCCCGTAGATGAAGAAGCCATTGAGCTTTGGAAATCAGAGACGGACATCAAGTCGGAGCATATTCTCAAGTTTGGCAAAAAAGATAATTTTTGGGAAATGGGGGACACTGGTCCCTGTGGTCCATGCTCGGAAATCCATGTAGATCTTCGTACAGACGAAGAACGCGCAGAGGTAGACGGGGCAACGCTTGTAAATGCCGACGATCCCCGTGTGATGGAAATATGGAATCTGGTTTTCATACAGTTCAACCGGGAAAACAGTGGCAAGCTTAATCCATTACCCGCCCAGCACGTTGACACCGGAATGGGTTTTGAGCGTATCTGCGCCGTAATGCAAGGCAAAAAGTCCAATTACGATTCCGATGTGTTTAAGCCGCTTCTCGACGAAATCGGTCGCCTTGGGGGTGTAACCTACGGTAAAGATTATAAAACCGATGTTGCTATGCGTGTAATCGCAGACCACATCCGGGCAGTGTCCTTTGGTATTGCAGATGGAGCCTCCCCCTCGAACGACGGTCGTGGTTACGTTATACGCAGGATACTGCGGCGTGCCGTTCGATATGGATGGGATGTGCTAGGTCTTCGCAAGCCTTTCATGCACGAGCTTTGCAGCGTTCTTGCCGTACAGTTTAAAGATGTATTTCCCGAGCTTCATGCGCAGCTAGGTTATGTTAGCTCTGTTATTAAGTCGGAAGAGGAAAGTTTTCTTAAAACGCTTGGTCAGGGTATAAGCCTTTTTGGTCAGGTTGCGGAAGGAACAGATGTTATTTCCGGCGATGATGCATTCAAGCTACACGATACCTATGGTTTTCCGATCGACCTTACCAGGCTGATGGCGCGTGAACGTGGCCTGAAGGTTGATGAAGAGCGTTTCGAAGAGTTGATGAACGAGCAGAAAGATCGGGCCCGCTCGGCTGGTAAATTTACAACCGAAACATCAGACGCCGGTGAGTGGAACTGGCTTGGTGAAGAAAAAACTTCAGAATTCACCGGATATGATGAAACTGAAACGGCCGCTAATATTCTTGCATGGCGCAGTCTGGGTGAAGGAAAAGGAGCACAGCTTATTCTGGATAAGACTCCTTTCTATGCCGAAAGCGGTGGTCAGGTTTCGGATTCCGGAAGTATTGAATGCGGTGATCAGAAGCTAAAGGTAGTAGCTGTAGAAAACCGCGACGGGAAACGAATTCATACAGTAAACGTATTGCCGGAAGATCCAACAGCTGAATGTGTTGCGATTGTAGATGTTGCTAAACGTTCTGAAATCGAAAAAAATCATTCAGCAACTCACCTCATGCACGCAGTATTGCGTGATGTGCTTGGGGATCATGTTGCCCAGAAAGGCTCGCTGGTAAATCATAAAAAACTTCGTTTTGACTTTTCTCACTACGACTCTGTTACCGCAGAGCAGCTGGACGAAATCGAAAAAGAAGTGAATTTGAAAATACGTGAAAACATCGCTCTTCAGGAAGAGCGTGAAGTTCCTATTGATGAAGCTCGCGAGCGCGGCGCTACCATGCTTTTTGGTGAAAAATACGGTGATAAGGTCCGCGTAGTTACTTTCGATCCTGGATTTTCCATGGAGTTATGTGGTGGAACGCACGTAAAGGCTACCGGACAAATCGGGTATTTTCGTTTTCTCGGTGAGTCGAGCGTTGCTTCCGGCATTCGTCGAGTAGAGGCCGTTACCGGGCACGCTGCCGATGAGTTACTGCGCAACGAAAAGCATGAGCTTCAAAAAGTAAAAGACGCCATTGGAGCTTCCGGAGATCCGGTTGCTTTCATTAATGATTTGCTCAAGGATAAGAAACAGCTTGAAAAAGAGCTTAGAGAAATTAAAATGAAAGAAGCTGCGTCCGGGCTTGATTCAATTTTGGATTCAGGAGTTGAAATTGCCGGTGGCATTCATTTGATTACGGGTGAGCTGCCGGGTTCAGATATGAATCAGCTAAAACAGCTGGGTTATGACATTCTGAACAAACGAACTGAAAATACTGTTACGGTACTGGGTACCAAAGACGAAGAGCAGGGAAAAGTGTTTTTGATGGCTTCAGTTACCGATGATTTAATTAAGAAGGGTATAAAAGCAGGAGCCGTAGTTGGCGCCCTGGCTAAATTAGTAGGTGGTGGCGGAGGCGGACAACCCAACCTCGCTACTGCAGGTGGAAAACAACCTGAGAAACTTCAGGAAGCATTATCAAAGGCCTCAGAAGTTATTGAGGCTATGGCCTGAACTAATCCACTGTAGTTTAAACTTTGGATTTTAGGCAACAGATTATTAATTACATTTAAGTTAACTAAATAAATTAAATAGCAACGATTATGGCAAAAAAAGCCGATGAAGCATTCACCCCCACGGGGATGGTTTACAAGAGCACAACATTGCCTAAACCAACCCGCAAAAAGCACAAGACACTGGGGTTGAAGGACGAACAATTACCTGAAATTTTCAGAAATATGTATCTGCAGCGACGTTTTGAAGAACGTGCTGCACAAATGTATCAAAAAGGTAAATATGGTGGATTCCTTCATCTTTATATAGGGCAGGAAGCCGTCTCTGCCGCTACGGTAACGGTATTAAATGATGATGATGACATCATCAGTGCATACCGGGTTCATGGTATGGCACTTGCCCGTGGAACAAGCCCCGGAGCCTGCATGGCAGAGCTTTTTGGTAAAAAAACAGGCTGTTCAAAAGGTAAGGGTGGGTCGATGCACTTTTTCGATGTAGAGCGCCACTTTTGGGGTGGCCACGCGATTGTAGGTGCACACATTCCGCTTGGAGCCGGTCTTGCAATGGCCAACAAATATCAGAAAAACGGGCGTATTGCCATCTGTTTTTTTGGTGATGGTGCTGTGGACCAGGGTTCTCTCAACGAGACCTTCAATATGGCGCAACTATGGAAACTCCCTGTTATTTTTGTGGTTGAGAACAACGGATATTCAATGGGTACTGCTGTAGAGCGTCACTCAGCTGGTCAGCTTCACAAACGCGGTGAAGCCTACGATATGAAAAACGGCGTAGCCAACGGCATGGACCTGTTTTCCATGATCGATACGTTAAATGATGTCGTTAAAGAAGTGCGGGAGACCAACGAGCCGTATTTTCTCGAGGTAAAAACCTACCGCTATCGTGGCCATTCTATGAGTGATCCTGGTAATTACCGTACAAAGGAAGAGCTGGAAGAATTCAGAACCTTCGATCCTATCGAAAGGCTCAAAGACTATATCGTGAAAGAAAAAGTTGCAACAAAAAAGCAGCTTGATGAAATCGTTGAGGAAGTGGAACAAGAAGTGCTCGACGCGATTGAATTTGCTGAAAACAGTGATTTCCCGGATGATTCCGAACTGTTCGAGCATGTTTACACACAGGAAGACTTTCCGTTCCACAAGTAATTTTCAAACGATTTTTAATACACCAAAGGAGAATTTAATCCATGGCTGAAAAACAGTTTAGAGATGCCATTCGCGAAGCGATGGTAGAAGAAATGAGACAGGATGAAAGCATCATCCTTATGGGCGAAGAGGTTGCCGAGTATAACGGCGCCTACAAAGTAACCCAGGGCATGTACGATGAATTCGGCGGCAAACGCATAATTGATACACCAATTTCGGAGCTCGGTTTTTCCGGTATTGGAGTTGGGGCTGCGATGAATGGCCTTCGTCCCATTATCGAATTTATGACGTTCAACTTTGCTGTCGTTGGTCTGGATCAGATCATAAACAATGCGGCTAAAATTCGCTACATGAGTGGTGGGCAGCTGTCCATACCTATTGTATTTCGCGGGCCAAATGCCTCGGCCGGGCAGCTTGGAGCTACACACTCTGTAGCCTACGAAAGTCTGTATGCTCACATACCAGGACTTAAAGTGATGTATCCTTCAGAGCCTTATGATGCTAAAGGAATGCTCAAAACCGCCATTCGCGATAATGATCCGGTAATCTTTCTGGAATCTGAGCAAATGTACGGCATGAAGCAGGAAGTACCGGATGAAGAATACACTATACCGCTTGGTGTGGGCAAAATTAAGCGTGAAGGTTCTGATGTTACGATCGTAGCTCACGGCAAAATGTACCATCTTGCCCAGCAGGCTGCCAAAGAACTGGCAAAAGACGGTATAGAAGCTGAAATTATTGATCCGCGCTCTATGAAACCTTTCGATTTCAAAATGGTTATTGAATCCATTAAGAAAACAAACCGCTGTGTTATCGTCGATGAATCGCATCCTTTTGCCGGTATGGCTTCAGAAATTGGCTTTATAATTCAGCGTGATGCATTCGACTACCTTGATGCACCTGTACAGCGGGTTACAATTCCTGACGGACCAGCGCCGTTCTCGAAGCACTTGTTTGACTTGTGGTTGCCCAACGCCAAAGATATTATTGACGCGGTAAAAACCGTAACCTACAGAAATTAATAACAGCTAAAGGATTCACTTATGGCTATAGTAATTGATATGCCCAAACTCAGTGACACTATGGAAGAAGGTGTCATTGCTAAATGGAACGTAAAAGAAGGTGATACAGTAAGCTCCGGAGACATCATCGCTGAAGTAGAGACCGATAAGGCTACTATGGATGTGGAAGTTTTCGATGGCGGTACCGTCCTCAAAATAGTAGCCCAGGAAGGTGATGCTGTACCTCTTGGCGGTAAAATGGCAATTATTGGTGAAGAGGGAGAAGACATCAGCGATCTGCTTGATGGTGGTTCTGATGCTTCATCCGGAGATGATAAGCCAAAGGAAAGCAAGGAAAAGTCTTCCGACGATAAAAAAGAGTCGAAGGATAAAGATTCTAAAGAAAAAGAAGATTCTTCAGAAGATGATGACTTCGATCCGCTGTTCGGCGATCTCGACGAAGACGACGATAAAAAGGAATCTTCCACGGATGATTCAGATTCCGAAGATGATGACGATAGCAGAATAAAAGCATCGCCTCTGGCGCGCAAAATTGCCAAAGAGCAGGGTTATAAGCTTTCTGACATCAAGGGCAGCGGTCCGAATGGCCGTATCGTAAAAGCAGATGTGGAATCTTTTGATGGGAAAGCTGCTTCAAAAGAAGACGCCCCGTCTAAAGGTAAGCCAGCAGCTTCAGCCCCGTCGGAGAACTACGAAGACGTGAAAATCAGCCAGATGCGCAAAGCTATCGCGCGCCGTCTTGGTGAGAGTAAGTTCACCAATCCGCACTTCTACGAAACCATCGACATCGACATGAAAAAAGCCATTGAAGTTCGCAAGAGCCTCAATGCAATGGATGATGTGAAGGTGAGTTTCAACGATATGGTTGTCAAGGCATCTGCGGTTGCGCTTAAGCGTCATCCGAAAATCAACAGCTCTTGGCTGGGTGATGTGATTCGCATCCACCACGATGTGCACGTTGCTGTAGCCGTTGCCGTTGAAGACGGTTTGCTTACACCTGTTGTGAGACATACCGATACCAAAGGCTACGCCGCCATCGGAGCCGAGGTGAAAGAACTAGCCGCAAAAGCCAGAGAGAAAAAGCTTCAGCCCGAGGAGATGGAAGGAAGCACGTTCACCATCAGTAATCTTGGGATGTTCGGCATAGACGAATTTACGGCCATCATTAATCCGCCGAACGCCTGTATTCTGGCCGTTGGTGGTATCCGCGACGTACCGGTTGTGGAAGATGGACAGGTAGTTCCAGGCAAGCGCATGAAAGTAACCCTATCGAGCGACCACCGCGTCGTAGACGGTGCTTCAGCTGCCGAGTTCCTGAATACATTCCGTCAGCTTCTCGAAAACCCAATGAGTATGCTGCTTTAATCAGCAGATTTCCATATTCGTTTTCTTATTATCAGGTTCTGCTTTACCTTAAGCAGAACCTGATTTTTTTTACAGATGATGTGCCAATATTCTTATTTAATTACAGGCGCTTCCGGTCAGCTCGGAACGGAGTGGAAGCGTGCGCTAGAGAATGCCGGAGCTAACTTTACTGCCGTTGATTCAAATGAACTTGATATTACCGACCGTACTGCTGTTTCTGAGTTTATCCGGTATCACGAGCCGGATGTGCTCATTAACTGCGCTGCATATACTAACGTAGACGAAGCCGAAGACCCTGATTCCGCCAATGAGGTGGTTAACCACGCCGGAGTTCGTAATCTGGCCGAAGCCTGTGCCCAAACCGGTACGCTTCTGGTTCACTACTCCACCGACTATGTTTTCAGCGGCGCTATTGATGATCGGCAGCGTTATCCAAACGGGTATCCGGAAGACGCACCGCTCCGGCCAATAAACGCTTATGGAAAGAGCAAGCTAAGGGGCGAGGAGGCTGTTCGTGAATCGGGGGCACATCACCTTATTATCCGCATATCATGGCTGTGCGGATCGTACGGTAAAAACTTTCTGAAAACCATGCTCACACTGGGTAGTAAGCGCGATGAGCTCACCGTTGTTAACGATCAGATTGGCTCACCCACCTTTACTTTTGATGTAGTTGATTTCACCCAGAAACTCATCACCCTGAATGAAACCGGAATCTACCATCTTCAGTGTAATGAAACGGTTTCATGGTTCGATTTTGCAAGAATGATTTTTTGTGAAGCCGGCATGGATACTAAAGTGATGCCGGTCGATAGCTCTGCCTATCCGGTAAAGGCTGTGCGCCCCGTTTTTTCGAAAATGGATACAAGTAAATTAAGACAGAAAACCGGAGATGCAGACATTTCAATAACTGATGGCATCCGTCGGGTGCTGAATGAAATAAACGAAACGGACCATCCTTCCACATGAAAATTATTGAAACTAAAATCGAAGGACTCCTGATCTTTGAACCGCGCGTTTTTGGTGACGAACGCGGCTTTTTTACGGAGACTTTTAGACAAAGCTGGCTGGAGGAAGCCGGCATTTCCTGTGTATTTGTTCAGGATAACTGGTCAAGATCAGCCGAAGGTACGCTTCGTGGACTGCATTATCAGCTTCATAAGCCACAGGCAAAACTGGTGATGGTGACCCGGGGTGAGGTGCTGGATATAGCGGTAGATATCCGCAGAGGTTCACCAACGTTTGGCAAGTATGAAGCCATTCTGCTTAGTGAGGAAAATAAGCGTATGGTTTTTATTCCCGAAGGTTTTGCCCACGGATTTTTCGTTAAGAGCAAAACGGCAGACTTTATGTACAAATGCTCAAACTACTATAATCCGGAGAGTGAGCGCTCGTTGCACTGGAGCGATCCTACGCTTGGCATCGACTGGAGCGCTGAGAATCCTTTGGTATCGAAAAAAGATGCGGATGCCCCTTTTCTTAACAATATTCCGGAGTCTGATCTTCCGCATTTTTCGCCATCATAATAATATCAACGGAGAATAGTCATGAAAGTTATGATAACCGGCGGGGCCGGATTTATTGGCTCGAATTTCATCCTGTATCTGCATCAGAACTACAAAGAATACCACATTCTGAATGTCGATAAGCTCACCTATGCTTCAGACTTGAAGTTTCTCGCTTCCATTGAGGGAAGTGATCGCTATTCCTTTTCTAAAACAGATATCACAGACAGGGCAGCTGTCCGAAAGCTTATTCGCGATTTTCAGCCCGATGCCGTTATTCATCTTGCCGCTGAGTCTCACGTCGATAATTCCATCAGCGGTCCGGAG
>Ga0207421_10000075_pt1 | contig 105673 bp, 80 predicted proteins | sample SodLakKL_010_SED_4_FD_187542 | JGI IMG/M metagenome (GOLD analysis project Ga0207421, IMG submission 187542) | Alkaline sediment microbial communities from Lake Tanatar, Kulunda Steppe, Russia - 8KL_010_SED (SPAdes) (version 2) | ecosystem: Environmental > Aquatic > Non-marine Saline and... | reverse complement strand
ACAACCCTGCCGGCGGCGGGCGGGCCGCTACGAGCCGTTGATCCCGAACAGCTTCACGGTGTTTGTGTAGATCTGGTCGGTGACCTCGTCGAGCGGTTCGTCGCGCAGTTCGGCGATGAACCGCGCGGTCTCCTTGAGATACGCAGGTTTGTTCCTCTGCCCTCTGTAGGCGGACGGCACCATGAAGGGGCTCTCGGACTCTATCAACATGCGGTCAAGCGGCATCTTTTTGGCGGTCTCGTGCAGATTGCGGGCGTTACGATAGGTTACGTTGCCCGCGAACGAGATATAGAGGTTTAACTCGAGCGCTTCCTGTGCGTAGGACCAGTCCTCGCTGTAGCAGTGCAGGACCCCGCCGCGTGCAGGCAGCTTCTCTCTGAGAATCTCGAGCACATCTTTCCCGGCGTCGCGGTTGTGGATGACCACCGGGAGGTTGAGCCGCTGCGCGAGTTCGAGCTGGCGAATGAAAAGTTCTATCTGGGCATCGCGGTTACCGAACTTGCGGTAATAGTCGAGACCGGTCTCGCCGATCGCGACGACGCGACCAAGCTTGGCGCCTTCCTCGATCTTGGATTCCCAATCGCGTCCGGGGTTTGTAACCTCTGAAGGTGACACCCCGACACTGTAGTAAACGTGCGAAGCGGTCTTGAGGTTTTCATAGATCTGAAAGAAGTCGTACAGGTTATTGCAGATGCTGAGGATACCCTCAACCTGTTCCTGTTTTGCTTCCTGCACTACAATCAGCTGCTCGATAGGGTCTTCATGAATCAGCCCTATGTGAGCGTGCGAGTCAAAGAGTTTCATGTCGGTTTCTCTACGAGTGAAGAAGATTTTGTAAGGAAGTGAACTCCCTACAGTCCTTAACGGTACTACAAGCTTATCGTTCCGTCAATCAAAACAAAGGGTTTCGTCCGATTTGACAAACGATTCGTGCTAGTGATACGCTTTCGCTACGGCTATGGTGCATTCACGCACCTGTTTCCGCATCCTGGTAATACTGTAACCTGGAAGTGCATATATGGCAAGACGTGGTCTCCGGGGCGGCTTCCTCGGACTGCTTGGAATATTCGTTCATAGCGTACGCTACCGCTTGGGTAGGCTCGGCAAGGGCCTCACCGGGCTGGTCGGCAAGCGCTTCACCATAATGCTGATACCGCACTCGCAGCGCGGGGGCTTGAACCTGCAGCTCAACGTTCTGGTGCTCGTAGTGGTGGTGCTCGCGGCGGTTGGGCTGGTCTCGAGTTTCTTCTACTACACCACGATGTACACCGGCTCGAGCAGGTTGGTCTCGCATCAGAGTCGCGAGATAGACCGCACCGAGCGTGAGCTCGAGGCGGTGCGCTCGGAGCTCAACGAAGTCTTTAAGAGTGCTCGGCTGTTCGACGGTACGCTTGAAAGCACGCTCGGCAACTTGGGGCTCGATTATCCGGAACAGGAAGGCTCTCGGCCCGACGGCACCGGCGATCTCGAGCGCGACATGGTCGTCGAGGCGGTTGAACCCGGCCAGGCCCCGGATGTAAGGCAGATTCGGCAACTCGCGTCTTTTATGGAGACCGCCGTCGATCCGTTGGAGGAGATCCGTGAGGTGCTCGGCGATCAGAAGGACCTACTCGCCGACCTGCCGAACTTCTGGCCGATAGAAGGCGGTACCGGGCGCGTCGTGATGGAGTTCGGGCCCAATCGCCATCCCATCACCGACCAGTGGTACATTCACAAGGGCTTTGATATCGCCGCTCCGGTGGGCACCCCAATCGTCGCCGGCGCCAACGGCAAGGTGATCGAGATCGGCTTCGATCACACCTACGGACTGTACGTGTGGGTTCGTCACAAGTATGGGTTTCGTACGCGCTACGCGCATCTCCAAAGCATCTCGGTCTCGGAGGGGCAGCAGGTTTTCCAGGGAGAGCACATCGGAACGCTGGGAAACACCGGCCGAGGATCGGGTTCCAGTCTCTATTTCCAGATCTGGCTTGGAACCGACGTGGTTGATCCGGCGGCGTTTCTCAAGATCTCCAATGAGTTTGCATATCTCGGCAACATGCGTTAATGTCTGATGCAGGCAGGTAAGCGATCCGCATGAAGCGTAACGATAAACTAAGCGCCGACGACTCGTTCGTTAACTCAATCATAGGCGAAGGGACGCATTTCCGAGGGCACCTCGAGCTATCCGGTCTTCTCCGGATAGATGGTGATTTCTCAGGCTCCATTCGCACCAGCGGAAAAGTAATCATCGGCAAGAACGGGCGCGCCGACTGCACAATTGACGCCGGCACGGTTGTCGTAGGCGGCGCGGTGCGCGGCAATGTATACGCCGAGGAGCGCGTGATTGTGCTCGCATCGGCGATGCTGCTGGGCAATATCTACGCCCCCAATCTGGTGATGGAGGAAGGCGTTGTGTTCGACGGTCACTGCGAGGTGAGCGGTCGGCCCCCGGTGCGCTCCGCGATGCCCGGGATGGGGCGGGGCCTGCTCGGAGGCGCCCGTGGAACGCTCGCGTTCGAACGCGACGAACGCACAGATCGCACGGATTCGGGTGCCGTGGAGCCGTCTGAACACACGGCCCAACGCCAGGCCGCGGCCCGAGTCCCGCAGTAACGGAGGCCGGCAATGGAGCGCATCGACACCGGCGCATTTTTCACTTCGGCCGGCGGACGTCGTGAGACCGGCAAGAGCGGTAAGGGCGGGAAGAACGCCGGGGCGCGTGCCGGCGGTTCTGCCAAGCCCAGCTTTCTCGGGGCGCTTTCGGCGATCGAGGAAACCGAGCACGCGGGCGAGCCCGGCACGGTGAGCGATCGCGAGCGCGCCGCGGCTGCAGATCAGGCGCAGGGCTTGCTCGACGAAGTGCATCAACGAGGCGACACGCTGAAGCGCGAGATGACCTTAGCCGCGCTCGAGAGCTACAAGGCGGCTGTGCAGGCGTTTCTGCGCTGCGTTGTGGAGCACGGTGTTGGGCTGGTTGAGACGAGCTCGGGTGCGCACGTTATGAATCGCAAGCGCTTCACCTTGGTTTCGGTAGTCGACGCGAAGCTCGAACGCTTAGCCGCCGGCATGGTCGCGACACAACGTGATCAGCTCGCTATTCTCGAGCGCGTGGCCGAGATCAACGGTATGCTCGTCGACCTGTTGCAGTAGACCGCTCCGCAGCGAGCCTTTACCTTTAGGAGAATCGGTTATGAGCAATACAGATCGTCTGACCGCGTCGGTGGAGACGTCCGAGCGACCGTCAATAGTATCACCCGAGCACGAGTTCGTGCTCGTGCGCGTGCTGCACAGCAACGAGACCGAGCTCTGCAGTAACTCCCCCGATCTGCACCTCTCGGTGAACGAGATCGTGGTTCTGCCGACGAAGTACGGCGTTGATCTCGGCATTGTGCTCGGCGCGGTTTCGCCGCACAATGCCGGTGCCTGGAAGGAGAAGCGCGAAATCAAGCGAATCGCGAGCGAGTCTGATCGCGAGACCTACTCCCAAAATCTGGAGCGCGCCGAGGAAGCGCTGCAGGTCTGCCGCGACTGCGTGAGGGAGCGAGGGCTCGAGATGAAGCTTGTCTCGGCTCATTACCTACTGGAGGAGCCGAAGCTGCTGTTCTTCTTCACCGCCGACGGTCGAGTAGATTTTCGAGAGTTGGTGAAGGATTTGGTGGCGCGCTTTCTGATGCGCATAGAACTGCGCCAAATAGGCGTCCGCGATGAGTCACGCGTCCTCGGCGGGCGCGGCGTGTGCGGGCGCGACTTCTGTTGCCACGGGCTCACCGATAAGCTCAGTCCGGTCTCGATCAAGATGGCTAAGATGCAGGGGCTGTCGCTGAACTCCATGAAGATCTCGGGCCCGTGTGGCCGATTGCTGTGTTGCTTGGCATACGAAAACGATTACTACGTTTCACAGAAGGGGAAACTGCCCGAGACCGGGAATCGCGTTGAGTTCGAGGATACGCAGTTTCGCATCTATGACGTCAACGTACTTACCAATCAAATCAAACTAAGCGGCGAAGATGGACGGCAGCTCTCGTTGCCGGCCTGCCGGTTGCGCTACGACAACCGAGCGCGACGTTGGCGAGTCTTGGAAGAAGGCTGTTGCGCCGAGGTCGACGAGCCCCGGCTGCCGGACGGCACCGCGAACTAACGACCCTCTAACTCTTCGTACTGGAACTTGTACAGCGTTGCGTACAAGCCGTCGTTCTGCAGTAGCTCCCAGTGCGTGCCTTGCTCCGCCAGCTCGCCGTTCGCCAAGACGAGGATGCGGTCGGCGTGTTTGATCGTAGAGAGTCTGTGCGCGATCACCAGTGCGGTGCGGCCGGCCAACACGGTCTGCAGCGCCTCTTGAATCAGTACCTCGGTTTCGGTGTCGATGTTCGCGGTGGCCTCGTCCATGATCAACACCGGCGGGTCGTGAGCCAAAACGCGCGCAAACGCCACCAACTGTCGTTGCCCGGTTGAGATCACGGTGGCGCCTTCATTCAGCGGCGTGTAGTAACCATGCGGCAAGGCGCTGATAAAGGAATCGGCCTGCGCGGTGCGGGCGGCGTGCATTACGCCGTAATCTTCTATCGGGAGTCCGAGGCGTATGTTCTCGGCGACGGTGTCGTCGAAGAGAAACACGTCCTGCTGAATCGGCTGAATAGCGGCGCGCAGCTCCGATAGCGGGAGCTCCCGGATATCGACCCCGTCTATAAGGATACGCCCTTCGTCGACGTCCCACAGCCGCGTCAGCAGGTTGGCAATCGTGGTCTTCCCTGCGCCGGTGAAGCCCACCACCGCAACCGTTTCACCGGGGTCAACGTGGAAACAGAGATCGCGGAGTACCGGTTCTCCGGGTACGTATTGAAACGAAACGTGCTCGAACGTGATCTCGCCGCGGATCGGGCGCGCGAGCCGCGTGGTGCCGGTGTCGGGTACGCGCTGATCCTGATCGAGCACCTCAAAGACGCGCTCGCCGCCGGCCATTGCGCTTTGTAGCAGGTTGAACTTCTCCGCGATATCCATCACCGGCCGGTAGAACATGCGCACAAGATTCAGGAACGCGATCAGTACTCCGAGCGTAACGAGGCCGTCGAGGTAGAACCGGGCGCCGAAGTACAGTACCGCCGCGATCGAGGTGGTGGAGAGCAGATCGATCAGCGGCCGGAAGGTGGCGAACACATACATCTCGCCGAGATTCGCTTCGAGCAGCTCTTCGTTCCGCCGGTTGAAAGCCTTCCCGGTACGACGCTCCTTTACAAACATCTGCACAACCGCCATGCCCGAGATGTGCTCCGACAAGAACGCGTTGACGTCCGATACCGCCCGGCGCAGACGCCGAAACGCCTCGCGTGCCTTCAGCCGAAACACCAGCGTAAGCACGATAACCGGCGGAAGCGTGAGAATCGTGACGGTTGCAAGCCGTGGGTTGAGAGCGTACAGCGTGATCACGACTCCGATCATGATCGCGACATCCTTCAAGAGGTTCACCAAGACCTGCGTGAACAGCTCATTGATGGTCTCCACGTCATTGGTGAGTCGCGTGACGATCTTCCCAACCGGGTTGTGATCGAGAAATCGCAGCGCTTGATGAACGGTATGGTCGAACAACCGCAGCCGCAAATCCCTCATCACGCCTTGCCCGACGTACGCGGTCAGGTAGGTTTGAGCGAAAGAAAACAGCAACACCGTCAACAGTAAGCCCAGCACGATCGTGCTGACGCCGATTACACCCTCGATGTCGTGACTGCGCAGGCTTCGCAAGCGTTCTTCAGGAAGCTCATCGAGGATCGCGAGCGGCACAACACCGCTTTCGCCGTTCTCGGCGATGAGCCGCGCCCCGGCGGCCTCCCGCGTTTCGGCGGTAAGCGGAAATACGTAGAACGATTCGTCCGCGAGAATCTCGTGGCGGCGGAGCAAAGACTGCTCGCGCCCCGAGAGGCGTTGCGCCTCGCTTTCGAGCACGTACAGCGCGTCGCCGAGTCGTCGAAACTCGATCCGGTTGTCGTCTAGAAGCTGTTCGATCGCGTCCGGCGAAAGCTCGCCGGCGTTCAACGCTTCGTCGCCCGGTGCCTCGCCGGCATGCGCTTCCGCGGCGCGATCGAGGTCGAAGCGTTTGTAGCCGGCGAGTAGGTGCTCATCGATCGCACGTTGCAGCATCACCGGTAGCAGTAGCTCACCGGCGGTTGAGAACGCCAGTGCGAGCAGCGCGAAGATAGCTGCGAGCTTGTAGGGGCGTGCAAAGCCGAGAATCCGGCGCATGATGACCGGATCGTATCCCTTGGTGACGGTTTCTTGTTCCATCGACGGTGCGGCTTGCCGACCTCGCATTACTGCTCCTGCCTCACTGCTTTTGCTTTTGCCCTAATGGCGCAGCTGTTTCTCGAGCTGCTGAATCGTGAAGATCTCGCGATAGAATCCGTCGCATGCGGCGAGCTCGCGGTGCGTGCCGCTTTGGGTGATGCGGCCGTCGTCGAGCACGATGATCTGATCGGCGCGTTGTAAGGTGGAGACGCGGTGCGACACAATCACGGTAGTTTTCCCGTGGCGGTTCTCGAGTAGGGCGGTGAGTATGTGCTCTTCGGTTTCGGTATCGACCGCCGACAATGAGTCGTCGAGGATCAAGATCTCGGGGTTTTTTGCGAGCGCGCGCGCGATTGCGATGCGCTGCTTCTGGCCGCCGGACAGCGTGATTCCGCGCTCACCAACGACAGTATCCCAGCCGTGGGGAAACAGCTCGAGGTCGCGGTCTATCGCGGCTACCTCGGCAACGTAGCGGAGGAGCTCGTCGGAGGCGTCGTCCACGCCGAACGCGAGGTTCTCTCGTACCGTGCTCGAGAACAGGAATCCGTCCTGTGGAACCACCCCAAACAGCTCCCGCAGCGCGCCGAGTTCGTAGCGTTGCACCGCCGCGCCGCCGACCAAGACCGTTTCGAGCGGTGGGTCTATCAACCGCGGCAGCGTCTTCACCAGAGTCGTTTTGCCGCTGCCGGTGCGTCCAAGGATTCCGAGGCTTTTGCCGGCCTCTATCCGGAAGCTCACATTGCTGAGGACGTGCGGGCTGTCCTCGCTGTAGCGGAAGCTCAAGGCCCGTACCTCGATCCCGCTGTGCGGAGCTTGCTGCAACCCGTCGGGAGGGCCGAGAATCTCGGGTTGCTCGCCAAGCACCTGGTTGATGCGCCCCAACGATGCCGCTCCGCGTTGAATCACGTTCACGGTGAACCCGGCGCCGACCATCGGCCAGGTGAGCATCTCTAGGTAGTTGAGCGTTGCAACAAACTCCCCGGGGGTGAAGCCGCGCAGTATCACCGCTACGCCGCCGAAACGCAGGAGGATAAGTAAGGTGAGGCCCGAGAGAAACGCCACCGCCGGCATAAACAGCCCCCAGATCAACACCAGCTCGAGGTTCCGGCGCTGGTACTCGCTGTTGGCCTCGCCGAAGCGGCCAAGAAAGTAGCGCTCCTTCACGAAGCTCTTGATGACACGAATACCGGTAAACGCTTCTTGTGTGTGTTCGCTGAGACGGGAGAAGCCTTCCTGAACGCGCTTGAACCGGCTGCTGATGGTGCGACCGAGCCCAACGATCAAGATCGAGATCAAGGGAAGCGGCAGTACCGTTATGAGCGCCGTCGGCGGCATCTGCAGGAACAAAATGACCAAGATCGCGAGTGTCATGAAGATGCCGTCGGCTGCCGCCACCAGCGCCATGCCGCTCGCCATCCGTATTGCCTGCAGGTCGTTCGTGGCGCGGGCCATGAGGTCACCGGTGCGGGTGCGGGCGTAGTACGAGGGCGAGAGTCGCAGGAGGTGAGCAAACAGGTCTCCGCGCAGCTCTACCTCAATGCGCCGCGACGCGCCGTGGATGAAGTAACGCCAGCCGAACCGCCCCAGCGCGATCACCGCGGCCAGGCCGCACAGCTGCAGCATCAAAAGGGTGATGCGTCTCAGACCGAACTCTCCGGCGGCGATCGCGTCGATCGCGATGCGGATTAGCTGAGGGATAAACAGCTGCCCTCCACTCGTCACCGCCAGCGCGACGAGCCCAGCCACGTAGAACCAGAGGTACTTGCGCATGTACGGCAGAAGGGTGCGGTACTCCTTCAGCACTTCTCGACCTTGTGCAGGGACTCATACTCCCGGAGGCGCTCATGCTCGCTCAAGCGCTCCCGCTCCCGGAGGCGCTCCCGCTGCCGATCACCGCCGTGTTGGGGAGCTTGGTCGCTAGGTCTTGATTGGCGAGGGCCGGAGGTAGGCGCCCGATCGGCGGCCTGCCAGCGCTCCACCTGCTCGGCGATGCGCTCGTTGGCGTCGGCGAGCGTTGAGGCAACCGCTCGCTTGTCCGTCGGCGTGTCGTAGACCGCCACGATCCGTGCGCGATAGGTAGTGTTTCGCATGCGCTTCGTGAGGTCGTTCAACCGTGAGAAACGGTACCCGCCGTCGAGCGCGATCGCGATTATCGGAAGGGGGCAGGGCTCGAGGACACGTCTTACCGCTCCGGCGTTGAACTGCGCAACCTTGCCGCTACGCGAGCGTGTTCCTTCCGGGAAAATGACCGGTGAGGTGCCGGATGCCGCGCGCCGGCCGAGACTCCGGAGTTGATTCATCGTGGTCTGAAAATCGCTGCGCCTGTCTATGAGTGCGTGCCGTTGAACCCGCAGTACGTGTGAGACCGCCGGAAACCAGTGTTTGAGCTCGCGTTTCGCGACAAAACGTAACGCGTGCCGACGGAGGACAACCATCAACAACGGAATATCTATGAGGCTTTGGTGATTGGCAACGACCAAGGCTTGCCGGGGCAAACGGCTTTGCGCTGTCGAGGTGATCTCAAAACGCAGACCGGCGTACAGGCCGGCCATCGTGAACAGCTTGCGCGCCATGCCGGCGACGTGCCGGTCGATGTGACGCCGCGCGGCGCGGTAACTAAAGAGCGTTGCGACCTTGAAATACAGGTCCCAGAAGAGTAACTGCGCGATTAAGCATACAAAAAAAATCACCCTACCCATAGACCGCCCAAATCTACCCCGAATGCGCTAAAATGGAAAGGGGCGGGCGGTCGCGGTTGCCGTCGCCGGGCCGCCCTGTCCGGTCGGTTGCCGCGAGGTCAGGCGCGGCGCCGGCGCGGCGCAGGCGCGGTTCGCCGTTGCCATTGCCTTGACACGCCAAAAGTTATTTGGTAGCTTGACTCACCGATACGGAATTCCACGTTATTTGTTACGAAGGAGATAACCATTGGCTGAACATGGACCTGCCGCGAAGCGACACCGCCAGAGTCTCAAGGCGCGAATCCACAATCGCTCAATTCGCAGTCGCGTGCGCTCGGCTCAGCGCAGCTGCCTGCGTGCGATAGCGACAAAAGACAAAGACTTGGCGGAGCAACGATTTCGTGAAGTAGCAAAGCTCATCGATACGGCAGCCGGTAAAGGCGTGTATCACAAGAACACCGCGGCGCGTACCAAGTCACGTTTACAGAGGAAGCTTAACTCGTTAATCGTCTAGCTCAAATCGTCTAAATCGGATGCAGGTGCAGCGAGGAGAAAGCGTGTCGAACTCAAAGCTGACGAAGGCGGAGATTGTAGAGTCGATCTCGGAAGAATGCGACGTTAGCAAGAAGGACATCCAGCGGATTATTGATCTCTTCTTCGACGAGGTAAAAGACGCCTTGAGGGAAGATCGGGTGGTTGAGTTTCGCGGGTTCGGTACGTTTGAGGTGCGCACGCGCAAAGGGCGTGAGAAAGCCCGGAATCCTAAAACAGGCGACACCGTTCAAGTACAGCCGCACGGCGTGGTGGTGTTCCGCCCCGGCCGAGAGCTCAAAGAGTCGGTCTGGCGCATCCGGCGCTAGGCGCTCAGATAGCCGCTTGCAGATATAGTGAATTGACAGTTACGGAGTTCCCGTAGGACAATAGAGGAACCGAGCCATCGAGGAGCGTATGGACCCGAAAGGCAAGATCCTGATCGCCGATGAAGAACAGATAAACCTCGAGTTTTTCGACGTGATGTTGTCTAAGCTCGGTTTCGAGGTAGAGACGGCGCAAGACGGAGAGGTTGCCTTAGAGAAGGTGCGTGAGTTCGAGCCCGACCTGATCATTCTCGAGAACATTATGGCCAAGCTCTCGGGGTGGGACGTGACGCGGACGCTCAAGACAGACGACGAGTACGCCGAGTATCGCCACGTTCCGATTATCATGTTCTCGGCGATGCACGATGTAAAAGACAAGATCGAGGGCTTTGAGCTCGGGATCGAGGACTACATCACCAAGCCGTACAACTTTTCCGAGGTGCTCGCGCGCATCCGAGCGGTTTTGCGCGGCCGGGAGCTGTCGGAACAGGTGCTGCAACGTGAGCGCCGTATCGCGTTGATCGAGACGCTCAACAAGTCGTTGGTGTATTTCACTACGCACCTACGCGCGCCGGTTAAGGAAGTGCTTGAGTCTGCGGCACGGCTTGACCCGCACGATGTGGAGGCGGTACAGTCCTTTGTGAAACAGGTGAAAAACGAGTCCGAGACTACGCTGGCTGCGCTCGACGGACTCGAGGAAGAGATCCAAGATCTCCTCGCCAAGGGACATCAACTGAAGTCCCAAGAGCTTACGCTCGATCTACTTGAAGAAAAGTATCAGAAGCACTTTGAGCAATACCGGCACAGTGCAACCTAACACGCGGAAGCAAGATGGCACGTGACAGCGACTTTCGAACGATCCCCCGCACCGCTACCCGGTTGAGCGCGGCCACCGTGTTCAAGGGCAAAATGAAGTTTACGGACTCGGTAAGTATTCGAGGGCGGTTCGAAGGTGAGATCCGTTCAACCGGTTTTCTCTACGTCGAGGAAGGTGCCGAGGTACAGGCCGACGTTTTTGCCGAGACCGTGATTATCGCCGGAGTTGTACGCGGGAGCGTACTCGCAACCGACCGCCTCGAGATGCTGCCGAGCGGTAGAATCTATGGCGACGTGAAGGCGGGTAAGCTGCGTATCGCCGACGGTGTGGTGTTTGAAGGCAAGTGCCGCATGCTCCGAAATGCCGCGTCGGTCGATATATTCGCGGCACCGGTAGAGCAACTGAAGGAAACCACACCTGGGGCGGTCTCGCAGTAGCCTTCGCGGCGCAGCGAACAACCGTGGTTTACGGCCACGCCTCCCGACGGGGCGTAGCTTGACAGGGACACGCGGGCGCTCTATAGTATAAGCTGCGCACCGCAAAGGAAATCCCGACTATAAATAACGCATTTCAACGTTAGCTCAACTATTCACATGACAATAGCACCGGCTGCCGAAGATTGTATTCTCAGATGTGTTCTCATGATAAACAACTTAGACTGGAGTTTTGCATGGCTACGACACCCAACGACCACGAAAATGAGCTGAGTACCGACAGCGAATCAGCACCCGACAACGGCGAGAAGGGAAACGGCGCGTCGGGCGAGGGCGGTGAGCGCAAGACCGGGCGTAAGAAGAAAGTACGGGTGGCGTTGATCAAGGACTCGGACTCCAACGATCGCGACAAATCCGATAAGAACAACCGAAACGATAAGAACGACAAGTCCGATAAGCCCGAAGACTCCGCGGAGGAGAACGGAAAAACCGAGGCTGCGCCCGCGGCGGTAGACGCGGCCAACGGACCGCAGAAAGACCCACGCGGAAAGAACGCCCCGGGCAAAAAGCGCCATAACACCACCGATTTCCAGGCGATGCGTACCGGGGAGTCCGATCCGGAGAAGCTGGCTGAGAGCAAAACGCTGAGCATCAACGACCTCACGAAGCTCAATATGAAGGAGCTGCGTAGCGTCGCGTCGCGCATGGGAATATCGCAGGACAACCTGCTCTCGCTGAAGAAGCAAGAGGTTATCTTCGCGATTCTTAAGGCGCACACCGAAAAGAACGGCACCATTTACGCCTACGGCTCACTCGAGATTTTACCCGACGGCTATGGTTTTCTGCGCTCGCCGCAGAACAGCTATCTGCCCGGCCCGGACGACATCTACATCTCGCCGTCACAGATTCGTCTCTTTAACCTGAAAACCGGCGATACGGTTTACGGACAGATAAGGCCTCCCAAGGAGGGCGAACGCTTTTTTGCGATGCTGCGGGTTGAGAGCGTAAACTTCGATAACCCAAGCGTGGCGCAGACACGCATACCGTTCGACAATCTCACCCCGCTCTATCCGGACGAGCGGCTCAATATGGAAACGCGTGTGGGAGATCCCTCGACGCGCATGATTAATCTATTTTGTCCAATCGGGAAGGGGCAGCGCGGGTTGATCGTGTCGCCGCCGCGCACCGGTAAAACGGTGTTGCTCCAGAAGATTGCGAACGCAATTACCGAGAACCAACCCGAGGTGTTCTTGATCGTGCTGCTGATCGATGAACGACCGGAAGAGGTCACCGATATGCAGCGCAACGTACAGGCCGAGGTCATCTCTTCGACCTTCGATGAGCAAGCAACCCGCCACGTGCAGGTAGCCGAGATGGTGCTCGAGAAAGCCCGGCGCATGGTAGAGCACAAAAAAGACGTCGTGATCCTGCTCGACTCGATCACGCGGCTCGCGCGTGCGTATAACCAAACCGTTCCCACCTCCGGCAAGATCCTCTCCGGCGGTGTCGATTCCAACGCCTTGCACAAACCCAAGCGGTTTTTCGGTGCGGCGCGTAACATCGAGGACGGCGGCAGCCTCACCGTTGTTGCCACCGCGCTGGTTGAGACCGGCAGTCGCATGGACGAGGTGATCTTCGAAGAGTTCAAGGGAACCGGTAACATGGAGATCATCCTCGACCGCAAGCTCGCCGATCGTCGTCTCTATCCCGCCATCAACATCAAGCGCTCAGGAACTCGGCGCGAAGATTTGCTGTTGACCGATGAAGAGCTACAAAAGATGTGGATCCTGCGCAAGGTGATCAACCCCATGGACGACGTCGAGATCGTAGAGCTGTTAGTTGACAGGATGGGTAAAACAAAGAATAATGAGGCGTTCCTGCGCTCGATGAACACCTCGGGCGTCGGGGATTAACGCGGGCCGGCACGGCGCGCTACTCAGCATACAACCACAACGTGAGTATACCAGAGGCACTGATCAGGAGCATCTTATGAAGAAAGACATTCACCCGAACTATCGTCCGGTCGTATTTAAAGACACCGCCTCCGGAACCTTGTTTCTTTCGCGTTCCACGGTCCAGACCAAAGAGACCATCGAGTACGAAGGGCAGGAGTATCCGCTGTTCCAGGTCGAGATCTCGAGCGCTTCGCACCCGTTTTACACCGGTAAGCAGCAGCTCGTAGATACCGCCGGCCGCGTCGAGCGTTTCAAGCGCAAGTACAACATCAAGAACTAAAGCGCTCAGAAGACCGGAAGTAACTCACAACCCACAAACCCGTAACTCGACCCCGCAACAAAGCGGCGCAGAGGAGCCGCAGAGCGTGTTCAATGCGCGCGCGGTGGCTCTCGCGACCAAGCAGCGCGCGAGCGGTGCTCGCTATGCAGCGGCAGTGCCAGGCCGATCACCACCAACGCGAGGAATGCCTGCGGCAGGTAGTCCCCAAAACGCGTGTAGATCGTAAACTCCTCCGGACGGTACACCGGAACCTCGGTTCGCAAGTAGCTCTCGGTGAACATCGGAAGATCGGCGATGACGCGTCCGTGCGCGTCGAGCACGCTGGTAAGCCCCGAGTTTGTGGCGCGCACGAGCGTGCGTCGATTCTCGACCGCACGAAAACGGGCAGCCACAAAGTGCTGCGTCTGCGCCGAATTGGTCGCCGACCATGAGTTGTTGGTGAGGTTTATCAGCAGGTCGGCCCCGGCACGCGTGAACTCGCGGTTGATGTACGCGAAGGCGTCTTCAAAGCAAATTGGGGTTCCGAAGAGCAGCCGGCCGCCGGAGGCTTGGTCTTGGTCGCCCGTGGCGGCGCCTTCTATCGGTAGCTCAAACAGTGTGTAGCGCGGTCCGGGTGTCCAGGCTCCGTGGATTCCTACCAACTCTTGAAAGAACCAACGCACCGGTGTGTACTCCCACAACGGAATCGCCTCGGTAAACGGCACGAGGTGTCTCTTCCCGTAGACCTCGCGAATCTCGGCTCGCTCGTCGAGTAGCACCGCGGCGTTGTAGCTGTGGCGCTCTCCGGAAACCTCGTGGTGCTCAAGGTACGGCGCCCCGGTCAGCAGCGGCGTTTGAATCTCGCCAAGAAACGGGATGAACGGATCGTCGGAGGGATGTGTCAAAAAGTAATCGCGGTACTCGCGCAGCGGCCTCCTCAGGGTGGTCTCGCTCCAGACTACCAACGCGGGCGACGAGGCCGCCTCCGCCTCAAGCGCCGCGCGCGTGAGCTCCTGGGCCCGTTGCATGCCGCGCTCCTCGGCACCGACGGCCCAGGAGTCGGTGTCTTGCTGCACCAGTACGGTGTCTAGTTCGGCGATCTTGGGGTACTCGGTGCCGAGGCTCGCAAACCCAAAACCCGCCATGAGAGCGAGCAGCACAGCGACGAAACCGGCCGCGGACGGGGCGTGAAAGCGCGCTGTAGCGGCGGTCGGGAGGTGTATGCGCGGCGCGGGCGAGAGCGTACGGAGGTTTCGAGAGGCGATACCGTGGGCGAACGGCATCGCCGCCTGCCCGGTCCGCTGGGGGCGCAGATCGGCGTCACCGGCAACGATAAGCTCTGCGAGAATCGTATTCGCCGCAACCGCCACGAACGAAAGCGCCCAAGCGCCGGTAATCTCAGCGTGTTGTATGAGCGCCGGGTAGTCCGAGAGCGGATATCCGGCGAGCCCCCACGGATAGCCGAGAAACCCGATCGATTTCAGGTATTCGTAGGCGGTCCAGGCCGCAGCCAGCACAAACGGGCGTAGGTGAGCGGGGAAATCGGCGAGGCGGCGCAACACAGGTGCCAAGATCGAGTTGTACACAATGTACCCGACCGTGGGTCCACCGATCGTCCAGACCGCAAACTCGCCGAAGTTAGCAAGCCAGTAGTTTGAGAGTACCGTCGAGAGCCCGCCGAACACCATACCGAGCACGGCCGCCTCGCGCAAGCTGCGAGTTCTGATCAGTGCCACGAAAAAAGGCGCCGGCGCGAGCAAGCTTAGCCACGGTACGCCGTAAGGAAACACCTCGTTCGGAAGCGCGATCGCAAACAATACTGCCGACGCGGCTGCGTGTAAGATAGCGATAAGCATCCTGTCGCAAATGTACGTGAGACGGTGGGCTTTGTGCAAGACGGACTGTGCAAGACGGATTGTGCCGGTTGGATCTGAGTCTCTCCGATCCGACGAATGCGCCAATTATTTTTTTATTGATTCTTTTGATTATTTAGGCTAAAATTGCTCCAGAATCGTTTTGAGCATAACAGAACTTACAATGACCGACATTGCAACGGCACACGAGCGGGAACACGGGGTTCCACCCGACGTGGTGGTGTCCGCACCCGGCGTGGTTACCCTCATGGGGGCCGATACCGAGTTTAGCGACGGGCTGGCGCTCGGCATGGCTACCGAGCGGCGCATGCAGGTTGCGGTCTCGGCACGTCCGGACAACTCGTTGCGGTTCTTCTCCGTCTCGCGTAACGAGCGCAAGAAAACCACAATCGCCGGGCTGCGTTTTCGGCGTGAAGACCGTTGGGCAAACCATCTCAAAGGGGTGTTGATCGCGCTTGCGCGGGTCGGCTGCCCGTTAAAAGGCACAAGCATAACGGTGGACGGTAATGTGCCCGCCGGAATCGGGTTGGGGTGCTCTACCGCGGTGGGGCTTGCCGCTGCGGTGGCCGTTCAAAAGCTCCGCGAGTTCGACCTTTCGGTACTGCAACTCGTGCGCGCTGCGCGCAATGCCGAGGTGGAGTTTCTTGGAAACCCCAACGGCTTGCTCGATTTCTTCGTTTCTTACTACGCAGCTCCAAACAGCGTAGTCTATATCGATGCGCGTACGCTCGAGTATACGCAGATTCCGCTACAGCTAAACGGTGCGCGGTTTCACATAACCGATGTGCAGATACCGGTTTTCCCTGAGGATGTCGAGGTGCTCGACCGCGCACAGGAAATGAGCGACTGCGTCCAGGCGCTCGGGAACGGCAAAGCCGGATGCGCGTTGCGAGACTTCTCGGTCGACGATCTCAACGAGGCGATGGGAAGCTACGCCGAGTCCGTTCGGCGCCACTGTTTACATATCGTGGCCGAGATCAAGCGGGTTCGCGAATCCGCACACGCGCTACGGCGGCAAGACCCCGAGCGGCTCGGCAAACTAATGTTGCGCTCGCACGGGAGCCTGCGCGACCTCTACGAAGCCTCCTACCCAGAGCTCGACTGGCTCGTGAAGCGCTCCGGAGAGACCGAAGGGGTGTTTGGGGCAAAGATGCTCGGTAACCCCCAAAGCTTCTCGTCTTTGGTCCTACTGGACGAAGGTGCCGAGACCGCCTATACTCGACGCCTTGAGGAATACGAGCGTATCTTCGGATTAACACCGGACACGTTCAGTTGCACACCCTCACAAGGAGTGCTAATTCATTGAGCGTGAGTGGGGAGGGGAAACGTGAAGATACTGCTGACCAACGACGACGGAGTCCGCAGTCCGGGGATTAAAGCGCTCAAAGAGGCGCTCGATCCCGATCACGACGTATGGGTGCTCGCACCCGACGGCGAGCGCAGCGCAACATCGCATTGCATAACCATCAAGGAACCGGTTCGCTTCACCGAGGTCGGTCCCAAGGTCTACGCCGCCGGGGGGATGCCGGCCGACTGCGTCATTCTTGGTCTGCTGGATGCGCTGGATGTGCACCCCGAGGTGGTGATCTCCGGGATCAATCTGGGCCCCAATCTGGGTTCCGATGTCATTTTTTCCGGCACTGCGGCCGCGGCACGCCAAGCGGCGCTGATGGGCGTTCCCGGCATCGCGACATCGGTAGACTCCTTCACTCCGCCGTTTCACTTCGAGGCAATCACCGAGTTTATCGTTCGTAATCTCGAGGAGTTGGTTTCGTTGTGGAACGATCAGCACTTCGTCAACATCAACGCACCCAATACTCCCGGTAGAGACAAGCCGGTTGAGATTACCTCCCCGTGCGTGCGCGTGTATCATGACCGGCTATCGCAGTTTTCGGTGCCGCGAGGTGATACGTTTTTCTTTATGCACGGGAGTCCGGCCGAGACCGACCTTGTGCCCGGCACCGACTGGCACGCGGTCTCGCACGGGGCTATCTCGGTTAGCCCAATTTTTCTCAACCCGGTGAACAACCGCCAGGACGAACCCTATCGAGAGGCGATGTTCGTGAGTAACGCGCGGGTGTAATCATGTACGAGGCTGTCAGGCTACTGCGGAATCGGGATTATGAAGCCGCGCTCGAGCGGCTGCTCTCGCTCGAGCCCGAGGCCGAGGAGTACCCCGAGCTATCGTACTACCTGGGGCTTTGCTACACCCACCTCGGGCGCCACGACGAAGCGCTGTTGTATCTGGAACAGGTGGTCACCTCGGAGATGGGCTTCGCGTACGTGTACCAAGCGCGCATGATCGTCGGCTACATCTACGCGGTCACCGAGCGGTACCGGCTCGCGGAGTTTGAGTTCGGTCGGTTGGTGGACGATGGTTACGAATCCGCCAAGGTGTACGCGGCACTCGGGTATGTGCTGCATGCGCAAGAGAACGTCGCCGGAGCGGTCGCAAATCTGCAGAAGGCACTGAAGATGGACTCGCAGAACGCCACCGCCTTGAACTCGCTGGGCTTTGTTATGGCCGAGAACGAGATCAAGCTCGATCTTGCCGAGGATTACTGCCGACGAGCGCTGGCGATACGCCCGGGTTATCCGGCTTACCTAGACTCCCTCGGTTGGGTGCAGTACAAGCGTGGTAAGCTTGAAGAGGCGCGCGAGGTGTTGCGTAAGGCGTTGATCGGTGCGCCCGACAACGAAGAGATTCAGCGCCATCTACACGAAGTAACCGGCGCGGGTAAACGCGTGCATTAGTCACACGTTTCCAGCCACGCGTCTTGAGAGGGGAATGCGGATGAGCTCGGCGTACAGACTCGGGGCGGCGATCCTCTGGTTCGCAGCGATCTGTTTCCTATGGCTGGTCGCGGCTCCGGTAGGTATCTCGGCACAACAAAACGTTACAATAGACGCCGTCACGGCCGAGGAAGAGTTCCGCTGGGGTGTTCGGGCCTTCAACAACGGGCAGTACAACGAAGCGATCCGGTCGTTCAATCGTGTCCTCGCGTACAATCCCGAGAATACCGCGGCGCGCAGTTGGCTGGGCAGGGCGTTCTATTTCTCGGGCTTCGAGGATGCCGCGATCAACGAATGGAACACTTTGCTCTCGGCCGGCGACGGCACATCGCAGCTCCAGACCTGGGTTGAGACGCTCGAGGCGCGTCGAGGGCTGGCGTTCGAGTTGGAGCCGGCCGAGGATTACCTCGTAAGTGCCGAGTTTTCCGGTCGCAGCGACGGCGTTAGCGTGTTCGCCCAACCGGTCTCGGTCCACCCGCGATCCGACGGCTCGTTCTTCCTTTCCTCGTACGCCGGCGGCGAGGTCCTCCTGTTGGATGCAAACGGCGCGATCCGGCGTACCTTGCGCGGGGGGCTCGAGGGTTTCAACCGACCGTTCGACGTCATAGAGCTCAACGACGGCTCTCTGCTCGTCAGCGAGTTCGGTGCGCATCGCGTCTCGCGACTCAATCCGGACGGCTCGCGTATGCATTCTTTCGGCTCTCGTGGGCTCGGCGACGGCGAGATGCTTGGGCCGCAGTACCTCGCGATCGACCGTCACGAGAACGTGTATGTTACCGACTGGGGAAACAGACGGGTGCTTAAGTTCGATGCAGACGGAGATTTTCTGCTCTCGTTCGGGCGACCTCGGGGGGCGTTCGGCGGGTTACGCGCGCCTACCGGAATCGCGGTGCTGGGAGACACGGTATATGTAGCCGACGCCGAGCGCGAGGAGCTGCTGCTGTTTGACCTGAGCGGCAACTACCTCGATTCAATCGGCGACATCGGGCTGGATCGGCCCGAGACGCTTTCGGAGTACGACGACGGGCGACTCTTGATCGCCAACCGTGACGATGTCGTGATTCTTGAGCTCGAGACCGCTACCACCGAGCGGCGTTTCCGGCTGGACACCGAGATAGGCAAGCTCACCGCGGCGGTTCCCGACGCCAACCGAAACATCGTTCTTGCCGATCAATCGGCGAACAAGGTGATGGTGGTCTCGCCCGCGTCCCGACTATATGCCGGCATTCGTCCGCGTATCGATCGTGTGTACTCCGACGCGTTCCCGGAGATCATCGTTGAGGTCACGGTGCAGGACCGCCGCGGACATTCGATTCTCGGCCTGCAGGCCGAGAACTTCATCGTCACCGAAGACCGCTACTCACCGGCTTCGCGTCCGAGCCTCGAGTGGGCTGACTCGGCAGCCGAGACAGTGGAGTTGGCCATCCTTGCCTCGCGCCGGGCTGAACTCGCGCCGCGCCGAGCCGAGCTGGGGCGCGCGGCCGAAGCGCTTGCCGAAGCGGTCGCGGGTCGCGGGCGGGTGCAGGCGATCTCGGCGGGCGCCGACAGCCCGGTACTAGAGGCTGAGCCGGGCGCCGGAGCGCTCACGGTGCGAAACGCGGTAGAGGGCGAATCGTCGCAGTTTCAGGCGGGTGAGCGCTTCGATCTCGGGGTACGGTTTGCGGCGTCGCAGCTGGTGGGTGAGCCCCGCAAGAGAAGCCTTGTGTACGTAACCGACGGGCGGCTGGGCGAGGATGCGTTCACCACGTACGATCTTATCGAGCTCGCACAGTTTCTCCGCACGCACGGCATTCGGTTCTATCCGTTGATGATCGCGCAACAGGCCCCCGACGACGAGCTATCGTACCTTGCGGAGTTCACCGGAGGTCGCGTGGTCGGCCACGCCCAGCCGAGGGGAATATCGCCGGTAGTTGCCGAGATGCTCGGGGCGCACGACGGGCGCTACAGACTACGTTATCGCTCTGCGCTGGACAGCGACTTCGGTCGCCGCTACATTCCGCTCGAACTAGAGGTGATCCACCTTGAAACCAGCGGCCGCGATGAAGCGGGCTATTTTGCCCCGTTGCAGTTCTAACAGTATATTCTACGCGAAGCGTTGCTTCGTACCGGCAAACTCAGTCTCAGCTGCAGGGAGTAATCTTGGCCGGAATCGAGTATCCAAATAGCGATGAGCAGGTAAAGCAGCGGCAGGAGCACGACTTCAAGGCGCCTGACCTCTATCGCGTGTTGTTGCACAACGATCACTACACCACGATGGAGTTTGTGGTCGAGGTGCTTGTGAAGGTGTTTCATAAGAGCGTTATCGAGGCCACCGAGATCATGCTGAACGTGCACGAGCGGGGTGCGGGGCAGGCCGGGCAGTATACCTACGATATCGCGCAGACCAAGGCGGGCCTCGTTGAGCGCATGGCGAAACAGCGCGAGTTTCCGTTGAAATGTACCATAGAGAAGGTTTGAGACCATGAAGATAAACAAGGAGCTCCAGGCAATTCTAAACGCCGCCTATCAGGAGGCGAAGGAGCGTCGGCACGAATACCTGACTCCGGAGCACGTGCTGTACGCGGCTATGCATTTCGAGTCGCCGCGCGAGATTGTGGAGGCCTGCGGTGGAACCCCCGATGCCATCCGCGCGCAGGTGGACGACCACCTGAGCGAACAAGTTCCCACCGTAGAAGACGGTGAGCCGCTGCAGTCGCTCGGGTTTCAAAACGTCATCGAACGAGCGGTGTTCCACACCGAGCACTCCTCCAAGGAAGAAGTGGATATCGGCGATATCCTCGTCTCGATATTCGACGAAAAAGAGTCGTTCGGCGCGTACTTCCTCAAGACCTCCGGAATAACGCGGCTCAATCTGCTTGAGATTATTTCGCACGGCATACCGAACGCCGCCGGCGAGTTCGGCGAAGAGCTTGAGCCCGATTCCGAGGCGGAGGAAGACGGCGAGGCGGGGGCCGAGCAGGAAGGCGCGCGCCGCAAGAAGCGCGATCCGCTCGAGATGTTCACTACCGAGCTTACGCAGGCTGCGCGCGACGGTTCGCTCGAGCCGCTTATCGGACGTGAGGAGGTTCTCGAACGAACGGTGCAGGTGCTCTGCCGGAGACTCAAGAACAATCCGATCCACCTCGGCGATCCGGGCGTCGGCAAGACCGCGATAACCGAAGGCTTGGCGCAACGTATCGCCGCCGGGGACGTCCCGAAGCTTCTGCTGAATTTTGAGATCTACTCGCTCGACATGGGCTCGCTGCTCGCCGGTACGCGTTATCGAGGCGATTTCGAGGAGCGCATCAAGCAGGTTGTGAAGGCGCTCGAGAAGAAGAACAACGTTATTCTGTTCATCGACGAGATCCATACAATTGTCGGAGCCGGCGCCGTTTCGGGCGGTGCTATGGACGCCTCCAACCTCCTGAAACCGGCGCTCGTGAGCGGGCGCATCCGCTGTATCGGGTCCACCACCCATGAAGAGTACAAGCGCTACTTCGAGAAAGACCGAGCGCTTTCGAGAAGGTTTCAGAAGATAGAGATTTCGGAGCCGAGCGAGGACGAGTGCTTCGAGATTCTGCAGGGGCTGCGCTCCAAGTACGAGGAGTACCACAACGTTCGCTATACCGAGGAGGCGCTGCGCCAAGCGGTGCATCTTTCGGCGGAGTACATCGCCGAGCGCTATCTGCCGGACAAGGCGATCGACGTCATCGACGAGGCCGGAGCCTACACGCGCATGAAGGCCGAGGCTTCAACCGAAGCGTCCGAGACGATCGAGATCAACGACGCGCTCATCGAGACGGTAGTCTCGAAGATCGCGAAGGTGCCGGTGAAGAGCGTGACGGTGTCCGAGAAGGACCGCTTGAAGAACCTCGAGCGCGATCTCAGAGAGGTAGTATACGGTCAAAACGAGGCTATAGACGCGGTGGTGCAGGCGGTGAAGCGCTCGCGTGCGGGCTTCAGAAACGCTCAGAAGCCGGTTGCGTCGTTCCTGTTTGTGGGACCTACCGGCGTCGGCAAGACCGAGCTCGCGCGCCAACTCGCCGAGACGCTCGGGGTGACGATCCACCGCTTTGATATGAGCGAGTACCAGGAGAAGCACACCGTCTCGCGCTTGATCGGCTCGCCTCCGGGATACGTAGGCTATGAGGACGGCGCGCTGCTGACCGATGCGGTGCGCAAGAATCCGCACGCGGTGGTGTTGCTCGACGAGATCGAGAAGGCGCATCAGGACATATACAATATCCTGCTGCAGGTCATGGATTACGCTACGATCACCGATAATACCGGCAAGAAGGCCGACTTTCGTAACGCCGTACTGATTATGACCTCGAACGCCGGCGCACGCGAGATCGGCAAACCGATGATTGGATTCGGCGAACGCGCGATCACCTCCGAGGCGGTCGACGACGCGGTAGAGCGTGCGTTCTCACCGGAGTTTCGCAACCGTCTCGACAAGATCGTGGTGTTTAACCGGCTCGAGATCGAGATAATCGAAGACATCGTTCGCAAAGAGCTTCGTGAGTTCGAAGAACAGTTGGCGGACAAGGAAGTCTCGATAGAGGTCACGCCGCGGTGCGTGCGTTGGCTCGCCGAGACCGGCTACTCGCCTGAGTTCGGAGCGCGCAACATCGCTCGCCTCATCGAAGAGCGGATCAAGGCCTATTTCGTCGACGCGGTGCTGTTCGGCGATTTCCAGGAAGGCGGAAAGGCGATCATCGATCTCGTCGACGGCGAGGTGCAGATCTCGCGAGCCGACGAGGTCGTGGAGTGGAGTCCGGAAAAAGAGACCGAGCCGCTGGATCAAGGATGAGCTGCGGTACCAACCGGTCCGGAATGCGCATAGGGTGAGGCGGCATGCAGGGCGTCGATCGCGATCGATACAATCGCTACCGGTTTCCTCCGGTAGAGCAGGCCGGGCCGGAAGGCATTGTGGCGGTCGGGGGCAACCTATCGCCGGAGATGTTGCTCTCGGCCTATGCTCAGGGGCTGTTCCCGTGGTTCTCGGAAGGAGACCCGATCTTGTGGTGGAGCCCCGATCCGCGTTTCGTTCTCTTTCCGGAGGATCTACGCGTACCGCGCTCGTTACGGCGCGCCATAAACTCCGGGCAGTTTGAGATTCGCTTCGACACCGCCTTTGATGCGGTGATCGAGGCCTGCCGGACGGTACCGCGGCCCGGCCAGAACGGCACCTGGATTACCTCGGAGATGCTTGAGGCGTATCGCGAGCTACACAGGCTCGGGTATGCGCACTCGGTGGAGGCCTACATCGAGGGCCGTCTTGCGGGCGGGCTCTACGGTGTTTCGCTCGGGGCCGCGTTTTTCGGCGAGTCTATGTTTGCTCACGAAGCCGATGCCTCAAAGGTTGCGTTCGTGACACTGATACGGCATCTGGCGGCCGAGCGATTTGAGTTCGTTGATTGCCAGATCTACACCGAGCATCTATCCCGCTTCGGAGCTACCGATCTTCCGCGCGCCGAGTTCAAGCGCCGGCTTCAAACTGCTCTCGACAAGCCCACACGGCGTGGCTCGCGCTTCAGTTCCTCCGCGATCGGCGCGGCGCCGAATTAGTACTTGAAGCCGCTGTCTCCAACAAACTCTCGTAAGATCGAGGTTTCGGGAACGTGCTTCTCCGGAATCTCGATGAAGTTCTCGAGAAAGGCCTGGAGCCGTGTTGCTTCGTGATAAACCTCGTGATGAGGCTTAACGCCGAGCAGGATACGGACAGCGTGCGACTTCAGGACACCGAGCTCGTAATCGAGCGCCGAGTTGAACGCGACATCGGCACTGTTTTGAAAAGGGAATATGTTACGGTTTTCGCCCCGCCGCACACTCGGCCACATGCGCAGTGTGTCGAGCGCCGAGTGTCCGCGGAACTGGTGGTCGCGAACGAGCCTGCGGATCAAGCGGTTGTCGGTGGTTGAGATGCGCGTATGGTCGTCGATATTGAGCTGTGTGAGTGCCGAGACGTAGACCCTATACTTTGTGTGTTCGGGTATCAGCGGGAGTAAGGCGTCGTTGAGCCCGTGGATGCCTTCCAGAATCAGGATTTCGGTATCACAAAGTCGAAGCTTTCTCTCGGTGATGCGTCTTGTACCGGCCCTGAAATCAAACTCCGGCACCTGAATCTCGCTTCCGTCGAAGAGCGCCACGAGATGGCGATTGAGAAGCTCGACGTCTATCGCGGCAAGCGACTCGAAGTCGTAGTTCCCGTGCTCGTCGAGTGGTGTTTGGTCGCGAGGCACGAAGTAGTCGTCGAGCGAGATCGGGATCGGATGGAGGCCGTACACCCGTAGTTGAATCGCGAGCTTCTTGGCGAACGTGGTCTTGCCGGACGATGAAGGGCCCGCGATCGCGATTAAGCGTACGCGGTTGCTCTGCTCGGCGATCTGCTCCGCGATGGCGTCGATCTTTTTGTTGTGTAGCGCCTCGGCGATCCAGATGAACTGCTTGATGTTCCCCTCGACGGTGCGACGGTTCAGTTGCCCGGCCGACCCAATGCCGAGCACCTCGCCCCAACGTCGATACTCCTGATAGATCGAAAACAGCAGCGGATTGTCCTCAAAGGGCTGCAGTGCGTCCGGGTCTTGCTCAGGCGGGTACCGCAACAGGAATCCGTTCTTGTAGGCCAGCAGTTCGAAGCTGCGCAGCATACCGGTGGCCGGTGCCAACGGGCCGTGAGAGATATCGAGGTAATCTCCGCAGCGATACACCGCAACCTTGGCGTGGTTGCGGTGTTCGAGCAGCGTTGCTGTGTCGGTCATGCCGCAGGCCTGGAAATGCTCGAGCGCGTTGCTGTAGCTCAAAACGGTACGCTCGATCGGGAGGTCGGCCCGTACCAGGCGGTGCATCTCTGCCTCAATGCGCTCGAGCTCATCGTCGCTTATGCGCTCACGATTGCGGAAGTAGTAGTAATATCCATCACCGATTGAGTGTCCGATTACCATATGTGTGTCGGGCAGCACAGCGCTTGTGGCGATCGCGAGGAGAAAGCAGAGGCTGCGCCTGTACACTCGTACCCCCTCGGGCGAGTTAAGGGTTACCGGCAGAATGAGAGATGAAACCTCTATCGGGTAACTCAGACTCGTGAGGTCGTTGTTCACGAGTGCGGCGATTACCGGCGAAGGGGTGTTGTCGATATATCCGCCGGCTCGAAGTGCCTCGCCGGTGGTGATACCGGGCGCGACCTCTTGGGGGTTGTCGCCGAAGAACTCGGCGCCGAAACGGACTGTGATCGTATTGGTCATACTACTGCTCGCTTAGGTCGTTTGTCTTGCGCGTTATGCGGAGCCTATCGACGCGTCACCGCCCCGGGCGGTGACGGTTGAGTTCCTTGGTCTCCTCGGCGTTGAGGGCGCGCACGATATGATACTCCGGGCTGGTTGTGGCAACCGTCGGGGGCTCGGAATAGATTCGCCCGTCGGGACCGGATAACACGCGTACGTTTGGGGCGCGTGCGTCCTCGGTGTTGGTATCCACTACCATACCACGTGCTCCGTTTTCCAACAGCACGTACGAGCCGATCGGATAGATCGAGACCGTCACGACTAGGGCCCGAAGCACGGTTTCGTCGTACGCTTTGCCGCGCTCCTTGAGAAGTTCGAGAATGCTTGCGTGTGCCGGATAAGCCGGACGGAACGGTCGGCGCGATGTAAGCGCCGCAAACGACCCACAGACCGCGATTACCTTGGCATAGACCGAGATCTTCTCCTCGGGGAGTCCCCGTGGATAACCCGTGCCGTCGAGTTTCTCGCGGCACTCGAGCACCGCGAGGCATACCGGCATAGGGAACGAGAACTGCTTGAGGACCTTAAACCCGAGGATGGTGTGCGCGGTAATGGCTTTGCGCTCCTGCGGCGTGAGCTCTTTCTGCGACATGTAGAGCTGCGGGGGGAGTCTAACCATCCCGATTTCATGGAGAAGCGCGGCGGTACCGAGCTCAATGAGCTTGTGGGTGGGAAGCTTCATAGTATTTCCAACCGCAATCGCTAGAATAGTGGTCTTCACCGAGTGCTCTACAACGTAGTTCTGCTTACCGCTTTCCATCTCGGCGAGACGCAGAATGAACTTACGGAGTCGGCGGACGGCCTCGATCAAATGCTTGATCTTCTCCGAAACTGCGCGTTGTGAAAGTTCATTCTTTGAGACGAAGTTGGTGAACAGGTGCTCGGTGTACTCGAGCATCTCGTGATAAAAGCTACGGGTTTCTTGTAACTGCTCGCGTTCCTTGAGATCGGCTTGATAACTGAGCAGCGGTGCTTCTCCGGCAATCTCGGCGCCGTTAGGGTCGGGAGCCTGCTCGGTGAGATCGCCCTCGGAGAGCACGCTCTTGAATCCCCACTCGTGGATGCGCTCGAGCAACTCCTCCGGCATCGGAGTTTCGGGCGACAGCAGGACGTACTTCTCGTCGAGGTAGACCGGTTCGGTGAAGTACCGTCCGGGTTCGATGGTTTGTAGCTCAATCTCTTTCATCACGTCTCCCGTTGCCGCGTGTATACGTTTGCTTTACACTGAGGATTCTATCATTATAGGAGAAAACACCGTGAAGTTTAAGCTCGTCTTCGTGGCGTTCAATCTAGTCATACTGCTCTCGTTCCTGTTCGTGTTTCTGTTGCCGTTCTTCTTCTTGGGACCGCAGTACACGCAGGTGTTCTGGGTCGAGAACTGGTACTTGGCCGCCCTGTTCGTTGCTATTATTGTCGTCCTGAATCTGTATTTTGCAAAGAACTGGCGCTTATTCGGACTGCTCGAGAGCGAGGATTGGCATGGTCTTGTAGGGTATCTCGAGCGCGAGATCTTTGAGCGGAAGCGACTCCGTCGGCAGCACGTACGGTTGCTGATCAACGCGTACGTGGTCGTCTCTGAGCCGGACAAGATTACGCGTCTCGAGGAGTTCCTGCGCTCGCAGCGCCCCTCACTCGTAGCTGAGTTCGCGGTGGAGCTCGGAATACCGCACCTGCTTAGCAACGACTCGGTCGCTATAACCGAGTATTTCGGTGGGCTGAGGCAGAACGCAAGAACCAAGAGCCGCGACTGGGTTCGCTGGGGCTACGCGTTCGGCTTAATGTTGCAACAGTCCTACGACGAGGCAAAGACCGAGCTGTTGGAGCTCCTCAACCAACGGAAGGACCCGGTGCTGCAGGTCCTTACCGCGTATATGCTGGAAAGCTACCGCCGCCATGATGAGCAGGCTGCTCGGCGGGTGCAGGAAGAGCTGAACCGGCTGCGCAACGCGTGGAGCCCCGCGAAATGGAAGAAACAGCTTGAACGCAGCCGGTCAAACCTATTGGTTCTCGTTATGGCGAAGCTGCTCGAGGACGCCTCGAGCTGGGCCTTCCCTGATTGGTACCCGTCCGAGGCCGAAGCTGCCGGTCGGTCGGATAGTGAATCGCGCCCCGAGTCGCGGAACTCGAGGAATGGGTCGGCTTGACCCTGAAATGACGGCGACTTATAATGCGCCGAAACCGCTTTCGCTCGTCTAACAGCAATTACGGAGAAGTGAGTACTATATGACGGTTCGGGTTCGCTACGCCCCGTCTCCAACGGGGCTACAGCACATAGGCGGCGTGAGGACGGCGCTATTTAACTACCTCTTCGCCCGCGCGCAGGGCGGGGCGTTCGTACTGCGTATCGAGGATACCGATCAAGAACGGTACAGCGAGGAAGCGCTCGAGGATATCTACGCGACCTTTGAGTGGCTCGGGATCGCCTGGGACGAAGGCCCGGACTGCGGAGGACCGTACGGCCCGTACTTCCAGTCGCAACGGCTCGCGCGGTACCACGAAGCGGTGCAGACGTTGTTGGATGCGGGCAAAGCGTACGAGTGTTTCTGCTCGGCGGAGCGGTTGGCCGGCTTGCGCAGCGAAGGAGCGCGCGACGGGGTGCTGGGCTACGATCGCCGCTGTCGCGATCTCACCGAGGAGCAACGCGCCGCGTATCGCGCCGAAGGTGTGACGCCGGTGGTTCGGCTCAAGGTGCCCGAGCAGGGGGCCGCTTCGTTTGAGGATGTGCTGCTAGGTACGGTCAAACGTAAGTACAAAGACCTTTCGCCTGATCCCATTATTCTCAAGTCCGACGGCTTCCCGACCTACCATCTTGCCAACGTGGTCGACGACCACGAGATGGCGATCTCGCATGTGCTGCGTGCGCAAGAGTGGCTGTCGTCTACGCCGCTGCATATTTTGCTGTACGAGGCGTTTGGATTCGAGCCGCCGCGGTACTGCCACCTCCCGTTTGTCACCGGCAAGGACGGGCAGAAGCTTTCGAAGCGACACGGCGCCACCAGCGTGGTTGAGTTTCGTAAACAGGGGTATCTGCCGGAAGCCTTAACAAACTATATCGCGTTGCTCGGGTGGTCGTACGATGACTCGCGCGAGTTTTTTGCGCTCAACGAGCTCGAACGGTTGTTCAGTGTTGAGAAGCTTAACAAGGCTCCCGCGGTCTTCGATTACAAGAAGCTCGAGTGGTTCAACGGCAACTATATTAGAGAGTGTTCCTCGGAGCGACTGTTTGAGCTGATGCGTCCGTATCTCGAAACAGCCGGGCTACTGCCGGCCGGTAATGAGACACGCGAGGCCGCGATCGTGCGAAACGCGGTGCCGCTGGTTCAAGAGCGTCTAAAGCTTCTATCCGAGGCTCCCGAGTTGCTGAAGTTTTTGCTCGCCGAGATAACCGAGAACTACGCCGCGGAGGAACTCATTCCCAAGAAGATGGATGCCGCGGCCGCCAAGGCGCTGCTGAACGCGGTTCGTCCTGTTGTTGCCGCGATGGAGCACTACGCTGACGAGCAGCTGGAGGCGGAGTTCCGGAGGCTTGCCGAGCAGCACGACACCAAGCTCGGCAACGTTATGATGCCGCTACGCGTTGCGATAACCGGATCGCGCACCTCACCGCCGTTGATCGGCTCGTTGCGTCTACTGGGAACCGAGCGCGCGCTCGCGCGCATCGATGCCGCGATAGCAAAACTGTAAGCGACGGAGAAGCGGTAAGCGCCGAGGGCACTGTCGCGGTGCACCGACTCGGAGAACAAAAGGGGACAGAGAGAAATATGAGTAATCGAATGGATGAGATTATATCGCTATGTAAGCGACGTGGTTTCGTGTTTCAGTCTTCCGAGATCTACGGCGGCTTGTCGTCGGCGTGGGACTACGGTCCGCTCGGGGTCGAGCTCAAGAACCGCATCCAACGGTTCTGGTGGCGCGAGATGACGCAGCTAAACGACAACATTGTGGGCCTCGATGCGGCGATCATGATGCATCCGCGCGTGTGGGAAGCCTCGGGCCACGTAGAGAGCTTTGCCGACCTGCTCGTGGAGGATACCGTTACCAATGAGCGCTTCCGCTGGGATCATTTGCCGGAAGAGAATCGTCGTACCAAGACCAGCCCGGCGGGGAATCCGCTTTCGGAGCCGCGGGAGTTCAACCTGATGTTCAAGACGCATCTTGGGCCCACAAGCAGTTCGGGATCCGAAGTCTACCTTCGCCCCGAGACGGCTCAAGGCATCTACGTCAACTTCAAGAACGTGGTGCAGACTTCACGTCTGAAGTTGCCGTTTGGGATTGCACAGGTCGGAAAGGCGTTTCGCAACGAAATCGTCACCAAAAACTTCATCTTTCGGACCTGCGAGTTCGAGCAGCTCGAGATGCAGTACTTCGTGACCCCGAGTGAGGACTCGCGCTGGTTTGAGCATTGGAAGGAGCAGCGCATGCAGTATTACGAGAAACTCGGGATCCAAAGCGACAAGCTTCGCTTCGAGGAGCACGGCCCGGACGAGCTTGCGCACTACGCCAAGGCCGCCTTCGATATCCAGTACGAGTTTCCGTTCGGCTGGCAGGAGCTCGAGGGCATTCATAACCGAACCGATTACGACCTCAATCGCCACGGCGAGTTCTCGGGCAAAGACCTGCGCTATCTCGACGACGCTACCGGAGAGCGCTTCATTCCCTACATCATCGAAACCTCGGCCGGTCTTACGCGGAGCGTTTTAATGGTACTCGCGGATGCATACGAAGAAGAAGAGATCGCCGAGAACGACAAGCGCGTTGTGCTGCGCTTTCACCCCGAACTCGCTCCAATTACCGTGGGTGTGTTCCCGTTGGTTAAGAAGGACGGCCTTGCCGAGCGCGCGCGTGAGATCGAGCGTGAGCTGCGAGACGACTTCACGACGTTCTACGATCAGAGCGGCGCGATCGGCCGGCGGTATCGGCGGCAAGACGAGGTAGGGACTCCGTTCTGCGTCACAATCGATTACGACACCATGGAGGACGGCACCGTTACGCTGCGGCTCAGAGATTCTATGGAGCAGGTTCGTGTGCCGGTCGGCGAGCTCGCGGAGCGTATTCGCTCCGAGATCAAGAACTACAAGAGGGTATAACAGATGGCGTCGGGTCTTGCAGAGCTCAAAGAGCGCGGTTTCATTCAACAGTGCAGCGATCTCGAGACGCTTGAGCGAATCATGTCCGACCGCCCGGTGTGCTTCTACGTCGGATTCGATCCCACCGGTGAAAGCCTGCACGCCGGGCACCTGGTGCCGGTGTTCGCGATGGCGCATCTTGCACGCGCCGGGCACAAGCCGATCGCTTTGGTTGGGGGCGGCACCGCGCGGATCGGAGACCCTTCCGGAAAGACCGAGATCCGCAAGATGCTCACCGTAGAGCAGATTCAGCACAACGCGCTCAAAATACAAGCCCAAATTGAAGGCTTTTTCGAGCGACAGGGGCTCGCGGCCGAGTTCGTCGATAACGCCGAGTGGCTGGCGGAGCTTAACTACATCGAGTTCCTGCGCGACATCGGGCGGCATTTCTCGGTCAATCGGATGCTTTCGTTCGAGACCTATCGGCAGCGTCTCGAAACGGGACTGTCGTTTATAGAGTTCAACTACCAGCTACTGCAGTCCTACGACTATCTGGTGCTGCACCGCGAGCGCGACGTTGTGTTACAGGTGGGCGGAGACGATCAGTGGGGCAACATCGTCTCCGGTATCGACCTCATTCGTAGAGTAACCTCGGACGAGACCTATGCGCTGACCTTCCCACTCGTCACACGCGCAGACGGCAAGAAGATGGGCAAAACCGAGCAAGGTGCGGTGTACCTCGACCCGGCGGTGTACTCACCGTACAACTTCTACCAGTACTTTCGAAACGTACCGGACGTCGACGTCGAGCGCTTCCTCGGCTTGTATACCTTTCTGCCGATCGATGAAGTGCGCCGGCTGGGTAGCCTCAAGGATGCCGAGATAAACGAGGCCAAAGAAGTACTGGCGTTTGAGCTCACCAAGGCCGTGCACGGCGAACAGGAAGCCGAGCGAGTCCGCGAGGCTGCGCGAAACGCGTTCGGTGTAGGCGACGAGGGCGGCACAGACGCGATCCCCTCGATCGCGATCTCGGCCGCCGAACTCGAGCGCGGTATCGAGGTCCTCGAGCTGTTCAGTAGAACCGAGCTGTGTAGTTCGCGCTCCGAGGCGCGTCGCCTGGTGGCGCAGGGTGGCGCGCGCATAAACGACCGCAAACTGGAATCCCCGGAGCTCACGATTGACGGCGGCTGGGTTGAAGACGGCGCGCTGATGCTGCGCGCCGGTAAGAAACGCTACTTTCGGGTGGTCGTAGAGAAGTAGACGAGTGAGCGAGTGAGCGAGTTTGGACGCGGGAAACACGCGGAGCCGTTGTGCCAACGGCTCCGCGGGTCGTTCATTCGTGCCGGCTTTCTTAGTCGTGCTCGCCGAAGGCGTGCTTCATCTTGACCGAAAGCATCGCGTACCCTGAAGACATATCTTCCTTCTGTACCACCACATTCGGCGGCAGCTTGAGTTTCACCGTCGTGAAATTCCAGATCGCTCGAATGCCGGCTTTTACGATCATGTCCGCGACCGCCTGAGCGTGACTCGGCGGTACCGAGAGGATCGCGATGTCGATATTGAGCTCCTGAATTGTGTCGGAGAGCATACCGAGCGAATAGATCGGGACATCGTTGACGGTCTTGCCGACTTTTTGCTGATCGAGATCAAACGCTGCGCGGATGCGTACACCGCGTTGTGCGAGCTCATCGTAGCCGATAAGCGCGGTTCCAAGGTGGCCGGCGCCGACGACGACGGCTTGATGCTCGCGGTCCCAGCGCAGGAACTGATTAATGGCGGCGATGAGGTCACGAACCGGAAACCCGATTCTCGGCTTTCCGACGATGCCGGTGATCGCCAGGTCTTTGCGAACCTGTATCGGCTCGAGTTCCAGCTCATCGGCGATCACGGTTCCGGATATGAACTCTTTGCCTTCCTTCTCTGCGGCTTCGATAACGTGCAGGTACGACGGCAAGCGTTTGATCGTCGGCATACTCGCGAGTTTGTTCGCATTCTTCATAGTCTGTTGCAGCTCCTTCGATGAAACAGATCGCATCGCATGACTGAGTAGGAGGATCGTGCCATAGTGTGCTAAAGTATCCCTTGACGCCCCCGGATGCAGCAGCGGCCTCCGGTGTGGGCGAGAGTCTATCTCTCGATTTTAGGTGTGAATGCAATCAGAATCAAGCCTTTTTGAGCGATTTTTTTTTAGCGAAACCTTGCGGATAGAGAAACTCGTAGCCGGTGGCGATGGGCTTGCGAGACCCGGCGGTAAGGTAGTGTTCGTGCCGTTGGTGCTGCCCGGCGAGCTCGTGGAAGCCTCAATTGCGGCCGAGGGCAACGGCTACCGCACCGCACGGGTTGAACGTATTCTTGAGCCGTCTTTGCATCGTCGTGACGCACCGTGCCCGCTGTACGGAGTCTGCGGCGGTTGCAATCTACAGCACGCTGAGTACGCGTACCAACTTGAGGTGAAACGCGAGATCCTACGCGAAACGCTCTCGCGTATAGGCGGAGCGGAGCTGCAGCACGAACGTCTGCAGGAGCCCCTTCGCGCGGTCGGCGGTTCGGAGCTGGGGTATCGCAGTCGGGCCCGTCTGCACCCCGACGGCGCGGGAGGACTCGGTTTTCGCAAGCGGGCCTCGCATGAGGTGGTGGAGGTTACGCATTGCCCGATCGCGGTCGACCGCGTGAACGACCTGCTTGCCGATCCGGCGGGCTGCGCGGATCTGCAGCAGCCGCTGCAGCGGCCGCTGCGCCGGCCGCTGCGGGTCTTTGGCGTGCCGAGGAGCAGCTGTTCAGCGGTCGGTCCGGACAGCGGAGGCCCTGCCGACGAAGCTGCGAGCGCTGCACGGGCCGAGCGTTGCTTCGCTGCTGTCGAAGAAGGGGGCGGTCGAGAGCTCGCGGTGGAGGTTACACTCGCCGGCAAGTCGTTTGCAGTATCTCCCTATGCGTTCTTCCAGAACAACATCGAGATGCTCGAGCGGCTGATACAAGATGAGATCATCGAGTTGTCCGGTGAGCGGGCGGTGGATCTCTACGCCGGAGTGGGGGTATTTGCGGCGTTTCTGGGGGAGCGGTTCCGCCGGGTGACGGCGGTTGAAAGCGACCCGGCCGCGGCGGCGACGGCGGTCGAGAATCTGCGGGGTACACGGGCTCGGTTCGTGAAAAGCACGGTAGAGCGTTGGGTGGCGCGAAATAGCTTCACGAGTGACGATTTTGTGCTCGTGGATCCTCCCCGCAACGGGCTCGGCAAGACGGTTGTACGGGCTTTGCTCCGAGACCTACCCCGCCGGATTGTGTACGTGTCTTGCAACCCCGCAACCCTTGCCCGTGACCTCAAGGCGCTCTGCGGCGGCGGTTTTAGACTCGATCGTGTGAAGCTGTACGATTTCTATCCTCAAACCGCCGAGATAGAAACGGTCGCTCGGCTAACCCGGAGTACACCATGACCAGGCGGTTCCTGCCGGCTGCCGCCGCGGTACCGGCGCTGCTGTTGTTGCCGGCGCTGCTGTTGCTGGTGCCGGCCGGTGCGCCGGCGGAACACTCGGTGGTCGTTCCGCCAAGAGCACGCGTTATTCGTGAATGGCGATACGCGACCGGTGGGGCGCTACGTACTCCCATAGCGGTTGGGACCGACGGGTCGAGTTACTTCGCGGCCGAAGACCGTTATCTCTACGCGCTCGACCTCGACGGGGGGCTGCGTTGGCGCTACGATACCCGGCGGATGCCCGACGGAGTACTGTCGCTTGCCGGTGATGGAGTCGTTCTTATCTCGGTGGCGCCGAACAGGCTCGTCGGCGTGAACCAATCTGGGGAGCGCGCCTTCAGCCGTCGTCTAAGCGACCGGATCTTGGCTCCCGCAATAACGCGTGACGGCAATATCGTGTTGACGTTCGGCGAGGGTGGCGTAGTGTTTCTCACGCCCGCGGGACGGGTGCTCTGGGAACGAAGGCTGGATACCAAGATACCCGCGGCGCCGGTGATCGGCGCCGACGGCTCGATATACATCGCGACAGCCGGTCCCCGCGTAATCAGACTGAACCAGGACGGGCGCTCGATCGGCGCGACTAAGCTGTCGGAGCCTCCGAGGCGGCTCTTTGCGCTGCGCGACGGAGCGGTGCTTGCGTGGAGCGGTGAAGGAGTGATGCGTCGCTACGATCAGCGGCTCGAGACGGTCTGGCAACGCGAGCTCGGCGCGCCGCGTGACGTGGTGGTTTCGGAAAGGTGCGGGCTTCTGGCGGCGGTCGCCGAGGACGGCTCGGTGACGCGTGTGGGGCTCGCCGATGGCGAACCCGCCGACGGCGAACCCGCCGGCAGCGAAAAGCGAAGCGACGCAGGGATGTCGGATCCGGTCGGCATCGCCGTTACAACAGCGTGCAGTATCTTGGTGGCATCGTCGAGCGGGGTGATCGCTTTCGCGGCCTCTGAGTCGGAACCCTCACGCGTTCTGGAGTCTGAGATGCTCGGTAGCCGGGGTGCTGAGCTAATACAGCTTGACGCTTCCGATCGCATTCTTGTGGCGACCGAGGACTGGGTGGTGCAGTCTTTTGGTTTTGAGGAAAGCGCCCTAGCGACTGCCTCCGACGACGAGTCTGCCTCGGCCGGGGGGTGGCGGGGGGCTCGCGGCAACGACGCGCTCACCGGGTTTTGGGCTGCACCGGGCCCTCGCACCGGCTTCGAAACGGCTCGCGGCGAGTCACTTCCACTCGATCTGCTGTACGTGGAGGAGCTGTTCTTCGAGGGCGGCACCGCCGATCGTCGCGAAGCGCTAAGCGAGCTGCGTGAGATAATCGAGGAACCGAGACTGAGCGGACGTCGGCAGGAAGTTCGCACGCTTCTGCGACGGATGATCGAAAGCGGAAGCGGAGCGGGTGCTGCAACGTCCTCTGAGCTCCGTGTCGAGGCGGTTGAGCTTCTCGGTACGGTGGGGGACCTGCCGAGCGCGGCGCTGCTCGCGCGTCTTTCTGTCGACGAGCGTGACGAGAGCGTAAGGCGAGCGTATCTCAATGCCTTTGCTCGAGTACGAAGCGACCGCTCGCGCGGTATGCTACAGAGCACGATACGATACCTCCGTACCGGTCGGCGTTCCGAGGCGGTTGAGCTCGCCGCGCTCGAGGCCCTCGTGGGGCTTGTATCCCATAACGGAAGCGATTCGCACCGTGCAGCGCTTGACGAGCTCGCTCGGCTTTCGGAGCGAGGCGTAACGCGCGAAGTTCGCTCCCGGGCACGATTCCATTTGATGTTCGGGCGTTTCGATTGATAACCCGGCTTTGATCGCTTATACTGGCTCGACGAGGAGAGTGCCCTATGACGAAGGTGCTGACGCTCTGCTTTCTGTTCGCCGCCGCAGCAGCGGGAGGCCTTGAAGTAGACTCCGAGGAGCTTGCGCCCTATATAGATACTCCAATTGAGTTTCAGAACTACGAGGGGCCGCTCGAAGTTATCCAAACTCGGGACGAAATTTTCGGTATCGGGTCCTATCTCGGCGAGCAGTTTACCCCCGAGTACGGGCAGTTTTCGTATTTCGGCGCCTACACCGTGATTCACGCGGTAGACCCCGAAACACCGGCCGGCCTCGACGCCGACATTATGCTGTTGTCGGAACAGGCGCGCGTCGACCACATCGATAACTTTCGCCTGATTGTCTCGGGGTATCTCCAGAGTGCGTACGAGTATAGCGAGGCCGATGCCGGGCTTCTCGCGGAGTACATTACAATCTACAACGCGGTCTTTCGCGGAGAGCTGGAGGTGTTCGAGGAGCGCTACAAGCCGGTCGTGCTCGAGCACCTTAGCGAGGATTCGGTAGGGCTTTCGACGCTGTACTCCGATTGGCCGGGGGGGACCGAGCTGGTTATACCGCTCTCCGATGACGCACGTCCGGGCGAGATCACTGCGGTCAGCCCGTTTGCGTTGTTGGATGCGGATGTCCGCGAGCAACTACGCTCACGTGTGGATCGCGGCATCGCTACGCGCAAGAGCATGGTTGAGTTCCTTGAGCGAATGCTCGAGGAACGTATCGAGGAGTTGGACCGCGAGGTCGCGCGGCTGGAGCGCGAGCGTACCGAGCTGAGCGAGCGCGAAGCCGAGCTGTTAGAAGAGCTGAGGGGGCTTGAGGATCGGCGCGCGATGGAGATGCTCCCGGAGCGCGACCTTGAGCGTATCGCCGAGATAGAAGAAGAGCTCGAAGAACTCGAAGAGCGCGAGGTTGAGCTTGATGAGCGGGCTGAGGAGGTCGCGGAGCGCGAGGAGGAGGTCGAGGAGTTGACCGAGGCCGTTCGCGAGGAGCGTGAAGCGATTGCCGATGATACGCGGGAGATGATGGAGATTGAGGAAGAGCTCGCCGCGTTGCCCGAGGAGCCCGAGGAACCCGAGTCGGCGTGGTTCATCCTCAGTGAAAGCGCCGAGCGGGGGAGCTTGGTTCGAGTTCGCGCCGATACCGGTGAGCGTACCGAGGACCTCGATGAGCTCGGCCCGGTTTGGGGTCGCAGGTTCGAGACGGTGGAACAAGATGCCGTCGTTATCGCGGATAACGACGGGAGCACACGGCTATTGCGTGTGAGTCCGCGGGATATGGAGATCGTCGCGCGGAGCGATCATGAGGTTTCCCGCGAAAGCATGGTGGTGCTGCGCACCGACGAGAATCGGTTTTACGCGATTGTCCGTACCGAAGGCGAGTGGTATCTCGGGCGCTTCGACCGCGACCTGCAGTTGAGTACTCGCTCGGCGAGGGCGGTTCGGCCCGACAGCGTGATTATGTTCGCGAATAATAGAGTGTATGTGCAGGGACGGGATGATCGTGTTCTTGCTCTCGACCGAGCAAACTTGGAGCAGTTCTAGTGAGTAGTTTTCGCGGCCGCACAATACAGGTCGTTAACGATTTTTCGATCGATGAGCAGTTATATCTCTACGAGCAGACTCGGAAGCTAAAGAGTGCGGCCGAGAAGGGTTTAGACGATCTCGAGGCGTTTCGCGTCGGCGATCCGGAGCTCGGCGTGTACTTGATCTTTCTCGAGGACTCAACGCGCACGCGCGAGTCGTTTCGCAACGCAGCCAAGTTCCATCGCGCCAAAGTGAACGAGTTTGGTCTCGCGGGTTCTTCGTTCGCCAAGAGCGAGAGCATTACCGATACCGTGAAGATGCTCGCGGGCTACTCATCGAACTCGGTCTTCATTATGCGCACACCGCACGAAGGAACCTGCCGGTGGCTCGAGGACGCGGTCGGTGACTACTGCCAAAGCCACGGCATGCGACGGCCGGCCTTCATCAACGCCGGCGACGGCCGGCACGAGCACCCGACGCAGGAGTTCCTCGATGAGTTCAGTTTTCTTGAGGCGCTCGACTGGGATCGTTCGCATATACGCCTTGCGCTTGTCGGTGACCTCCTTCACGGCCGTACCGTTCACTCCAAGGTAAACGGGCTGCGACTGTTCGGCGAGGTGGAGGTTGATCTGGTGGCGCCGGCCGAGATCACTATGCCCGAGCACTACACACGCCTGATGGAGACATACGGGTTTAGGATTCGGCGGTTCGAGTCCATAGATGAGTACTTGTCTCAGCGTACGGTGGCGCCGTTGTGGTACTTTACACGACTGCAGCTCGAACGGATGGGCGAGAAACTGCGTGATCGCGCAGCCGCGTTGCGCTCTGCGGTAACGTTTCGCCGCGAGTTTCTCCCGCGGCTGCAGGAAGGAGCTCGTTTCTTTCACCCGTTGCCGCGGCATCGAGAAACGCCGGTGATCCCACCGTTCCTCGATCAGCTCCCGTTGAACGCATGGGACCGTCAGTCGGTGAACGGCTACTACACACGCATTATCGAGATTGCACTTCTCGCCGGACGCCTCGGTTCGGAGTTCAACGGAACGGTGCAGAAACGTCCGGTGTTCTCCGACGATTTCGTCGTTGAGGAAACAGGCCCGGCGGCGCGTCCGAAGGGCGAGTACAAGGTCGGGATCAAGCCGGTCTCAAACGGCATCGTGATCGATCATATCGCGGTAGGGCAGGAGCCTCAGGCAATCTGGAACGAGGTCAACAAAATTCGACGCACCTTGGGCTTGAACTGTGTGAGCTCGCACGGGGTTTTCGCCTCGGAACAGACCGGGAAATACAAGGGTCTGATATCACTCCCGGGTGTAACGGAGTTTGACGAACGGCTGATCAAGATGCTCGGCGCAATCGCCCCGGGGTGTACTCTGAACCTTATCTCCAACGAACAAGTACGACGCAAGTATCGGCTGCGGATGCCGCCACGTGTCTACAATCTGGCCGAGATTCAGTGTAAGAACCCGGGGTGTATCTCTCACCCACAGCATGCCGAGCCGGTGGTGGTTGAGTTCTACCGCTCAAGTGAGGAAGACTTCGTCTGCCGATACTGTGAGACGCCACACACCTTTGGCGAGATCTGGAGTTAGCGATCACTGCGACCTCGAGCGCCGGAGTGGGAGAGACGGCATCGTGATCGTGCTCAGGTGACGTTCTCGGAGACTACGCGCGCTCGGAGACTACGCGCGACCGAATAAGCGCTTGAAAAACGCCACCAACGCGGACCACATGCGCCGAAAGAATCCGGGGTTCTTGAGTTTGTCGAGCCGGAGGTAGGCCTCGGCGAGCTCATCGGTGCTGAGGTTCTTACGCTGCGTGTTTTCCTCGATCTCCATCTCGAGTTGCTCGGACGCGTCGGTCTGATCTACAATCCGTACCGAGATAGTGTTCCAGCCCAGCTGTTTAGCGGCTTCGAGCCGGCGGTGCCCGGCCACGAGTACGTTGTCGCTGGCAATCACAATAGGGTTGAGAAGCCCGTGCTGCCGAAGGCTCTCCTTGAGCGACGAAAGATCGCCGAGATCATGGCGGACACGCTTTGTGAACGTGATGGTGTCTATCCGTACCTGCACGCAATTACCCTTTTATCGTATCGCGGCTCAGTCCAGCAAAGGATTCCCTTGCGGCTCCGACGGAGCCTCGAAGCTCGGTTCCTCGAGCCGAAACCTCGGCTCGTCGTCGTTCTCGGTTCGTTCGTCACGCGTTGTGCGTCGATCGATATCGAGGTCAAGGTCCATTTCATCGTTCAAGCGCGGACCGGCTCGGTCTATGTTTAGATCGAGGTCCATCTCGAGGTCGAAGCGCACGTCTAGACTGCGCCCGAGCGAGTAGCTGCCGGAATCCACCGTGCGGCGCAACCGGTCGACCAAACGGGTGGTCTGTTCGCGCTGGAACTCCTCCATACGGTCGTATTCGCGCGGCTCGGTGCCGGCCAAAAACAACTCTTCACGAGTTGAGCCGCTGTAGTTCTCCGGAGGGAGCAGGCCGGAACGGGTGCTGACCTCCACCTCGGTGATCCCGCTCGCGGGCCGCTCGAACTCCACCGGCTCGTGGTCTTGGTGAATGGCCCGCATCATGCGTCCCCATACCGGTCCGGCGGTGATGGCCCCGGTCTGATCAACGCCGAGTGAGTTGCCGCCGCCGCGGTCAAAGCCGAACCACACGGCTGTGGTGTAGTACGGGGAATACCCGACCGTCCAGGCGTCGGCCCAGTTTTGTGTGGTGCCGGTTTTTCCCGCCATCGGGATGTCGTCGAACCCACCGGCCATCGCGCGCGCATAGCGTAGCGTACCGTCGCTGACCGCCGATTTCAGCATATCGGTTATGATGTACGCGGTTTGGGGGCTGATGACCTGTAACTCGTCTCCACGGCGGCGTTGGCTTTCACGGAGTTCGCGCTCGTGCTCGAGCACAAGCTGTCCTTGGCGGTCTTCGATGTAGCGAACCGAGATAGGCTCGACTGCCTGACCCTGGTTTGCGAAGGTGGCGAACGCGCGCGCCATCTCAAGTGGTGACACCGAGGCTACGCCGAGCCCCACCGGGTAGCGCCGCACAAGGTTGCGATTCACCATCTCGCGCTCGGGAATACCGAGTAGGCCGGCTGCGGTGTTTAGCGCATCCGTGAACCCCACCCGCTCGAGCACACGCAGCGACGGCACGTTCATTGAGGTTGCAAGGGCTCGGCGAGCAAGAACCGGGCCGTGCCATTCACCCCGGAAGTTAGCGGGGGTGTACGGTGAGCCGTCGTCGTTCCAGAATACCACCGGCGAGTCGTAGATCATGGTTGCGGGTGTAATCGCCTGTTTTTCAATCGCGGCGGCGTAGTACAGCGGCTTGAACGCGGAGCCGGGCAACAGCCGTGCGTCTACCGCGCGGTTGAACTGATTGCGTGACTCAAACTGCGCGCCGCCGACCATCGCTTTGATATGGCCGGTGCGATTTTCAATTGTTACGAGCGCACCCTCTACTTGCGACCGTTGCCGGTGGCGCTCTTGCGCGGCGTAGCCGACACGTCCGGCGTGACGAATGCCGTCGTTGTCGCCTGGTGAGAACATCAGCGATACCATGTCGAGAACCGGGTTGAGGCTCTCTTGATAGTACTCGCGAGCACGGCGGCGTTGCGCGGCATCACCGACGCGGATACTGTCGATATCGAACGCGAGCGAGAGCATCTCAACAACCGGTACGAGTTCGTCGCCGTATTCAACGCGCTGCTCACGGCTTTCGCGGTAAGCAGCGTTGGCACGCGATATCCCCTGGGTCATGAGTTGGTCGGCGTGCGCCTGAAAATCGAGGTCTAGAGTGGTGTGCACCACGAAGCCCTCACGGTTGATGTCCATCGCGCCGAGCAGTAGCTCATTCTCGAGCCGGTAGCGCACGTGCTCGCTGAAGTAGGGGGCGCGGTCTTCACGGTCGAAGAACGCGGTTGAGCTGCCCGCGCGAGTGAAGTCGTAATCGTTCCAGTACTGGGTGAACGATAAATCTACCTCTTCCCGCGTGGCATAGCCGTGATCCACCATGCGGTTGAGGATCACCCGCTGCATGCGGCGCGCCTCGTTTGGGCGCCTGATTGGTGAGTACATGGATGGGTTGGCGAGCTGTATTACCAGCATCACCGACTCGGCAACGCTAAGCTCGGTAGCGGAATGCCCGAAGTAATAGCGTGAGGCGGATTCCACACCGTAGGTGCCGTGCCCAAAGAACATTGTGTTAAGGTACTGTTCGAGGATCTCGTATTTTGTAAGGCTCCGCTCTATCTGCAGCGCCCACCATAGCTCGCGAAGCTTGCGTGCAATAGAGAACTCTTGACGATCGGCGTAGAGGTGCCCTGCGAGCTGCTGCGAGAGCGTACTTCCTCCGGAGACGTATCGTCCGGTTACGAGGTTCCAGGCTGCGCGCATCGTGCCGCGGATACTAAAACCGCGGTGCTCGAAAAATGTTTGATCCTCGCGTGTTATTAACGCATAGATGAGATGCTTGGGCAGCTCGTCTATCGTGACAAGCGTACGGTTTTCTTCCGCGAAGAACTCGGTGATCAACCGCCCCTGGCTGTCCAACAGTTGCGACGGTAGCGCTGTGTGTTCGCGGGGGCCGCCGGTGATACCCGCGGCATTATGGATAGACGCCAACGCCATGCCGGTAGCGGTGCCGACCACAACCGCCACTGCTACAACGACAACGACTAGAATCGTTAAGACGATTCGGCGCTTCTGTGTCAGGATCATACAAGGTTAAATTACGGAAGGGGAAGGGTTTTGTCAAGCATTTGACGCGGCTCACTAGGGGGCGCGGAGCGGCTCCAGTGAGACGAATCATAACGATAAACTGCCCCTGCATCGCGAGTTATTGAACGCAGGGGGCGCAGGATGAGGCAGCGCATCGGTCGACGGCTTCCCAACACACGCGCACCAACACACGCGCACCAAAAAAAAAGACCGGTTCTTGCGAACCGGTCAACCATTAAGGTATCGGCGTAAAACATAGTGAACTGGGAGGGGAACTACGTTGAACAACCGACACACTCATTATCGTCTCGCGACGAGATTGCTTTAGTCTTCATCTATAAGTATATCAAGAGAAAGCGAAACTTTGTAGTCTTGTTGTGGTTCTACCGTGAGAGACCGACTGATTGTGTACTCGCCGAAGCGAAACAGAACGGTGTAGGTTCCCGGTGTAACGGTCAACTCTTGATCGAGACGCTCTACGCGCTCACCGTTGAGGAACATCTCCACCCCGAGCGGCGCGTCGACGAATATCGTAGAGGTTTCCTCCTCGAGCGTAAGATGTACCGTCTGCACCCTGCCGCGCTCGAGACCGAAGGTCTCGGAGCGGTCTACGTAGCGCTCGCTCGTGAGCTGCACCCGATGCAGACCGGCCGGTAGCACGAGCTCCTCGGCGAGATTCGAAATGCGCTGCTCTCCGATACTGAGCTCGATCTCGTCGAGAATCTCGGTGATGTAGTGCTCTTGCTCATCGAGCTTCTCGCCGTCGGGCCCGACGAGCACGACCTGCGCAGCGCCCTCTTCACGGAATACGGTGCGCAGTTTTACCGGGAAACGAGCCTGACGTACACCTTCCGGTAGGCCTTTCATAACCGGGCGAATCGATAGCGCAACCGGGAGGTCGTCAGTGGTGAGCCTGCGGCTAACCTGCAGCGAGTCCGCGGAGGCTCGCATACCGTGCTCGGGGTGCATCGGAAGCAACACGAACACGCGTCGCCCTCGCGGAAGCGTTTCAAACAGGACCCGTTCGCCCTGTACTCGTGCGTGTTCACCGTCCTGCGTCGTCTTCGCTGCCGCGATTACATGGAGCGCGAAACTTCCGATGTAGGGCTGCACTGCTTCGGGAATCTCGATCTCGAGTTCAAGCCCGTCGAGAAAGCGTGAGTGACGCTCTATATCGACCCGCCCGATCTCACCGGTGTTCAGCGAGAACTCGACAGTCTGATCGGAGTCTGTAGGAAGAGCCGCGGGCTTTACCCAGGGACCGCGAAGCGTTTCACTCGCCGACACGAGCGAGGCGGACGCGCTGAGAATCGCAAACAGCAATAGTGTATGTAGAACGCATCGTCTCATCGGCTGGGTCCCGGTAGTAAGTGAAACGGGTCGCGCGGCCTTCCGTGCAACCGAACCTCGAAGTGTAGATGCGGGCCGGTAGTGAGGCCGCTACTGCCGACCGTTCCTATTATCATACCGGAAGACACGTGCTCGTTCAACTGCACCTCGATGGAATCAAGATGTCCGTAGAGCGTTTCGTATCCGTTGTTGTGCTCGAGCACGACGTAGCGTCCGTAGATCGCGCTCCGGCGAGCCTCTACAACTCGCCCCGACGCAGCGGCGTACACCGGTGTCCCGCGCGGGGCTCCGAGATCTATTCCGGCGTGAAAACTGTTGCCCCCGGTGAACGGGTTGCGCCGGAACCCGAACCCCGAGGTTAGGCGCATCTCCTCGACCGGTGGTCGAAACAGCACGCTCAAAAACGCGCGCCGCTCGTCCGCCGTGAAGTCCTCGCCCGGGAAAAACGCGAACTCTTTTGTCTTGTTTGCGCGTGCGACGCGGATCGCTATCGCGTCTGCTTCGTCGAGATCGTCTTCGACTCGATCGCTCAGCATCACCTCCAAGGAAGACTCCGCTTCGGTGGGAACAAATAGCCCGGGAACGCTCGGCACGAGAATCGTGTCGATATCCTTCGGGAGTTGCGATCCTTCGATTCGATTGAGTGTCGCGAGTGCGCTGTAGGGAATCGAAAACCGTGAGGCCAAGGAAATCAAGGTATCTCCTGAGTTAGGGCGATACCGGTAGAGCATAAGGTGAGGCGGAGCGGTCCCCTGTCGGTGCGCGCGATAGAAGCGCGAGACGCTGTCTTGCTGCTGTTGAAACAACGGGTCGCGCGAACTGAGGTCCTGTATTAACGGAAACTCAAAGCCGCCGGCAGAGGCTGCGGCGCCGAGAAACAACAGCGCCGCAGCGCATGCGCGAAGGCCAAGCCGTGGGCGGAGGTTGCCGGTGGATTGAGTGCGGCTCGTTGTCTTATGTACCTGCCTCATCGCCTCGTTGCTTAACGCGTTGAATTGGGAGTACCGGGGGCGCAGTTGTAGCCGATCCACAGCAGAATCACAATCGTGATGGCCGCAGCCGGCGCCGGTTGTCCGGCAGCGAACAACATGATCGCGATATACCCGAGCATGACGACGGCCCCAATTGTACCCCCTGCCTTCAGTATCGGCAGAACGTGTTCTCGCGACCACCGGCCTTTGAATCGGCGATATAGGAGAACCGGCGCTGCAACGGCCGGTAGTGCGATCAACACCGTGGTGTAGAGCCGCGGTGCTTCGCGTGCGAACCACCACAGCGGAAACACAACGACGAACGCGGCGAGCAACAGAACTACGGCCGCCGCCGCGACGGTAGCGATGCGAAGCGCAGCGCGGCGATACCCGGCTGCGATACGGCGGAGGCTTCTCGAGGTCTTCTGAGTTAAACTGTCCATTACCGGCTCTCCGAGGCGTGCAGCCCGGCAAGGAGGTTCTCGACATGCGCGAGCCCGCGGCCGTCCTCGAGGCCGAGGTACACGCTATACGCGCGTTCAAAATACTGTTGTGCCGCGACACGGTCACCGGAGCGCTCGGAGATTCGGCCGAGCGCTACGAGGTCCTGAGCGATGCCGACCGAGTTCTCTATGAATTTGTCGGTCTCAAGCGCCGCCGAGGCCTGGTTGAGCGCTTCCTCAAATCGCCCTTGACGAGAAAGTACCGAGGAGAGCATATACCGATTTGCCGCGATTTCGCGATGCTTGCCGAGCTCGCGATTGAGCGAGAGCGCCTCACGCAGGTATTTTTCTGCGCGCTCGAAATCGCCGTGATCAGCGGCAAGCAGCGCGCGCGCGTGTAGTGTCACCGCGGTACCCGCGCTATCGGGCGAGCGCTCCAAAATCGTGGTGACCGTATCTATGGCCTGCTCGGCTGCGTCGGTTCGTCCGCGCCGCAGCTCTATCTCCACCAAGGCGGCGTAGCTCTCGATCGCGACCGCGGGTGCTCCGGCAATCTCGGCGAGTTCGGCCGAGTCGCGGTAGTGCGCCGCCGCCGCCGCGAGGTCACCTTCCACTGTGCGTAGGCGGCCGAACGCCGCGAGCGCGCCGGCCACTCCGGTGCGGTGATCGAGACTGCGATACTGGCGCAAAGCGGTGTCGAAAAAAGCCCGGGCGTCTTCGATGCGCCCCCTGTGAAGTGACTCGGTTCCGTGGTCCATATTTCGCGCCGCTTGCCGGCTAACCTCAGTCACCTCTCCGGTTGCTTCCGGCGTAGATGAACACGCAACGAGCAACGCTACGGTGACAACCGCCGAAAGCGCGAGCCCCGCCCGCATTGGGCCACACCGGCGGCCACACCGGCTTGGGCCACAACTGCGGCCTTGGAAACGGCCCCGGAAAAAGGGTGGGAGTAGGACGGAACGTAACGAGGCGACCTGCGTCCGGTGGGAGGTCATCAAAAATCCTCCTGGCGATAGCTTTCAAACGACGAGGCGGGCTCAGGGCGCGCTTGAATGCCGCCGCGAAGAAGTGGGTTATTACGCAGCCCGTGCAGGACTTCGTGACCGGTTTCAAGGGCCTCGCGGCTCTCGTACAGCAGTGATCGGATCTCGGGTGAGGTGCCGGCAACGAATCCCGAGAACTCCTCGATATGGGCTAAAGTGCGGTTGATCTGTTTGAGCGCTTCATCGAGCTCGGGCCCAACCAGTCGCACCAGGGCTCCCTCGGGCTGCTCGAACTCCTCGGTAAGCGGTCGAAGGTTGGCGGCAAGCGCCTCTGTGGTCACAACAAGATTGCGAAGCTCGCTGCTGGTAAGCTCAGCGCTGCGCAACAACTCCGGCAGCGGGCCCTCGGCCCCTTCTCCGAGGCTCTCACGAAGCTCCACGAGAAGCGCGTCGCCGGATGCCGCTGTGCGGTTGATTGTCGCGACGAGGCCCGGCAGGGAATCGAGCAGTTCACCGATCACGTCGCCTTCGGTAACAACCTCCACCAGTTCCATCTCACGCAACGCGATTCCGCGTGCCGAGTTCCAGGACGGAATCAAGGACTCGGGCTCCGGGGGCCCGTTCGGAATGCGTCCTTGATGAAGTACCAGTCCGCCACCGATTCCGAGCGGGTTGCTTTGAAGCTGCAGAACCGAGTGCTCGGTGAGTTTGTCGATGTGACGATCCGAGATCGTCAGGGCGACGCGCACGGTGTTGTCTTCGGTAAGCGTTACGTTCCGAACCTGACCGACTTGAAACCCTCGAAAGCTGATCGGGAGTCCCGGGCTGAGCCCTCGTGCAGTATTGAATTCGCTGTAATACTGATGCGTCTGCTCGAACCAGCGCTGGTTCATACCGAGCGCGATGATCGCGGCGAGCGCCGCCCCAAACGCGCCCAGCACAAACAACCCAACGATCTGATTACTAAAGCGAATACGAAACTTCACCGCTTTCCCCTCGTGCAATCACTCTAGGCTAGGCCCCGGAGTTCGTCAATCATTCCGGTTCCGACGCAAGCTCGTCTGCATCGAGCAGCGTGAGAATATCCTGATCGTATACCGCGGTTTCGCTCAGCACCTTCTCGAGTATCTCACGCACGCGGACGTTGCTCGAGCGCGTGACCTCCGAGATCGGTCCCGAAGCGAGCACCGAGCCGTTGTCCATCACCACCAAGCGGTCGGCAATTAGCGCCGCGGCATTACTCTCGTGCGTAACCATCACTACGGTACAACCGGCAGCTATCCGTCTTTTGAGGTCATTCTTGAGAAGTTCGGTCGCTCGGCCGTCGAGGAAGCTGGTCGGCTCGTCGAGGAACAGTAAGCGTGGTTGAAGCATGGTGGCGCGTAGGTACGCGATCAGCTTCTGTCCCCCGCCTGAGACCTGCGCCGGGCGCAACGGCAGCAACGAGGTCACCCCGAAACGGTGCGCCTCGGCCTCTACGAGGCGTTGCTGCGCGCTTGAGCTGAGCTCGGGGTGGTGCGTCTCGAGCGGCAAGAGCAGGTTCCGGAGAATCGTCATGTTCTGCCACAATGCGCCGTGCTGAAACACAAAGCCCATCTCGCTTCGCAGGCGCGTGATCTCGCGTTCGGGAGCGCGCTCGAGCTGGGCGCCGAGGACGCCGACTGTGCCGGTATCGGGTGTTACGAGGCCCGCGGCGCAGCGCAACAGGCTGGTCTTCCCACAACCGGAGGGCCCCATGATCGCGGTGGTTGCGCCGAGCGGAATATCGAGCGAGACGGCGTTCAGCGCGCGAAATCCACCGTACTCGAGTGATACCTCGCGGAGCCGTACCGCTGCGGCGCCGTCCGCCTCAACTCCGTGGGTCACAGCGTCGCGAGGCCGGTCGGAGTGCTGCTGCGGTTGCCGCGGCTGCTGCGTTTGCTGCTCGCGGGGCCGATTCTCGCTCATCATCACATCCTACAAGTAATACAGCGCGGTTAGCGCTGCGTTTACCACAATCAACAGCACGAAGCACCGGCTCACCGCACGGATCGCCTGCTGCGGAATCTCGGTGCTCGACTGCTCCACCAGCAGCCCATGATAGCTCGATATCAGCGCAATGAGGGCGCCGAATATCAGACTCTTGATCGCTGCGCCCACCAGATCTCCGAGCTGCAGCACCGCGCTCAGTTCTCGGGTGTACTCGGCGAGGTTTACGCCGCCGGTAAGCCTCGAGACCAAGAACGAGCCGGCGAGGCCGAACACGTTGAAGTAGATATTCAACAGCACGACCGAGACGGTTACGCCGATCACGCGCGGAACCACGAGGAATGAGATCGGGTTGATACCGGTTGCGATAAACGCCTCGATCTCACGATTAACCACCATGGTGCCGAGCTCAGTCGCGATTGCAGTGCCCGAGCGCGCCGCGACGATGAACGCGGTAAGGATCGGGCCGAGCTCGCGCGTGATCACTACGATCAGGATGGTGTAGGTGAGCGAGGCCTGGCCGAACTGCGGCAAGAGCGACAGCCCCTGCACAATCACCACCGCACCGAGACTCATCGAGAGTACCGCGATCACGCCGAGCGCCTCAACGCCGGTGAACAGTATCTGCATCGTCAAAACACGCAGCGCCGGCTTGCGGGCGAACGCAAACAGCGCGAGTTGCCGGCAGACTTCGATGAAAAACCCAACTGCGTACAACGCCGACGCGAACTCGGCTCTACTGCGCGCGCCGAGGCGGTTGAGCAGAGCCGTCATTGCTGTGACCCCGCAAGCTGCGACCCGTTCAGAAAAGGCTCGGCGAAGGCATCGGGTATCGGCATGCCCCCCGAGGCGAACCCCAGCCGGCGGTCAGGCCGCTGCGGGCCGTGAAAGTCGGAGCCTGCGGTGACGAGTAGACCAAGCTTCTCGGCTACAGCTTCGAAGCGCTGCGCGAGTTCGAGCGGCGCGTTGGCGTGATAGGCTTCCACGCCGTCGAGGCCGAGCTCTTTCCAGTCGCGGAGCCGCTGCTCGAGTTTTGTCCAGGTCAAGAGCAGGGTCCGAGGGTGGGCCAGAACCGCTGTGCCGCCGGCCTCATGAATTAACCGTATACAGACGGCCGGGGATAGGCGCTCGCGCTTTACGTGTAGCCGTTGACCGTCTGCGAGGTAGCGATCGAATGCGTCTTGTTCGCTCCGAACGATCTGCTTGCGCACCAACAGGCGCGCAAAGTGCGGGCGACCTACGATCGCTTCACCGGCGAGCTCGGTGAGCTCGTGATACTCAAGCGGGATTCCGGCCTTGCGCGCCGCCGCGACCATACGCAGGTTTCGCTCGGTGCGAAACTCTTGCAGGCGCGCAATCGTGTGTCGGCCTTCGGCGCTGAACTGCTTGAGCCCCAAACCTAGCATGTGAAACACGCCGCGAGGGTACTCGACCTCGAGCTCGATACCGGGTATAACCTGCACACCGAGCCGCCGCCCGGTTTCTACTGCCTCGTGTACGCCGGCGATTGTGTCGTGATCGGTAACCGCAATTGCCGATAGGTTACGCTCGGCGGCGTAGGCGACCAATTCTTTGGGTGATAAGGTGCCGTCGGAGGCCGCCGAGTGGGTGTGCAAGTCTACCATTTCGCACTAGAATCGGCCATTTTTGTTTCGTGGGTCAAGTGCCGATACTAGCGAAAGTGCATAACCTTGATTTTACCCGATTTAGTGTTTAGAGTTCTTTAGACGGGAGTCGTGACGTGCCGAAGGCCATGACGTACAAAGCCAACTCGGTCATCTATTTCCAGGGTGATGTGAGCGATCGTATCTACATCCTGAAAGCGGGCCGAGTGAGTCTCAACTCAAACGATATCGAGACCGGTGAGGCGGTGCGGGATTCCATCCAGACCGGGGAGTTTTTTGGTGTGAAATCCGCGCTCGGGAAGTATCCACGTGAGGAAAACGCGGTTGCGCTGTCCGATTCTCATGTGGTGGTGTTCTCCGTACCGGAGTTCGAGCAGCTTGCGCTCTCAAACACCCGCATCGTGATGAAGATGCTCAACGTGTTTTCCAATCAGCTACGGAGGCTCCACGCCAAGGTGCGCGGCTTGCTCGCCGAAGGCGAGCAGGTGAATCCCGAACTGGGCTTATATCGCATCGGCGAGTACTACATGAAGAAAAAGGAGTACGACAAAGCGCTGTACGCCTTTCAGAAGTACCTCACATATTATCCCGGCGGTGCGTATCACCAGGACGCCAATAAGCTCGCGCAGCAGGCCGAGCAGTATGTCTCGAAGTACGGCATCGGGCAAGGACCGGGGCTTGGCAACGCCGGCACAGGTGCCCAACAGGCCGCCGGAGGCGCTTCGGGGGGCTCCGGGTCGGCCGCCGGCGCCGGGGAAACCGGTGGGAACCCGGCCGGTGCCGGCGAGCGGAACGCTCAGCTTGGCCCGGTTGCCAAGCAGTACTACGCGGCGGTCTCGAGTTTCAGTCAAGGCAACTATACCGAGGCGATGAAGCAGTTCAAGACGATTGTCGATACATCCGAGGATCGTGAGTACGTCGTGAAGTCTATGTTCGAGATCGGCCGCTGCCTCTACAGCCTCGGGCGCTACGACGACTGTATTCGCCACTTCACCGCGCTCGTGCAGCGCTACCCAAAGATGCCGGACCTCGACGAAGCGCTGTTCTATCTTGGGCAGAGCTACGAAGAGAACGGCGATCAAGAGCGCGCCGGCGGGTTCTACAAGAAGATTCTCTCGCGTTCCGGCGTATCCGAGCCGCTGAAGCGTAAAGTCAACAACGCCCTGCGTGGTCTGGAGGGAACCTGAGATGGAGCTCAATCTCGATGCATTCGAGCGCTTCGCCGTACACTTCAACAAAGGGAACATCATCTTTTGCGAGTACGAGCCGGGCGATGCATTCTATCTGATTCAGGGCGGGCGAGTGCAGATCTCGAAGATCATGGGCGACATCGAGAAGACGATCGATATCCTGCATCCGGGTGAGATCTTCGGCGAGATGGCGATCCTCGAGGAAGCTCCGCGTTCGGCTAATGCAATCTGCTTAGACCCGGTTAAGGCGCTTGAGTTCAATCGAGCGAACTTCGAGATCCTCATGCGCGGCAACCCACAAATTGCGCTCAAGCTGCTGAAGCTGTTCACGAAGCGCATCTACGATCAGCGCCGGCGGTTCATGATTCTCACGCTCGAGGACACTCACGCAAAGGTTGCCGACGTTTTCCTGATGCTCGACGAGTCGCAGTCGGGCGTCAAACCGGAAGGCGCCGAGCGTGTCTTCCACACTACTCCCGGCGATATCGGCCACTGGGCCGGGATCTCGCCCGAGCTTAGTCGCGACGTGTTGACGCAGTTCCAAACGCAGCGCAGGATCGAGATCTACACCGACCGGATCGTGGTCAAGAACATCAACGAGTTCGCGCGGTTCGTTAACTCGCGGCGCAAGAAGCGCGACGACACCTGACCCCGGTGGGCGCGCAATCTTTGAAGCACCGCCGAACGGAATGGCTCCGTAGCGTATGAGTGAGATTTCCGACACCTTACTCGTTGCAGTCGCAGCGCAGCTTACCGGCCAACTGATCAAAGTGGTGCTGCACTCGGTACGCGCGCGCAGTTTGCAGTGGCATTACTTTGTAAACGCCGGAGGCTTCCCGAGCGCGCACTCTGCGTTCTCTACCGCGCTGCTGGTGGGCATCGCGTTTCGGAGCGGCCTTGATTCCGATCTGTTCGCGGTCGCGGCGGTGTTCAGCGCGATCGTGGTCTACGACGCCTATCGACTGCGAGGCGCGGTGCAAAACCAAGCCAAGATGCTGAACAAGATCTTGCGCGAACGCGGTGACCCCGAGGTCTCGGAGCTGTCGGGACACTCTCTTGCCGAGATTATCGTAGGGGTGATTCTTGGGGCTACGATCGCGGCGGTGTACGCCGTGACGGTCGGGGCTCCGTAGGCTGCGTTCGGTTCGGTGTCAGCGCTCGAACTTCGACTTGGCCGATTTCAACGCGCTACTGAGCGCGTCCCATGCCAGATCCGCGCCGGACTTGAGATCGTCCCAGGCGGCGTCGCTGGACTGCTTCAGTTCAGCGAGTTTGTCTTGTAGCTCATCCCGTCGTAGCTTTGCGTCCTCAAGCTGCTTGTGGTACTGCTCCTTGACGCTACCGGCGACCCGCTCGGCTTTCGCCTCGAGCGACTCAATCTCGGTGTTCCAGTCGTCGAGTTTCTGCTTCAGTTTTTCGATGTAGTCTTCGCGTGATGCTGCCATACGGTTTCTCTCCTTAAGCCAAGATACACCTCACGGGGTGCCGGCGTCCATTATGGCATCGAGCGCATCCGCCGCGGCGTTACTGCCGGTGCAGCTCCGGTAGTTCGGGAGCCGGAAGAAACTGCCGTAGCGTGGGTTCCGTCTCGAGCGCTGTAGCGCGAAAGTCTTCGCGCTCTGCAGTATTCTCGGTTGCGTCACGCGAAGGTGGTACTGAGGAGGACGAGGCCGAACTGCGCGGGTTGTAGGAATCCAGCTCAGCGCGAGCGCGTTCATACTGCTCGTCGGTGATCCGTCCGCGCGTGCGTAGCAACTCGAGCTGATAATCCATGCGAGAGCTCCAGGCCTCCGAGCCGTCGTCGCGGTGAAACAGCTCGTGGTAATGTTTGGGGTTCGGGAGTATGGCCGAAATCCAGATCGAGTCGAGCATGCCGAGACGGCTCGGCGGAGTATCAAAGTAGTGTCGCGCGGCCTGCGCTACTCCGAAGATGCCCGGCCCGAACTCTATTACGTTCAGATATACCTCGAGAATGCGCTCCTTCGGTACCTGCGCAACCTGCTCCATCAGGTACACCAAGAACAGCTCTTGCAGCTTGCGCGCCGCGACTCGATCATGACTCAGAAACAAGTTCTTGGCGAGTTGCATCGAGATCGTGCTCGCGCCGAGACGATACGCGCCGGCTTCGAGATTAAACTCAACGGCGTGCTTCAGCGCCGGCCAGTTGATACCGTTGTGCCGGAAAAAGTAATGATCCTCGGCGGTGACCACCGAGCGCACGAATTCGTCGGACAGCTGCTCGAGCCGCAGGTAGCGGTAAGACTCGTTGGTTCCCCTGGCGCCGGTTTGCGCCTCCGGGGGAGCCGGTACCGGGAGGCCGATCGCGTCGGTCGTGCCGAACGCGCTGAGCGTGTCGAGCCGGGCGAGCGACTCGGACGGCTGATTCGCCGCGACGGGGCTGAGGATCACGCCGCGGATTCGCTTTGTCGCTATCTCGCGCTCGGTGAGCCCCCCGGTTGTCCGCAACCAATGATCCGAAACCGGTCGCGGCGCCGGAATCCTAACGGTACGCTCGAACTCCGCCGCTTCGTCGATGATGCGGTGTGTGAACGCGTCGTTGAGCTTGAACACGTTGAGTTCGGGGGGCAGTTCGCGGACCTCAAACCCGTGCAGCTCGGGCCTGGCGCTCCAGCGCATCGCCGAGGGTTGTGCGCTCGGAAGCTCGAGGTCGAAGCGTAAGCCGAACTCTCCACCGAGGCGCATCCGACTCAGCTCACCACTCAAGGCCTGAGGCACGGCGGCCAGAAGCTCTTGCGCCGGCGTCACCGGAAGCTCGAGCGAGATGTCGAGGCGGTCGGGCACCGCGGAAACCCCATGCAGACCATGAAGCGACGCAGCGAACTCAAGCTCGACCGCTCCCATGCGAACGAGCCCGCGTTCGGTTACCAAGCTGCCGGCGGCGGCGGTACTGCCGGCCGGTCTCGATTTGAAATTTGAAAAACGCAACGAGGCGTAGTCGGGCATTCCGTGAAGCAATTGCGGCTCCGGTACTCGAGCTCCGGGATCGAGAAATCCCTCGAACGTATAGCTTACAGACGGCAGTTCGAGCGGTTCTCGAGCGAGCTGCGGGAGATAAAACTCGCCGTCCTCGAGCTCGAGCCGCCCGCTAAAGCGCGCGTCAAAGGCGCGTCTCCCGCGCGCCGCCGTGAGATCTGCGCTAAACAGGCCTTTGTGTGCGCCGGGAGCGCCGAAAGGACCGAGAAGATCGTTGAGCGCTGCAACGTCGAGACGGTGTATCGTGATTAGCCCGCTCGGTAAGGACTCACGCCTGTTGTGCTCTAACTCCACAACCCACCTACCGGCCGGGAGGCCGCCGACAGCGATATCCCCGGCGGTTCTCAGGCGGCCGCCGGCGGTTCCGGTCGGCTTCGTCAAGACGAACGAAAGATCTGCCAGGGTGAGGTGCGTGAGCCGCTCGGTCACTCGTCCGGCACGAGTAGACGATCCATACGCAAGCTGTAGCCCCCCGTCTTCCACCAGAAGCTCGCCGGGGAGGGGGAGTTTTTGAACAAGCTGTGCGAGGTTCCGCTCCAACTCGACACTGTCGCGGCCGCGAGGCTCGTCACGATCGTCCGCGGTTCGCTCCGGCCCCGGCTGTAGCAGCTCCGCGACCCAATGCCCCGGCGTTTCGTGATGAAGCCGAACATCGGCCCGTGGAGCGTTGAGCCGCACGCGGGCGAGTGCGAGCCGCCCGGACGGATGCGGGGAGTCGGCGCGCCCGAACTCCACACCGTCGGCCGCCACGCGCTCGGCGCGAACGGTGAGGTCTCCGTGATCACTAGATGCCTGTGCGCTGAGTCCGTGAAGCTCGAGCCGGCGGATCTCACGGCGTCCGAGAAGGAGTCGCAAGAGGTCGGCACGAATGCGCGCGCTATCGGCGGTGATCGTAACATCGCCGCCGGGGTTCTGCACACGCAGGTCGTGCAGGACGAGTCCGTGTCGCCGCGATAAGCCGGCGGAAGAGAATTCGAGGTCGAGCTCGAACCGTTGTTCAACCTGTTCGAGTTGAGCGCGCGTCACCGACGCCATAACCCAGGGGAGAACAAAAAAGTATAGAGCCGGCACAAGCAGCGCCGCTACGGATAGCGAGGCCGCAGCGTACACGGCGAAACGTTTCAACATGGGCAAAGGAACCCGCGGTAGGCCGCCGGAGCGGCCGATGGGCTAACTCTCGGGTTGCGGCTCCTCTTGCGCTTGGGCCGGGCCGACACTCGGCCCTTCAAGTTTTCGGTACGTCATCAACAGCACGATCGAGATGTAGCCGGTATACACGCCCCCGAGTACCATACTCAACGCCGCTCCGAGAAACGGGACGAGATTAACGATCAGTGAAACCGCGGCGAACACCACGCCGAGCGCGATGATGATCAAAAACGTTACGGCCGATTCTCCGAACTCACCGGTGGTAAGCCGGAAGCTTTTCTTGAGTGCTGCAAACGCGTTCAGCCTCGAGGCGATAACCGCGGCGAAGGTGAACATGAGCAAGAAAGCGAGTATGAGTCCCGGAAGCAGCAACAGCATCATGCCGACGCCGATCAGAATACCGGTGACCACCGCCGCGATCGCCAACGCTACGATGCGCTCTTTTGCCTCTTGAAATCCGCTCCCCAACGTGGGCCTGCTACCGTCGAGGCTTTGCTTGACCATCGCGAGCGTCATTGCATGAGCGAGTAGAGACACGATTGCACCGACCACAAACAACACCGAAGCTAACCCAAAACTGCGCGCGATCAGCGCGCCGTCGGTCATGCCGGCGCCCATTCCCGGTCCATACGGTGCGGTTGCCGCGCTCGGAGCCGGGTGAGCCAAGAGCGAGAGCACGCCAAACACGATTGAAGCTGCGATTGTCGGGACGAAAATCATTACGTTTTCGCGTGCCACCGTAGTAGCGTCGCGAAGCATTGCACGGGTTGTCATAGAACCCCCTTCCGGCGGTGTGGGTGCCGGTGCCCGATTTACGCTAATCGTTAGTCTGCCGACTTCACGGTGCGGTATGATAAATGATAACGGTGATTCGGTCTCGAGGCAACACGAACTCACCCCTGTTGCCGCCGAAAAGCACGGCTACAGGCTGTTGTCGCAGGCTGTCGGAACTTGCTATTGACTCTGCACCGTATTCTTACGGACCTTTAAGGCTCCAACGGGTCGAAGGAGATACAGGATGTCTAATGTGAAAGGACTGCATCATATCACGGCGATTGCCGGTGACGCGCAGGAGAACCTCGATTTCTACGTGGGAACGCTCGGGATGCGCCTGGTGAAACGTACCGTCAATCAGGACGCCCCCGATACCTACCACCTATTCTACGGCGATCGTGACGGAAACCCGGGTATCGATTTAACGTTTTTCCCGTGGCCCAAACTGCCGGCGCGTCGGCGCGGGTGGGGTGTTTGGGACGAGGTTATGCTCGGCGTTCCGAAAGGGGCGCTTGATTACTGGGTTGATAGGCTGAACGCTCATGGCGTGAGCCATAGCGCCGTCGAAACACGGTTCGGCGAGCGGGTCTTGCCGTACCAAGATCCGCATGGGTTGTGTTCCGCGTTGGTCGAGAGCGAGCCGTACGAAGGTTTCACCCACAGCCCGTGGCCCGATAGTTCGGTCCCCGAGGAGTGTCAGATTCACTCGTTGGCCGGGATCCGCATCTTTGTGCGCGATGAGTCTGCAACCGCGGATTTCATGGCGCGCGCTTTCGGATTCCGTCTCGAGAGTGCGGAGCGGCAACATACCGAGCTCGAGGAGCTGGACTGGAAGCGATACGTGCTCGGTGACGGCAAGGCCGGGCAGCGGATCGAGCTGAGCGTGCGGCCGGAGATCGCGCGCGGTTCATGGGGTACCGGCGCAATTCATCACGTCGCGTGGCGCGCGGGTGATGAAGCCGAACAGGCCGAGTTTGCATCCTCGGCCGCCTCAGCCGGTGCGCAGCCCACACCGGTGATCGATCGGTTTTGGTTCAAGTCGGTGTACATGCAGGAGCCTTCCGGGGCTTTGAACGAGATCGCTACCGACGGGCCGGGTTTCGCGGTCGACGAGGAGCCCGCGGCGCTCGGTGAACGGCTGGTCCTACCGCCGAAGTTCGAGAATCATCGCGACGCGATCGAGGCGGGATTGCCGCCGATTTCGGTCTCGCAGGCGCTGCGTGCGTAGGTCCGTGCGCGCGCCGATCCGTTTGCGGTTGCCGGTCGTCAGATAATCGTCAGATAGAGGAGAACAGACGGGCGATTTCGTCGACTTCAAACCGCGGCAGCGTCACCGCTTCACCGTTGCGCAGACCGTGTACCTTGCCGGGGTCACCCTCGATCAGCCGGCCGATGCAGGCGGCCGGAACACCGTGCGACTCAAGCTGGGCGAGCACCGCTTCGCGCGACGGTTCCTCAACCGCGATCAGTAACGATCCCGACCCGATTAACCCAAGCGGGTCAAGCCCGAGCGCTTCGCAGACGGCGCTCGTGACCGGATCTATCGGGATATCCTCGAGCCTTAACTCAAGTGAAACGTCGCCCGCGGCCCCGAGCTCCTCGAGAGCCGTGAGCACCCCGCCTTCGGTTACGTCGTGCATACCGTGAACACCCGGAACCCGCGCAGCGAGTAACGCTTCGGGTACCACCGAGAGCTGCTCAACGAGGCTCGCGCCTCGCTCGAGCTCTCGCCCGCTGAGGCCCTCGTCATGCAGACGTTCGCGCAACTCGCTGCAGAGTATCGCGGTGCCTTCGAGCCCGGCCGATTTCGTCATCACGACGGCATCGCCCGCACGAATAGAGCGCTTGTCGATCAACGCATCACGCCCTACGCTTCCGGCGATCGTCCCTGTAACCACCGTCTGCGAAACCGCCTCGGTGATCTCGGTGTGTCCGCCCACTACGACGGCGCCGAGCTCGCTGCACGCAGCCTTGATCTGCTCGAACACGCGATCCAGATCGAACGGTGTGGTGCCGGGCGGAAACAAGACTGAACCGAGAAACCACCTCGGGCGTGTCCCCGAGCACGCGAGGTCGTTGGCGCCGACGTGTACCGCGTAACGGCCGACCTCCTCGGTCGCGAAGGTAATCGGATCGGTCTTTAAGACGACGACCTCATCGGCCCCAGGCTGGACCGCGGCGATGTCTTCGCCGACGCGAGGGCCTATCACCACGCCGTCGGCACCAGCGGCACCCGTTTTCATTTGATCGAGTAGTCGTGAGAGGTGTCGGCTCGGAAGCTTCCCGATCGCGAGCGGGCGGTGGCGATCGAGGATGCTGAGGAGCTCGTCGAGACGGCCGACCGCGTAGTCCGCGCCGTGCTTGAGCAGTTCGCGGCGCGCCTCGCCGTCATCGCTCAAGAAGCAGGTCCAGCTTCCGGCGTGTTGCCCCGCCTCGATATCGTAGCGGTGATCGCCAACCACCATTACTTCAGCAGGCTGAACCCCGAGCAACTGCGCTGCGTGCGGAACCGAGTCGGGATGGGGTTTCACCGGCCCCTGCTCGCGCGTCATGAAGACCGGAAACCGATCACGCGAGGTCAAGTGTTCGAAGTTTCGAAGCGCGATATCCACCGCTGCAGCACTGTTGCGCGTGAACACGCCGACCTTGAGACCCTTGCGATGAAGCTCGCGTATCGTGTTCTCGGCCGCGGCGTTCGGCCGGCTCTTGGTCGCTGCCTTTTGCTCGTGGTGGTCTAGGAGCTCTGCCTTTTCGGTGCGTTCGGGCCCGTCGGCAAGCTCGTCGAGATACTCGAGAATTGCGCGATCGGGCGGACACTCGAGCGCTCGCCGGAGATACGCGAAATCGAGGGCGCCCGGCTTGGTTAGGGTTCCGTCGAAATCAAAAAGCACTGCGAGAATCCGGGAACTGCGCATAATACCCAATTCTACACGAGCGCGCCGATCTTGCCGAGAGTTATGCCTTGCTATCGAGCTATCGCGACGAAACGCGCTTCTCGTGGTATGGTTGGGACAATTAGAATTAACAAGTCTTGCCGTAAGGTCAGTGTGGCTATGAATATTGCCGAGGTTCACAAAACAGTTATCGAGCATTCGCCGTTCGCGTACTCTTATCAGCGCTTGCTGTTGGATTCCGACGGTAATGCTTTTGATTACGAAGTCCTCGACCTCAACGCGGCGTTTGAGCAGCTGATAGGGCGTGCTCGCGATGAAGTCGTTGGGGCACGCGCCGGCGAGATCGGACTACAGATGCCGGGGGCCGATCTCGATCTGCTTGAAGTATTCGCCGACGCAGCACGTCGAGAGATAGGCTCGGATCGCACGTTTGCAATCGAGCACTCCACCCGCTGGTATCGTCTGCGGCTGCACGTACCGGCGGCGGAGCACGTGGTGGCGCTTATTTGGGATCTCATGCTCGAGCGAGGCGCGGCGGAGAAGCTGCGTGAACTGGACTCCGAGCGTGAGCGAGCACGCGAAGCCGAGGCTTCCGCACTGGAGACGCAACGGAACTTCGTCTCTAACGTCTCTCATGAGCTGCGTACTCCGTTGAATGCCGTAATGGGCTTCAGCGACCTACTCATAAGCACCTACCTCACGCCGGTGCAGCGACAGTACAGTGAGAATATCAACGCATCGGTGCGAACCTTGATGGATGTTGTCAACGATATCCTCGATTATTCGCGCAGCGAGGCCGGTACACTGCAGTTGCAGTACGCCGAGATCGATCTCCTCGAGCTCGTTGAGCGCAGCGGCGAGGCCTTGAGGTTTGCTGCGCACCAGAAGGGGCTTGAACTCATTGTGAATCTTGGGTTGGACACGCCGCGGATCGTGGAAACCGACGGTGTACGGCTCGAGCAGGTTCTCACTAATCTGTTGAGCAACGCCGTGAAGTTCACGCTGGACGGTGAAGTGGAGCTCTGCGTCTTCGTCGAGGAGATCGATTACGAGCGAGACACCGGGGTATTCACGTTCTCGGTGCGCGATACCGGTATCGGCATCGATGACGCGACGCGCACAAAGCTCTTTCGGGCGTTCTCGCAAGCCGACAGCTCGGCCACGCGCCGGTACGGCGGGGTGGGGCTCGGGTTGACGATTGCGAATACGTTGCTGAAGCAAATGGGAACCGCGCTGGAGTTCGAAAGCTCGCCGGGTGCGGGCAGCCTGTTTTGGTTCTCGCTGTCGCTGAGTTTTCTTAGGCGCGAATCGAAGTTGCATATCGGCGAGCTCGTCTCGCAGCGTGAGTTTTGCGCGCTCTCACCCGCAATCGTGGTCGACGGCAACGAGCGTACTCGCTCGGTACTGCAAACGATCCTGGAGGCCTGGGGGGTCGAGGTTGATCTTGCCCCCGACGGCCGCTCGGCGGTAGCCAAGTTTAACGGAGAGCGGCGGTATCGGCTGATGGTTGTGGATGCCGAGTGCGCGCCGGGCCTTGCCGAGACCGTCCAACGGTTGACTCCTCGTCCCGTGATGCTCGAGCTGCGCCGTGCGCAGCGTGACCCCGCTGCGGGGTCGCAGAGCGATGGAACCGTGGCGTCCGTGGCGCTCGTGAAACCGGTGCGGATTACCGAATTCGCCGAAGCGATGCGGTCGGTTGCCGCGCGCAGCTTGCTCTCCGAGGAAGCCGGCTCGTCCGACGCGCAGTCGGGTGAAACGATGGAGGTCGAGGTTTCGCGCGCAGCTTGCTCGGTCTTGATCGCCGAGGACGACGCGCTGAGCGCGCTACTGTGCCGGAGGCTCGTGTCGAAGTTCTTGCCGATGGCAACGCTATACCAAGCGACCGACGGGGAGGCCGCGGTGCGACTCTACGAACTCGAGCGGCCGGAGGTCATCCTTATGGATATCCAGATGCCGGAACGAGACGGGTACAGCGCGGCGCGCGCGATCCGTGCCATAGCCGAAGAGCGCGATCGCGCGCAGCCTATGATCGTCGCGGTTACAGCACGGACCTTCGATGATGAACAGCAACGCTGTCTCGATGCCGGGATGGATTTCTACATCCCGAAGCCGATCAACTTTCGCACGTTGCGCTCGGTACTCGCGCACCGCTTTCGAGCGCCCTGAGCATTGCTCAACGCTGAACGCGGGCGTTTCCTTTCCAGATCGCCCAGATCTGATCCTCGTCCGCCGGCTGTCCGTAGTCGGTCAGAAAGGTGGTGGCCAGCGCTCCGCTCGCCCAGCCGAACTGTATCCAATTTTCGGGTTCCCAGCCTCGCAGGATACCGTACAGCAGTCCGCCGACGAACCCGTCGCCACCGCCGATGCGGTCGAGGATCTCGATCTCGCGTGGCTCAACGACGTGCCAGTCGTCGCCGTAAGACATGATCGCGCCCCAGAGGTGGCGGTTGGTGCTCACAACCTCGCGTAGGGTGGTGCCGTAGACGCTCGCGTTCGGGTAGGTTTCCTTGACTTTGTTGATCATGCCCTTGAAGCCGTTGATCTTCGCCGTTATCCCGCTACCGCCGGCCTCAGGGCCTTCGAGACCGAGGCAGAGTTGGAAGTCTTCCTCGTTGCCTACGAGGATATCGGCGAGCCCGGCGATCTCGCTGAAGATCTCGCGCAAGGGCTTCTCTCGATCCTTCCAGAACGTGGCGCGATAGTTGAGGTCGAACGCGATGCGCGTGCCGTGCTTCTTCGCCGCGCGCGCAAGCTCGAGACAGAACGTGCCGGTTTCGGGCGAGAGCGCCGCGATCAGACCCGACAGATGTACGATCTGCACGCCCTCCTCGCCGAACAGTCGGTCGAGGTCGAAGTCGTCTACGCTGAGCGTCCGCCCAACCTCACCGGCGCGATCGTTGTGCACCCGTGGACCGCGTGATCCGTAGCCGCTGTCGGCGATGTTGATCTGGTGCCGGTATCCCCAGGGACCGCCCTGATCGCGTTCCGGGCCCTCGAACGCGATGTGCCGTCCGGCGAGGTTGTCCTTAATGAACCGCGAGACCGGGCTACCCTTCACAAACGCGGTAAGCACTTTGGTCGGAAGTCCAAGGTACGACGCGACGCTGATGACGTTCGATTCGGCGCTGGTTGCGTGCATAAAAAACGTATCGCTGCTGTGCACCGGCTGCCCTTCGGTGGGCGTCAGACGCACTCCCATGCTCGTCGGGACAACTACTGCGTAGTCACAATTCTCGCGAAGCTTCAAACTCATGGTAATCCCCCTCAATACGGTTGGCTGTCGATTGTAACGGCCTCATGCTAATCTATTACCTTAGTTTTCCGCAAGCTCGCCGTGCTCGCCGTGCACGCCGTGCTCGGATAGTGCGAGGCGCGCAAGCAGCGCGTCGCGCATCGGTTGCGCTCGAACGAGCGCGAGCTTGTCCCCGCGAGGAAGGTTTTTGAGCCGATACTCGGCGCGGAGCGCGATTGAGCGTGACCCGAGTGCGCACCGGTAACGCATCGCGACTCGCCGTGCGCCGCGTGTGAAGCGCGCGCCACGTCCGCTTTGGTGTTCGTGGAGCCGTCGTTCAGGGTCGGTCGTGATTCCGGTGTAGAGCCTATCATCGCACTCAATGATGTAAACCCACCACTGCGGGCTCTGCGGGCACTGCGGAGCATCCCGGCCGCCGTCGGATTCCGTGCTGTCGTGTTCCGCGCTCATCGCACCGGTAGTATAGCTGCGATTCGCGGCCTGAGACCACCGATCGCCGGCTACGGGTTTGCATCCGGCGGACGATGCATCCGGCCGACGATGCAGCCTTGACAGCGCGGACCTTCACGTTTGTACTGTACTGCGTAAAAGGAGCGTAGGGATGACGGACAACGAGGCTATCCCGGGCAATAGAGGAACAACTCATGCACCACACACCGCTCATATGAACGGCGCCGTGGTCACCGAGGAGTACCATGGAGCGTTGAGTGAACTACGCTCGATATGGTACCAAGACGGCGAACTCTGGATTCTCGACCAAACGCAGCTTCCGGAGCGAACCGTAATCGAACGCCAGGACAGCGTCGAGCAGGTCTGGAGCTCGATCAAGCAACTGAAGGTTCGCGGAGCTCCGGCGATCGGCGTGGCTGCAGCCTACGGACTCGTGGTGGGGCTACGGCGCTATCGCACCGTCTCCGGCTCCGAACTGTGCGAACACGCGCAGCGTCTCGGCGCGTATCTCATTGAGTCGCGCCCCACCGCGGTTAACTTGGCGTGGGCGGTGCGTCGTATGCTGAGGAAAGCCGAAGAGTTCCTGTCACCAGGCGGTGACGCCGCATCGGGCGGTGACGCCGCATCGGGCGGTGACGTCGACCGCACTCCGGATAGCTCCACTACCGCGAGCGCGGAGCGGCTCTATGCCGAACTAGAGCTCGAGGCCGGCCGCATTCACGCCGAGGATATCGCGTTGTGCCGCGCGATCGGCGAGCACGGCCGGCCGCTCATCAAGCCCAATATCGGCGTACTCACGCACTGCAACGCCGGACGCTTGGCAACCTCGGATTACGGCACCGCGACCGCGCCGATGTACCTTGCGCATCGCGAAGGTGTGCCGTTTCGCGTCTACGCCGACGAGAGCCGCCCGCTGTTGCAGGGTGCGCGGCTCACTAGCTGGGAGCTGTACGCCGCCGGAATCGATGTGACGGTGATCACCGACAACATGGCGGCCTTCGTCATGTCGCAAGGGCTCGTTGATCTGGTGATTGTGGGAACCGACCGCGTGGCGGCCAACGGTGACGTTGCGAACAAGATCGGTACGCTGGGGGTCGCGATTCTCGCTCGCCATTTCGAGATCCCGTTCTACGTCGCCTGCCCGTCGTCGACCGTTGACCTCGAGACCCCTACCGGCGCCGAGATCGTGATTGAGGAACGGGGGCCGGAGGAGGTGAGGAGTTTCGGGCTGCGCCGAACCACGCCGCCTGATCTGCAGGTCCGCAACCCCGCGTTCGACGTTACACCGCACGAGTTGGTAACCGGCTTGATTACCGAGCGGGGAATTGTGGCGCCTCCATTAGCGGAAGGCTTGCGCAAGCTCTTCAGTAACCGCTGAGTGCGGGTTATCCGCGCTTTGCAATCACCCAGACCGCGTGGATGATGCCGGGTATGTAGCCGAGAAGCGTCAGGATAATATTTATCCAGAACGCGCCTTGAATGCCGACGGTTAAGAACACGCCGAGTGGGGGAAGGATGATTGCGATAATGATTCTCACAAGATTAGTCATGGGCTGCTCCTGTATAGGTTGGTGTGTTGTATGCTAACACAGTCGCGTATATTTCGCCATGCGCGCGTCGCCACATTGTTGTTGATCGGCGGCTTCGGTGTTATGGGAGGCGGACTTCTCGCGCCCGCGCTTCCGGCGCTGATCGATCCGTTTGGGGTGCAGGAGAGCTCGGTTGGTCTGGTTCTGAGCGTCTATACGCTCGCGGCTGCGTTGACCTTGCCGTTCACCGGGCTGCTCCTCGATGTCCTCGGGCGCAAGCCGGTCGGCGTTGCTTGCCTGATAATCGACGGTGTGTTCGGTCTTCTGTGCACCGCCGCCCCAAGCTTTGCGGTCTTGCTGGTGTTTCGGTTTCTGCAGGGCATCGGCATCGCCGGCCTGATACCGGTAGCGATGACGGTCATCGGTGACTGGTATCAAGGTGAGAAGCGTCTGAAGGTCATGGGATATCTCAGCGCGACGATCGCGGTGGCGGCGGTGGTAATACCGTTGCTTGGTGGGGTGCTTGCCGAGTTTAGCTGGCGCTATCCCTTCTTTGTGTATGGGTTCTCGCCGCTTCTGGCGATAGCGTTTGTCGTGCTTGTCCCCGAAACAGCTCCGGACCGCAGCGGTGCTCATACCGCAAGCTATCTGCGCGGTTTGGGCAAGGCCCTCGGCAGCACCGCGGTCCGCGAGGTGTTCCTGCATTCCTTCGGAACCTTTTTCCTGCTGTATGCGATGGTCACCTTTGTTCCGCTATTCATCGCGGCACGCTACGGTTACGGCGTAAGCGTTGCCGGCGCAGCGATTTCGCTCAACGGTCTGATCGCGGCCCTGGTTGCGGGAAGGGCGGTGGGTCTTAATCGGCGACTTGGGCGCCGTCTCACACTGGTCTGCGGCTATACTGCGATCGGCGTGAGTCTGGCGTTGATGCCGTTCTGGCCCGGCGCGCCCGGCGTTGCCGTGAGTCTGGTGCTGTTCGGAATCGGCATGGGGGTAGTACAGCCGGCGATCTTCAACTGGGCTACGACCGCCGGCCCGGCCGAACTGACTGGGTCGATCGTGGCGCTGTTTAACACGCTCAAGTTCATCGGTATGACCGCGGCGCCGCTGGTGCTGCGAAGCGTACACGGTGCGGGCGGTATGCGGTGGACCTTCGCCGTTGCAGGCGCGGTTGGCGGCCTATGGGCCCTCCGCGCGGCGTTCAGAGGGGCGGAAAAACCGTGAAGGGCGAACGGCAAAAGAGCGAACAGCTGCTACTCGGCAGGGCGAGCGAGTCGTGTTATACTAGAGTGCAATGAAGAACAAAGTAGAGTCCGAAACCACAACCGACCAAACCTCGTTTTCAACGCTGCGCGAGCTGCTCGAGCAAAGCGTGGAGCGCTTTCCCGACCGTCCGGGGCTCGGTCTGTTTGGAGACCACACCGATACCTACCGGGAACTCGGCGATAAGGTCGAGCGGCTTCAGCAAGCATTTGCTTCGCGGGGAGTAGCCGCCGGAGATCGGGTTGCCTTACTGGGCGAAAATCGCCCGAACTGGGGTGTTTGTTATCTCGCGGCTACCGGGATGGGCGCCGTAATCGTCCCAATCCTGCCCGACTTCTCGCCGGCCGAGATCGCGCGGATACTCGATCATGCCGATGTCTCGGTGCTCTGCGTGTCGCGCGGGCACTACCCAAAGGTTGCCGACTATCGCGCTACCTCGCTTGTGCTTCTGGTCGACGACCTGCAGTTCGTTGCAGCGGCTACCGCGGTAGATAAGCTACCGGAGGAAGGCGCGCCCTCGGGACCCGCCACCGGGTTGTTCGGTCGCGAGAAGGACGCGAGCGCGGCCGAGTATCGGCCGGCGGAAGAGGACCTGGCCGCGATTCTCTATACCTCCGGAACAACCGGGCAGCCGAAGGGCGTGATGCTCACGCATCGCAACCTGGTACAGAACGTTCTGGCGGCACGGCCGCTAGCCGGGCTCACGCCTGAGTCACGCTTCCTTTCGATTCTTCCGCTCGCGCATACCTACGAGTGCACGCTCGGTTTTCTGATCCCGCTCTCTACCGGGTCGAGTGTGCAGTACCTCGGCAAGCCACCGACGCTCTCGGTGCTGCTACCGGCGCTCAAGCAGGTTCGCCCCACAACTATGCTGAGCGTACCGTTGATTATCGAGAAGATTTATCAATCACGGGTGGCGCCGGTCTTCAACAAGAACGCGCTTACCCGCGTTCTCGCAAAACTCGCGCCGTTTCGTCGTTTCGTGCATCGCGCCGCCGGACGCAAAGTCTATGAGACCTTCGGCGGGTGTTTGAGCTTCTTCGGAATCGGAGGCGCACCGTTGTCGCCGCAGGCCGAGCGCTTCCTGCGTGAAGGAAAGTTTCCGTACGCTATTGGATACGGCCTGACCGAGACCTCGCCGTTGGTAGCCGGAACCGGCGCTCCCGATACGCGCCCTCGCTCAACCGGTCCGCCGGTAGAGGGTGTTGAGGTCAGGATCGACCACGGCGCCGGAGACGGCGAGAACGGCGAGATACAGGTGCGCGGTCCCAGCGTCATGCAGGGATACTATCGCAACGAGGAGGCGACCCGCGAGGTCTTCACGGAAGACGGGTGGTTTCGCACCGGCGATCTCGGAGCGTTCGATAAAGACGGCTATCTCTACATTCGAGGGCGGCTCAAGAACATGATCCTGGGTCCGAGCGGTGAGAATATCTATCCCGAGGACATTGAATCTACCATTAACCAGAACGAGCTCGTGGTTGAGTCGCTGGTGTTCCAATGGAAGGGTCAGCTTGTTGCGCGCGTGCACGTGAACTTCGACAAACTGCGCGAGCATCTCGGGCTGAGTGAGGAAAACGTCGCCGCGATTCAGAAGCGGGCCGATGAAATCCTCGACGGCTTGCGCAAGCAGGTGAATCAACAGCTCGGGCAGTTCGCCCGTCTCAGTCGCATGATCCTTGAGTGGGAGCCGTTCGAGAAGACCCCAACACAGAAGATCAAGCGCTTCCTGTACACGCACCTGGGCCCGCGCAATAAAAAAGAGAACTGAGTATCCGCGCAACGTTCCCGGAGCGGGGCCCCGGAGCGGGGCCCCGGATGTTAGGCGTGCATCGATCTCTTGTAATGCGACGGTGATCTGTGCGTTGCTAACTCGAGCGGTGTCGGTCGGCCGTCGGCTTGCGCATCGGAAATAGTTCTAATAATATTGAATCACTCTGCGACAACGCCAAACACAGGAGATACGACAGAATGAGCGAACGAGCGAAACCGATAGTGCTGATCGTCCGTGACGGTTGGGGGCGCAATCCCAACCCGGAGCACGACGCGTATAACGCCGTCAAGATAGCAAACACGCCGTGCAACGACCGTTTGCTGGCCGAGTATCCGTGGACCACAATTCACACCTCCGGCGAAGACGTGGGGCTTCCCGAAGGTACCATGGGCAACTCCGAAGTTGGGCATCAGAACCTCGGGGCCGGGCGTATCGTCAACCAAGACTCGGTGCGGATCACGAAAGCAATCCGCTCGGGGGAGTTCTTCGAGAACGAGGCGCTGCTCGCCGGTGTGGAGCGCGCGAAACGCAACGACGGTTGGGTACATCTCATGGGACTCGCATCGGACGCCGGCGTCCATTCGTTGCTCGGACACCTGTTCGGATGTCTGGAACTCTGCAAGCGTAACGGGCTCGAGAAGGTGGCGGTGCATCTGTTCACCGACGGTCGAGATACCGGCCCGTATACCGGCATAGAGTTCGTTCGGCGCATCGAGGATAAGATGACCGAGATCGGGGTGGGGCGCGTTGCCTCGGTTGCCGGCCGTTACTACGCGATGGACCGCGACAACCGGTGGGAGCGCGTGAAGCTTGCCTACGACGTGCTGACCGGTCGCGCCGGCGAGGTCGAGACCTTTGCGAGCGCAACCGAGGCGCTTCAGGCCTACTACGACAACCCCACAAACGACAGCCAGAACGGCGATGAGTTCATCACCCCGCGCTGCGTGGGCTCAGACTGGCGTGAGACGCGGATGAGCGACGGTGACACCGCGATCTTCTTCAACTATCGCGGCGACCGCCCGCGCGAAATCGTGCGCGCGTTCGCGATGCCGGAGTTCTACGGCAAGGTTAAGCCTTCGCCCGACACCGGCGAGCGCGGCTTCGACCGCGGCCCAAAGCTGGACCTCTACTGGGTGACGATGACCGCGTACGAAGAGGAACTCAATTCGTTGGTGGACGTTGCATTTCGGAAACCGCCGAAGATGAAGAACATCGCCGGTGAGTACTTGAGCTCGAACGGCCTGAGACAGTTTCGCTGTGCCGAGACCGAGAAGTTTCCACACGTGACGTTCTTCTTCAACGATTATCGCGACGAGGCGTTTGAAGGCGAGGGGCGCGAGATGCCGCAGTCGCCGCAGGTCGGCACCTACGACCTCAAGCCCGAGATGAGCGCCGAGCAGGTTCGCGACGTGGTGCTCTCGCGCATCAAGGCCGCCGATTGCGAGGACTTCATTTTGGTGAACTTTGCAAACGGTGATATGGTGGGCCACACCGGTAAGCTGGACGCCGCGATCAAAGCCTGCGAGGCGGTAGACGCCTGCGTGGAGCGGATCGTGGAGGCTACGCTCGCGCGCGGCGGTAAGCTGATCGTTACCGCAGATCACGGAAACTCAGAGCAGCTCTGGGACTCAACGAACAACAGCGCGCATACCGCCCACACCCTCTATGACGTAGACTGCATCATCGTGGACCCCGAGCGCACCACGCACGCAAGCGGTAGTCTCGAGACACCCTCCAAGGCGCTACGGTCCGATGGTCGGCTCGCCGATGTTTTCCCGACGGTGCTGGATCTAATGAACCTCGAAAAGCCGTCCGAGATGACCGGCGAGTCGTTGCTTCGCGCCTAGACGCCTAAGCGCCTAAAGGAGGCGCACGCGCTCAAGCATACGCGCTCAAGCGCCGCCTCGGGCGCACCGCCCCTTTGGACGCGCTGCCGCCCTTTAGGGAAGGTAGCCGTTTCCCGGTACCAGGTGATTGCGCCCCAAGGCGTCCGCCGCGTGGGCGATGAGCTCGCGCGGCAGCCGGTTCCCGGAGATCGTAAGCGGCGGCTTTAGCGTTGTAGCACGCTCGGTCCCGTAGGCGAAGACGTGGTCGATGGCGCGGTTGGCGTTCGAGAACGGGTTGCCGTACGGGAGTTGAGCTGCGGCGCCGAACAGCTCTTCCGCGACCGCCGATACGCGAGCCGAGATAGACTCGGCTGCGGCACGCCGGCCGGCCTTGAGCTCGGCGAGCATCTCGGCAAACATCGGGGCGAAACAGTTCATCGTCGAGAGCAGGAATCCGTCGTACGGCCCATCGGCGGTGCGGTGCCACGACGCATACTCCAGCTCGGCGCCGCGCACGAGAAACAGATTTCCGTAGTCCTGATCTCCGTCTTGCTCGGCGAGCGCTACACGGTCGCCGCCGCTGGTATCCTTAAACAGGTAGAAGTTGGGGTGCTCGGCCGCTAAGCCTGCGATCGATGCGGGCGTCACCTCGTTCTCGGTTATCTGCGGCAGTTGATAGAACGCGACCGGCAGACCGAGTTCGGCCACCGCGGCGAGCTCGGCGTGAATCTGCCGTTCGGTGAGCGTCGCGCCGCGGGGAGGCGTCACGGTGAACCCGCAGACGCGCCGCTCGGCGAGTGCGCGTGCGCAAGCGCGCGGGTCATCCGGCGTGCGTCCGCCGAGCAGCTCGCTCGTCATCTCGAGCATCGCTTCGCGTGCGGCGCCGGGCTCGGTGCGCAACACCCCGATCATGATCCACAGTTCGAGCTCCTCCGCGATCTCGAGTAACGCGTGTACGAGCTCACGTTGTAGGCCCGCCGACATCTCCCACCCGTCTCCGGTTGAGCCCGGGGCGAGGAAGGCTTTCACAAACGGCGACAGGTGCGCGAGATGCGCCTTGATACGCGTGAGATCAGGTGTCGCGTTCTCGTCGCGGTAATGCGTAAGCAACGGACACCAGAGCTCCGGCAGACCTTGCGGGAAAACTGCTCGAATGATCTGCGCTCGTTCAGCGGTAACAGCAGGTTCGGTCATGCTAATCCTCCTCCTTTTCCTTCGATACGACCCGGACGGCCTCAGCGCTGAGCGCCAACTTGAGTTCCATGATGCCGTGTTTGTCTAGATTGGTGAAGATCGCGCTGTGCGCGCGGTCGGGGACGTCGGAACTCGGGTGCGACAGTACATATACGTTGGTGCCCGAAATTTCTTCTCGGTCGCGGTTGTCGTCTAAAGGCGTTACTCTGAGTAGCAACTCGCCGGCGGCCGGAAACTCAAAGAGGTGCGTGTCTTCTATGCGCGTGTACTCAACCGTATCGAGATCACGGTGCGTCCTGCGTGAAGCTCTTCCGGTCTTCTTGCCGTCGCTGCCTTCGAGAACGGCATCGCGAGCTTGCTCCACGATTACAAGCGTACGTTCCTCGCTCCGCAATCGTTCGCGCCGCCGGTCGATGAACTCGTTCAGGGTTGCCGCATCGTGTTCGTACTCCGGCAGTACCTCTACGAAGAACAGGTGCTCGGCGTGTTCGTACACTCGCAAAGGGGTATCGACCCAGCGGACCCGCTGCTCGTCGTACTCCTCGCCCAGCCGGATCGAGATCCGCTCGGCGGCCTCGCTGAAGATGTTTTCATTGTGCTCATCGCCCCAGTTGTTGGCCGCGATCAAGGTGACCTGTTGACTCTTGGGGTCGGCTATGAAGCCGTAGGCGAGCAAAGAGTGGTGTCGCTCCGGCGCGACATAGCCGAATGCTGCCGGGCGGCCGTCGGCTATTTCATCGAGTATGCGCTTGACCTCACGCTCGAGCTCTTCCACAGACTGGCTCGCCTCCAGGTCGTAGCCGCGCGTAACGAACTGGTCGAACATAATGTCGTTCTGGAGGCGGTTCATTTCGTCCTGCACCGACGAGACCGGTTCTCGGACCGCATAGACGCTGTCGTAGTAACTCGGCAAGAGATCAGGGTTGCTGATGTAGCGCAGTTTTGACCCACTGAAGGCGTAACAGCGCCCGATGCGGCCGCCGAACAAACGGTATGCGAACTCGAGCAGGATCACTTCGTCTTCCGGTTGTAGCGCACCAAAGCGTTCCTGCGCCCACGGAAACAACACGCTTGAGTACGGGCGCACCGAGCCGTGGGGACTCCGCGCGTTTGTGAACCGAAAGTTATCGCGACCCCATTTGAACTCGGAGAAACCGAGTACGAGTTCGCGCCTGCAGCTGCCGCGTTCGGTCTCGACCGTGAGCTCGAGGTCATGTACGCCCACCTCCCGAAACGGGGCAAGCGTTAACTCAAATCGCTCGGAATCACCGACCTCAAAACGCGCCGAGCTGTGATCGGTATCGATCGTAATGCGCTCCACGACGGTCTCGGGGTCGGAGCCTGTGAGCTCGAGCAGCAGCGGTGTTCCACTACGCGAGCGCAGTTCGATCTCGAGACCGGGCGCGTACTCCTCACACCACTCGGTAAGCTCGAGCCCGTGTGCTTCAGACGGGTTGGATATCGTCGCCGGTAGAAGCGCCCCGGCTAACAGCACCAGGAGCGCTCGCCGGTGCCGGAGCACTCGCCGGCGCAAAGGCGTTTCCACGCCGCACTTCTCCTGTGTGTCGATCATCTTACTCTTCATACTCCGTAAGTATAGCAGCGAACGCAACGAGGTGCATTCCGGATACACGCCGGTCTGCCGCCGTGGTATATTTACCGATAATAGCGCGAGTATCACGACCGCACGCCAGGCATCGCTACCGCGGCGCGGTCGGGCTGTGCGTGACGCGTGCCCTGGAGGAGATATCTCGACCGAGCAGTCGCAGATCCGACAAAAGAAATCACCGCTACTCAAGGTTTTGGTGTATCTTGCCGCAGCACTGTTTGCGGTGCCGGTGCTCGCGCTGTGGCTCGCGTCGTTGCCGATGGTGCAGCAACGGATCGGAGAGTATGCCGCGTCCTGGGTGGCGGAGCGAACCGGTACCGAGATTGAGTTTGGCCGCGTCGGCGTGGGGATTGCCGCCGGCGGGCGTGCCGGCATCGGCCGGCTCGAGGTGGTGCTGACCGACGCGCACATAATTGATTCAGCCGGGGCGAAGGTGTGGCACAGCGATTATTTCTCGGCGAGTCTATGGTGGCCGGCGCTGATTGTTCAACGAGTGGTGATACCGCGGATCACACTCCACGGTGCGGCCGGGCATCTCTATCGCATGCCCGAGAGCGGCGATCTGAACATAGACGCGTTCGCCGATCTCGTTTCGCCGCGCGCGCGAGAGAAGCGAGGCGAGCGTCCGCAGACTCGGTGGCGGGTTGAGATCGGCGTTGCGAGCTTCGAAAACTCCGAGTTTGTTCTGGGTGACCTTCGTCGCGGCGTGGATAGCGGCGAAAACGACGGCCACCGAGCTCCGAGCGCGCCGTCGGTAGACCGGTGGGCGTTTCAAGAGGTTTCCGGAACGCTGCGCGAGCTGCTCGTGGCGGAAAACGCTGTCGGCGCGGATCTCGCCGACTTATCATTCGTGCTTGAGGACCGCGTGCAGGGCATAGAGCTGCCGCGCGCAGAGATTGCGCTCGACGTTGTAGCCGGGCGGGGGGCGGTGCGGCTCAACGATCTTTCGGTCACGGTCGGCGGGAGTAGTTTGGCCGGCGAGTTCGCGCTTGAGGCGGCTTCATGGGCTGCGGTCGGCGAGCGGCCCGAGCTGCTCGAGATCGACGCCGATCTGCAGGAGTTCCGCTTGAGTCGAGCCGAGGTGCTGAGTCTGCTGCCCGAGGATCACGGCGTACGTCGGCACCTCGAGCTCGAGGCGCCGGCCGGGCAACGCGAGCCGCTCGTAAGCGCCCGGGCGCAGATTCACGGCAGTGTGGGCGCCCTTGAGATACCGCGGCTCGAGGTCGAGCTCGGCGAAGCCACTCGGCTGCGTGCGACCGGGAGCCTGGGGCACCTGCACACGTGGCGCGGCGGCGAGGAGTTGCGGGCAAAGCTCTCGGTGCAGGAACTGGTACTCGCGCGCGAAGATCTCGAGATACTGCGCACCGCCCCGGCGGGGCTGCAGCGCGCATTACCGGCAACCCAGACGCTTACCGGCGAGGTAGAGCTCGAGGGTCGCGAGGCCTCGCTCGCTATGGTCTCAAGCAGCGAGTACGGCGAGCTCTCGATGAGCGCGGCGGCGCGGCTGCCGTGGCCTCATCGACTGGAGGACGACGACGGGCGAGGGGCCGCGGCGCGGCCGGAGGCGCCGAACTACCGCGTGGCGCTCGAGACCGAACGATTCGCGGTCGGCCGTCTGCTGCCGGAGGAAACGCCGCTCGGCGAGCTTTCCATGAGCGCAGAGGTGACCGGCCGCGGCTTCACCCGCGAAGAGCTTCAGGCTGAGCTTGCTGTTGAGATCCCGTGGGCCGAGTTGAACGGGGTGAGAGTATCGGCGCTCTCGGCAGAGGCGGCGCTTGATGCAAACAGCATCGCGGCGGAGGTGACGGCGGCGGATCCTCGGCTCACCGCAAACGGGCGGGGCACCGTTTCTCTAGAGGCGGGCGAGCCCGAGTATCGCGCAGCGCTGCTGCTCGAGCGCGCCGATCTCGGGAGGCTTGGTTTGCTGCCGCATAACATCCGAGTCGCCGGGGAGCTTCGGGTCGACGCTCGGGGAACGTCGCTTGATACGCTCACGGGTTTGTTTGAGCTGCGCGATTTTCGCGCACAACGGGGAGACCGCGTTGCCTCGGTCTCGAGCGTCGAGCTGCGGGCACGAAACCGTCCCGGCTACACGCAGATATCACTTTCTTCGGAGATCGCAAGCGGCGTCTTTTCGTCGACCGTTCCACTCGGGGAGCTGCCTGGGGTTGTTCGTGGCCACGTGCGCCGGTACTTTCGGATGCCCGATACGATTGTGCCGGTTCAACCGGATCACCGCTTCGTGCTGCTCGCCGAAGCCACAGATCTGCAGCCGCTGCTTTCGGGATTTCTGCCTGAGCTGCATGCGCTGTCGCCCGGCCGGGTTCGGCTCGAGTTCAACGGCGAGACCAACACCTTCCACGCGGCTGCACGCCTCGAGGAGCTGCGCTACGGACGCTACGAGCTCGAGGGGTTTAGCGCAGACGCGTCGAGCGACGCAGGGGGCCTTTCATATCGGGTGGGGTCGGAGCGTATCGCGGCCGGCGCCTTCGAAACGCGCAATCCTTTGATTCAAGGTTCGGCGTTTGCGAACCGATTGGAGACCCGTTTTGCGCTGCAAGACGCCGATGAGCGTCCGCTGGTTGCGTTCGGCACCGTGATAGAGAGCGAGGAGCGTGCGCTCGTCGCGCGTTTTCTCTCGGATGAAGCCTTGATCGACGGTGAGGTTTGGCAGGTGCCGGCGGACCACGAGGTTCGGATCGAACGTGATCGGATCACGGTACACAATCTGCGCTTGGGTACCGGTGAGCAATGGATCACCGCACGCACGCGCCTAGAACCCGACGGGAGCGAGCCGCTCGTGGTGGAGCTTTCGAATATCGCGCTCGCGACGCTGGGCCGTCCGGTCGGGGTTTCGGTGGAACAGCTCAACGGCGTGCTTAACGGCGTAGTAACGTTTCGTTATCGAGAACCGGAGCCGCTGCTTACCGCTGACGTTGTGCTTTCGGCTCTACAGGTGAACGAGATCGATCTCGGTACCGTACAGGCTGAGCTTCATAACCGTGCTCCGGGCCGCTTCGAGGGGGGATTCACGATCGCTCACGACGAAAACCGGGCTGAAGGCAGCGGGTATTTCGTTCCCGCCACTCGCCGAGGCCGCTTCGGCGCCGAGGTATCACGGCTTGATCTCGCGTATCTGCAGGCGGTCGCCGGCGGCGAGCTTACCGAGACCGCAGGCTACATGAGCGGCGAGTTCGAGGTGTTTTACGACGGCGGACTCGAAGCGCCGGTGAGCGGCACCGGCGAGCTCGCGTTTTATGACGCGATGGTGGCGCCGCGCGCGCTCAATACCGCGTTCTATGCCGACGGCGAAAGCGTTCGAGTGACCGATCGCGGTGTCTCGTTCGACCGCTTCGGCCTGCAGGATGCACGCGGAAATCGCGCCGAACTCGACGGCTCGGTAGAGGTAGCGCCGTATCACGACTCGCCGCGCTTCGATCTTCGAGTGCGCGCCGATCGTTTTCTCGCGCTCGACACTGAGCCGAGGCACGACGAGCGCTTTTACGGGCAGATCGTGGTCGACAGCGACCTGCGTCTGCACGGCGATCTCGAAGACCCGGTTATAGAGGGCAGCGTAGGGCTACAACGTGGTAGTTCCGTGACATTTGTGATGCCGGAGCGCGCGCCCGAGGTGCACGAAGGCGAGGGAGTTGTGCGCTTCGTGGATGCTGAAGAGCATTACTCGGTACCGCGCGGGAGCGCTCCGCGCTCGGAGGTGAGCAGAAACGGCGTGCTCGACACAACATTCGATCGGCTCGACCTGAGGGTTCATCTCGAGATCGATCCCGACACCCGGGTCTCGGTGATCGTCGACAGGCAATCGGGAGATCGCCTTACGCTTCGTGGCGGCGGAGCGCTCAGTCTCTCGGTGGCGCCCGGTGGAAACATCACGCTTTCGGGACGCTACGCCATTACCCAAGGGTCATACGATCTCTCGTTCTACAATATCGCGCGCCGGCGCTTCACAATTGAACCAGGGAGCGCCGTGGTCTGGACAGGCGATCCCTACGACGCTGAGCTGAGTATCGACGCGGTCTACAGCGTTCGCACATCGCCGGAGAACTTGTTTGCTGCATACATGCCCGACCAACAGCGTCACGCGTATCGCGGCGAGCTTCCGTTCCGGGTCGTATTGCGGATGCGGGGCCGCCTAAGCGAGCCGGAGATCGCGTTTGAGCTCGATATGCCGCCCGAGGAGCGCGGCGCGCTTGCCGGGGCGGTTTACAATCGCGTGCAGCAGATCAACGAGAGCGAGGCCGAGCGAAATCGCCAGGCGTTTGCGCTGATCGTACTGAACCAGTTCATCGCCGAAGACTTCAGCGGTGTCGATCAAAGCGCGGCGCTGACTCCGGGAAGACGTTCGAGCGTTGCCCGTGTGCTCACGCAGCAGCTGAACGCCTTGTCGGGTCGCATTCTTCCCGGCACCGACATCCGCTTTGAGGTTGAGTCCTACGAGGAGTTTACCGAGGAGGGGCCGGAGGGTCGAACCGAGGTGTACATCGACATCACTCAGCGTTTTCTTGAGGACCGCTTGATTGTGCGAGTCGGCGGCGTTGTGGATGTAGAAGGCGAACGGAGGGCGGAAGGCGGCATAGCCGACCTCGCCGGCGATGTGGCGATCGAGTACCTGATCACCGAGGACGGGCGCTATCGGGTGCGGGGATTTCGCAGGACCGGGTACGAAGGGCCGGTGGATGGTACGCTCACCAGCACCGGTGTGGCGCTGCAGTATACGCGCCGGTTTGACCGCGTGCGCGAGTTGTTTCGAAGGCCACGGGAGGACGACGCGCCCGACGATGAGTCTTGGCTCGACGAGATCGAGTTGCAGCCGATGCGGAAGCATGAGTCGCAGCGATATCCTCGCCGAAGGGAAGGTGGCCGGTAGCGATGCGAATAACTGCTCCAGTGCCGGCGGTTCTGCTGCTTCCGTGGGCCGTGCTGCTCCTCGTTGGTTGCGCCGGTTTGCGCTACGTGCCGGAAGACGAAGAGCTCTATACCGGCGCGGATCTCGAGATTGAATCCGAGAAGCGCGTTCCGAGGCGAAGGCGTTTGGAGTCCGAGCTCGAGGACGGGATTCGGCCTCAGCCCAATACCACTTGGCTCGGGCTGGTTCGCCCGGGGCTCTGGGTTTACGGCGTTACCGGGGACGCCGAGATCGGGCTGCGAGGGCGAGCGAACCGGAGATTCGGCGAGCCGCCGGTGTTGTTTCACGAAGCGTCACCGGAACGAACGGCCGAGACCTTGCGCCGACGGCTCGGCAACAAGGGCTATTTCGACGCCGAGTTGAGCTACGAGATCGAGCGCCGCCGGCGTCGCGCAGGCGTTACCTACCGAGCAACACTGTTCGAGCCGTTTCGGATCTCGGAGTTTCACGGCCCGCCCGGCGAGACCGTGCTCGAGCGGGCGGTAAACCGTTCGCTCGAGGATACGCTCGTGGAGATCGGTGAGGTGTACTCGCTCGATACGTTGCTGGAGGAGCGAGCGCGCATCGATCGCGCGCTCAAGGAAGACGGGTTTTTCTACTTCAATTCCGACTACCTCGAGTACGTCGCAAGGACCGACGCAAACGAGCGAACCGTCGCCCTCGAGTTGCAGGTGAAACCCGATGCACCGGCGCGGGCGCGCAGGCGCTACCGAGTTGGTGATGTCCTGATCCACGACGGCCGAGGCGCGGATTACGGCGATGGGGAAGTCCGAGAGCCGATAGCCGACGGCGTTTACCTTGTGGGCGGGAAGGACGGTAGCCGTTATCGCGCCGAGGTCCTCGCCGACGCAGTTCTGTTACGCTCCGGGGAGCGCTACAGTAGGCGGGCGCATCTCGACAGCATCAGTAGGTTGATAGATCTCGGTGTGTTTCAGGCCGCGAGTATTCGCTACCGTGAGACCGGTGACGGTGAGACGCTCGATGCCGAGGTGTTTCTCACGCCCGCCATGGAGAAATCGCTGCAGGCCGAACTGCGTGCGGTAGTAAAATCGAACGATTATGCCGGGCCCGGCCTGACGGCTTCCTATCTTGATCGTAACCTGTGGGACGGCGCCGAGCAGTTTGAGCTGCAGTTGCTCTCGAGTTTCGAGACCGAGATCGGCACCGCAGCCTTCACTCTGGATTCGTACGAACTCGGCGCCGAGGCGAGTGTCTCGCTGCCTCGTATCCTTGGACCGCTGCCGATCGGTACCGCACCGTCTCGCACTCTGCCTCGCACGAGGGTGCGCACCGGCTACCGTTCGCTGACGCGCATCGACGCCTACCGACTGGACTCCTTTAACGCGGGGTACTCGTATTCTTGGAGCTCCGACGAGTTCACGCGACACGAGTGGCGTCCGGTAGACGCGACGATCGTCCGTCCGCGCGATTTCGCTTCCGAGTTTCAGCAACTGCTCGACGACAGCCCCGCGCTGCAACGCGCGTTTGATGAGCAGTTTATCGCGGCAACCGGCTATTTGTACCGCTACGACACGCGACGCGACGATGCCCGCCGGCATCATCGGTATTTCGGCTTTGAACTGGAAAGCGCCGGTAACCTCGTGCACGCCGCGCAGTTGTTGCGCAAGGGAGAAGGGCCGGACAGCGATGACCCGTATACCGTTTTCGGCGTGCCGTATTCGCAGTATCTGCGAGCCGATAGCGACAGCCGGGCCTACGTTGGGGTCACCGAGAACTCAACCCTCGCGATGCGGTTTCTCGCGGGCGCGGGCCAGGCGCTCGGGAACTCCGAGACCATGCCGAGTATCCGGCAGTTCACGGTGGGCGGCACCAACAGCATGCGCGCGTTCGCGGCGCGCAGTATCGGCCCGGGGAGCGTTGCTCGCCCCGACGGCGGAACGTACAGCGAAAGGCTCGGCGATATGCGGCTCGAAGGTAACCTCGAGTACCGGTTCCCGCTGTTCGGCTTGTTTCACGGTGCGCTGTTTCTCGATGCGGGAAACATCTGGAATCTGGGCGACGACAAAGACCTGCCCGGCAGCAGATTCGAGCCTGAAAGAGCCGTTGATCAGCTGTATCTCGGAACCGGCGCGGGGGTTCGGCTGACGACGCCGATACTGGTGCTGAGGCTCGATGTGGCGTTTCCGCTCCGGGAGGCCGACCGGCCGTCCGCCGAACGTTGGGTGGTCGACGAGATCGATTTTCGCGATCGCGGGTGGCGCGCCGACAACCTTTCGTTCAACCTGGCGATAGGGTACCCATTTTAGCCCGCTGCGCCCGGTTCTCGCGCCGCAGCCGGGTTGATTGAAGTGTTAGAAAACGGTTAAAAGAGGTATCAGCCTTCAACTCTTTCAACTCTTTCAACACGAGCTGCTTGTGAAACGGTCTTTGGTTCTATTTTTGGTATTTGTGTTCGTTGCGTCACCAGTGTTCGGCGAGATCGAAGGTTTCCCGTATGGGCTCGAGCCGCGCCGAGAAGCGTTGCTGATCGCGAGCGGTCTTGGATTCACGATCACCGGGTTTGCTCTCGATCAGTTCTACGAAACCACCACGGCGGCCGAGTATGCCGAGGATACGGGATTCGACAAGGACGAAGTGTTCTATCTCGACCGGCTGCTGATGCGACCTTACTCCGAGATTGGGCAGAATACGGCACATGCGCTGTTCTTCGTCACCCTTCTGACGCCGTTTCCAACTATCGTACATCAAGATTTCGGAACGATGTTCACGATCGGAATGATGTACGGCCAGACCTTGATGCTGTCGTACGGGGTCAAAGAGACCGTGCTGCACGCGTTTCCCCGCTATCGCCCGCAGTCGTATTACGACGACACGCCTTCGGCTTTGTTGACGAAGCAGGGTTCGCGCAAGTCGTTCCCGTCCGGGCACGCTGCGCATACCTTCGCAGCCGCCACGTTTGCCACTACGGTGTTCTCACGGATGTACCCAGAGAGTCCGTATCGCTATGCGTTAGCGACCGGTTCTTACGGTCTCGCCGGTACGGTAGCGGCGCTGCGCGTGTATTCCGGCAGGCATTTCCTCACCGACGTTCTCGCCGGGGCGGCGTGGGGTAGTTTCGTGGGCTGGTTTGTACCTCGTTTGCACTTGGTTGAGCGTGAAGAGCGGTCGGTAGGGCTCGCGCCGTTAATCACTGCCGAAGGCGCGGGGCTTATGTTGCAGATTCGCAGGTAGGCGGCCGAGCGGCTGCCGGAGACCGCTGCGGTGCTGCGCCGCAGCAGCACCGCGGGTTATGAAGCGCTTGGGGAGAACTGCATCCAGCCGCTGTTTTCTTCGTAGTCCTCGATCACGCGAGGCTGCTCGCTCTGGTGATACGAGTTCAGCCGAGTCACGATCTGGTGTTTGAGTAGCGCCGCGGCGTTCTCGATCAAGTCCGGGCGATACCCGCGGGCGCCGAGGGTGAGCACCATTTCCAGCGAGATAATGCGGCCGAGCGCCTCGCCGAGGGTGACCATTTTGCGCTGCGAGATCGATTCCGATGTCGAGAACTCCAAGGCTGAGCGGCAGTACTCCGCGGCTTGGTGCGTTAGCTCGTCGGCACGCAGATAGCTGTACAGCACGCGGTGTTTGGCTTTCGCCATGGATTTCAGAACCGCCTCCGAGATCTGGTGGTAGAGAATATCGTTGGAGCCTTCGAAGATCTGAAACGGGCGGCTGTCGACAAGCGAACGGCCGACGAGGCGGTCTAACCGGTATCCTTGCGCGCCGAACAGCTGCACCGCCGACTGGGATGTGGATTGCATCATGTCGGTGATAACGCTCTTTACCGCGTTCGCCGGCAGCGCCGCGGAGGAACAGTCGTTTTGAATATCGGCCGCTTCAGTTGCGTAGGCGCACATCGCCGAACAGGTGGTGTAGGCCGCCTGAAGCTCCGCGATGCGGTGTTGAACCTGATCGTAGCTAAGTAGCGACCGGCCGCCGACGGCTCGCGTCCGCACCTGCGTGAGGGCTTCGTCGAGTAATCGTTTGAGAAAGCCCATCGCCATACCGGGAAACTGCAGACGGCTACGGTGTAGCAGGTCGAGCAACATGCGTACCCCGCTTGTTCGCGGTGGAAATCTGCGGCCATGCGGAACGGTGGTGTCGATTCGGTTTCGCCCATACGGGATCATATACAGCCCCAGGCTCTCGTAGTACTCCTCTACCTCGATGCCGCCGAGGCTCTTGTCCCAGACAAAGAAACTGATGTTTCGCTCAAGCTCGCCGCTGGGGGTTTGCCCACGCGCGGTGAGGAGCCAATAATCGGCGTGACCGGTAAGGCCCCCCCAGTGTTTGGTGCCGCGCAAGCGGTAGCCCTCGGAGGTGTCGGCGAAGCGCGTCTGCATCTGGAGCGCGTCGGAGCCGAAATCGGGCTCGGTGATCATGAGTCCACCGAGTGTCTTGTCTGTGATGAAGCGCTCAAAGACCTCGCCTTGTACCGCTTCCTCGGCGTGGCGTGATACCGGCTGGAGAAAGAGCGCACCGTTAATGCCCATCGTAAGCGACAACGCGAGCGACTCGTAGGAACACGTCTCGAGCATCGCCAGCGACTCGGCAACATTCTGACCGCGGCCGCCGAAACGCGTCGGGATGAAGACCGATAGCGGGTTTACCGCGAGCACCTCATTGAGAAAATCGCGCGGCATGCCGCGGCGCGTCGCGCGCGAGTCGGGGTAGTGCGTAGCGAGCGCCGAGCGAATGTGCTCTTGCAAGCTCGTGATGAACTGCGCGGTGGAAGATTCGGAGGCGGGCGTCATGAAAAGACCTCGACTGCTGATAGAGTAACGCTGTGCCGGACCAACTGTCTCGTGCAACGCGAGAATAAGGTACCTTATCAAAAGCGTAATGTCGAGGGGCCGACCGGCGCGTGCCGACCGGCGTGTCGGCAGTTCCCGGTCGGCGGGGCGTCAAATGCTGCGTTTTATCGCGTACACAGCGAGGCGGTCGGCGACCGCTTCCGCGTCGTCGGCGATCAGTGAGATGCGTTCGGCGAAGTAACGCATATGAACGCGCTTGCTGAACTCTTTGACGCCTTCATGTTCGAATGCCTTGCGCTTGATACGCTCCTCCACCTCGTCGGCTTGGTGTTCCCAGTAGTGAACCTTCTCAACATGCTCGGTAACGCGGTGCAGTTCACGGAAGAAGGCACGTACCGCGAGCGTTACCTCGGCGGCGGTCTTCAAGCACAGCTCCATCAGTTCTTGGAAGTCGTCCTTTAGAATCGGGAGGATCTCGGGCTTCTCGATACTGAAGTGGCTTGCGACGTCTTTCGTCCTGTCGGTGACGTTGTCGAGCGTCTCGAGCAACGCCAGCACGTCGCCGCGGGAGTCCGGAATCAGCATCTCGGCGTACAACTTGTGTTTGATTTCGCGTCGAAGGTTGTCGGCCTCGCGCTCGGTCTGATCTATCTCGTTGCGTTGGAGCTCGAAGGATTCAAACTTACCGTTTAGGTATTTCTTGACCGCGTCATCGAGCAGCAGCACGCTCTGCTCAACGAGGCTGAGATAGCGATCGATGTTGAGTTCCAGTGTCTTGGCCTTCGCTCCGAGTAATCCGGTTGCGGTGTCTTTCTGCTGCTTGTCTTGCCTCATGCTTTGCTCCTCGCCCGATGCTGATCATTTCTATGCATATGCGTGTTCGCGGTTGCCGGCTGCGGTCTGTTGCGGGGCCGTTCGGCGTGCGCCGAGTAGCAACGACGGCAGCCACCCCGGGCTCCCGAAAAAAACCTATGCGTGTGTAATCTAAGCTCTCAATCTTCGGCCGCACCCGCGATTATGTCAAGTAGATCTGAAGTAGATCTGAAGTAGATCTGAACCCGCGCATCACCTGCATGCCGGGGTGCTCAAGCGTTGCCTGTCTCGGCGCCTCGTTTCAGCGCAAAGGCCGAGATCGGTGGCCCAACGATCTCTTTGATCAGAACTGCGAGAAGTGTGATAGTGACGAGTTGCACGAGTGCCGCCGCAAGTGGCGCGGGAAGCGTGTCGAGAATAGGCGCGTCTTCCAGCACCAGCACTAATCCGAGCACTACCCCGGCCTGCGGGACTAAGCACAGCGGCATGTACTTGCGGATCTCGGAGGTTGTGCTGCATAACCGAGAAGCCGCGCTGGTTCCTAAATACGAGCCCGCGATTCGCGCCGCCACATAGACGCTGCCGTACAACAACACCGCGGCATCCGTTACAACCGCCGGGTCCAGCTTTGCGCCGGCGAGTACAAAGAATACGGCGTACAGTGGTGGCGACCAAGAGCGAATGGTCTGCATCACCCCCAGAGGATTTTGCGCGAGGTTGATATAGACCACTCCGAGCGTCATATTGCTGAGTAGCGTCGAAAAGTCGTAGGCCAGCGCCAGCGAGGTAACGAAGAGCAGTATCGCGATCGTAAAGATAATGCTGCGGTTCCCGGGAGCGAAGCGGCGCGTCGAGAAGTACAAAACACCCCCCCCGGCCGCTCCGGTCAGCACGCTCAGCCCAACGTCGGACAACGCTCTCGTAATTGTGGCGGCTAAAGGCAGTTGAGCGCCGCCTTCCACCCGTGCAATCACCGGAAGGAACGCGAGCACAACCCCGAACGCGGTGATCGTAACCGCGGTGGCGAGCGCCACCACGCCAAATAGGTGGTCGACAAACGGCCCACGTGCTCGTACCGATTCTACAATCGCAACAACGGTGCCGGGTGAGGAGCCGCCTGCGAGCACCCCCATGAGTAACGCAACGGAAAACGGTAGGCCGAGAACCGCCAACGCTGCAGTGACGAGTAGTAACCCGCCAAGAATGTGGCCGGCGGTGAGAAGCACCACACTACGTCCCACGCGGACGAGCGTGCTGCGTAACACGTTCGTTCCCACCGTGAACGCGATGATCGCGAGCGCCAACTCGGTCAGAAGCTGGAGGTCGGCTTTTACCTGCTGTTGAATCACCCCGCCAAGGTGTGGACCGGCAATGAGGCCCGCGATGATGAAACCGGTGATCTCAGGCAGGCCGACCTTCTGTGCAACGCGGCCGAGTAAGTAACCGGATAGCAGGATGAAACCCACCGCAAAGAGGTGATTCCCGAGCAGCGGATAAACCAGGGGTTCGATGAAGTGATCCATAGCGGATCGAGTATGCTCGAGCATATGCTCTTGGTATAGTCTTAGTCCCATACGTGTCCCAGGCGCGCGAGCGGTCTCCGTCCTGCAATCATGTTCGCAACGATGCGCCCACACAGCACCGCCGAGATAACTCCGCCCGGCCAGAGCGCGTAATGGCCGCAGGCGTAGAGATTGTGAAGCGGGGTGCGGATGAGGTTAAGCGTTGGGAAGCGAAACACCGGTGAGACGGTATCCTGGTAACACCAGCCGCCGCTTGAACCTTCGGAGTTGCAGGTGAAGCGGTTAAGCGACAACGGAGTGCCGACCTCCATGTACTCGATGCGTTCTCGCAGTCTCGGGATCAGGTTCTCGGCGAGCGTCGCCATCTCGAGCCCCACGTTCCGTTTGAGCTCGCGGTACTGCTCGGTGCGCGGCGTTCCGTACCCGCCGTTGTCCCAGAAGTTCTGCCACTGCGCCGAGCTGTAGGTTTGAATCGTGAGCGCCGATTTTCCTTCCGGAGCCGAAGGGCTCTCGATGCCGAAGTGATTAAGCGCGAGCCACATGCGGCTGTGCACGTCGCGCGGAGAGCCGGCGTCGGGGAAGATGACGTCGTAGTTCGGGAAGTAAAACGGGTGCTGGGCCCTGCCGAGGGTGTTGCTGAGCTCGGCATCCGGTATATCGAGCCCGAGGTACACGCTCACCAACGCCTCGGTGAGGCGTGCGTTTCGAAGCTTGTTTACGAGTTTAGGCTTGAACTGCTCCGGACCCACGATCTGCTCCACCAACCTGCGATAGTCGCCGGCGTATACGAACTGTTCGGCCGAGATCTCGGTGCCGTCCGCGGTTACCGCAACTGCGGCGCGCTGCGCGCCGGAGCCGTCCGGTCGAATGCGCGTCACGGTGGTGTTGTAGCGGACCTCGCCGCCGGCTTCGCTGTAGCGCTCCATCAGCTTGCGGTGCAGCGCCTGCATCCCTCCAACCGGGTACCAGTAGTCGTGCGACCATAGCTGCCAGAAGCCCGCAAAAAACAGGTACGGCATCTTGTAGTACCCAATGGTGGTGAGCCAGTTGCGGAGCTGCGCGTCCTGGATGACGCGGCAGGCGGTCTCGCGGTAGCGAAAGGTGCTCCAGCGCTTGAGTCGCGCGAGGCGCGGAAGCATCTTCAGGACACGAGACGGGCGCAGATCGTGCAGCAGCGGGAACTCCCAGGGCGTGCAGACCGACTGCAGAAAACGCGCCACCTCGCGCACCTCCGCAAAAAGCGGTGTAATGCCCGGTTCGCTCGGAAACGCCGCACGTAAAGCCTCCTCCACGCTGTCGATCCCGTCGATGGAGAAATCAAAATCTGCGCTAACCATGCGGTAGCGCGCCTTGACCCAGTCCAGCGTGTCGTAGACCCCGAGATCCTGCAGGATCGGGAACACGATACCGAGACTCTCAAACGACTGATCGCCCCCGTCGAAATAGAACCCCTTGCGGCCGAACCCAGACATGTTGCCGCCGCTCTGGTGGTTCTGCTCGAGCAGTACCACGCGCTTTCCCTCGCGCGCGAGGTAGTTGGCGCATACCTCACCTGCGATGCCGGCTCCGATCACCGCCACATCGTAATCCGCCACGCTGTCCTCCTAACTGTTCCCTCGACAGGCTACCGCTTGTTGCGGGGCGAGGCAAGGGTTCATCGAGCTGCAGTGTCGAAGAATCTCGGAAGTCTTGGCAAGAGCCGGTCGGAGTTTGCAGTTTGCATAGCACGCTTATTCAAATTGAATAGTCATGCGATCTGCATAATGCCGGTCGCGGCACCGTAGGGCGGCCGCGAGGAACTCGAGCGGGCGGGGTGTCTGCCGGTTAGTGGTCCCTACGCCTTTGCCGGTTGGGGGTTCCATAAATCCCGTCTCAGAAGATATTTAGAGCAGAACGTAGATGCATCAGTGTGCCGACGGGACGGTTTGGTCGGTGCGGAACGAGTTGACTCTCCTACACGCGTTGTGGCTTGCATGGCATAGAAATTGCGAGTGTGTCCCTGAGGACATTACTATGCATGTGAATCGAAATTTGACGAATGCGGATGGTTTTTGTAGACTTCTGTCCGGTTCGGATAACAAAAAATCGTGCGTGCCACACGTCGATATCGCCTTCAACAGTTATAGAAGGAGCTCAAAAATGACCGCGAAAACCGCTACTCGAGGAGCGAAGCCTTTCGCTCGCTACGCGCTGATTGCCGCCATCGGGGTGATAACCCTCATCGCCGCCGGGTGTTCAAATCCGTTCGGAGGCTCGGACGGTTCGGACGGCGGTAACGCCGACGGCTCGGCTACCGGTAGCGTGAGCGTCACCGGCGTACAGCCCGATGGCGAAGGCCTCAGCGCTCAAACAGTGTTCCCGGAGTTCTCGCTGACCGAGGTTATGCATTACCGCGTGGAGCTCACGAACAATTCCGAAGCGCCCGAGCCGGATGCGCAGGTTGTTGACGCGGTGGACGGGCAGCCGGACGGCGCCGAGTTTCTGGACTTGGTTCCGGACACCTGGACCGTAACGATTGAAGGGTTCGGTGATCCGGGCGGCGGGGAACCGACCGACGGTCCAAAGCTGGTGCGCGGCGAAAGCTCGGTTGTGGTTGAGCGTGGGCAGATTACGAGCGTGGAGGTCGGCGTAGAGTTGTTGGACGCCGAGGCGGCGGGTGACGATCACGGCAGCATCAGGTTCACGCTGACCTGGCCCGAGAGCGTCGGTACCGAGTATCAAGACACAGCAGACTTCATTGAGAACTATGAGATAACGCTCGCTGACGCTGATGACAGCGAGACGACTTTCGCGGTTGATCCTACTGAACACGAGGTGGCGTTCAACGTGGACGAACAAGTACTCACGATTGAGCGAGAGCTGCCGGCAGGCCGGTACTTCCTGACCGCTACCTTGAACTCCAACAAACCGGATCCGTACCAGATTGTGGCCCGTTACGACGAGCTGTGGTACGTGTACGCCAACGTTGAAACCCAGAACTCAGTGGAACTGACCGAACAGCAGTTTTCTTTCGGGGGCGGAGCTACCTTCACCGTAACGATTGAAGATCTCGAAGACCTCGAGCAGTTTTTCGAGGGAGCTGCGGACTCGAGTGTTGCGGCCGGATCTGAGTTTGCGCTGAGCGCCGCATGGGATTCGCTCGCCGACGATGCGATCCTCAGATGGAGGATTGAAGGCGAGTATGTCGAACACGGCGAGCAACTCGACGGACTGGGTGAGATCACGATTGACGGCGATGCGCTCAGTTTTACGCCGCAAGAAGACGCGGCCGGGCGTACGATTGTTGTGACCCTGGTAGTAGAACTCGACGGTATGCTGTATTCCGGCGCGCATAGCGTTACGATTGAGCCCGCGACGGAACAATAGGGTGGAGCGTTTCAACGGGAGAACGGTTATGCGTAATCGCAATTTAACGCAACGTATATGGATTGGCGCTGCGGGTATGTTTGCTGTGCTCGTGTTTGTGGGGTGCAGCAGCCCGTTCGGTGCCGAGACGGGTGATGAGACCGCTCGTACGTTATCCGGCGGAGGCGTTGAAGTCTCCACCGCGTCAGACGACGGTATCGGAGCGCTCACCGTTTTCCCGGAGTTGGACCGCAGCACCATCGACTCCTATCACGTGGTTCTGGTCGACGGCCCTGAAGGTGCCACGCAGCCGGAGCCGAAAGAGGTGACTCCTGCTGCCGACGGGGAGTTTCCCGAGGGTGTGCGGTTTGTCGATGTTGTGCCTGGAACTTGGACTGTCGAGATCGATGCGCGGGATGCTGAAAGCGAGATACTGTTGCGCGGCGAGGACGAAATTTCGGTCACTGCCGGTAGCTTTACCCCGGCGAATGTCACGCTCCGGTATCTCGGCAGCGGTGAAGGCGCTTACGAGGTGAGCGTTGAGTGGTCGGCAAGTAACGCGGTAGAGCACGCCGAGTACCGTACCGTGGTAGAAACCGGAGACGAGCCTACCGACGGAAGCAACGGCGTCTGGCAGGAGGCTGAGATCGAAAGCGGCAGCGGTAACGTACAGTCGATCACGGTCGCCGAGAATCCGCGTAACGCGGGCTCGTTCTGGTTGACCGTCAGGCTCGACGGCGACGTAGTGGTCGATGAGCTCGTATACGTGTACAAGAATATTACCACGCGTCATGCGATTAGTTTCTTGCTTGATAACGAAAAGGCAACTCAGCAAGTTGTTGAGACGGTTGAACAGGTGGTGGAAGACGCCATCAACGAGGATCCCGATGATCCCGACTGGACGTCGGACGAGGGCGAGTTCGGGCATCTTGCGAACGGAGCAGGCGCAATTGAGTTTCCGGCGTTTGACCAGTTTGCCGTGGTGAAGCTGATCGTGCGGTTGGATAGTTCGAATACCGAACCTCGCAGAGTCACGGTTAGTGGGCTTGACGGCGAGGGTGAAATAGAGTTCGGAGACGGCACACCACAACCTGAGGTCGATGTGTTCTACGTGAGCGACGAGTTCACGCGGATAGCGTTCGGGGTGCCGGCAGATACCGAGTTTTCGATCGAGTTCGCGGGCGGCGGCACAAACTGGACCTTCGGCGATTTCGAGGTCGACCTCTCGTACACCGACGATACGGATTTCGATTCCGTGAATGTGTTTGAAGGCGACGATGAAGACGATTACGAAGACTTGATCTGGGGCGGGGTGCTTGGTGAAGAAAACTGAGATGGCCAAACCGGGGGCAACGCGAGCCGTAGTTTTGATCGCCGGCGCGCTGCTCCTCTTCTCGTGTTCGAATCCGTTCGGATCCTCCTCCGGGGGAGGGAGTAGCGGTGGTTCTGAGGGTTCCTCGGAGCCGGATACCGGTGCCGGACACATTGAGGTTGAGCTTGATCTGCAGGAAGACCTTGCTTTGTTCGACGGCGAGCCTGAGAACGAAGTGAAGCTCGGTGAGAGTTTTGCTGTCAGCAGCGTCGGTTTCGGCGAAACAGTCGCTTATCGCTGGCGGGTAAACGGCGATCCGGCCGATAGTGTTCCAGGCGTAGCAATCGAGTTGCTGGAGAGCGAAGACGAGAATAGATCAGAACTAACGATCGACACCGAGGAAGCATCCTTCTCGGTCGGGACCTCAGTGCTCATTGTACTCGAGGTGACCATAGACGGTGATCTGTATTCGGGGTCCCATTCGCTCACCGTGACGCAGCCGTAACAGGATATTCCCCGGTGGCTTCAGCGAATGGCGCGGTAGATGTAATTCGGTTGAACGTGCTCAACGGTTGGGTCGTCGGCAAGCTGCCGTGCAACCTCGGGTAATGCACGCTCAGACGGTACCCGAGCGACCCCGAGTTTGCCACGCATCCGAAGCGATTCCAGATTATGAACCCGCGCCAACTCGGACGCCCTCCGCTCTCGGCGTCGCTGGGCTGTTGGGCCGGTTTCTCGGTCTTCACGAAAACGTACGAGTAAGGTATTGGCTTCGTACTCGGCGTTCTCCCAATCTATCTCGCTTGACTCGGTGCTCCCGCTACCACCGCTCTGTGTGGTCAACGCCGCGGAGCTTGTTCCGGTGCCCCAGCCTTCGGTCTCATGGTGGGTAAGCAGCGTACGCAACGCCGCCTCGGCGTCTATCAGGCCCCACCCATACTCTTCGGTGTGCCCTTCAGCACCGTCCACCAGTTTGGCGGAGCGTTTTAAGATTTCGTACACCTCCGCTTGTCTCAACTCCGGCTGGTACGCGTACAACAACCCTACCACGCCGGAAACATGCGGCGCGGCCATCGAGGTGCCGGCCGACCCCGCGTATTGGGTATCGCTCCAGGTGCTCCAAATGGCGCTCGGAGCATCGCCGGTGTTATTGCTGACTATTTCTTTTGTCCCGGAAGGCAATTCTCCGCCCGGGGCTGCGAAATCAACCTCCGGCCCAAGGTTGGAGTAGCTCGCACGCACATCGTCAATTGTGGTTGCGCTTACGGCGATGGTGTTGTCGAAATTAGCGGGGAACCGGACGCTCCCACCGTTGTCGTTGCCGGCGGCTGCAATCACGGTTACACCGGCGTCAACCGCTTGCTGGATGGCTGTGTAGAGTTCGCTATCGTGTGCAGTGCCTACGCCGCCCAAGCTGAGATTGATCACTGCTGCAGCGGGGGTTGGTGTAGAAACATCGGCGTCAGTTTCTAATCCCGCTGCGTAAAGCACGCCTTCCGTAATGCTCGTCGTCGAGCCGTTGCCGTCGTCGTCAAGAACACGCACAGGCAGCACAGCTATATGGCTGCCTCCTGCGGTTTCGCCGTTCCCGTCCCAGCCGACGCCGGCGACACCGATTTCGTTGTTAGTAACCGCAGCTATGGTTCCCGAGACGTGTGTGCCGTGAGGGTCGTCGTCTGAGTTCAAAAGCGGGTCAGTATGGTCGTCGGTGTCAAAAAAGTTATATCCATCGCCGTCGTCATCGTTACAGTGCGTGATATTCTCGCACAGGTCTTCGTGGGCATGGTACCCGGTATCGAGAACCGCCACGCGTATGGGGTCATCTTGGGGCGTCAAGTCTGCGCCCGCCGGGCCGCCATCGTGTAAGCGTGTGTCGGCCAGAATCGTCCAGGCCTTCGGCATTTGAATATTCCGGTAGTGCCACTGACCGTCGTCTTGCAAATAGAGATCATCATCTGGTTCGGTTAAAACGTCGGCGACGACGAACAGACCGGCGGTGTACGCATCGGGCTCACCGCTACTCTCGGGGAAAACTGCTTTGGCGCGTACGAATGATGTCTCAGATACGGAGATCCCGCCATCCGGATACTCCTCGGAATCGGAGGTCGGTGTCGTGTTGTCGAGCGTGTAGTATATGGCTTCCGGTTCGTACTCAGTATTGATTGGTTCGATTTTGATCGGGAGAGCGTCCTCGAAAAGGTCGGACTCTACGAACACACCCCCGGCGGGATCCAATGCCAAGCGTTCAGGAAGCTCGGCTACCGAACTGGAACTCAAATCAGAAGACCCGAACGGATTCGAGCAGGCGGCTAGCGCGCTCAAGAAGCAGATTGAAGCGGCCACGACGATTGCCCGGTGCACTCGCGTTCCAGGTCTCATAGACGGGAGACGGATGCCGCCGTTGTGGTCAAAAACGAGGCTCGGCTTTTCGATGTTGGGTCGCACGGTCGGCATAGTAGATAGTGTAACGTAGTGTCGAAGACCAAACCACTCTTTGCGACCATTTTACGTCACTCTTGCGCCGATTTCGAAGCCGCGGTCCCCGAGCCGTCACAACATCTCGAGCAAGGTGCGGATAGCGCCGAGGTGCCATGCGCCGTGGGCGATCTGGCCGAGTGTGCCGGGGAGTACCATCGGGGCGTCCCACGGGAGCTCCTGCGCGAGCGCTTCGCGTAGCTGATCGTATTGGCTTCGGAGCTCGGCGCGTAGCCGGTTCCACTCAGCCTCGGTTACGCTGCGCGTGGTCCAGCTCGTGTCCCAGTCGGCGTCGGGGTAGGGGTTCTCGCCGCGATACGCTCGATTTGCGAGCGAGAGCGCGAAGCGCAGATGCGCGGTGTGCGCCGCAATCGTGGCGTCGTCGGTGCCGAGCGGCGTGCTCGCCTGTGCGGCCGAGACCTCGCTCAGCGTGCCGAGCACGCCGGTTTCCGGGGCGTTGTCGGCGAACCACGGCATCTCGGGATTCTCCGGGCCGACATAGGCTTCTTGAAGCAACGCAAGCACCGCATCGCGCAGGACTGTAGTGTCGATTGTGGCCATCGAGCGTCTCCTCTATCCTCAGTTGGTTTAGTTGGTTTCCGTTGCGTTTGCTCGGATCACATTCTAGGGTATACTCCCGATTTGTGAGTTCGACAAGGGCAAATCGCCGGGCACGCCGGTGGCGCGTTGTAATCCGGAGCCGGCTAAATCTGAGTGTGTGGCTCGCGCTGGTCTTCTCGTTGTTGGCGGTGCCGGCCGCGCGAGCGGCCGACGCGCAGGCCGCGGCCACGCAGGCGGCCGAAACGCGGGCAGGCGATGCGCGGACAGCCGAGCCGCGGACAGCCGAGGCGCGGGCAACCCAAGCGCGGGTGGTGGACGAGCAGGCCGGCGAGGGGCAGGGGGTGGCGGACGATGCGGCCCCGCGTGGGGCGCCGTCCGGGGCGCCGTCTGGGGCGTTCCGCGGCTACCGCCGGATCGACACCGAACACTTTCGCATTATCTACGAACCGCGTGACCGCGAAAGCGCCGCGGCGATCGCGGAGTACGCCGACGAGACCTACGAACAGCTCGCCGAGTTCCTGGAGAATCGCCCGCGGCGACGCATTCGCGTCTGGGTCAACGGACGAACCGACGCCGCAAACGGCTACTTCATGCCGTTGCCGCCGAACCATATCGCGATCCATGTCGCGAGCCCCTCGGTACCCTGGATCGGTGCGCGAACCGAGGATTGGTTGCGCCTCGTGTTTGTGCACGAGCTCGCGCATCATCTGCATTTCATGTACGAAGGTGGAGTGCGCGGTGCGCTCAGCCGGGTGTTCGGTGAGCCGTTTCTGGCGCTGCCGGGGGCGTTTCTGCCGGGCTGGGCAATTGAGGGCGTTGGGGTGGACGCCGAGACGCGTTTCACCGAAGGGGGGCGCGGGCGCTCACCGTATTTTGAGCATTACTACGCCGCTCCGATCATCGAAGAGCGCATGTTCGATTACGCGCGCGCAGGGTTCGAGTCGTACCGGCCTCCGCGCGGACGCTTCTATGTCGCCGGATATCTCATGGTCGATTACTTGATCGACGAGTACGGCGAGGACGTAATTGCGCGCATCCACCAAGAGTACCTGCGGCTGCCGTTGTTCAGTTGGAACCGGGCGATCGAGAGTGTTACCGGGGTATCGGCCGAGCACAACTACCTGTTTATGACGCGGAGGCTCGAGGAGCGCTACGGCTGGAGACGCCGGCTTCCCGCCGGTGATCCGGTGAGCCCGGAGCACATCGGTGACTACCATTTACCGCGAGTTGCCGACGGCTCGTTGTATCTCTACCGAACGCGCCCCGATCGGCCGGCTGCGATTGTGCGCGTTGAGCTCGAGCACCTCCGCGAAGCCCGCGAGGGCGGGCGTGCCGGCGGCGAGCCTGAGTACGACGAGCCTGAGTACGACGAGCTGCTGCGTACCGGAACGCTCGTCGACGGCGACAGCTTCGACGTTACGCCCGACGGCACACGCATTCTCTTCAGCGCCTACCGCTCGAGCCTGCACCACGCCGGGCCGTTGCGCCAGGATGCGACGCTGTATCTGTGGGAAGAGGGGCGCGGCGTGCGGCGCGTGCCGCCGCCCGGCGGTGGCGGCAGCGGCGATAGCGACGGCGACGGAGAAGGTGACGGCAGCGGCCGCGAGGGCAGCGGCGGCAGCGGCGGCAACGACGCCGGCGGCTACTACCATCCGGTGTTCGTTGGGCGGCGGCACGCGGTGGCGGTGCAGCGTCGGGGCGCGGAGCAACGCTTGGTTTGGGTTGAGCTCGCAACCGGCGAGACCGCAGCGCTCTACGAGCCGGCCGGCGGCCGGCGGCTGTACTGGCCGCAGCCCTCGCCCGACGGGGAGCGGTTGGTGTTCACCGAAAACCACCGCGGCATGCAGAGCGTTTACGAGCTCGAGCTGCCGAGCCCCGGGCGGCGGGCGAGCGAGGCGCCGCAGCGCATCCCGACACCGGAGCACCGTCCTGCGTATCGGGCGCGTTACGCCGGCTCGGACCGCCTGCTGTTCAGCCTCGAGACCCGAAAACAACCCGATACCGGCGGACCGCTGGTGCTTCACGAGTGGAGGCGATACGCGCCGGTCGGCGAGGCCAACCCGCGCCCGGTGTACGTTGACCGCGTTGGGGTTCTTTCGGCCGAGGCGTTCGAGGATACGCTGTACTACGCCACCTATCGCAGCGACGGATACGCGTTGCGCAGCGTCGCGATAGACGCACTCCCGGCGGGTGTCGAGACGTATCAGGGCGAGGTTGGGCGAACGGAGCGATCGCTCGAGGCTACAGGCGTTGGAGCGGATCGCGCGGCTGCGGCCGGCCGCACTGATTCCTTGGACGCCGATACGAGGGGCTTTTCGCACCCATTGCCGGGCGAGCGGCGCTTCATTGATGCGCCGCGATTGGGTTTTTGGCTGCCGATTCCGAGTGCCGTGGGTGGTTTGGAACGTGACCTCTACTGGGGCGGCGGCATCTTTGCGCTCGGCGGTACCTTTGGCGACCCCGCCTCAACCTATCTGGTTGCGAGCTATCATCCCGAGCTCGCCCAACCGTATCTGGAGCTGCGTACGGCGCTTCGCTACGGCAGGTTGGGGCTCGAGATCGCGGCGCGGCACCGCTACGGGACGGTAGAAACGCGGCGGAGCACCGAGGTACCGGAGCTCGTTGAGGATTTCGCCGAGCAACGAAGCGAGCTCGATCTGACACCGAGCGTGCTGCTGTACGGCGTGCAGGATCGCGGCGTGTCTAAGCGGATCTCGCTACACGGTCTCGCGTCGTATACCGCGCTTCAGGTTGCCGAGGACGACTTCAGCCTGCGCTTCGATACTCCGGAAGGAGGCCGGTCGCGTGAGCTTCTTGAGCTCGGCGGCGGCGTGAGCGCGAGCCGGAGCGGACCGCGATCGGAACGCGATCTCTACACGCCGCGCCTCGCCTCCGCGCGCGCGCAGCTATCCGGAGACCTGCCGGAGTTCGGCCGGCCGCGCGACGGTGTCAGGCCACGGATCGACAGCGAGGTTGCCGTTCCCCTCGGACCGTCGGGGCGCAGTCTGTCGCTTGTCGCCGGCTCGCAGTACTCTACCGGCACCGCGCGGATTCGCAGTCCGTACGAACCGCCCGGCTACAGCGCCCCTGCGCCCGATGACGGCCTGCCGGGGTGGGTGCGCGCGCGACTTTCGTACCGCACCACGCTCGCGCTCACAGACATCCCGCTGCGTTTCGGGTTTCACATCGGAGGTTTTGCGGCCGCGGTCTTCGTCGAGCGTCAGGCGGAGTACGACCTCGAGTTGCAACGCGTTGAGGCGCACGACGCCGTCTATCTCGGTGTGGAACTTCTCACGTTGCTTGGGTACAACATCGGCCGCTTCCCGTTGCGGACCGGAATCACGTTCAAACTTGAGCCCAACGAACCGGCTGAGGCCCGCTTCTATATCGGTTTATGACGACCGGATTTTCGGGAGCTACCGGAGCGGTCGGACCGTCCGGGCGTACCCGACCGGTGGGTGTTACCGGACCGGTCGGAGCTGTTGGATGTACCGGGCTTCGCTGAGTTGCGGGTTCCGGCCTTGCCGGCCGATCGGGGCGGCGGCGGTGAGTCCGATCGTCGCGGCGGTCGTTCACCTATGAGGCAGCGCGGGCCGGCCCCGATCAACTCGGCGCGACCGGCCTTCTGCAACGCTTCGCGTGCTTTGTGGTAGTTCTTGGGGTCGCTGTACTGAAGCAGCGCGCGCTGCAGCGCCTTGTCGTGGGCGGTTTTCGGCACCGGCACCGGATTCCCGGTGCGCGGGTCGATCTCGGTGTGGTACATACAGCACGCGAGCGTACCGGGGGTGGGGTAGTAATCCTGCACCTGCTCGGGCGTGCCGCCGTGGTCGCGGAAATACTCGGCGAGCGCCACCGCGTCGGCGAGGGTGGTCCCGGGGTGGCTCGAGATGAAGTACGGCACCAGAAACTGCTTCATGCCGAGCTTGCGGTTAACGGAGGCGAATGCCTCGGCGAAGCGGTTATAGACCTGCGCACCGGGCTTACCCATCGCGGCGAGCGCGTTCGGTGAGATGTGCTCCGGTGCGACCTTGAGGCGTCCCGAGACGTGATGACGGCAGAGTTCCTCGAGGAAGCTAGTGTCGCGGTCGAGCATGAGATAATCGAAACGCACGCCGGAGCGGACAAACACCTTTTTCACACCGGACAGCGTGCGTAGCGTACGCAGTACCGTAAGGTACTCGCTATGGTCTACCTCGAGCTTGCCGCAGACTTCGGGGTGTAGGCACTGACGATCCTTACAGACGCCGTGCTGTAGCTGTTTACTGCAGGACGGCCGCTGGAAGTTTGCAGTAGGCCCGCCGACATCGTGGATATACCCCTTGAACCCGGGAAGTTGCGTGATCGCCTTCGCCTCACGCACCAGACTCTCGAGGCTGCGTGCGGTTACGCAGCGGCCCTGGTGAAACGCGAGCGCGCAGAAGCTGCAGCCGCCGAAGCAACCGCGGTTGCTTACGAGGCTGAAACGGACCTCCTCTATCGCCGGGACTCCGCCGGAGGCGAGGTAATCGGGATGAAAGGTGCGGGTATAGGGGAGCTCGTAGATCTCGTCGAGCTCAGCGCCGTCGAGCGGGAGCGACGGCGGATTCTGCACCACGAGCGTCGGTCCGTAGGGTTCCACCAGCAGGTCTCCGTTGCGCGCGTCGGTGTTGCGGTGCTGCAGCCCAAAGCTCCGCGCGTAGGCCGCCTTACCGCCGGCGGCGTCGCGCAGCGCGTCCCAGTCGGGGAGCTGCGTCACCGCACGCCCAAACCGTTCGGCGGCGCGCTCAACCCGGTCTCTATCGCTCGCGCGACACTTCCAGACCGTGCCGGGGATTTCGCTCAGCTCGGCCGCGCGCCGACCGCGGTCGAGCTCCTCGGCGACGCGCAGCACCGTGCGTTCTCCCATCCCGTGCACCAGCAGGTCGGCCTTGGAGTCGAGCAGCATAGAGCGGCGCATCCGCCCCGACCAGTAGTCGAAATGGGCGAGGCGCCGGAGCGACGCCTCGATCCCACCGACCACAATATCGACGCTTTTGAACGCCTCGCGGATGCGCGTGCAGTACACAAGCGTCGCACGGTCCGGCCGTCGCCCGCCGAGTCCGCCCGGGCTGTAGGCGTCGCGTCGGCGCGGCTTGCCCGAGACGGTGTAGTTTGCCACCATCGAGTCCATGTTGCCGGCGCTTACCAGAAACGCAAGCCGCGGGCGGCCGAGGCGTGCAAAATCCTCAGGTGACCGCCGGTCGGGTTGCGCGATCACCCCTACGCGGTAGCCGCGCGACTCGAGCAATCGCCCGATGAGAGCCGCCGCGAACGACGGGTGGTCTACGTACGCATCGCCGGTGACGATGATGAAATCAAGCGGTGTTTTCTCGCCGTTGAGGTCGTCGCGGGATGTCGGTAGGAAGTTTGAGCGGTCGCTTCGGTAGTGCTCGAGTTCGGTCATGGTTGGGAGCAACCGACGCTGCTTGTCCGCCGTCGGTCTGTTTGCACACTACCATGAGTTCCACCGTTTGTGCCACCGGCTCAGCTTTGTTCAGCGCGGATCAGCTCTGCTACCGGTTGCGCTGCGGCGCGGCGGGCACCGTCGTCTTGCATAAAACGCCCCGCCGACGGCCGCAAGCCGACGGCCGGGGCGGGGCACGGGAAGGATACGACGAGAGGACGCGAGTACGTTACTCTTCGCCTCCCTCTGCAAGCAGTCCCTTGTACGGCTTGTCGACCGGTTCGCCCTCAGGGCCTTCGGGGCCCTCGAACTTGCGGTTCCAGCCGGTGATGCTGACGATCAGCAAGACCGCGAGCAGGATGAAGCCGAACCACACGTACGGCGTGAGCTGTGTCGGCGTCACGGTCTGCACAAAGTCGTACTCCTGCGGGAGCGCGTTAATTGTGGTTACCAGCAACAGCAAGCCGCCCGACCACGGAAGCACATAGCCCAACGAAGACGTGGGACCGTCGAGCAGCAGTGCCCGTCGGTAGGGATGCAGCCCGTAGGTTCGCCCGATGTCGCGTACAAACGGGGCGGCGGCGACCTCCGCGGCGGTATTGATCGTGATCACGACGTTGAGAGCCGATACCAGACCCCAGATCGCGACCTCGGCTTTCCAGACCGCGCGTTGAATCTTCAGTTTCGACCACTCAACCGCGTCGTTCATCGCACCGCTGAGGCGGATCATATGGCCGAGTGCCACAATGAGAAGAATCAGAATCGCGTACTCAACGTAGCCTGCCACGCCGTCGACCAGCGCGCCGGACACCGTCGCCTCTTGGAAATCGAGATGCAGGATCGCGCTAAACGGCGCCAAACCGAACAGCACGTTGAGCACGATACCGACCACAATCCCCCAAGACAGCGACACCAACAGGTGATAGCCCTTGAACGCGACAATTAAGACAACCAGGAACGGGATCACCAAAATGAGGCCGGAGGGGTCGGAATGCGCCGCGATCACCTCGGCGGGGTCGAACCCTGCAGCCGCGCCTGCATCAGCTCCGCCGCCAAACAGCAAATACAGAACGAACGCGAGTAGGCCCGCCCCAATCACGTACTTGAAGCGAAACTTTACAACGCCGGGAACGTCGGTGTCCTGGGTGGCCGCCGAAACAATGGTTGTGTCCGAGATCGGGGCAAGCTTATCGCCGAACGCGGCGCCGCTGAGAATTGCACCCGCGAGCATCAGTGGGTGCGCCCCGACAGCGATGCCGGCGGGGTACATCAGCGTACCGAACGCTACAGCGGTGCCGTACCCGGTACCGACCGCCGAGGCGAACGCCGCCGCCAGCAAAAAGGTCAGACCGGTGAAGATCGCGCCTTCGGCCCCGACGAGCGCGGCAATCCAGATCAAGCCCTCAACCAGGCCTCCTTCCTGCAGCACGTTCGAGAACATTCCGGCAAAGAACCAGGCGACGATCGCGACCGCGCCGATCGTCCTTGTGAAGCCCTCGAATACCGCCTTTGCGTAGGTGTGGCCGTCTTGTTTGCACAGCACCATGCCGACCACAAGGGCGATAACCGCGCCTGTCGAGAGGCCGTTGGTAGTCACGACCCCGGTGAGGCTGGTGACCACCGCCCACACAATGAATACCAGGATCGGAATTGCAGACCCCCAACCGCCGAGGTGGAAATCAAGTCTCGTAACCTCGTCCACTTGGGGATCCGCCTGGAAATCCTTGTTCGGATCCGACATAAACTCCCTCCTTAAGAAGCAAAGATAGGTTTTTCTGCCGTAACGTTTTGTAATTCGAAACGCGAGCCGCACCCGTGCGTCACCCGCACCTGTGCACCACCCGAATCCGTTAGCCGCCGTCGCGCAGCCGGGTGACTCGCGCACCCACCGGTCTTACCGCCTCCTGCACAGTGCCGGTGTAGTTTCGACGTGTAACGCAGTAATAACAATTTGTGCTCATGTAAAGGTTAGTACGGTTTTTTGCTGAACGCAACCATGAACTACGTGATGGCCGATCACGCGCGACACTACAAATCTCCGCGCAACGGAAATTTAGTTTGACAACCGCGCAGTCGCGGAATAGCATGGGTCGATCTCTACAATATTTTCCAATTTTTCTCCAGGAGGGCTGCATGCAAAAACTCGGCTTGATCCCGCGACTGATCATCGCAATCGTCGTGGGTATGCTGATCGGGTTCTTCTTTCCGCAGTGGTTTGGGAACCTGCTGTACACGGTGTCCGAGATCTTCGGACAACTACTGATGTTCGTCGTGCCGCTGATCATCTTGGGATTCATCATCCCGGGGTTGGCGGAGCTGGCCGAGAGTCCGGGCAAACTGCTCGGTGCCACCGCCGGTCTCGCCTACCTTACCACGGTAGTCATGGGAATGGTTGCCTTCTTCGTCGGTATGAGCGTGATTCCGGCTCTTGCACCGGAGTTGATGGTCCTTGACGAAGAAGCCGGACTGTCGCAGTACATCGAGATCGAGATCGAGCCGATTATCGGCGTGATGACCGCGCTGGTCACAGCGTTTGTGTTCGGCCTTGGTGCGCACGCGCTGCGGCGCAAGAACAACACCAGCGTGCTGTTCAACTTCATGGACGAGGTTCGTGAGGTTACGCGCATGGTGATTCGTAAGCTCATCATTCCGTTCCTCCCGCTCTACATCGCCGGTATCTTTGCGAACATGGCGGCCGAGGGCGTGGTGTTTGAGACGCTCGCGGTGTTCGGCCCGCTGTTCGTGTTGGTGATCGCGCTCCAGATCGCGTTCCTGCTGGTGTATTTCGTGATCGCAAGCCGCGTCTCGCCTGAGAACCCCCCGTTCCAGAGCCTACGTAAGATGCTTCCGGCGTATACAACGGCGCTCGGCACGGTTTCCAGCGCTGCAACAATGCCGGTAACCCTACAGAGTGCCAAGACGCTGAACGTTGATGAAGACATCCCCGACTTCACGGTTCCGCTGTGCGCCACAATACATCTCACCGGGAGCACAATCGCGCTCACTATGAGCGCCGTCACGGTCTATGTCATGCAGATCGGCACCCCGGCGCTCTCGGAGTTCATTCCGTTTATTCTGTTGCTTGCGCTGGTCATGATTGGGGCGCCCGGCGTTCCCGGAGGTGCGGTAATGGCTGCGCTCGGTATCATGCAGGTAACGCTCGGCTTCACCGAGGCACAGCTCGCGTTGATGATCGCGCTGTATATGGGCCAAGACCCGTTCGGAACCGCCTGCAACGTCACCGGAGACGGCGGTATTGCGATTATGATCAACAAGCTCGCGCAGAAACTCAAGGCCAAGAAGAACGCAGCGCCTGAGTCGAGCAGCGCCTGAATTGAGCGCCGCCTGAACTACCCGCCCGGTGCTCGGTAGCCGCCGAGTACCGGGCGGGATCTCACACCTGCTTCTCGTGGGTAGCGCGATTACCGGCAGATCTCGGTATGATTTGTAAACAACAACCGATAGATCTGTGGTAAGCTCTCACGAAGCGCATGAGCGAACCGGACATCAACTCAAGAAGTAGTGCGAACACTATTCTCCTCGTCGAGGACCAAACAATCGTCGCGCTCGCCGAGCGCAAGATGCTCGAACGCTTTGGGTACGCGGTTGAAACAGCCGCAACCGGAGAGCGTGCGGTGGAGCTTGCAAACGATAAACGCGAGATCGCTCTCGTTCTCATGGATATCGACCTCGGGCCCGGGATCGACGGGACCGAGGCTGCGAGACGCATACTTGAGCTCCGGCGTCTGCCGATCGTGTTTCTTACCGCGCACGCCGAGCCTGAGTACGTAGAGCGCATGCGGTCGATCACCCGTTACGGGTATCTGCTGAAGGGCTCGGCCGAGGTAGTGCTCAGGAGCACAATTGAGACTGCGTTCGAACTGTTCTATTCGCACGAACGTACGCGCCTGCAGGAAGCGAAATACGAGTACCTGTTTAACAGCACACTGGCTGCGGTGGCCCTTGTCGACAAGAATGGAAGCGTCGTACAGACCAACGCCGAGTTCACACGCCTGTTCGGCTTCACCGCTGAGGAAGCCCAGGGTCAGTACATCGACGCCCTCATCGTGCCTGAAGCGCTGCGGGCCGAAGGAGTGAGTTTAACGCAGCGCGTTGTCGCCGGTGATGAGGTTTGCCGTAGCACCCGGAGGCGGCGTAAAGACGGGCGAGAGGTTGATGTGGAGGTGCGTGCCGGTCGGGCTCAGATCGAAGAGGAGTGGCTCGCGCATGTCATGTTTTACGATATCGGTCCGCACAAGCGCGCCGAGGAGAAACTGCAGTATCACTACGAGCTTCAGGAGATGATCGCGGAGGTGTCGGCCGCGTTTGTGCACACCCCGCCTGCCCAGATAGACGACGCGGTGCAGCTCGCGCTCGAGCAAATGGGCCGGTGCTTACGCGCCGACCGCGTCTATGTGTTTCGCTTCAACGAAAACGGCACTCATTTCACCAACACACACGAGTGGTGTGCCGACGGCGTCAAACCGGTTATCAACGAGTTGCAAGACGTCCCGATGGAGTCGTGCCCTTGGCTGGTAGCCCAACACGTGAGCGGCCGAGTGCTCGCGATCGAGGACATCGAGCGCGATGAACACATCCCGAGCGAGGCCTCACGCGATCGCGAACTGCTGCGCTCGCAAAGCATCCGCGCGCTCCTAAATCTACCGCTGCAGGAACACAATCGCGTTGTTGGCTTCATTGGGTTTGATATTGTGGGGCGAACTCGGCGATGGCTCGATGAAGAGGTTGCGATGCTGCAGGTGGTTGGTAGTATACTCTCAGCCGCCTCGATTATGCGGCAGGCTCACCAAGAGGTCATCGAGCTCCTCGACGAGAAAGAGCTCATTCTGAGGGAAGTGCACCACCGTGTAAAGAACAACATGCACACCGTGATGAGCCTGCTGTCGCTTCAGGCCGACACGCTCAGTGACTCTGCGGCAGCCGCAGCGTTGCGCGAGGCGAACAACCGGCTTCGCAGCATGGGGATGCTCTACGATAAACTCTACCGTACCGAGCACGTCGGCGAGGTCTCGATCAAGCCGTACTTAACCGAGCTCGTCCACGAAACCGCCGCATCGTTCCCTAATGGAGGCGAGGTGTCGGTAGAGACCGAGATTGCCGACGTCGTGATCGGCGTGCGCCCGCTCTCCACGGTCGGGATTATTGTGAATGAGCTTGTCACAAACAGTATGAAGCACGCGTTTGTCGGGCACACCGACGCAGACGCGCGCCTAACGGTTGTCGCCTCGCGTGAGGGGGCGTGGTTGCGTATCGCGGTGCGCGACAACGGAGTCGGGATTCCTGAACTCGTCGAGGAAGACGAAGCCGGCGGGTTTGGGCTGCAACTTGTACGGATGCTCACCGAGCAGCTCGGCGGCAGCCTCAGGGTGAACCGTGATCGCGGCAGCGCGTTCGCGCTGGAGTTCAAACCGTAGGCATACCGGTCGGCGATACCTCGCACCTCTACGCCGCCGGGCTTCCGGTCCAGCCCGCCGGTATCAAGGGTAACTTTCACTAATCACCGTTTCTCGTGCCGGTCTCGCGGTAGAACTCTGCGAGTACGCTATTGATAAACACCGGCTGCTACTTCTCCGTCAGCACCACTACACCGGACCAGTCCGGAGGGGGAGGGGTGTTCAGGTGGCGTTTGCAGCGGGCAAGGAACATCTTCACGATCGGGTCGTCGGGCAGCTGTTTGTGCGCGGATAGGAACTCCCGCACCGCCGCACGGAAATCCCGCCGGTAGTAGTGCTTCACGCCGCGGTTGTGGTGCGTCCAGGCTTCGCGCTCGGTTTCGGAGAGCTGAGTCTTCGGTTGGTACACCGTGGTGATCCGTTCCTTACCCTTCACCGCAACGGTATCGACCAGGCGGCACCACATCCGGTCCTTGACCTCGCGCTGGACCGAGTCCGAGATCAGTATCGGTAGCTTGTACATCTTGGTCAGCCCTTCGAGCCGCGCAGCAAGGTTCACCATGTCGCCCATCACGGTGTAATCCATTTTGCGTTCGCTTCCGATGTTTCCGATCGTCACCGGGCCGTAGTTGATACCGATCCCGATTCTGAACTCCGGCGACCGGTTTCTCCGCTGCGTCTCGTTGAACTCACGTAGTTTCTCCAGCATCTCAAGGCCGGCCGCGACCGCGGCTGCGGCGTCGTTCTCGTGTTGAACCGGGGCGCCGAAGAACGCCATGATCGCGTCGCCGATATACTTGTCGACCACGCCGTCATGGTTCGCGACCGCGTCCACCATGTGTGTGAAGTACGCGTTCAGCGACTCCACCATGCGGTCGGGCGGCAGCCGTTCGGCGATCGCAGTGAAGCTGCGGACATCCGAAAACAGCACCGCGAGCGTCCTCTTCTGGCCCACCAACATCGACTCAGGGTTCGTGAAGTACTGATCGATCACGTCCGCCGGCACGTATTTCTGAAAGATATTTCGAACCTTCTGTTCCTGTCGTTTCGATACCGCCGCCTCGAAGGCGTAGCGCTTCACCTGTTCGTATGCCTGCGCAAGCTCCTCGGTCATAGCGTTGAAGGTTGACCCAAGCTCTCCGATCTCGTCGCGGTAGAGCACCGGAACCTGCTGAGCAAGATCGCGTGACTCCATGATGCTGCGCATCGTTGCCGCCATCGTGCTCAGCGGGTTGAGCAGCGAGCGCGTGAACACAGCGGTAAGCAGAAGCGCTGCAGTAAGCGTTATCAGCAAGATGATCGCGGTGCGCTCCGTGATTTCGTCGACCGCTCGGTAGAAGACCTGTTCTTGCTCGGTCACGAACAGTACCCAGTCGAACGGCTCGAACGGAACGCTTTGCGCCACACGCGCGGTTGTGCCTACCGTTACGGTGTGCCACCCTGGGGACTCTTCTCGTGCCAGCTCAGCGAGTGTTTCCAGCTCATGGTCCGTGAACTCAGCCTCGCCCGTTGCGAACGCGGGCCGGCCGTCCGAGGATAGTGCGAAGATCAACTCCGACTCGCGCCGCGTTAACCCCTCGGCAAACCCCTCCACCGCCCGCTTCGCCACGCGGCGGTAGGACTCCTGCTCATGCAGCTCGTTGTCCACCAGGAGTTGCCACTGCTGCTGTCCGTAACGGTACAGCTCCTCGGCCTTGAACTGTAGGAACTCCTGAGCGATAGCCGTAATCCCGGACCGAGCCGAGAACGCAGCCGCGGCGCCGGCGATCACCAACGCGGGCACAAGAAGCGGAATGATGACCAGTAGAATCTTGTATCGAATACTCATCTCTTACCTAATGCATATATGTAATCTAAAGCGTATGCGGCAGCGGGGCTGCTGTCAACGTAATGCCGATATATCGAGTTGCTTTTGCGGTGTTACGGCCGCAGCCCACAGCCTCAGTCCATTTTTCGCAGTCCATTTTGCGCTTGCACTCGTCGTGGCAACGGATTATCCTTGAAGGATGGCAACAGACGACACCGGCGCTTCCGGCGGAAAAACTCCGCCGGAGCCGGCCACCGGTACGCACGGTATCTCTGCCGAGGAGCAGCGCGAGATTCGAGCCGAGATCGAGCAGGCGTTCGCTGCGGCTTCCGGAGCCGAAGCCGAGGCCGGCTCACCGCTGCGGGCAAAGCTTCCGGCGCGGCGGGGGCTCGCGCTCCCGGTTGGGTTGAACCTGGGTGCGGTGGTGGTTACGGTCGTCGCGCTGTTCGTTCTTTTTACGCTGTTTGAGCGAGAAGAGCAGGCGCTTGCCACCGTAGCGAGTGGAGTGCTCGGCGGCGAGGCGCAGCTGCTTGAACAGTTTCGTGCCGAGGCCGAGGCCGAGCTCACCGCAAGAGACCGTGAGATAGAGCAGATTCGACGCGAGCTCGACCGACTTGCGGCGGAGGCCGATTCGGCTGTTGAGCCCGACGCTGCGGCGCTCCGGCGTATGGCTGAGCTCGAGGACGAGCTTCAAACCATGATAGCGGAACGTGACGCGGTAGCTCTCGACGGAGAGGCGCTTGCGCGGCTTGATGAGTTGGAACGACTTCAACGGCGCGAGGAGCTTCTTGAGATGCAGCTGGCCGCGGCGCTGTCGCAGATCGAGGAGCTGGAGCGCGCGGTCTCTCGCGCCGAGGAAGAATCCCAAGCGGCTGCCGAGCTCGCGCGGCTCGAAGCTGAGACCGGTGAGCTGCAGGCCACGCTCGAGGAACGGGAGGCTGAGCTGGAGGCGTCCGAAGACGAGCGCGACCAGATTCTGGCGGAACGCGAGGAACTCTCGACCGAGTTGGATAGGGTGCGCAGTGATCGGTCTCGGCTGCAGGCCTCACTTGCGCGAGCGCAGCGCGAAATTGCGGCGTTACGCGACGAGGCCGATAGACGTGCTACGCTGCGCGAGCATCTAAACGCGGTTTCGCAGGAGCTTGCCGCGCACCCCGGCGCGACCGGGCCGGATCGCGAGGAACTGCTGAGTGCCGTCGAGAGCAAACTAGAGGTGCTGACGCTGCTTACGAGTGAGCCGCTGCGCAGCCGCCGGCCGGGGCTCGACCGCGAACTCGAGCGCTACCACGATGCGCTCGCTGAGCAGCATGAGCGCGAGGGCCGTGCAGCCGGCTTGCGACAGGCTGCGGACCTGGTTGCTCGGGTTGCGGCGGCGGACGACGAACTCGCGCTGAACGAAGAGGACTACGGCGCGCTCGAACGCACCGAACTCGCGGAGCTGCTCGAACGGCTGGCTACGCTGCTGCGGTAGGTGCGGTGGATGCGGTAGATAGGTGCGGTCGGGTGGTGCGGCGCCGCTATTCCTTCTGGATGCGAGCGGTCACGTCGTTTCCTGCCGCGTCGGTAACCTCGATGCGAACGGAGTTGGGGGGAAATGAAACGGTGTAGCGCGCCCGGTAATCATCGATCTTGACCGGCTGCCCGCTCCCGCCGCCGACGCGCGTGAAGGTGTACGGCTTGACGCCGCCGGATGCGGCAAACACCACCGTGGAGCCGTCGCTTACCGTCACCGAGCTGGGGGAGATCGCTAGGTCTTCGGTCTCGCCGTTGTCGTTCACGACATGCACGGTTGCCTGAGCCTCTGTCTCTGCGTCGTCGGTGATTGTCAGCGTTATCGTCTCGGGGGCGGTTGGGTCGATCTCTAGCGTGAGCGTATGCACGCCATTGCCGTCGTCGGTCGGCCCTGTAATAGTGTAGCCGTTGTCCTCGGGGTCGGGGTCGGGGTAGCCCTGTACCTCGTAGCCTTCTGCGCCTGGACTGCCGCCCGTAACCGAGAACTCCACGGTCTTGGTGTTGTCGGCGGGGCGCACAACCGTCGTCTCGGACGGCGTAATCTGTAGCTCCTCGCCGTCGGGGTCTATCACATCTATTCTGACCAGCACCGCGTTGTCGTTCTCGTCGGTGATCTCGATGATGTCGCTTCCCGCGTACCGCGGGCGGTAGAGTAGGTTTGCGAGGTCATCATCGATATCGATATCGATCTCGACCTCGTTGTCTATCGTGTCAACGAGCGACGTCACCTCCAGTGTCTCGAGCGCACCCTCGATTCCAACGGGCGGGTCCAGCGGCTCGAGGTCGTCGGCCAT
>Ga0207421_10000074_pt1 | contig 106181 bp, 95 predicted proteins | sample SodLakKL_010_SED_4_FD_187542 | JGI IMG/M metagenome (GOLD analysis project Ga0207421, IMG submission 187542) | Alkaline sediment microbial communities from Lake Tanatar, Kulunda Steppe, Russia - 8KL_010_SED (SPAdes) (version 2) | ecosystem: Environmental > Aquatic > Non-marine Saline and... | reverse complement strand
CTTGCCGGAGCCAATAGCTGTGATCGCCCTTTGCAGCGGCTTGCCCGCCCGTCTCATTGCCGTCGCGCAGATAGAGCGGCACTTGTTGCAACAGACGGCGCAGACGGCGCAGGCCCAAGGGCTTGGTCATCAGCAAAATGCCACACTCTTCGGCCTGAGTGATAAGCTCGTGGCTGTGATCGGCTGTAATCAGCACCGCCGGAACCGGACCGTGGCGCGCGCGCAGTGCCTCGATCAGGTCCAGCCCAGACTCATTATTATCAAGCTGGTAATCTGCCAAAATCACATCTGGCGGCACGCCAAGTTCCGCGACAAGGGCATCAGCCTCGGTCAGAGTGGTTGCCTCGATCGGGCTGGCACCCCAGTCTTCCAGCACGCCCATCATGGCGTGGCGCACATCGACGTCATTCTCGACCACCAGCACCAGAAGGTCCTCCAGTGCCCCGCGCGGTTCGGGCACCGATTGGGCGGCAGGGTCACTGGGTGGGGCGGTCGTCTTGGGCACGGTCACACTGAACACCGTGCCGCGCCCCACCACAGAGCGCAGCATCAGCGGGTGGTGCAACAGCGCGCAGGCCTGCTCGACAATCGCCAGCCCCAGCCCCATGCCCCCGTCGCTGCCAGCAGGGGCCAGACGGGTGAATTCCTTGAAGATGTCGGTTTGTTTGTCTTCGGGAATGCCGGGGCCTGTGTCCCACACCTCCAACCGCAGGGTGCCGCCTTTGTGACGCACACCAAGCACCACCCGCCCCTGATCGGTATAGCGAATGGCGTTGGACAGAAGGTTCTGCAAAATCCGCTTGAGATAGACCGGGTCGCTGGTGACATGGGCGCGGCTGGGCAAAACCTGCAACTTCAGGCCACGCGCATGGGCGACGGGCATAAACTCCTCGCGCAGCCGTTCCAGTAGCGGGGCAAGCGCAAAGGTTTCGGTTTTCGCCCGCGCCGCGCCGATGTCGAATTTCGAGATATCCAGCAACGCGCCCAATATCTGTTCAACCGACCCGAAGGCGCTGGTGATGCGTTCGGTCAGGCGGGCCTGTTCGCGGGGTTGATCCATCGCCGAGAGCGAGGCGAGAAACAGTTTGGCCGCATTGAGCGGTTGCAACAGATCATGGCTGGCCGAAGCAACGAAGCGTGACTTCGAGGTATTCGCGCGCTCTGCCTCGTCGCGGGCGGATTCCAGCTCGACCGTGCGTGCGCGGACGCGCGCTTCCAATGTCTCGTTCAGGCGGTGCATTTCGGCAATGGCGCGGCGTTCCTTGGTCAGATCGGTAAAGGACACCACGAAGCCCCGATCCGGCATGGCCTGCGCCGAGAGTTCCAGCACGCTGCCTTCATCCTGCACAATCTCCAGCGTCAGGGCCGGGCGGTACGGGGGGCCATTGGCCCAATCGGTCAGCGTGGCGCGGATATTGCCACGCCCCAATTTCTTGCGCCGCATCAGATTGTTCAGCAATGCCGTAAAGGGCGTGCCGGTTCCCAGCAAATCGACCGGCGGCGAAAACAATTCCCGCAAGCGACGGTTCCACCCTGCAAGTCGGGCTTTCGCGTCAAAGATCATCACACCCTGATCCATATGGTCCAGCGTGGCACGCACCATCTGGGCCTGTTCATCCAGCAGTTTGACGCGTTCTTCGCGTTCATTGCGTACCATGCCGGTCACATCGGTCTGGGTCACGGCTGTGCCGCCCGAGGCCATGCGCTGTTCAGACACCTGAAGCCACTGGTCATCAATCAAGGGCACCATGAAGTTCACATCGCGGCGGCGATGGCTGTCCATCCGCTGCGTGACCCATTTCTGGCGCGCCTGCGGATCGGGCAGGTTTAGCGCCGGGCTGTCAGACACGATGCGCACATAATCGCGGAACGACAAGCCCGGCCCGATACGGCGGCGCACATCCGGCAGATCGGCGCAAAAGCGCGAATTCCACATGGTCAGCGTATCGCTGGCGTCGAACATGGCAAAGCCTTCGCCCATCGCTTCCAGTGCATCGGCCAGATTGTTACGCGCATTCACCGCGTCGCGTTCCGCTTGCGACAAGCGCGCATTGGCGATGCGCAACCGGTCCAGTGTTTCGGCCAGATCGCGGGTGCGGGTGCGGATTTGCTGCTCCAGCGCCACAACATGGCTGAGTTGCCCCATCGGTCGGCTGGGGCTTTGCGCGCGCTCCGAGCGGTCCATCAGCGCCACAACAATCGCGCGCAGGCGGGCGTTTTCTTCCTCAAGGCTCAGCCCGTCTGTTAACAGGGTTTCAAGCATTTTCGGACGCTCCGGGCTGGCGGGGCACGAAAGCCGAGACTTCCATCGCATCGGTGTCTTCATCGGGCGGATAGAAGGCAAGGCCGGTGAAGGTCTGGTTCACATGCACAAGATTGAACTGCTCGCCATAGGTGTTAAAGCCGGTGACCCCGTAGCGGTCGAGCACGGCAGAAATCCGGTGGCGCGTCTGTGTGTTCTCTGCCTCCAGCCGTCGCAGGATGCAGTCACAGGCCAGAATTGTGGGGCGTTCGCCCTTCGGGGCAAGCCCCGCCAATTCGCGTTCCAGATGCGCCTCAAGGTCGGTGCTTTGCGCAAGGCGCAGCACAAGCCCTGTCTCGATCGCGGAGAAGAAACGCAAGGTGCCGTCAGGCTCTACCCGCTGGATTGCAAGGACATGATGTTCATCGCCGATCTTGGACAATACCGGATTGGCCGCGAAGATGAAGGGCGACAGTTGCTGCGGGTCTTTGCCAAGAATGCGCGCATATTCCGGCCCTGCGGGCATACCGTTGATTTCACGCACCAATCGCTGCGCCGGACAGGCATCGGTGACAACCATGCGCTGCGCGGTCGGTTCCAGATGGTCAAAGCGAAAGGCCGTCACACGACAGGGCGTGCGCAGCACCGCCAGCACAGCGGCATCGGTCATAAAGCGGCCCTCATGCAGCACAAATGTCTTGCCAAAGCGCAACCCGTCACCAGCAGAGCCGCCGACAAGCGGGCTTTGTCCCAGCGCCTCGGACAAGGCCCAGACAAGCTGATCTTCCATCAGCGACAGTCCGTCCGTCAGCAAGAACGCCACTTCATTGGCCCAATCCGCTGTTGAAAACGTGACTTCGGCGCGCAATTCAAAGGCCAGATTGCGCGCGGCCTCGGGGTCGAAGCGGCTGAGATTGGTCAGGCTGCCGGTCGCCACCCGAAACAGGCTGCGCGGCAGGCCAAGAGCTACGATCTGCCCTTCCAGATAGCCCCCTGCCGCAATCTCGCCAGCGGTGGTGCAGCCGATGATCTGTGTTTTCCCGACAAGGGGCGCGAGCGCTTTCTCCAATGTCGGCAGGTCATGCCCCTCGCCCACGAACAGGATAAGCAATGCCAGATCATGGCAGGGAAGCTGCGCCAGAATTTCGGCTATCGCGCGGCCCGTATCCGGGGCGGCGGATTGCGCGCGTGTCACAAACACCTCTGGCCGCAGCATCTGGCGCTCCTTCCTATGGCGCTCAGTCTAGCGCAGGTTTCGCAGACCGCGCAAAGGCTTTGACACATTCAGACCTTGGGTTTTTCGCGCAGGATTTCGGCATAGCTGGCGGAATTGGCGATGCGCACGGCTTGCGTGCGGCTTTGCGCACCCAGTTTGCGCAAAATCGCCGTGACATGCGCCTTGACTGTGGTTTCGCTGATCGACAACTCATAGGCGATCTGCTTGTTCAGATACCCTTCGCAGACCAGTGCCAGAATACGCCCTTGTTGCGGGGTCAGGTCTGACAGGCGGTCGATTGCGTTGCGTTCAGCATCTTGCTGCGCATCTTTGGTGGGGGGCGCATAGTCTTGCGGCAGATAGCTGCCGCCCTGCGACACAACCCGAATGGCGGCGACGAAGTCTTCGCGCGGGCTGTGTTTGGGCACAAACCCCGCTGCACCGGCATGCAGCACGGCCGTGATGATCCGCGCTTCGGACATGGAGGACACGACGATGACAGGTACACCGGGGGCGGCGTTGCGCAAACGCGCCAAACCGTCAAGGCCTGCGACATCGGGCAGGTTCAGGTCAAGGATGATGGCGTCAACTTCCAGCCCCGCGCGAAATGCGTCCAATGCGGCACCAAGCGAGCTGCGTGTTTCAATCTGCGCCAGCCCCAATGCTTCGGACAATGTCATTTGCAGGGCTTCGCAAAACAGCGGGTGGTCGTCGATCACCAGTATCATCTCGCCCCTCTCTGTGGTGACAGCGTCCATGGTTATCATTGTTTCACGCATATGCCGCTCGTTTGTGCTGCGTTGCTCCTGAACTCAGTATAGACACAACTTCCCCCGAATGGTCCCCCTCCATAGGTCTTACAGAGCAGGGCGATTTACCCAAGAACATGCGCCATATGGTGCAGCGCCAGAAGGTAGCCTTGCGTGCCGCACCCTGCGATCACGGCATCCGCGCGCGTGCTGACATAGGAATGGTGGCGAAAGCTCTCGCGTTTGTGGATATTCGAGATATGCACCTCGATCACTGGCCCCTCGAAGGCGGATAATGCGTCGAGAATAGCGACCGAGGTATGCGTATAGGCAGCAGGGTTGATGATGATGCCCTGCGCGGAATGTCGCGCCTGTTGGATCATCTCGACCAGTGCGCCCTCATGGTTCGTTTGCAGGCACTCGATCTGTAAGCCAAGTTCCTGCCCAAGTTGCGCGCAGGCGCGGGCGACATCGTCCAGCGTCTCATGGCCATAAATCTCTGGCTGACGCTGGCCAAGCAGGTTCAGGTTGGGGCCGTTCAGAAGATGGATCATTGCAGATGACATGATGGCCTCTTGTGTCACGATATCACGTTGATGCCACAGCGCCCGGCATCTGGAAAGAGGCTCAGGTGATTGCGCGCGTGCTCAACTGCTGCCGTGCTTCTTCTTCCAGCCTGTCCGAGGCCGCCTCGACCACCTGCTCCAACTCGGCGATAAAGGCGCGGGGGGCTCTGCCTGCCGGAATGGGGGCCAGAAATTCGACCACCGCCAGCCCGGGTTCGCGGTACAGGCTGTGGCGCGGCCAGAACATGCCGACATTGGTGGCAACCGGCACGCAATCCTGCGCGAGTTCCTCATAAAGCACGGCTGTTCCCACCTTGTAGGGCTTCTTGACGCCGGGGGCCACACGGGTGCCTTGCGGATAGATAATCAACTGGCCCGCATCCTCGACGCCTGCCTTGACCCGCGCGGTCATCTGTTTGATGGCATGTCCGCGCTTGCCGCGATCCACGGGCACACAGCCCACACGCAGCGCATACCAGCCAAGGATCGGCGCATAGACGAGTTGCTTTTTCATGATGAAGCGCGGGCGCGGCAGCGCGCCAAAGATCATGAGAATATCCAGAAATGACTGATGTTTGGCCGCGATCAGTACCGGCCCTTGCGGCACTTCGCCCCGCACTTCCGAGTGCAGACCCGCAATCGCACCCGCAGACCAGCGCACATAGCGGCAATATGTGTGGCAGGCCGCCAAAGCCCCGTCGCGGCGCACCAGCGCATAGGGCAGAAAGACAATCGCCAGCACCAGCATCGCGCCATACATCTGCCCGATAAAGATGACAGATCGCACCCATTGCACTGCATACCGCATCAGGTAACCCCTTTCAGAACGTAAAACGCCGTGGCCATGCTGGCAATCCATGCAAGTGCCATTGCAAGCACAGGAATGACAAGTGGCAGGGCCCAGCCCATTCCCTGAAGCCCTATACCCGCCAGCACATGCGCTGTACCATCCAGTTCAGGCATGGTCAGCAGGGCAGCACAAGCGGCGGCTGTTCCTGCGCTGGCCCCCAGCAAGGCACGGCGCGAAATGCGGCGCACAAAGGCGCGCGCGATAAAGCGGTCTTTTGCGCCCACCAGCCGCAACACCTTGATGACCTGCCCGTTCGACGCAAGGCTGGCACTGGCTGCCAGCGCGATGATCGCGGTCATGACCGCCCCGATCAACACCAGCGAAAACACAGCAAAGGTGCGCATACGCGCCGCCGCCTGCGCAAGCGGTCTGCGCCAGCGGGTGTGGTCATCATACACCGCGCCCGGTGCCTCTGCACTCAGGCGCAGGCGCAGGCCTTGGCGGTCCGGCCCTTCCTCAGTCTCGCGCAACTCGATCAGGCGGGGCAAGGGCAGCGCATCGAGCGGCAGGTCAGGGCCAAGCCACGCTTCCAGCAGGGCAGCCTGTTCCTCGACAACCATGACGCGGGCCTCGGCGATGCCGGGGGTCGTGCGCAGCACATCCAGCACAATGGCGGTCTGCGCGTCCAGCTCCGCCGCCGCAGCAGATATCCGCACTGTCGCCGTTTGCGCCAGCGAGGCAGACCAGCCGCGCGCCAGATTCGCCGATGTGACCGACAGCGCCAGCGCGAACACGGCCAGAAACCCCATCGCCGCCGCACTCAGCGTGATGAGCCAGATGCTCTGGCCAGAGCGCGGCACCACCAGATCGGATATCGCGCGCGCACTCACAATTCGGCCCCGGCGATTTGCAGTTTACGCCCTGCGAAACGCAGCACGCGCGCATTCACATGCGCTTTTGCAAAGCGGATCAGGTTCAGGTCATGCGTGGCGATCAGCACCGCCGTTCCCATGCGGTTCAACTCGACCATCAACATCAACAAGCGCTGCGACATGTCCCAATCCAAATTTCCCGTCGGCTCGTCTGCCAGCAACAGCCTCGGTCCAGCGATGACCGCGCGCGCAAGCGAGGCGCGCTGACGCTCGCCCCCCGACAGGGTTGGCGGCAGGGCCGAGGCATGGTCGCCCAACCCGACCCAGCCCAAGAGGTCTGTCAAATCGCTTTCTGCCAGTTCGCGGCCCGTTGTGGTCAACGGCAGGCCGACATTCTGCGCGACACTTAGATGGTCCAGAAACTGGCAATCCTGATGCACAACCCCGATGCGCTGGCGCGTCTCGGCCAACTGGTCGCGGGCCATCTTGCCCAGATCATGACCAAGCACACTGACTGTCCCCGAACTGGGCTGCAATTCGCCATAGCACAGCTTCAGAATCGTGCTTTTCCCGGCACCGGATGGCCCGGTGAGAAAGTGAAAACTGCCCTGCTCCAGCCGCAACGAGACATCGCGGAACAGCGGTCCGCCGCCATAATCATGCGAGACATCCTCAAAAGCGATCATGTGCGCGCCGGTGCCATGCGACTGCGCAATTCAGCGGATGCGCAGTTATGTGCCAAGCTGACCATCTTGCATCTTCCCACCGTAATACCTGTTAATAAACTTGGAGATCGCTTTAGGGCTTGCTACAACATAAGACATGTAACGCCAATGCCTTCGTGATGCGGTTTTGCCTGAGGGATCTTAATGCGGTTAATTTGTACCGAATGTAACGCACAATACGAGATCGACGCGGCATTATTGCCCGACGCCGGGCGTGAAGTGCAATGCTCTTCCTGCGGGCATGTGTGGTTTCAGGAAAAAACACCCAAAGCTGTGCGCCAGCCCCCCCTTCAGATGCAGGCCCCGCTGCCGCAAGAGGCACCCCCCGCGCCCGATGACGCCATCGCAGAACCTGATGTCGCCGTAATGGCGGCCCCGCGCAAGGTGGATGAAAAGGTGTTGGAAATCCTGCGCGAGGAAGCAGAGTTCGAGGCCCGTCAGCGCGCACGCGAGGCCGGCACGCTAGAGACGCAGCAAGATCTGGGGTTGAGCACCGCAGCCCCGTGGCCAAGTGCAGCAGACCGGAGTGCGAAAACACCCCCTCCTGCGGACGCGCCGGATCTGGCCCCGAAGGCAACGCCTGCGGCCTTTCCCGATATCGAGGATATCAGCGCCTCTCTCGAACCCATCGGCAACAGCCGTATGGGCGGCAAACATGCGGAATTCGATTTGCCGACCACGGTCAGCGAACGCAGGCGCAGCTTCTGGACCGGACTCGCGGTTCCTGTTGTGCTGGCGCTGGTGCTGACTGTGCCGTATCTGCTGGCGCCGGAAATCGTGACTGCGCTGCCCGCCTCAGAGCCTGCGCTGACCAGCTATGTCGCAGCTGTCGATGAGATGCGCCTGCGCCTGTCAAACCTGATTAACGGTTAAGCGGCGGGCCTTGACCAAGGCCCGCCTGCACTGCGCACACAGCGATACGGGGTCAGTTTCCGCCGAATATTGACCCCAACACCCCTCTGATCGTTTCTTCCAGAGAATTTGTGTTGCCGCGTTCGGTAAAGGGCTGTTGTCCTTGCGCGGGCGCTGATTGGGGCGCTTCAAGCACCGGGCGCTCTGGCTGCAGCATCGGCAAGGGGCGGGGCGGCACACCTTCATGCACGCGGACCATCGTTTCGCGCCAGATTTCGGCGGGCAAGCCGCCGCCTGTCACGCCCTGCAAGGGCGAGTTGTCGTCATAGCCCATCCAGACGCCGGTGACATAATCTGCGGTAAAGCCAATGAACCATGCGTCGCGTGCGGCCTGCGTCGTGCCTGTTTTGGCCGCGACCTGCCGCCCGTCAAGGCGTGCGCGCTGGCCAGTGCCCTCAGTCACGACTTGCGTCATCATCCATGTCAGAACTTGTGCCGAACGCTCGGATATAACGCGATCCCCGATGCCGCCGCGCGCCTCGAATAGCGGCGTTGCTTCTTGCAGCAGGCGCAATTCCTCGATCCCGTAGGGACGCACAGCATTGCCGCCGTTCAGAATGCCCGCATAGGCGGCAGTCATTTCCAGCAAGCTGGATTCGGAGGCCCCCAGCGCCAGCGCCGGTCCTTCGGCCAGATCACTGTGCAGGCCGAATTGATTTGCCACTTCGCGCACCCGGGCACGCCCCATTGCCTCGGATACGCGCACGGCGGGCGTGTTCAGCGACCGCGCCAGTGCTTCGGTCAATGTAACAAAGCCGTGGAACTGGTTGTCGTAGTTGCGCGGCGACCACGGGCCAGAACCGGGTGTATTGATCGTCAGCGGGGCATCCTCGACAATATCAAACGGCTCGAACCCGTTTTCCAGCGCCGCCGCATACAGGAAGGGTTTGAACGCAGAGCCTGTCTGGCGCATGGCCTGTGTTGCACGGTTGAAGCCGCCGACACTGGCGGAACGCCCGCCCACCATGCCACGCACAGCGCCATCAGCAGACATGACCACCACGGCCACCTCTGCCTCGGACCCTTCGCGGACACGGTTGTCAAAGACATGGGCCACGGCATCTTCTGCGGCGGTCTGGATGCGCGCGTCAAAGGTGGTGCGCATCATCACGTCTTCGGTCGTGTTGCGCGTCAGAAAGGATGGGCCGGATTGCATCAGCCAATCGGCAAAACTGATCCCGCGCTGCGTTTCTGCGCTGCTTGACAAGGTCGCAGGGTAAGAGCGCGCCTCTGCAACCTCATAGGGCGTCAGATACCCTTGTTCCTGCATCAAGCCCACCACGACATTGGCGCGCGCCTGTGCGCGGGCAAGATTGCGTGTCGGTGCGAATGTGGACGGCGCAACCAGAAGGCCCGCCAGCATGGCCCCCTCGGCAGGGCCAACTTCATTGGCGGAGCGCGCGAAATAGCGCTGCGCCGCGGCTTCAAACCCGCGCGAGCCTGCGCCAAGAAATGCGCGGTTCATGTAGATGGTCAGGATTTCGTCTTTGGAAAACTTTGCCTCCAGCGCGAAGGCATAGGGCAACTCTTTGATCTTGCGCCAGATGGTGCCCCGGCGGCAATCGGATTCATACTCGGCCTCGGAACTCCATTCATCAGGATCAAACGGAACGCCAAGGCAAAGCAGTTTGGCAACCTGCTGCGTGATGGTTGACCCGCCCGCCCCTGAAAAGGCGCTGCGCCCTGATTGCATATTGGAGCGGATCGCCCCGGCAATCCCGCGTGGTGATACGCCAAGATGGCTGTAGAACCGCCTGTCCTCGGTCGCAATGATCGCATTGCGCAGATGCGGCGATACCGTATCGGCGGTGATGATGCCGCCAAATGTCTCGCCGCGCCACGCAAAAACATTGCCAGAGGCGTCGGTCATCGTGACCGATCCGCGTGAACGGGCATCCATCAGATCGCCCAAAGGCGGCATAGTCATGTAGAAATACCCTGTCGCCACAAACAAAAGCATGGCGACGGTGGCACCCAGACGCCACGTGACGCCCCAGATTATCCGCCAGAACAACGCAACCGTGCCTGCGACGAACCGGACCAGAATATTCCCGGATCTGCGTTTGGCAGGGGCCGCCTTGCGCGCGGATGTCGTGCGCGCCTGAGGCTTAGTGGCTTTCGCAGGCCGCGTATTGCGTCGATCCGCTGCCAGTTTGCGACCGCTTCCACCAGAACTGCCCATACCCAAACACCTTTTTTCGTAAATCTGCGCAAGGACGCAAACCCTGATTGTTATTGGTCCGTATTTGCCATTGTCGCGTTCAAATTGCTACCTCAATCGCGGTAAATTGTAGACACGAGATTGCACCACCCCTTGCCAAAACGCCTATTATTTAATCGCTGATGCATTTTTGTGCATATTTTTTTCCCATTTGGGCCTGAGATGCGCGCCGCGGTGCGGCAAATTATTGAGACTCGGTCACTCCAGACCCCTGATTGGCGCGTGCGGTCCGGTGGACTCTCGCTCTCGAAGAAAGGGGATGACCTGTGAAATACATCATAGCGGCAATAAAACCGTTCAAGCTGGAAGAGGTGCGCGAAGCGCTGACCTCGATTGGCGTGCGCGGAATGATGGTTACTGAAATCAAGGGGTTTGGTGCGCAGTCTGGCCATACCGAAATCTATCGCGGTGCAGAATACGCGGTCAATTTCGTGCCCAAGCTGAAGCTCGAAATCGGTGTGTCCGATGCAATGGCGGATCAGGTGGTTGAAACGCTGCAAAAGACAGCGCGCACCGACAAAATCGGGGACGGCAAGATTTTCGTGCTGGATCTGGCGGCCGCGACGCGGGTGCGCACCGGGGAAACTGGCGATGACGCGCTCTGAGGCCACGGCGGGACACTTTCAAAAAGGACATATGCAGATGCAACTGAAAAAGATACTCCCACTCGCGGCCATAGCAGCATTGCTGCCCGGTCTTGCGCTGGCACAGGAGGCAGAGGCCGTCGCGGATGCGATGGAGGCGGTCACTGCCCTGAACACCGAAATGGTGTTCATCATGAACTCGCTGCTGTTTCTGGTTGGCGGTTTTCTGGTGTTCTTCATGGCCGCCGGTTTCTGTATGCTGGAAACGGGCCTTGTGCGGTCCAAGAATGCAACGATGCAGGCCACCAAGAACGTCGCGCTGTTCTCGCTTGCAACAATTGCGTATTTCATAGTGGGCTTCAACCTGATGTATCCGGGCGACTGGGTGATCGAAGGCTGGCTGGGTGGCATTTCCCCTACTGTGCTGGAACCTGTCGGCGTTGAACTGGCCGATGTCGATGACGTTGAATACGCCTCGATCGGGTCTGACTTCATCTTCCAGTTGATGTTCTGTGCTGCTGTCGCCTCGATCGTTTCGGGGGCTGTGGCCGAGCGTATCAAGCTGTGGCCCTTCCTGGTATTCGTGGTCATCCTGACCGGCGTCATCTACCCTATTCAGGCAAGCTGGAGCTGGGGCGAAGGCTTCCTTGACGAGATGGGCTTCTCCGACTTCGCAGGCTCGTCCATCGTGCATGCTGCGGGCGGCTGGGCTGCGCTGGCAGGTGTTCTGGTGCTGGGTGCGCGTTATGGCAAATATGGCAGTGACGGCAAGGTTACTGTTATGCCGGGCTCGAACCTGCCGCTGGCAACATTGGGCATGTTCATTCTGTGGCTGGGTTGGTTCGGCTTCAATGGCGGCTCGCAGCTGGCTATGGGCACCATCTCTGATGTCGCAGATGTCAGCCGGATTTTCGCGAACACGAACACGGCTGCTGCCGGTGGTGCAGTGACAGCGCTGATCCTCTCGACCATCCTGTACAAAAAGCCTGACCTGACCATGGTGCTGAACGGCGCGCTGGCTGGTCTGGTGTCGATCACGGCTGAACCGCTGACCCCCGGTCTGGGCGCTGCAACTCTGATCGGTGCTGTCGGTGGTGTGATCGTTGTTCTGACTATCCCACTGCTTGATAAGTTCAAGATCGACGATGTCGTCGGTGCGATTCCGGTTCACCTGTTTGCTGGTCTGTGGGGCACAATGGCTGTGCCGCTGACCAACAGCGATGCCAACTTTGTGACGCAGTTCGTTGGCATGGCCGCAATCGGTATCTTCATGTTCTTTGCCTCGCTGGTGGTGTGGCTGATCCTGAAGGCCGTGATGGGCATTCGTGTCAGTGACGAAGATCAGGTCACAGGCCTGGACAAGACCGAGATGGGCATGGAAGCCTATCCAGAGTTCAGCAACCGCTGATCCTGAAATCCCAAGAAAAGAAGAGGCCCCGCGATTTGCGGGGCCTTTTTTATGGGCGCGGCCTATCGCAGACTGCGCCCCTTAACCACGCTGTCCGGGCCAAAGCGCGCGCGCAAGCGGTCCATTGCGCGCTCAGCCTCGGCGCGGCGCGCGGCGTCCGGGTCCAGCAGGTCAGCCCGGAAACCTGCGCCCGAGTCGGCGCTCAATTCAGAAATGCCAACACCAATCAACCGGAACGGTGCAGATGGCATGGCCTGCGCCAGCATCGGGCGCGCGGCGCGGTAGATCACATCGGCCAGCGTGGTCGGGTCTGACAGGCTGAGCCTGCGCGTCAGGATGCGGTGATCTGCGCGTTTGAGTTTCAGCGTGACCACGCGGCCCGCCAGCCCCTTGGCCTTGGCCCGCACCGAGACCTGATCGGCCAGCCGCCACAGATGCCCGTCCAGCGCCGCCTCATCACGCAGATCGGTGTTGAATGTCGTTTCTTTCGAGATGGATTTCACCTGCTGGTCACGCGCCACGCGCCGTGTGTCCTGCCCGCGCGCCAGATGCCACAGCCGGGCGCCCATAGACCCGAATCGCGCGACAAGATCGGTCTGGTCCCAGCGTTTCAGGTCATCAATCGTTGTAATGCCCGCACGTTCCAATTGCCCGCGCATCGCAGCGCCAACCCCCCAGACAATGCTGACAGGTTTGCCGCGCAAAAACCCTTCGGTGGCGGCCCTGGAGATCACAGAGAAGCCGCGCGGCTTGTCCAGATCGGACGCGATCTTGGCCAGAAATTTGTTATGCGACAGGCCCACGGACCCGGAGAGGCGCAACTCTGCCTCCATGCGTTGTAGCAAGCGCGCCAGCATCACCGCAGGGGGCGCGCCATGCAGCCGCGCGGTACCTGTCAGGTCCATAAAGGCCTCATCCAGCGAAAGCGGCTCAATCGCGGGGGTCAGTTCTTCCATCATCGCGCGGATTTCGCGCGAGGCGGTTGCATAGGCGTCGAAACGCGGCTTGACGATGACCGCTTCGGGGCACAGCTTGAGCGCCTGGAACATCGGCATGGCCGAGCGCACACCGTGAATGCGCGCGATATAACAGGCCGTGGTCACGACACCGCGCTGCCCGCCGCCCACGATCACAGGCTTGTCGCGCAATTCGGGGTTATCGCGCTTTTCCACACTGGCGTAGAAGGCGTCGCAATCCATATGCGCGATGGACAGATCATACAGCTCCGCATCCGCCACGACACGCGGCGAATGGCAGGACGGACAGCGCCGCCCCTCAGGAAAACAGGTCAGACAATCGCGGCAAAAGGCAGGCATGGCGACACTATACCGCGAAGACCTGCCCGCTGGCTATGGGGACCATCACGGCTGGGCGATAGAGCAATCCATGCTGCGCGCGGACAGGCGCAGGCAGGCGCGTTCTGCCTCGGTCTGGGTCAGGCCGGCGACGGTCGCCTCGAACCGGCCACTGGCCTGCCGGATACGGCTGACGCCATTGCCAAGTGCTGCCGCCTCGGCCATCTTGACAGTTATCAGGCTGCGCTCTGCGGCGTTGCGCGAATTGAACTGGCCCAAAGACACCCCCCACAGGCGCCCGCCATCCGATGTCGACAGTCGCGTGACCACCTCGGGGCTGGTGTCGGACGCCGTGGCGCCCAGATTTGCCTCGATTGCACTGGCAAGGGCTTGCGGGGTGACCTCCGCGCCGCGCGGCTGGCTGGGGGTGCTGGTCAGAATCATGCCGGAATTGGCTTGCGGGGCGGCGGCTGCGCCGCTGTCCAGCGCCGCCATCTGGAACGCGCCGTCTTCGTCCCGGATCAGGTCATCCTCGGAAGCGGCCTCGGCCAGCATCGATTCTGACGCACCGATCCAAGTTACCTCACCGTCATCGCCCAATTCGGCATCATCACGGGCCGCAATCTGCGTGTCGGGGGTGTCCTGCGCAGCCTCTGCGATCTGTGCGGGGGCGGCTTCGCTGTCATCTTCGTACATATCCACAGCTTCGGACATCAGAACCACATCTTCTGGCGCGGAATTTCCAGTTTCCTCTGACGCAACGACCGCGTCGTCAATCGACGCGCCGTCCGGGTCGCTGAGTTGTGCAATCTCGTCAGGGTCGGCGATAGTGAACCCGGCTGCGATGGCGGCATCCAGCGCCGCCTCTGTTGCGGTGTCTGATTGCACCATATCCGCCGGACGGGGTGGTGGCGTCACACCAAGCGCATCAGGGGCCAGCCCTGCCATATCTGTATCTGCTGCATCCGTCGCCGAGGTATCAGACGCCCTTGTTTCCGCATCCGCCACAGCGGCACTGATAGCCAGTTCGGACACGGCACTGTCCACACTTTCGCGTACGGCCATCAGGATCGCATCGTCTGGGCCGCTGGTCGGGCGCGGCTCTGGCCGCAGGCTGGTGCGGACGGCGGTTTGCAACCGGATCGTCTTGGCCGCAGCACTCGGGTCGTCATCACCATTGCGCGTGGGCGCTTGCGCCACGGCCACAGTCCCGCGCCCGCGATAGGCCGGAGTGGCAGGCGCGCGGGTCGCCACACGTGCAGCCGCACGGCTGAACCCGATATCCATAAGCTCCGCAACATGTGCATTGCGCGCCGCGGTAGAGCTGCCCCCGAACATTGTCGAAATGATATGCTTGCCGCCCCGTTTTGCCGACGCTGTCAAATTGAAACCTGCGGCGCGTGTGTAGCCTGTCTTGATCCCGTCGGCCCCGGAATAGGCATCCAGAAAGCGGCGGTTGGTATTCGGAACTGTCGCCACACCCGCATGGTCGCTGCGGCGTGAGAAGATGTTGAAATACTCGGGATAGTCATAATACAGTTGACGACCCAGAATGGTCATATCGCGCGCGGTCGACAGATGGCCTGCCTGCGTCAACCCATGCGGGTTGCGAAAGCTGGTGTTGTTCATGCCGATTGCTTGGGCTGTGCGGGTCATACGCTCGGCAAAGGCTTCGACCGAGCCGGAAATCCCTTCGGCAATCACCACGGCGGCATCATTGGCAGAGCGCAACGCCGCAGCCCGAATAAGATAGCGCAGGGAAAGGCGCTGACCTTCACGCAGCCCAAGGCAAACACAAGTCTGCTGCGTGGCACGCCGGCTGGTGGTAAACTGCGTATCAAGTGTTACTTCGCCATGCTTGATCGCCTCAAAGGCGACATACAGCGTCATCATTTTGGTCAGGGATGCAGGGTGCAGTTTGGTGTCATGGTTGCGTGCAAATATGACTTCGCCGTTGCGCGCATCCATCACCATCGCAGCATAGGGTGCCGCGTGAGATATTCCCGCACCAATGGATACGGCCATAAACAAAACGGCCGCCAACACATGGCGATAGAATCGCATGGAGTGCGCCTGCATACTGTGCCTCTGATTCTGCCCAATTTATTTTTTATTCGGGCTTACTGCTCAATCAGAGGTTAGCACGACCGCGCCTTTAGGAAAAGCATGAATTTTCAATGCATTTTAGGCGTTTCTTCATCAAGATTTGGGCAAATATTGTGGCCTGCCTCAGGTGCTATACCATATTCGGCACGCGCTTTAGCTGCCATCAATCCAACCGACCAATTCGTCCAACTCGCCCAGATGCGCGATGGTGCGAAAGCGCGGATGATCGCCTGGTGTTTCGGCCCATTCGATCTCCCACTCGATCCCATGCGGCACATGAACCCCCCAACCCCCCGCCATTATGGGAGGAATCACATCGGATCGCATCGAATTTCCCACCATCAACGCCGCCTCCGGCCCATCGCCGTGGCGGGCAAAAATCTCGGCATAGACCGGCGCGGTCTTGTTCGAGACGATCTCGACCGCGTCAAACATCTCGCCCAGACCCGATTGCGCCAGCTTACGTTCCTGATCCAGCAGATCGCCCTTGGTGATAAGAACCAGCTTGTGCGAGGGGGCCAGCGCGGCAATGGCGTCCTGTGCGTGGGGCAGCAATTCAATGGGGTGGCGCAGCATATCCTGACCTGCGGCCAGCAATTCGGCGATCACGCTGGCAGGGACACGCTGTTGTGTTACGTCAATCGCGGTTTCGATCATCGACAACACAAAGCCCTTAATCCCGAAGCCATATTGCCCAAGATTGCGTCTTTCTGCCGCAAGCAGACGCGCCATTAGCGTGTCTTTGTCGGTATAATCGGCCAACAGGGCCGCGAAATGTTCCTGTGTGATGCGAAAGAAGCGCTCATTATGCCAAAGCGTGTCATCAGCATCGAATCCGATAGTTGTGATGCGGGTCATCGGCTTTGGCCTTGCAACGGGGGGTTTTCAGAACGATGTGATACGCTATATTGCTTTGTGCAGCCGCAATCCAGCCTTTGAAAGAGTTGATGATTCATATGAACCGCGACCCACAGATGACCGACGACGACTCGGACGGGCCACAAGATGATGGCGCTGTGGTCACAAAGACGCGCACGCGCACCAAACGCCCGCCTATGTATAAGGTCATGTTGCTGAATGACGACTACACGCCGATGGAATTTGTCGTGCATGTGCTGGAGCGTTTCTTCGGCATGTCGCACGCCATGGCTTTTGACATCATGCTGACCGTTCACAAGAAAGGGGTGGCAGTTGTTGGCGTCTTCTCTTATGAGGTCGCGGAAACCAAGGTTGCGCAAGTGATGGATTTTGCGCGGCGACACCAACACCCGCTGCAATGCACGCTGGAAAAAGAAGAATAGGGCGCGGTGCGCCGCCATGGCAAACATATCCCCAATCCTGAGTGACCCGGCCCCGCGCGAGGCACGGCTGACACTGGCCTTTGACGAAGGTCTGAGCTTGCCCGAGGGCGACATATCGGTGCTGCGCCCCCGCGCGGGCGAGCGGTTCGACCCGCTGCCCGCCGCGCGCCTGAAGCTGGCGCAAGGGTTCCGCCCCGACCATGACGCGCTTGCGCAGGCGGGCTTTGAACTTGCGCAGGCACCCGTCGCGGCCCCTATAGCGCTGGTTTGTCTGCCGCGCGCCAAGGCCGAAGGGCTGGCGCTGATTGCACAAGCGGTGCAACTGGGGGCTGATCTTGTGCTGGTCGACGGTCAGAAGACCGACGGGATCGAGTCGGTCCTCAAGGCGGTGCGTGCGCGGGTCGAGGTGTCGGGAACAGTCTCCAAGGCGCATGGCAAACTGTTCTGGTTCGCCCCATCGGGCGCGGATTTCAGCGATTGGCAGGCCCGACTACAAACCGTCTCAGACCCGGACTTGGGCGATTTCCAGACCTTGCCGGGTGTGTTCTCTGCCGACGGGATCGACCCCGGATCAGCGTTGCTGGCGCAGCACCTGCCCGACAAACTGCCGGCGCGCATGGCCGATCTGGGGGCGGGCTGGGGCTATCTGTCCGCTGCCTGTCTGGCACGCAACGGGGTCGAGGCGCTGCATCTGGTCGAGGCAGAGGCCAGCGCGCTGGAACTTGCACGCGGCAATATCACCGACCCGCGCGCGCAGTTCCACTGGCACGATGCCTGCAATTTTGCCCTGCCCGGCCCGGTCGATGGTGTGGTGATGAACCCGCCCTTTCACACGGGCCGCAAACCGCAACCCGAATTGGGGCTGGCCTTTATCGCGTCCGCCGCGCGTCTGCTGGGCAACCGGGGCAAGCTGTGGATGGTGGCAAACCGGCATTTACCCTATGAGGTGGCCTTGGCCAGTCTGTTCACCAAACATGAGATCATTGCCGAGACAGGCACATTCCGTGTCTGGCTGGCGCAGAACCCGCGCAAGAAACCCGCAACGGCCCCTGTGGCGCGGACGCGGCGATAAGGACGGCATCATGAGCTTTTCCATAGCAGGCAAGACCGCGATAGTGACAGGGGCCGCGAATGGCGTCGGTCTGGCCATCGCGCGGCATTTTGTGGATCAGGGTGCCAATGTGGTTCTGGCCGACCGCGATGAATCGCGGCTGAAAGCCGAAGTCGCCACCATGTCAGGTGCCGAAGACCACGCCACCTTCTTTGCGGGCGATCTGCGCGAACGGCTGACCTTGGCCAATCTGCTCTCGGCGACGATTGATGCGTATGAGCATATCGACATTCTGGTGAACGCAACGCGCCAATGTATCGCATCTGACCCGCTGGATGACCAAAGCGACACCGTGCAGGAAGCGTTGCAGCAAAACCTGATTGCCAGCCTGAAACTCAGCCAGCTTGTAGCCAAGCGCATGATCACGCAGGCCGAGGGCGCGGAGCCGCGCAAGCACGCGATCGGTTCGATTATCAATCTGTCGTCTATCGCGGCGCGGCGCACGCAGCCCGAGTTGATGGCCTATTCCATCGCATCGGCAGCGCTCGACCAAATGACACGGTCAATGGCTGTGGCTTTTGCGCAGCATCGCATCCGCATTAACGGTGTCGCACTTGGCAGCGTCATGAGTGCCAATCTGAAAGATCAGATGCATACGCATGACAATTACCGCGAACTGATCCTGCGGCAAACCCCGATGGGCCGGATCGGTGCCGCGTCAGAGGCGGCGGAAGCGGTGCAATTTCTGGCCTCGGATGCTGCGGCCTTCATGACCGGACAGATCATGACCATTGATGGCGGGCGCACCCTGCTGGACCCGGTTTCTGTACCGGCGCATTAAACAGTATCAGGAAGCGCGGCACTGTGCGATGCGGGTGGCGGTTGCAGCGGCAACCTCGGCGCGCTCGGTTCGCAGCCGGTCGAGTTGCGCCTGTTCACTTTCCCTGTCCACGGCCACGCGCGTCTCAGGCGCCTCCGGTGTATGGCGGGTGCAGAACAAAACCGGTTCTCTCGGCCAAGCGCAGAGATGCAGGGTTGTGCGCCGCGCGGTCGCGGGGGTGGTGCGATAGCCGCGCGCAAGGGCTTGCGCGCTGTCGGCGATCTTTGCGTCCAGCGCTGTCAGTTCGGTTTGCGCCTGACGGACACAGCGGTCTTGGGGTGTGGCACATGCCGCAAGAAGGGCGGCGGACAAAACCAGTATCAGACGCATGTTCACCCCCCTTTTGCTGCGCCCCCTAACGCGGCGAGCGTTTGGCCAGAATACGCTGAAGCGTGCGGCGATGCATGCTTAATCGGCGCGCCGTCTCGGAGACATTGCGGTCGCATTGCTCATAGACGCGCTGGATATGTTCCCAGCGCACGCGGTCTGCCGACATCGGGTTTTCGGGCGGCAGAGGCAAGGCATCATCTCCCTGCACCAACAGCGCGCGAACCACATCATTGGCATCGGCAGGTTTCGACAGATAATCGGTCGCGCCGATCTTGACGGCGGCGACCGCTGTGGCAATCGCACCATACCCCGTCAGAACCACAATCCGCGCATCCGCCCTTGCGGCGCGCAATGTCTCGACCACATCCAGTCCGTTGCCATCTTCCAGCCGCAGGTCGATAACGGCATAGGCAGGTGGGCGCGCCCGTGCAATCGCCTTGCCCGCAACAACGCTGCCTGCTGTCTCGACCGTAAAGCCACGCGATTGCATGGCGCGGGCCAGACGTTTCAGAAAAACCTCGTCGTCATCGACCAGCAAAAGCGAGGGGTCGGGGCCGAGGTCCAGGGCTGTTTCAGTTTCCATGTGCGCTCTCACTTTCATGGGTGATAAGTAGGGCGCGGGATGGCAAAGGTCAATTTGTACAACCGCTCAGGCATTGTCCATGAAACAGGACAAGACATCGGCCACCTGCTCGGGCGACTGGTCGCGGCGAATGACATCGACGAAGCCATGACCGGGCAGCAGGAAATAGCTGAATGTGGAATGGTCGATGAGGTAAAAGTCATCATCGGTTTCCTGCAAGGCGAAATACACGCGATAGGCCTGCGCAGCGGCGCGAATCTGGGCCTCGGTTCCGGTCAGACCGACCATTTCAGGATGCATGAAGCGCACATACTCTGCCAGCGCTTCTTGCGTGTCGCGCTGATGATCGACAGATACGAAAACCGGCGTCACGTCATAGCCCCGCTCGGCCAGCAGATCGACCGCCTGCGCGTTGCGCGCAGTGTCGAGGGGGCAGACATCGGGGCAAAATGTGTATCCGAAATAGACAAGCGTCGGTTTGGATTCGAAATCGGCCTCGGTGACAGTGCGGCCAGTGTGGTCCACCAACTCGAACGGCCCGCCAATAGACCCGGCCCCCCCCGAAATCGAGGTGCCGCGACATTGGGCAAGATCCGTCTGGCCCTGCCCGACAAACACCATATATCCAAGCCCACCCAGAAGCGCCGCAATCAGACCTACGGCAAGAGCAGAATACAGTCGAATCATGGCATACCTCATTTCGCGGGATTGCGCCCTTGATGCCGCATGCCTCGCGCCCTAACAATCCCGTATAGCAGAACTGTGACATCACGTCCTGCTGCGACCCCTGTAGCGGAGTGTGCATGACCAACCCCACCTTTGGCGAAATCTCTCAGGAATATCGCGGCGATTGGGTGCGGCTGCGCACCATGACCTATGTGCGCGTGCTGGCGCTGGCCGGGCAGGCCGTGGCGCTGATCGCGGCGCATTATCATTTCGGGTTGCGGTTCAATGTGTCGTTGGTGTGGCTGGTCATGGGGGCAGCGGCGCTGTCGGTCTTTCTGTCGCTGTTGCTGTTTCCCCAGACCAAACGCCTGTCCGATACCGAAGCCATGCTGACTTTCCTGTTCGATATCGCGCAGCTTGTTTGCCTGCTGTATCTGACCGGTGGCATCACCAACCCGTTCAGCCTGTTGATCCTTGCGCCCGTTGCCGTGTCTGCAATGGCATTGAAGCCGCGATCAACCTTGTTGCTGGCAGTGATCGCCGTGGCACTGGTGACGCTGATCACACTGACCTATCAGCCGTTGCGGTTTCAGGATGGCACTGTCCATATTGTGCCGCCGATCTTTGCCTTCGGGTTCTGGGCCGCAATTATCATCGGCATCGTGTTTCAGGCATTCTATGCGCACCGCGTCGCGGCCGAGGCAAATTCGATGGCCGATGCGCTGCTGGCGGTGCAAATGGCGCTGTCACGCGAGCAGAAACTGACCGATCTGGGCGGGGTAGTGGCAGCAACGGCGCATGAACTGGGCACGCCGCTGGCCACGATCAAGCTGATCAGCTCGGAACTGGCCACGGCCCTGCGCGACCAGCCAGAGCATGCAGAAGACGCGCAGATACTGGTCGAGCAGGCCGACCGCTGCCGCGATATCCTGCGCTCTATGGGGCGGGCGGGCAAGGATGACACGCATCTGCGCCGCGCCCCGCTGGAGGCAGTCTTGCACGAAGCCGCAGAGCCGCATCTGGACCGGGGCAAGCAGGTTCATTTTGTCCTGAAACCCGCAGGCAACGGCACCCCGCAGCCCCTGATCCTGCGCCAACCAGAGATCATTCACGGATTGCGCAACCTGATCCAGAATGCCGTCGATTTTGCCAAATCCGAAGTCTGGGTGCAGGGCGAATGGTCAGACCAGCGCCTGACCATCCGCATTCATGACGACGGGCCGGGGTTTCCGACCCAAATCCTTGGCAATATCGGCGAGCCGTTCATCCGCCACCGGCGCGACCCCGAACGCCCAAGGCGACGCCCCGCATATGAAGGCATGGGGCTGGGCCTTTTCATTGCAAAGACCCTGCTGGAACGCAGCGGCGCGCAGCTTCGTTTCGACAATAATGACGGCACGCAAAGTGATCTGCCAGAGGGGGCACATCTGACCGGGGCGCGGATTACCCTTGTCTGGCCCCTGCCCCGCATCGCTGCCGACCCGCAGGCCGCACTGGCCCCCAACTTGCCTGTATCGGGCTAGTGTATGACCGCTGTGCAAAGCGTGAGTGGACAATCGCGCGGCATTTGCTAGTCTTGCTTGTATATAATGAAGGATGACGCTCATGGCACTTCCCTTGGCCCCTCTCGCTGTGGTGGCAGCAAAATACGGCGCTGTTGCTATTGCTGGCTATGCGCTCATGCGCCAGATCCAGCCCGGACGCCTTGACCAGCGCACCGAAGATGCGCTTGACGAGGTAGAGGACGGGCTGAGCAGCCACCGTCCGCGCGACCGTGAACAGGTGAATGGAACCGCGCGCTTTCGTCGCGTGATCCGGCTGGGCGTGAACGGACCGGGGTTCGAGATTGACGCAACCGCCCTTGGGCGCCTGAAAATGCGCCGCATATGAGTGGGCTGACGCTGCATTTCAGCCACACCTCGCCCTATGTACGCAAGGTGATGGTGCTGGCGCATGAGGCCGGACTGGTGGACCAGTTGGAACTTGTCACCGGCTCTGGCACCCCGCTGGACGCAGGCGGCGCCCCGATTGAGGCGAATCCGCTTGGCAAAGTGCCGACCCTGACACGCGCCGACGGCTCTGCCCTCTATGACAGCCGGGTCATTTGCCAATATCTGGATGCGCGCGCTGGTGGCAGGCTGTATCCCGAAGGCGCGCGGCGCTGGGATGCCCTGACCCTGGAGGCAACAGCGGATGGCATTCTCGATGCTGCGCTGCTGATGGTCTATGAGGCCCGCCTGCGGCCAGAGGAAATCCGCTTTGCGCCATTTGTCGAAGGGCAGTGGGACAAGATTGACCGCGCTCTGGATGTGATCGAGGCGCGCTGGATGGCCTATCTGGCAGGGCCGCTGTGCATCGGGCAGATCGCGCTTGGCTGTGCGACCAGCTATCTGGACCTGCGCCATGCGGCGCGGGACTGGCGCGCAACGCGGCCCGCGCTGGCACAATGGGACGCACGCTTTGGCGCGCGCGACAGCATGCGCGCGACACGGCCCCCCGTTGGCTAGGTCGGTGTTTGCGCTCACGGGGTCGGATTGGGTGCTTTGCGCCTTGAAAGAACCCCAAGATTCAGCATGCCTGCGACACCTTTACCCGCTTTCGCGGCTAGACGGGGTGGGTATTCCCCGCTAAATAACGCCTTTGAGAGGCTGCGGAATTCTGTGGCCAAATCGTAATTCGCAGCCCCGTACCCATTGAAAAGGGAGAATGCTCGTGTCCCACGCTGATGACAACGACAGCACTCGCAGGGATTTCATCTATTATGCCACCGCCGGTGCCGGCGTGGTGACGGCTGGTGCCGCCGTTTGGCCGCTGGTCAATCAGATGAACCCTTCGGCAGATGTTCAAGCGCTTTCATCTATCTTCGTTGATATTGGTGGTCTGGAACCAGGTGGCCAGGTCACAGTAAACTTCCTTGGCAAGCCGGTGTTTATTCGCCGCCGCACCGCCGAAGAAATCGAAGAGGGGCGCGCAGTCGAACTGGACGATCTGAACATCGACCGCGAGTCGCGCAATCCTAACCGGCCGGGTACGGATGCGTTGGATCAGAATCGCACGATGGATGAAGAGGGCGAGTGGCTGGTCATGACGGGTGTTTGCACCCATTTGGGTTGCGTGCCTTTGGGCAACGGCGCTGGCGATTTTGGCGGCTGGTTCTGCCCCTGCCACGGGTCGCATTACGACACCGCTGGCCGCATCCGGCGTGGCCCTGCCCCCGAGAACATGCATATTCCGGTGGCTAGTTTCGTTGACGACGTCACGATTCAGCTCGGCTAAGGGAGAAACACGTCATGTCTGGTATTCCACACGATCATTACGAGCCGAAGTCGAACGCGGAGAAGTGGATTCATCGCAGATTGCCCATCGTCGGGCTGATCTATGATACGATCACAATTCCGACCCCAAAAAACCTGAACTGGATGTGGATCTGGGGCATCGTGCTGATGGTCTGCCTTGTGTTGCAGATCGTGACCGGCATCGTGCTGGCCATGCACTACACCCCGCATGTTGACCATGCCTTTGCCAGCGTCGAGCATATCATGCGCAACGTGAATGGCGGGCATATGATCCGCTATCTGCACCAGAACGGTTCTATGCTGTTCTTCTTTGCTGTCTATCTGCACATGTTCCGCAGCATGTATTACGGCAGCTACAAAGCCCCGCGCGAGATTACATGGATCATCGGTATCCTGATCTATCTGGCGATGATGGCAACTGCATTCATGGGCTATGTGCTGCCATGGGGTCAGATGTCCTTCTGGGGTGCAACGGTTATCACCGGTCTGTTCGGTGCGATTCCGGGTATCGGCGATATGCTGCAAACATGGCTGCTAGGCGGGCCTGCGGTGGATAACGCGGCACTGAACCGCTTTTTCTCGCTGCATTACCTGCTGCCCTTCGTCATTCTGGGCCTGAGCATCGTGCATATCTGGGCGTTCCACACCACAGGCAACAACAACCCGACCGGTGTCGAAGTCCGCCGCGCCTCCAAGGAAGAAGCGGCCAAGGATACACTGCCATTCTGGCCCTATTTCGTCATCAAGGACTTGTTTGCGCTGGTGATTATCCTTGCGATCTTCTGGGCGCTTGTGGGCTTCATGCCAAACTTCCTTGGCCATACCGATAACTACATCGAAGCCAACCCACTGGTGACACCGCCGGAAATCGTGCCAGAATGGTACTTCCTGCCCTTCTACGCAATTCTGCGCGCCTTCACTTCGGATGTGTGGATCGTGATTGCGGTGAATTGGCTGACCTTCGGGATTGTCGATGCGACCTTCTTCGGGGTGCTGGCGATGTTCGGGTCAATCTTTGTATGGGCGCTGCTGCCATGGGTGGACACATCGTCTGTGCGTTCGGGCCGGTATCGACCCATGTTCAAGTGGTGGTTCTGGCTGTTCATCATCAACTTCGTGGTGCTGACATGGGCCGGGGCAATGCCCGCTGAGGGGATCTACACCAACATCTCCCTGATCGGCACAACCTACTGGTTTGCGTATTTCCTTGTGATCCTGCCGTTGCTGGGTGTGCTGGAAAAACCACTGCCAGAGCCCGCCAGCATCGAGGAAGATTTCAAGGCAAGCCTGAAATCCAAATCGGACAATGACCCCAAGGGGCCATCCGCTGAACCGATCCCTGCAGAGTAACGGCACACCGAAAGGATGATACACATGAAACTGAGGAACCTTGCCGTTGCTGCCCTGTCCGCTGTCGTGCTGGCCCTGCCAGCCACGATGGCCGACGCCTCTAAGGTGAAGGGCGAAGTCACAAATTTTGACTTCTCCTTTCAGGGACTGACCGGCACATATGACCGCAACCAGTTGCAACGCGGCTTGCAGGTCTTTCACGAAGTCTGCGCCTCGTGTCACGGGCTGGAATATGTGGCCTTCCGCACGCTGTCAGACCGCAATGGTCCAGAACTTCCCGATGACCAGATGCGCGCCTTCGCAGATATGTACGAAGTCTGGGACGACCAGTTGCGCGACTGGCGTCCAGCGACCGGGCCGGACCATTGGCCCGAATCGCAGTTCGAAGGGGCACCTGACCTAAGCCTGATGACCAAGGCACGCGCAGGCTTTAGCGGCCCTTACGGTCTGGGCATCAACCAGTTGATGAAAGGGATCGGCGGGCCGGAATACATCGCCTCCTTCCTGCTGGGCTACACGGGCGAGGAAGATTTCCAAGCCGGGTCGATGTTCTATGAGAACAAAGCCTATGGCGGCTGGGTGTCGATGGCCCCTGTTCTGTTCGATGACATGGTGTTCTACGAAGACGGCACACCCGCCACCGAAGAGCAGATGGCCCTTGATGTCGCGGCCTTCCTGACATGGACCGCCGAACCCAAATTGGTCGAGCGCAAGCACGCCGGCTTTGTCGGTGTGATCTTCCTGTCGGTTCTGGCAGCGCTGCTGTACCTGACCAACAAGCAGCTTTGGGCACCCGTCAAGAAAGCCGCAAAGAAAGACTGACCTTTGCGTCATCGCAAGATCAAGGCGCGCCCCTCGGGGCGCGCTTTTTCGCTTTCAAAGGCCAAGGTTTCGCGTTAGCACTCACATCCTTAACCTGTGAAGGAACATACCATGTCCGACAATCTGCGCGGTGCGGTCCTGATGGCGCTGGCCATGGGCGGTTTCGCACTAGAGGACATGTTCATCAAATTGCTGGCCGATACGCTGCCCGTGGGGCAGATTCTGGTTTTCCTTGGCATCGGCGGCGCGGTTGCTTTCGGGGTAATTGCCCATCGCAAGGGCCAGCAACTTCTGTCGCCTGCCCTGCTGACCCCTGCCCTTCTTATGCGCAACACGGCCGAACTGATCGGGACTGTCGGCTTTGTTCTGGGCTTCGTGCTGGCGTCATTGGCGACAGCATCCGCCATTTTGCAAGCGGCCCCCTTGGTCGTGACGCTGGGCGCGGTCCTGTTTCTGGGCGAAAAGGTCGGCTGGCGGCGCTGGACCGCCATCGGCGTCGGGTTTTTCGGGGTTATGCTGATTGTCCGCCCCGGCATGGCAGGATTCGAGCCCGCGTCCTTGTTCGCGGTGATTGGCGTGATCGGGCTGGCCGGGCGCGACCTTGCGACCCGCGTTATCCCGCGCACAGTCTCCAGCTACCAGATTTCAAGCTGGGCCTTTGCCATGATTATACCGGCAGGAATTTTCCTGATGGTCATGATGGACACGCCAGCCATCATGCCCAGTGCGCTCGAAACCTCGGGCCTTGTCGCGGCATTGGGCGTCGGGGTGCTGGCCTATTACGCACTTGTCGCCTCTATGCGGGTGGGGGAATTGTCCTTTGTCACCCCCTTTCGCTACACGCGAATGCTGTTTGCCCTGATCGTGGCGGTGCTGGTCTTTGGCGAGCGGCCAGATGCCCTGACGCTGGTGGGCGCTGCGATCATTGTCAGCGCGGGCATGTTCACGCTGTGGCGGGAAACGAAAGTAACCTAGAAACTGTTGCAAACTGCCGTTATAGAACCTGTGAACCGCATACCAACGCAGCAGGGGCAGCGCATGAGCACGATTATCGATATTATTGGCCGCGAGATTCTGGACAGCCGGGGCAACCCGACGGTCGAGGTGGACGTGATTCTTGAGGATGGAACGCTGGGCCGTGCGGCGGTGCCCTCAGGTGCGTCAACCGGTGCGCATGAGGCCGTCGAGCGGCGTGACGGTGACAAGGCCCGCTACTTGGGCAAGGGCGTGCTGGAAGCCGTGGCCGCCGTGAATGGCGAATTGGCAGAAGAATTGATCGGGCTGGACGCAAGCGAACAAGTCGCCATCGACGCGACCATGATCGACCTTGACGGCACCCCCAACAAGGCGCGACTGGGCGCAAATGCGATACTCGGTGTCTCGCTGGCCGTCGCCAAGGCCGCAGCCGATTATACCGGCCAGCCGCTCTATCGCTATGTTGGCGGCACCTCGGCCCGCACGCTGCCGGTGCCGATGATGAATATCATCAATGGCGGCGAACATGCCGACAATCCGATCGACATTCAGGAATTCATGATCATGCCGGTCGCGGCCACCAATATCCGCGAGGCGGTGCGCATGGGGGCCGAAGTGTTCCACACGCTGAAAAAGGAACTCTCTGCTGCGGGCCTGAACACCGGCATCGGCGATGAGGGCGGCTTTGCCCCGAACCTGTCCAGCACCCGCGAAGCGCTCGATTTCATTCTGAAATCCATCGAAAAAGCAGGCTACAAGCCCGGCGAAGATATTTATCTGGCGCTGGATTGCGCGGCGACCGAGTATTTCAAGGGCGGCAAATACGAGATGGTGGGTGAGGGAAAATCCCTGACACCCGCCGAGAATGTGGATTATCTAGCGGCACTTGTGGCCGATTATCCGATTATCAGCATCGAAGATGGCTGCTCGGAAGATGACTGGGATGGCTGGAAACTGCTGACAGACCGTCTGGGCGCAAAGGTGCAACTGGTCGGCGATGATCTGTTTGTCACCAACCCCACGCGTCTGGCGACAGGGATCACCAAAGGCTGCGCCAATTCGCTGCTGGTCAAAGTGAACCAGATCGGCACGCTGACCGAAACGCTGGCCGCTGTCGACATGGCCCACCGCGCGCGCATGACCTGCGTGATGTCCCACCGCTCGGGCGAGACAGAAGATGCCACGATTGCAGATCTGGCCGTTGCCACGAATTGCGGACAGATCAAGACAGGTAGCCTTGCGCGCTCGGACCGGTTGGCGAAGTATAACCAGTTGATCCGCATTGAAGAAGCACTGGCCGAAACGGCTGTTTATGCCGGACGCTCGATTCTGCGTTGATCTGCCTTAACCCTGTTCAGACCGGCCCGCACCACCCCGTGCGGGTCGTTTTCATGTGTACTTCCTAAAATTTTAAGCAGTGAATCCACAGGCGTTAGCCTTTCGTAAAGGCTGAACTGGCACAATCAATCGAGGCGATTTTTCTATCACGCTTGCACGAAATGGAGGCAAGAATGTCTGCGACACCTATTATGCCTGCCTTGAACCTGCCGCCCTTGCGCGACACGCAGCCATTGGCCGCACCGCCCGCAGCACAAACCAGTCAAGCCGTTGCCGGAACGCTGACAAAATCCGCCGTCCAGCAGATGCAATCAAGCCGCGAAAACGAATGGATCGCGCATGTGAACCGTGCAATATGGCAAGATACGCGCGCCCAAATGGCTGGGCCGCCACCATCTTTTCAAGTCAGTCTTTTGCAGCAGGTGCGCGACACACAGACAGACCCGATATTGAAAGACCTGGATTCTGACATCTTGCCCGCAGCAATATCAGACCCACACGAAACCGCTCGTAACCCGAAAGAACACGCGCCCTACAAGGCACTCCAAGGCATGTCGGAACCGGCAGCGACCGATCACAAGGTCGAACTCAACGTCTGACGCGCCGCGCTCAGACACGCCTTATGCGCGCAGCGTCCCACCGGTGGCTTTCTCGACCTTCTCGATGATCTTGCGGCTGATGCTTTCGATATCTTCATCCGTCAATGTGCGCTCAACCGGCTGCAAGCGCACCGATATGGCAAGCGACTTGCGCCCTTCGCCAAACTGCGCCTCGGCCTTGGGTCCGGTGAATTCGTCGAACACCTGCACACCGGTTATCAACGCCTTATCCGCACCTGCGGCAGCGTTGACAACATTGATCGCCTCAACCTTGCTGTCCAGAACGAAGGCATAATCGCGTTCCAGCGGTTGCAGCGTGCTGATGCTCAGCGATTGACGGGTCGTCTTGCGCGCCTTGGGCTGGGGCGGGTTTTCGACATAGACAGTGAAGCCGACAACCGGGCCTTTCAGATCAAACGCCTTGAGCATTTTGGGGTGCAATTCCCCAAACACCGCCAAAGGCAGTTTCGGCCCAAGGCTGATAACCCCTGCCCGCCCTGGATGGAACCAGCCGGGCAATTTGCGGTGAATCTGGAACTTGGCCGGTGCCCCGATGGCGGCCAACACCGCCTCGGCATCCGCTTTCGCGTCATACAGGTCCACCGCACGGCGGCTGCCGAATGGGTCGCGCGGCGCAGTTGCACCCACAAGAATGCCCGCCGCCTGCACATGCTGCTCGCCCGGCTCTCCACCCGTGAAGACGGGTCCAACCTCGAACAAGGCCATATCCGACGCGCCCCGCGCCTGATTGCGGGCAGCAGCCTGCAACAGCCCCGGCAACAGGTCAGGCCGCATATGGGTCATTTCAGATGAAATCGGGTTCTCCAGTCGCACAGCCTCGGTCCCGCCGCCAAACGCGGCAGCAGAGGTCGCATCAATGAAGCTGTAGCTGACGCATTCATTATAGCCCTGCCCCGCAAGCATCCGGCGCGCCGCACGTTCGCGCAGTTGCAGCGGCGTCAGGATGGGGCGCGCAACGCCCGCCTGCGGGCGCGGCAGTGGCTTGCCCTGCAACTTACTCAATGACGCGACACGCGCGATTTCCTCGATCAGGTCCGCAGCACCCAGAATATCGGGCCGCCACGTTGGCGGGCTGGCCTGATCGCCTGTCAGCGCAAAGCCAAGCGCGGCCAGTGTTTCGCGTTGTTCTGCCTCGGGAATGTCCATGCCGACCAGCGAATGCACGCGCATCGGGTCAAAGCGATAGCTGCGGGCAGTGTCGGGTACTGCCCCGTCACGCACCACATCTGACGCCTCGCCCCCGCACAGCTCCAACACCATGCGGGTCGCCAGCTCCAACCCATCCAGCGTGAAGGCAGGGTCGACGCCACGTTCAAACCGGTAGCGCGCGTCCGAATTGACCTTCAGCGCGCGGCCTGTGGCGGCAATGGTGATCGGGTCCCAATAAGCGGATTCGAGGAACACATTGACCGTCTCATCCGTGCAACCCGAATGCGCGCCGCCCATGATCCCGGCGATGCTCTCAATACCGGTATCGTCAGAAATGACCATCTGACCGGCATCCAGACGGTAGGTCTTGTCATCCAGCGCCACCACCTCTTCACCACCCGTGGCCGAATGAATGCGCAACCCGCCCGAAACCTTGTCCGCGTCGAACACATGCAGAGGGCGGTTCTGGTCGAAAGTGAAGAAATTGGTAATATCCACAAGGGCCGAGATCGGGCGCAACCCGATGGCCCGCAGGCGCTTTTGCAGCCAGTCGGGCGATGGGCCGTTTTTGACCCCGCGAATGACACGCCCTGCAAACAGCGGGCAGCCTGCATCTTTCAATTCAGGGGCGATGCTGACCGAAACAGGGCTGGGAAATGCGCCCGCAACCGGCACCACATCCAGCGGTTTCAGCCGCCCAAGCCCGCGCGCGGCCAGATCGCGCGCAACGCCGCGCACGCCCAGCGCATCGGGGCGGTTGGGGGTGATGGAGATATCAATCACCGGGTCGTTCAGGCCCGCATAATCGATAAAGCGTGCGCCCAGCGGCGCGTCATCTGGCAGATCAATAATGCCATCATGCGCATCCGACAGCATCAACTCGCGCTCCGAGCAAAGCATCCCGTTGCTGGCCTGACCGCGGATGACACCGGGCTTCAGGTCAACCCCGGTGCCGGGCACATGCGTGCCAACAGGGGCAAAGACACCGCGCATACCTGTGCGGGCATTGGGCGCGCCGCACACGACCTGCACTTCTTCGCTCGGGCCATCGGGGCCATTGGGCCACGTCTCCACACGGCACAAGCGCAAGCGGTCAGCATCGGGGTGCTGCGCCGCCTCGATCACGCGGGCGATGCGAAACGCACCAAGGCTTTGCGCGGGGTCGATAACCTCTTCGACCTCCAGCCCCAAATCGGTCAATGCCTCGGTAATCTGGTCCAGCGTTGCGTCGGTTTCCAGATGATCCTTGAGCCAGGACAGCGTGAATTTCATGTCTTTTCCCCGAATTCGCCTAAGATGGCGGTCAGGCAGCGACTAGCCGATAAACAACGCCTTGAAAAGCGGCTTGCGCGCCCTGCATGTCTGCACCGACTGCTTACCGATCGCGCTTTTTGGTGCTGTCGTCGTCTTCTTCGTCCTCGTCCTCATCGTCTGGCAGGTTGAAGAAACTGTCAGCATCGCTGTAATCTGCGGCGGTGCTGGTGCGATCCGTTTCGACATTCATGTCGCTGATCGAGAAATTCTCCAGCCCGGCAATGCCTGCGGGCATTTTCGGTTCGGCGTCTGCTTCCAGCGACTGTTCGGTCGAAACCAGCTTGCGGCGTTCGTCATCATTCATGACGCCGCCTTCGGCAGTACGCTTGGCCGCAGCTTTCTGCACTTCCTTATCCAACTCGGACTGGCGGCACAGACCCAGCGCAACAGGGTCGATGGGTTGCAGATTCGAGATGTTCCAATGCGTGCGCCCGCGGATCGCCTCAATCGTGGAATTCGTGGTGCCCACCAGACGGCGGATCTGGGCATCGGCCAGTTCCGGGTGAAACTTGACCAGCCACAGGATCGAGGCCGGACGGTCCTGCCGTTTGGACAGCGGCGTATAGCGCGGGCCACGGCGCTTTTCTTCGCCTTGGGCAGCGGGGTTGTATTTCAGCTTCAGCGGATAGCGCGGGTCTTTTTCGCCGCGCTCAATCTCGATCGGGTCAAGCTGGTTGTTGGCGACAGGGTCAAACCCTTTCACACCGCCTGCGACATCGCCATCGGCAATGCCCTGCACTTCCAGCTCATGCAGGCCGCAGAAATCTGCGATCTGCTTGAAGCTGAGTGTCGTGTTATCGACCAGCCAGACGGCGGTCGCCTTGGGCATCAATGGTTTTGACATCACATCAACTCCTGTCATACGAGCGCGGGCAATGCGCATGCTTCATCGGGCGCCGGAAGATCGGCTGCAGGGCGGACCTGCGTTTCCACGATTTCTGGAATGTTGGCCTTATAGCGTGTGTAGCAGGCGAGGGAAAGACGAAATGCGCAAAATCATGCTGGCTGCATTGGCTGTTGTAGCGTTGACAGCTTGGCTATGGCTGCCACCGCGCGAAGATGTGAGCGCGCGGGACGGTTATCTGGTACTCGCGCTTAGCTGGACACCGAGTTGGTGCGCAGCAGAAGGGGCCGCGCGCGGCGATCAGCGCTGCGATGCGGGGTCCGGTGCGGGATGGTTGGTGCATGGGCTATGGCCACAGCACAAGGGGGGCGGCTGGCCCGAATTTTGCGACACGGATCACCCCGCGCCCGCGCGCCCGGCATTGCAGGGCATGGTCGATATCATGGGCTCTGCGGGGTTGGCGCGTCATCAATGGGCCAAGCATGGCAGTTGCACAGGATTGGATGCAGAGGGCTATTTTGCCCAGACCCGCACGGCCTTCAATGGGCTGACATTTCCGCAAACCATCCGCGCACAAGCGCAGCCCCAAAATCTGGCACCTGATACGCTTCTGGCAGAGTTTCGCCGCGCAAACCCGCAATTCGGCCAGGAGAGCGTGACCCTGACCTGCCCGTCGGGCATGGCGCAGGAACTCAGGCTGTGCCTGACGTATGATTTGACGCCGCGGCCTTGCGACGCAAGGCTACAGGCGCGCGGATGCTCTGCAAACTCAGTGACACTTCCGGCGCTGCCCTAGCTTTCGGCGGCCTGACCGCATCAGGTTTCAGGACTGTTGGCAAGATACTCTGTCAATCTGTCCGGATCAGGCCTTGCGCCGGGACAGCCCTTGATTATAACGCGCACAATTTACGCCCCAGTCCCACCGGCACTGGGGCGCATGCGCGCGCAGGTCAGTCAGGGGTCCGTCATGCCAAAAAGAACCGACATCCAATCCATCATGATCATTGGCGCAGGGCCGATTGTGATCGGGCAAGCCTGCGAATTTGACTATTCGGGGGCGCAGGCGTGCAAGGCGTTGCGCGAAGAAGGGTATCGGGTGATTCTGGTCAATTCGAACCCCGCCACGATCATGACCGACCCCGGTCTGGCGGATGCCACCTATATCGAACCCATCACGCCAGAGATTGTCGCCAAGATCATTGAGAAGGAACGCCCCGACGCGCTGCTGCCGACAATGGGCGGGCAGACGGGCCTGAACACCTCGCTGGCGCTGGCCGATATGGGCGTGCTGGACAAATTCGGGGTCGAGTTGATCGGCGCGAACCGTCAGGCCATCGAAATGGCCGAAGACCGCAAACTGTTCCGCGAGGCGATGGACCGGATCGGGCTGGAAAACCCCAAGGCCACGATCATCGCGGCCCCCAAGCTGGACAACGGCAAATATGACATTAACGCCGGTGTTGCCGCTGCGATTGATGCGATTGAATATGTGGGCCTGCCCGCGATCATCCGCCCCGCCTATACGCTGGGCGGCACAGGCGGTGGTGTTGCCTATAACCGCGACGATTATGAACGCATCTGCCGCTCTGGCCTTGATGCGTCACCAGTTGCGCAGATTCTGGTCGATGAATCGCTGCTGGGCTGGAAAGAGTTTGAAATGGAGGTCGTGCGCGACCGCGCCGACAATGCGATCATCGTCTGCGCCATTGAAAACGTTGACCCGATGGGCGTGCATACGGGCGATTCGATCACTGTGGCCCCAGCCCTGACGCTGACCGACAAGGAATACCAGATCATGCGCAACGGCTCGATTGCCGTGCTGCGTGAGATTGGCGTCGAAACCGGTGGCTCGAACGTGCAATGGGCCATCAACCCCGCCGACGGGCGCATGGTCGTGATCGAGATGAACCCGCGCGTCTCGCGCTCCTCTGCGCTGGCGTCCAAGGCCACAGGCTTTCCGATTGCGAAAATCGCGGCCAAGCTGGCGGTGGGCTATACGCTGGACGAATTGGACAATGACATCACGAAAGTGACGCCTGCCTCGTTCGAGCCATCAATAGATTATGTCGTCACCAAAATCCCAAGGTTCGCTTTTGAAAAGTTCCCTGGATCAAAGGCCGAGCTGACAACCGCCATGAAATCGGTGGGCGAGGCAATGGCGATTGGCCGCACCTTCCACGAATCGATGCAAAAGGCGCTGGCGTCTTTGGAAACCGGTCTGAGCGGGTTTGACGAAATCGCCATCATCGGCGCGCCGGACAAAGCAGCCATCATCAAGGCGATTTCCGCGCAAACGCCCGACCGCATCCGCCTGATCGCGCAAGCCATGCGCGAGGGGCTGACAGATGACGAGATTCAAGCCGCCACCGCTTTCGATCCGTGGTTTCTGGCGCGTATCCGCGAGATTATCGACGCCGAGGCCGAAATCAGGCGCGATGGCCTGCCCGTATCCGCCGAGGGGCTGCGCGGGCTGAAAATGCTGGGCTTCACCGATGCCCGCCTTGCCACGCTGACCGGCCGGGAAGAGGGCCAGGTGCGCCGCGCCCGCCGCAATCTGGGTGTGAATGCCGTGTTCAAGCGCATCGACACCTGTGCTGCAGAGTTCGAGGCGCAGACCCCTTATATGTACTCCACCTATGAATACCCCGTCATGGGCGATGTCGAATGCGAAGCGCGCCCCTCTGACCGCAAGAAAGTGGTCATCTTGGGCGGTGGTCCCAACCGGATCGGACAAGGGATCGAGTTTGACTATTGCTGCTGTCATGCCTGTTTCGCGCTGACGGATGTCGGCTATGAAACCATCATGATCAACTGCAACCCCGAAACGGTTTCAACCGATTACGACACGTCCGACCGGCTGTACTTTGAACCGCTGACGCTAGAACATGTGCTGGAAATTCTGCGGGTTGAGCAAACGAATGGCACGCTGCACGGCGTGATCGTGCAGTTTGGCGGGCAAACGCCACTCAAGCTGGCCAATGCGCTGGAAGAAGAAGGCATCCCGATCCTTGGCACCTCGCCCGACGCGATTGATCTGGCCGAGGACCGCGAGCGCTTTCAGGAATTGCTGAACAAGCTGGGGCTGAAACAGCCGGTGAATGGCATTGCCTCTACCCCGGAGCAGGCCTTCGATATCGCGCAGCGCGTGGGCTACCCGCTGGTGATCCGCCCGTCCTATGTGCTGGGTGGCCGCGCGATGGAGATCGTGCGCGATGACGCCCATCTGGAACGCTATATCCGTGACGCGGTTGTCGTGTCTGGCAAGAACCCTGTCCTGCTGGACAGCTACCTTGTTGGCGCGGTCGAGGTGGATGTGGATGCGCTGTGCGATGGCACAAATGTGCATGTCGCAGGGATCATGCAGCATATCGAGGAAGCGGGTGTGCATTCAGGCGATAGCGCCTGCTCACTACCCCCCTACTCGCTAAGCCCTGAAATCATTTCGGAATTGCGCGTTCAGACTGAAGCGATGGCGCGGGGCCTGAATGTTGTGGGCCTGATGAATGTACAATTCGCCATCAAGGACGATGTCATATATGTGCTAGAGGTGAACCCGCGCGCCAGCCGCACGGTGCCTTTTGTCGCCAAGGCAACCGACAGCGCAATCGCCTCGATTGCCGCACGCCTGATGGCGGGAGAGCCGCTGACGAACTTCCCCCTGCGCGCCCCCATTGATGGCAATGTCGCCCCGACAGAGCCGCTGCCTATGGGCGACCCGATGACACTGGCTGATCCGCAAACGCCGTGGTTCTCGGTCAAGGAAGCAGTGCTGCCCTTCGCGCGGTTCCCCGGCGTTGACACGCTGCTTGGCCCCGAGATGCGCTCGACCGGCGAAGTGATGGGCTGGGCACGCAACTTCGCCCGTGCCTTCTACAAGGCGCAGCTTGGCGCAGGCGTCACGCTGCCTGAAACTGGCCGCGTGTTCCTGTCGATCAAAGATTACGACAAAGGCCCGCTGATTGCAGAAGCGGCCCAAACCCTGACCGATCTGGGCTTCGAGATTGTCGCCACGCGCGGCACAGCGGACTGGCTGGGCACGCAGGGCATCGCCTGCGAGATCGTGAACAAGGTCTATGAGGGGCGCCCCAACATCGTCGATCTGCTGAAAAGTGGCGAAATTGTCATGGTGCTGAACACCACCGAAGGGGCGCAGGCCATCGAGGACAGCCGCGAAATTCGCGCGGTCGCGCTCTATGACAAGATCCCCTATTACACGACCGCTGCGGGCAGCCATGCCGCCGCAATGGCGATCAAGGCGCGCGAAGAAGGGGAAATCGGGGTGCGGGCCTTGCAGCACGCCGCCGACCCGCTCTAGGTGCCGCCAAAATTACGGGCAGACAGGCCGCGCGTCATCGCTGACGCGCGGCTTTGTTTTTGCGCGCTTTCCCCATCCACTGCACATCCTCGCGCAGTTTTTGCGAATTCCTTGTTGCAAACGATTTGCATTTGCATGTATAGCTCGCATTCAGAACACACTCCAGGAGGATGAAATGCCAGCCAATCGGCACACAACTGTCATGATCACAACCCTTTCAGCACTCGCGCTCACCACACCGGCCTATGCGCAGGATGCCCCCCTGAACATCCTCGCCACCGTGGGCATGATCGCTGATGTCGCGCAGAATGTGGCGGGGGAATGCGCCGAGGTCAGCACCCTGATCGGCCCCGGCACCGACCCGCATTACTTTTCCGCCACCCCGCGCGATGTCGATGCGCTGGCGCGGGCCGAGTTGATCTTCTATGTCGACCGCACCCTTGAAGAACGCCTTGCCGATATTCTGGATAATTTCCGCGACCGCACCCCCACTATCGGGCTTGCGGATGCGACATTCGACATGGACACACTGCTCGAAGACCCGGACGCGCCGGGCACACTCGACCCGCATCTGTGGATGGATGTCAGCCGCTGGGCGCGACTCGCGCCCGTCATCGCGGACAGCATTGCCGCGCAGCGCCCTGATTGCGTCGACGCTATGGCCGACAATGTCGAACGCTACGCCGCGCAGCTCGATGCCCTGCATAGCTGGGTCGGCGACGCCATCGCCACGATCCCCGAAGGGCAACGCCTGCTGGTCACAGCACATGACGCATTCTACTATTTCGCCGATGCTTATGGCATAGAAGCCTCTGAGGCGATTGAGGGGATTTCCACAGCATCCGAGGCAAGCATTGGTGATATTCGGGAAGTCGCAGCCTTCGTGATCGAGCGCGGCGTACCTGCGGTATTCGTGGAAACCACCATCAACCCGCGCACAATGCAGGCGCTGGTTGCCGAAGTGCAGTCGCAGGGGCATGATGTCACCATCGGGGGCGCGCTATTTTCCGATGCGATGGGCGATGACGGCACACCTGAGAGCACCTATATCGGTATGATCCGCGCCAATACGGCCACTGTAACGACAGCACTTGGCGGCACCCTGCCCGACTGGCCCGAAGCCTTGGCCGATTGGGCGCAGGACTGGGACATTCCCAACTGAGTGTTGTATGCATAGCCAACCGCCACTGGCACACAGCCCCCGTGCCACAAGCCAATGAGGCATAGCCCCATGCGTGACGACAGCCTGCACGAACCGGGACAGGCCCTGCATATCGAGGATATCACCGTCAGCTATGGCGCAAACCCCGCGCTGTGGGACATTGATCTGGATATCCCGCCCGGCGTCATGTGCGCCATTGTCGGGCCGAACGGGGCTGGCAAATCGACATTGATCAAGACCGCATTGGGGTTGGTGCGGCCTGTGGCGGGGCATGTCCGATTTCTGGGTCGACCCGTCGCGCAGATGCGCGGCAAGATCGGCTATGTCCCGCAGCGCCACAGTGTGGACTGGGATTTCCCGACGACTGTGCGCGATGTGGTGGAAATGGGACTGTATCAGCAGCTTGGCTGGTTTCGCAGGCCCGGTGCGCAGGCACATGCACGCGCGCTTGAGGCTTTGGCGGAAGTGGGGATGCAGGATTACGCGGGCCGCCAGATCAGCCAGCTTTCGGGTGGCCAGCAACAGCGCGTCTTTATTGCGCGCGCATTGGTGCAGGACGCGCCAATCCTGATCCTTGACGAACCCCTCGCCGGTGTCGATGCCGCAACCGAGGCGGTGATCATCGCCCTGTTGCAACGCCTGCGCGACGCGGGGCGTACAATCATTGTCGTGCATCATGACCTGACGACCGTGCAAAGCTATTTCGACTGGCTCGTCATGCTGAATGTGCGCATCATCGCCCAAGGTCCGATGGCCGAAGTCTACACGCCAAAAAACCTGCGCGCCGCCTATGGCCGCCAACTGGCCATGATCGCCACCCCGCGCGAGGAAAGCACGCTGTGAGCGCACTGGCCGACCTGTTATCCAGCGGCATTGTCCGCACAGTGCTGATCGGGGCCGCGATGCTTGGGGCCATCAGCGGGATGCTCGGCGCGTTTGCCGTGTTGCGCCGCCAAAGCCTGCTGGGCGATGCGCTGTCCCATGCCGCCCTGCCCGGTGTCTGCCTTGGCTTCATCATTGCAGGCACGCGCGATCTGGGCAGCATTCTGGTCGGCGCGTTCATCACCGGCGCCTTGGCCGCACTGATCATGATGCTGATCGTGCGCCGCACCACACTGAAAACGGACGCCGCCTTGGGGATCGTGCTCAGTGTGTTTTTCGCGGTGGGTGTGGTGCTGCTCAGTTGGGTGCAGGATCAGGGCGGGGCTGCAAGTGCCGGACTGGCCAGCTTTCTGTTCGGACAGGCAGCGGCGATCCTGCGCAGCGATTTGTGGATCATGGGCGGGGTCGGGCTGGTCGCGCTGGCGCTGGTGCTGGCGCTGTGGAAGGAATTTAAGCTGGTCAGCTTTGACGCCGATTTCGCCCGCGCCCAAGGCTTCCCCGTCACCTTGCTAGAGGCCACGCTGACTGTGATGGTCGCACTGTCCATCGTGGTGGGGCTGCAACTGGTGGGGGTGGTGCTGATGGTGGCCCTGCTGATCGCCCCTGCCGCAGCGGCGCGGCAATGGGCAACCACTCTGGGGCCGATGGTCGCGCTGTCGGCGGCGATTGGTGCAGCTTCAGGGGCGTCGGGCGCGCTGGTCAGCGCCACAACGCGCGGCCTTGCGACGGGGCCGGTGGTAGTGCTGATCGCAACCGCTGCGGTGGTGATCTCGCTTCTCATAGCACCGCAGCGCGGCTTGTTGTGGCAGGCATTGGCGGCGCGGCGCGCCCGCGCGCGCATCAGCGACGGGCGCGTGTTGACAACCTTGCAAGGGCTGGCAGCCGCGCATCACGACGCAAGCTATCCGGCAGAACGCGGTATGCTGGAAACGGCACTTGGCGCGCGCGCGCCCACTGCGCGCATTGCCGCGCTGGAACGGCGCGGGCTGATCCACCCCGTCACCCACCCGCCCGAGACGACACCGCATTGGGAATTGACCGAAGCAGGCCATGCCGAGGCCGCGTCCCTGTCCGGCAAACCCGCCCCCGCACAAGACGGGGGCACGCAATGATCGCATCCTTTTTCGGCTCGATCCCGGCGATGATCTTGCTGACCGGCATTCTGGTGGGCGTGTCGGGCGCGCTTCTGGGCTCGTTTCTGGTGCTGCGCGGCAATGCGATGCTGACCGATGCGATCAGCCATTCCATCGTGTTCGGCATTATTGTGGTGTGGCTGCTGACGGGGCAGATGTCGGGGCCGGTTCAAGTGCTGGGCGCGGCCCTGACAGGGGTGCTGACGGTGGTGCTGTCGGAATTGCTGGCGCGCTCGCGTCTGGTCAAGATGGACGCGGCGATTGGTCTGGTGTTTCCCGCCCTGTTTGCCGCCGGTGTGCTGCTGATTTCGATCTATGCCCGCGACGTGCATATCGATGTCGAGACTGTGCTGCTGGGCGAGATCGGCTTTGTCTGGTTGAATACAGTTATGCTTTGGGGCCAGCAGGTGCCGATTGCCGTCGCCACGCTGGGCGCGGTGCTGGTGGTCAATCTGGCCTTTGTGCTGGTGCTGTGGAAAGAGTTGAAACTGACCACATTTGATCCCGGCCTTGCGGCGGCGTTGGGCTTCCTGCCCGGCGTGCTGCATTACGCTGTGCTGACACTGACCAGCGTGACAGCCGTGGCGGCGTTCGATGCCGTGGGCGCGATCCTGTTCATCGCCTTCGTCATCGTGCCGCCTGCAACCGCCTATCTGCTGACGCGGCGCTTGTGGGGGGTGGTTGTGCTGGCCGTGGCGCTGTCGGTGGCGGCGTGTGTGGCGGGCTATGTGTTGGCGCTGCGCTGGAATGTGTCCATCGCGGGCATGATGGCCAGCATGACCGGCGTATGGTTTGCGCTCGCGCTGCTGTTCGCGCCCGGTCACGGCTTGGTGGCCCAAGCGCTCGGGCAGCGCAGCAAGCGGCTGGATCACGATTGCCGCGCCCTTGTCGCCCACCTGTTCACCCATCAAGACACGCCCGCGATGGCCGAGGAAAACACCTTGCGCGCATTGGTGGACCATCTGCGCTGGCCAGAACCGCGCGCCCGCGCCGCGATCCTGCGCGCCCATGACCGCGACCTGATCGAGCGGCGCGCAGGCCTGTTGACCCTGCGCCCGAAAGGCAATGCCGAGGCAGAGGCGATCTTTGGCAGGATTGAGCCGGAGCGGTGATATTCTCCGCGCATTGCTGGCAGATGCCCGGCGCATTTTGGCGAGAGTGATCAAGTTCAATGCGTTGAGGAAGGTGAGACGGCGATCAAGCCGCGCAGCGTCGGGCCGCGGTGCGGCGATGCCCGATTGAAGCTATCGTACTTTATGCAGGCCAAATCCGCGAAAGATCAGAGCCGTGCGCTCGTGTCAGCGAAATCGCCGTGCCCGGGGGCGGCCCTTTGAGGCGCGGCGGCCTGCGGCCTTGAGTCCGCGCGGGTGACAGCAAGCGAATGCCGGTTTGGTCCCTCAAAACGGACCCTCACGACAAGGGCAGAATAATCATGGCTGGCGACATGGACAATCTGGGGGGACAGACCATCGGCACAAGAAACGCCAGTTGGGTGCCAAACCCCAGCATCTACACCGTCAACTCCAACCGTGACAGCGCCAGATCGGCCCGCATTTCGCGCCCGATTGCCACCAATCCGATCCGCGCAAGCCGCGCCGGATTGACGGGCAACTCTGTCCGGTGGGGGTGAAAGCGGGTGAAGGGAATATCCAGCCGCGTCCATGTGTCTGGTGCTGTGAACTCTGCACGCCACGATTGCCACACGCGGGTCATGTCGGGGCTGCGCAAATGGATGTTATACCGCTCATTATTGCCCAGAACCCAGAGCGACAGGCCGGAGAAGCCCGAAGCATCCAGCGCCGCGCCGGGTTCGGCAAGGTCCAGCGACATCTGTACGAAACCGCCATTATTTTGCAGGCTGACATCGCCGGTCATGCGCAGGGCGCGGTCACTGTCCAGTGTCACGCGCTCCAGCGTGGCAGTGCTGACACCCCCCATGACGCTGTCACAGATGCAGCGCCATGAGTGCCCGTTCTCGGCCCTTAGGCCGGGACCGGTGCCACCTTCCAGAAGCATTGTTATGCGGGCGGTTTCGAGGGGCTGCTGGCCGCCAGCTTACTGGCCTGATCCAGCCATTCATCCCGCGCGATGCGGCCCTTGAAGTTCAGGAAACCATCGACCCAAGCGACTTCGGCCGCGCTCCAGCCCGCGATCTGCCAGAAATGATAGATGCCCAGATCATTCAGCTTGCGTTCCAGCACAGGGCCAACGCCGGAAATTTGCTTAAGGTCATCCGCCGTGCCAACAGGGGCTTCCAGCGCTTGCGGCTGCACACCTGCATCTGCGTCGCTCTCTTGCGCAGGCGCGGCAGTCGGCGCGGCGGGGGTCGCGGCGGTCTTGGCTGTTACTTGCTGCGTCGGCTTGACGGGTTTGCTGGAGGGGGGTGTTTCAGCGATGGTGAAAACCACCCCGACCACCAATGTGATGACAGCGCCGATCAAGACCGAGCCATTGCCCTCGATGCCGATCAAGAGAAAGGACACGGCGGCGGCAACGGCCCCCGCCGCCACGGCGATGGACCAGCCATATAACGGCGGTGCGTTCTTGATTTCCGAATGTGGCATTGTGTAAGCTCCTTTTGGTTGCGAAAGCTGAATTGCGCAAAGAATCTTATCTAACTCAGGGTAGCCCTGTTCTGCCCACGGGCAAGGGCCTCAATACCCAAAGCCTGCAAGGCCTTGTGCGCGATATCATCTGCGGTCAGGCAGGCGTCACGGTACATCTCGGCGGGGCTGGCTTGTTCGATGAACCGGTCAGGCAGGGTCATGGTGCGCACTGCAAGCCCGCGTTCCAGCAAGCCGCTATTGGCCATGTAATGCAGCACATGCGCCCCAAATCCGCCTTCGGCCCCCTGTTCAACGGTGATCAGCACCTGATGATGGCGCGCCAGTTGGTCGATCAATCCGTGGTCCAACGGTTTGGCAAAGCGGGCATCGGCGATGGTGCAACTGATGCCGCGCGCTTCCAGCGCCTCGACGGCCAGCGTGACTTCCGTCAGGTGCGCCCCGAAGGACAAGAAGGCCACCTTGCTGCCTTCGCGCAGCACACGGCCACGGCCAATTTCCAGCACGCCACCACGGGCGGGCAGCTCCACGCCCGACCCTTCGCCGCGCGGATAGCGAAAGGCAATCGGACCCTCGTCATAGGCGGCAGCAGTGGCGACCATATGGACAAGCTCTGCCTCATCGCCTGCGGCCATGACGACCATGCCGGGCAGATTGGCCATAAAGGCCACATCAAAACTGCCCGCATGCGTCGCCCCGTCAGCGCCCACCAGCCCCGCGCGGTCAATCGCAAAGCGGACAGGCAGTTTTTGTAGCGCTACATCATGCACGATCTGATCGTAGCCACGCTGCAGGAAGGTCGAATAGATCGCGCAAAACGGCTTCAGCCCACTTGCCGCCATGCCAGCGGCAAAGGTGACTGCGTGTTGCTCGGCAATGCCCACGTCGAACACACGGCGCGCGAAGCGTTTGCCCATGATATCCAGACCGGTGCCATTGGGCATAGCCGCTGACACGCCGACAATTGTCGGGTCGCGCGAGGCCTCATCCGTCAAGGCGTTGCCGAACACCGCTGTATAGCTGGGCGCATTGGCACGGCCCTTGCTTTGCGTGCCAGAGGCGACGTCGAATTTCGACACGCCATGATATTTGCAATCTGCCGCCTCGGCGGGGGCATAGCCCTTGCCCTTGACCGTGCGCACATGAATAAGCACTGGCCCTTCGGCGCGGGCATGGGCAATGCGCAAGGTGGCCAGCAGGTCGGGCATGGAATGGCCGTCAATCGGGCCGATATAGGTGAAACCCAGATGCTCGAACATGGTCGCATCGGGCGGGCCACCGCATGCGCGGGCGCGGGTCGCAAGTGCCTGTTCGCGCAAAGAGGCAGGCAGTGCGGACATAAACCCCTGCGCAATTTCCCCCAGCGAGGCATGTGGCATGTTCAAGCGGTTAAGATAAGAGTTCATCGCCCCCACCGGCGGCGCAATCGACATGTCATTGTCATTGAGGATGACAAACAACCGCCGCCCTTCGCTACCTGCGTTGTTCAGCGCCTCATATGCCATGCCTGCGGTGATGGACCCATCGCCGATCACGGCAATCGCATCGCCTGTAGGCTGGCCCATATCGCGGCCAATGGTAAAGCCAAGCGCTGCGGAAATGCTGGTCGAGCTGTGCGCGGCACCGAAAGGGTCAAAAACGGACTCACTGCGCTTGGTGAAGCCCGACAGCCCGTCTTTCTGGCGCAGGCTGTCCATCTGGTGGCGGCGGCCTGTCAGAATTTTATGGGGATAGCATTGATGGCTGACATCCCAGATCAACTTGTCAAAGGGTGTGCGAAACACGGCATGCAGTGCGACGGTCAGTTCCACCACGCCCAGCGACGACCCCAGATGCCCGCCAGTGCGGCTGACCGTCTCGATCGTCTCGGTGCGCAATTCCTGCGCCAGCATTGTCAGTTCGTCATCGGTGAAATCGCGCAGGTCCGCAGGGCCTGCTACACGATCAAGATGCGGTTTCGGTGCCATTGGATTCCCCCTTCTTTGTTTTCTGAACGCTTTCTTCATCAGTCAAAAAAAGCGGCTCTGTGTGGCATCATGGTTTTTTCATCCCTCGAAAAACGCTTTCAGAATGAAAAAACGGTGCCGTGGGGCTGCCCCACACGGCACCAGTTTCCTGTCGCCAACAGGAAAGGGAACCGGGCGTCACGAGCCCGCGTTCGGACCGGCTATATGGTCCAAACCTCTGCGGGGCAGGCCAGCTTGTGCGGGCCTGCCCTTTTGTTATTATACTTTTGCCGTATTCAGTGGCGCATGCAGCGCGCTGAAGGGCATGGGCGGTGGCGCGTTCTTGCTTTCGGCAGGAAGTAGCTGGCCTATGCCCCAGATGATGCCGTAGCTCACCCCGATCACAAGCAGCAACAAAGCCGCATAACCCGCACCGCGCAACATTTCGGACAGAACCCAGTTTCGCAGTCGTTGACTGGGTGTTTCCTGAATGTAGTCATGTTCAACCATGGTAAGTCGCTCCTTAGTCATAGGTCGGACGGAAGCCGCGTTCCTCGGCCCAGACGGCCCAGTTATCGACAACAGTTCCTGTCAGCAGAATACCGATACCGCCTGTCAATGTGGTCAGCACAGCAAACCACCAGGCCCAACGGTGAATCCCTTCCATTGTGGCATTGAAGCCCATCGTCCAGCGCCAGAACAAAGCGGCGCGTTCCGATGCAGTGCCACGGTCCACGATCTGTTCCAATTCACGGTCACCGCCGAAGCGAGAGACAGCGAGAATGGTCGCCCCGTGCATGGCAAACAGCAGCGCCGAGCCATACAGGAACACGATCGAGAGCGCGTGGAACGGATTGTAGAACAGGTTTCCGTAGCGCAAGGAGAACAGGTTGGTCCAGTCCAGATGGGTGAAGATGCCATAAGGCACAGCCTCAGACCACGAGCCCATCAGCATGGGCCGGAACAGCCCCAGCACAAGGAACAGCCAGATGGCGCTGGCAAAAGCCCAAGCCACATGTTTGCCCATGCCCAGTGCCTCGGCGCGCAAATATGTGCGCACCCACCATGTCATGACCGAGATCAGCAGGAAGAACGAGGCAATCAGGAAATAGCCCCCTTCGCGCATCGGCGGCATACCCAGACCGTATTCAGGGCTGGGCGGGTCCAGCGACAGCCAGAACAGATCGCGCAGGAAGACAGCCGGGTTATAGCCCGCCTGATCCCAGAACCACAGGCCCACCATGACGAACCAGATCGTGCCGGTCACCAACGAGATGAACCCCATCGTGCCCAGATAGATCGGCCCGAGTTGTGCATTGCCGAACCAGCCCGCCAGATTGGAGAAGCTTGCCCCTTTGGTGCGGTTTCCCAACTCTACGCCTTCGACCAAGCCCATTTCCGGGGCGGCGCGCACCTGCACCTGGGTAAATATGTTCTGATACTCAGCCATTTACGCCTCCTGCGATATCGCGCCACCAGGGCAGATCAAGCCAGAAATCCCACCAAAAGACCCACTGGTCGAACCAGATGGTGCCCGAGATGACGATACAGACAGCCGACCAGAACCCGGCATTCAGCGCCAGCAACAACCCAAGGCGGTGAATGCCCAGCGTGCCGACCGAATAGCCGATAAGGTCACGAAAGAACGTGTCCTCATGGTCGGGCGTCTTCATTGTATCGCCCTTTTTGGCGGGATTTGCCGCTGACAGAACCAGCGCGCCATGCAGCGCCAGCGCAAGCGTCGTGGTAAAGAAGAAGGTCACCGCGATCATATGCGCCGGATTGTAATGAAAGTTGCCATAGGTGTAGCCGACATTGGACACCCAATCGAGATGCGTCCAGATCCCGTAAGGGAAGGCATGACCCCAAGCGCCCATCAGGATCGGGCGAAAGACAACCAGTGTAAGATAGGCAAAGATCGCCACACCAAAAGCAAAGGGCACATGCATGCCCATGCCCAGCTTGCGCGCGATTTCAACTTCGCGCAACATCCATGAGACAAACGCCCCGATGGCGCAGATGGTTACGATTTGCCACAGCCCGCCTTCAAGCAGCGGTGCCGGACCCAACCCATAAGACAGGGGTGGGGGATTGATTGAAATTAGCCAGGGATTCCACGTGCCTTGCAGCACGGCCCCCCAGAAAATCAGCAGTGTTCCGAGCAGGGCAAAAAAGACCGTCGTTACACCGAAAAAGCCGACGTAGAATGGCCCAACCCAAAAGTCGAACAGATTTCCGCCGACCAGCGTGCCTCCTGGCACGCGGTATTTTCGTTCGAAGCTGAGCAGTGCCATGCTTCCCTCTCCACTCTCAGGCGGTCAAACCCTTGGAAGGGCCACCGCGTTGGGAAAATCCCATTTGAAGTTTGTCGTGGGCGATACACAAATCGCCCATCGCCCACGACATTTTGGTGCCTCTCGCCGGCTCAGCTGCCCGCTGCGCGAGCTGCCGCAGCAGCGAACCAGTTGATGCCATTCGACAGCACCACCAGATGGATCATTGCAGCAAGCAAGAAGAGGAAGACGCCCTGAGCCACGAATACGCGGCGCGGGTCGAAAATGAGCCAGATCTTGTAGAATTTTGACATTGCTTGTTCCTCCTCAGAACCACGGGCGCCAGATATAAGTCGCGATATGTGCGACCACTGCCACGCCGACAAAAAGCGTCAGACCGCTCATGTATACTGAATGCAGCTCTTGAGCTTGCTCATCAGTGAGACCTGTAAAAGACAGATCAGTATTTTCAGCCATAGTATCCTCCGGATAATCAGACTGCGCCGCACACCCTGCGGCGAGGATGGCAGCCCTTCCCCGAAAGGCAGGACCACCGCACCCAAAGACAGTGCCTTTGGGAATTCGGAACCCTCAGCGTTTCAGCTGCGGAAAATGATCGGCGCGATGACGCTGGCGTCATTCAGCGCACGGCCCACAGGGCCAAGTGCTGGCAATTTGCCCGTTGAAGCGACGCGCCACGACCAGGTGATTACGCCAGTCGCCAGCGCGAGTAGAAAAATCACGCTGAAGTAAAGCTTGTATTCCCATTCCCGTGCGCGTTCGGCGCGGGGGCGGGGGGCATTGACGGTATAGTCAGCCATGGTGCGTCCTCCTTTTTATCAGGCGCGTGTCAGGTTGGGGCGCAAGGCCGCAACCAGATCTGTGTCAACTTCTTCGGCCCCGCGTTCGAGCGCGGCCTTCTCCACAGCGTCGCGCATGGTGCGCGCGGCTGAAATGCGGGTCAGAATAGGGTGCTCGCCCACGATGCGGTCCAACTCGGCCTTGGCTGCATCCGACCACGGCAAGTCGCGTTTCAGGTGCGCAGGTGTCTGATCGGTCGCATCCATTTGGCTGCCCAGCGGCAGAATATGGAACAGCGCGTCAAACAGCCCGTTGCACACTTCCTGCAACAGATAGGTGGCCCCGGCATATCCCATCATCGGCGTGCCGGTATGGCGCCGGATGGCCGCCCCCGGAAAACTGGCCGGAATAAAGGCAGGCGCAGGCCCATGCCCGGCCTTCAACTCGGCCAGATACATTTTCTCGTTGATCGACCCGAACACGATCAGCGGCCGTTTCTGGGTCAGCAGGTCGCGCACACGGTCATTGTCGGTCTTCTGGCCGCGCGTACGGGCCACCGCAAAGGCGCAGGGCATGCCCAGATCATTCTCCAGATAATTGCGGATGCCGCGGGCATAAGTCTCGCTCGCCACCACGGCAAAACTGGCGGTCGCATAGAAATCCTGCGTGACCGAGCGCCACAAATCCCACATCGGCTTCAGGGTCGAATGCTTCTCGCGGGTGATGAACGGCTCAACGTCCAGCCCCAGCATGTCGCCCAACTGGCGCAGGAAGCGGGTTGTGGAGTCCATGCCGATGGGGGCTTGCAGATAAGGTTTGCCCAGGCATTCCGCGAGGCCACGGCCAAACTCACGGTACATCACGATATTGACGTCGGCATTCACCAGATTGCGCATCTCGGCCAGATGGGCGCCCAGCGGCATAACCATATTAACCTCGGCCCCGATCCCCTCGACCAGACGCCGGATTTCGGCCAGATCAGAGGGCATGTTGAACGTGCCATACATCGGCCCAAGAATATTGACCCGCGGGGCAGCCCCCTCTGGGCGCTTTTTCTCGGGCGGCATACGGCCCTTGGTCATGCCAAATTCGGTGAAAATCCATGTCATGGCGCGGTCGGCGGCCTGCCACTGATCTTCATCAATGGTGCGCGGCAAAAAGCGCTGGATATTGGTGCCTTGGGGCGTCACACCGCCGCCGATCATCTCGGCGATGGACCCTGTGACAACGACAGCAGGCAGTGCCGGGTCCAGCACTTTCCACGCGCGTGCCATCGATTCCTCGGTCCCCGAGGACATTTCTTCCTCGCCCAGTCCGGTGACAACGATAGGCAATTCATGCGGTGGCAGTGCATCAGTATAGTGCAGCACCGACGTCACCGGCAGGTTCTCGCAGCCCACAGGGCCGTCAATCACCACTTGCAGACCCTTGACGGCGCAGAAAGCATAGACTGCCCCCCAATAGCCGCCTGCGCGATCATGATCTTGCACAAGCATCAGATCATCTCCTGCGCGCGCGCCGCACGTGCGGCCTTGTCGAGTTTCTTCTGATGCGCTTCGCGGAAATCGGGGCGCAGATTGGGCGACCCTTCCCAGATACCGGCCGTGTCGCCTGTCCCTACGCCCTCAAAGAAGTCGCGCATCTTGTCCATGCGCTCTTTGCCTGCGATGGCGGCATTGACCACCTCGCCCAAAGACCCCGCACCGGCTGGCCCCATCAAGGGGCGCGCGGAAATCAGGTTGGTGAAATACAGCGACGGCGTGCCGCGCTGCTTGGCATGTTGCACGACAGGCGTGGTGCCGATCACCAGATCGGGGTCCAGCCCATCCGCTGCGGCCAGATCATCGGCCAGGGATGCACGGAATTTCACAACAACGCCGCGCGCTTCCAGCCAGTCCTTGTCCGCCGCCGACCACTTTGACGCCGCACAAGCCGTGCCGACATAGGCGACATCCGCGCCGCTTTCGATCAGCAGACGCGCCACCAGAAGTTCCGAGCCTTCATAGCCCGATAGCGTGATCCGCCCCGTGATCGGCGCATTGGCCAATGCGGCTTTCACCGCAGGCACAAAAGCATTCTGTGCGGCTGCAATCTGCGACGGGGCCACATTGAAGGTCTGGCCAATCGCGGCCAGCCAATCATGCGTGCCCTCAACCCCGACAGGGGCAGAGCCGATGACGGGACGGCCTGCTGCCTCGAACTCGCGCACAGCGCTTGAATAAAACGGGTGGATCGCCGCAACCGCGCCGCAATCCAGCGCGGCATACATTTCGCGCCATTCGCGGCAGGGCACAACCGGTCCTGCGGCCAGTCCCATAGGGGCCAGCATCGCGCCGATCATCATCGGGTCTGCGGGGAACATCTCGCCCAGCAAGGTGACGGTCGGGCGATCTTCGCGGCCCGCTTCGGGTGCCGGAACCGGCCCCGCCATCGCTTCCTGACGGGCATAATTCAGCATCGCGCCGGCCAGCACATCCTTGGCCTCGGCATGGGTCGGCACACCAAATCCCGGCACATCAATGCCAATGATCCGCACACCGTTAATTTCCTTGGGCAACAGCCGCAGCGGCACGCCGCTGGCTGTGGGCACACACAGGTTCGTCACCACAATCGCGTCATAGCGGTCAGGGTCTGCCATCTCATGCACACCGTCGCGGATATCCTCGAACAGCTTGCCTGTGACCAGCGATTCCGAATTGAACGGCACATAGCCGACCGACCGGCGCGCACCGTAGAAATGACTCACAAAGGTCAGGCCATATACACAGCAGGCCGAGCCAGACAGCACAGTGGCCACCCGGCGCATCCGCAGCCCCACCCGCAACGACCCAAAGGCCGGGCACATGGATTCGGGCTTGTCATGCGGCCCGCGCGGGTAGTCCTTGGCGAACTGGTCCAGAATTTCACCATTGCCAGCGGCGCGCGCGGCGGCCTCCATCTTTTCAGACGGGGCGTGACAGCCCATGCCATCCGCTTGCACAGGTGCCTCTGGCGCGGCCTCAGATGACGTCAGAACCTCGATCGGGGTGTCGGCAGCGGCATCATAGCTGACCTCTGCGCCCATTTTCTTGCCCGAAATACTCCGGGGGGAGGAGGCGGAGCCGACGGGGGGCTGGCCCCCCTTTTTCTCTGGTCCAAAATCCTCAGGCATCGTCATACACCACTTCCAGCGACGCTTTCACAACCGCATTCTTGCCGCGCATATCCGCATCGGTTGCAGGTTCCAGCACGACATCTCCGCCGGTATCCTTGCTGTCGAACAGCGCCAGCAAACCATCTTGCGTCAGGGGTTCAGGGCGCACGGGGGGCGCAATGCCCACGGCATCAGCCAGTCCGGCAAACAGAGAGCCCCATTGGCTGTCAGCCGTGCCGACAATCTGGTAATTTGCGGATTTCTTGCGCAGATCATCATTTGCCGGGATCGTGGCCAGCACCGGGATCTGAACAGTATTGGCGAAGGCCTGCGCCTCGCCCGTGCCGTCATCCTTATTGATGACCAGCCCGGCCACACCGACATTGCCACCCATCTTGCGGAAATATTCAACCGCCGAGCAGACATTGTTCGCCACATACAGCGACTGAAGGTCGTTCGAGGCAACAAGGATCACCTTCTGCGCCATGTCGCGCGCAATCGGCAGGCCGAAGCCGCCGCAGACCACGTCGCCCAGGAAATCCAGGAGCACATAGTCGAAATCCCAGTCGTGGAAGCCGAGTTTTTCCAGCAGTTCAAACCCGTGGATAATCCCGCGCCCGCCGCAACCGCGCCCGACTTCCGGGCCGCCCAGTTCCATTGCAAAAACGCCGTTGCGCTTGTAGCAGACGTCGCCAATCGCCACTTCTTCGCCCGCCAGCTTCTTGCGGGTTGAGGTCTCGATGATGGTCGGGCAGGCCTTGCCTGCGAACAGCAGGCTGGTCGTGTCCGATTTCGGGTCGCACCCGATCAGCAGCACGCGCTTGCCCATTTCCGCCATCATGCACGACAGATTGGCCAGCGTGAAGCTTTTGCCGATGCCGCCTTTGCCATAGATCGCAATGATCTGGGTGTGTTTCGTAGGCTCGCCCTGCGGCACTTCGAGTGTCGGCTCCTCATGGGCTTCTTCGCGCAGGCGCTTGTCGAAATCCTTTAGGTTCGGGATGTCGAGGGTCATGAATGGGCCTCCCAGTCCAAGATCATTTTAAGGCAATCAGGGTTGCTGAAAGCAGTCTCATAGGCGCTCGCCGCGTCGGCAGGATTGGCGTGATGCGTAATCAGCCCCCCCAGCGACAGGGCGCTTGCCTCTATCAGATCGCGCGTGGCGATCAAATCGTCGGGCTGCCATTCGGCGGCGATGCGCAGGCGCGCTTCGCGCATGAAGGCAGGAACAAAAGAAAATTGCAGCGGTTTCGTGTAGAACCCTGCCAGCACCACTTCGCCGCCCTTGGCGACACGTCCGATCAACTGGTCCAGCAGATCTTCGGCACCAGAGGCGTCCATGATGCAGGTGTAATCGCGGCGGCTGTCATCCTGAGGCAGGCAGACATCATAGCCTTGCGCCCCGGCCATGCGGCTGGGATTTGTGTCCCAGACCTGCGGTGCGGGTGCCCCCATGGCGATGGTGATGCGCGCAATCAGACGGCCCAGAACGCCGTGTCCGACAATCAGGTCAGGCGGGCTGGCATTCGGCCCGGCCACAGCATGACGCGCGGTCGCGGCCAGCGCCAGAAGCGCGCCTTCAGCCCCCATGCCGGGATCAATGCGTGTCACCCTTTTGGCGTCGGTCACCAGATGGCGCGCCGCCCCACCGAACAGACCGAATACCGGCCCTTGCTCTGAGGGTTGGAAACAATTGGCCCCCGGCACGAAGACCCGCTCACCGGGCTTGAAGCCCGTCTCGCGACCCGCTTCGATTACTTCGCCCGTCGCCTCGTATCCCGGCACCAGCGGATAGCCCATGCCCGGAAAGGGCGGCATCTCACCGGACCAGAACAGTTTTTCGGTGCCTGTGGAAATACCCGATTGCGCAATCCTGACGACCAGATCGCCCGGTCCTGCCGGCTTCAGGCCAACTTGACCCAAGGCAAGCTGGCGCGGTTCGGAAAGGATGATGGCGTCAGTCTGCACAGGTCCCTCCAGATTCGGTTATCCATGTTTGTCAGGCAGACAGAACACGACTCGATTGCTACTTATGTAATCATAACAAGACACATTATACTGTCAACTCTTATTGACACTTTATTCTGCGCTCAACCAGCAGGCTGCGGCTTGGACGCCGTCAGAACACACGTAATAAAGGGTCTATCTGCATGTTCTTTTGAGATTTCATTGAAACCCGCCTCGCGCAACAGCTCGGCTATTCGGGCCGCGCTGCGGGTTTGACCTGTTTGCATTGCCAGTGTGTAAACTGAAAAATACACATCTGTCTGCGGGTCGGGACGGGTGCCGCCGGACATCGGCTCGATAATCAGCACGCGCCCAGCGGGGGGAAGTGCTGCGAAAGCCTTGGCCAGCAGCGCGCGCACTGTGTCATCAGAGTGATCGTAGAGAACCCGCACAAGGCTGATGACATCCGCCCCTTGCGGCAGCGGGTCCGTGCGGAAAGACCCGCCATGGCGCGCGATATCGGCAGGCAAGGCCGCCTGCGCCACCACATCGGGCAGATCGAACAGGGCAAGTTGCAGCTTTGGATAGCGCGCGCGCACCGCGCGCAGGAACACACCGGTTCCGCCGCCTACATCCAGCAGCTTATGCGCGCCTTTCAGCGACAGATGGCCCAGTGCCTCTGCCGCGACAAGGCTTTGGCTTTCGGCCATCAGCCGCGAATAACGCGCAGTTTGCGCTGGGTCCATCGCGCCCTTTGCGCCAAAGACATAGGGCCAGAAATCGGCCAGTTCGGTCGTGGTATCCCCACGGATGAATGCCACCGGGTCAGCAAGATCGCGGTACAGAACGTCATGATGGCGCACCATATCCTGCAATCCCGGAACAGTCAGAAGGGCTGTGCCGCGCCGCGCCAGTGCAAAGCGGTCACCGCGCCGCTTGAGCAGGCGCATCGCAGCGCCCGCTTGCAGCAGGATTTGCAAGCGCTCAGGCGGCACGCCGCAGCGTGGCGCCAGTACCGCCGCAGTTGCAGGGCCGTCGACCAGCAGATGCAGAATGCGCAATTCGACCAGCGCCATCAGCATCTGGCTTTGCACGAATCCCTGCATCAGATCGAACAGTGCCGCCCCTTCGCGCCGCGCAATCGTGCGCAGGCCCGGAACGCGCGCGCATAGCGCCTGAAAGCGCGCTGAGGCCACAAGACGATTGACAAGGCCCGCTGGCCGGAACGGCAAATCAGGTGCCGGAATGTCGGCCATGCCCCTCAGACCCGGACAGGCGCGACCGGCGTCATGCGTTCGGCATAAAGCCGAACAAGCTGCGCCAACTCGCCTTCGCCGGGGCAAGAGGGGATAGAGGCAATCGCACCACCCAAGATGTCTTGCAGACGCTTGATCGCACCCTGAACGCCAAATTCCTCAACCGCCGAGGGGCGCTGGTGAATCGCGTCCTGCCCGGCAGGCTTGCCCAGCGCTGCTTCGTCATACAGCGCATCGCGCAGATCGTCGGCGACCTGAAACGCCTCGCCGATTCGCGCGCCCAATTCTTCCCACGGCTCTGGCTCGTGGCCAGCGGCCTGCGCACCCATCTGTGTAGCGGCAACAAACAGGGCGGCGGTTTTCGAGCGGTGATAGGCGCCTAGATCAACTTTCGCTTCGCTTTCCCAGCCCTGACCGGCGCAAATACCGTAGGGCATACCCGTATGGCGCGCCATCAGACGCAACAGGCGCAGCGCGCGGACGGCATCCATGTCAGACGCGCCTGACAGCACATCAAAGGCCGAAATAATCAGGCTGTCGCCTGTCAGCACCGCCAAGGGTTCGGAATAGGCCATATGCACGGTCGGTTTGCCGCGCCGGAAATCGGCGTCATCAAAGGCAGGAAGATCATCATGCACAAGGCTGGCGCAATGGATCAATTCGAGCGCGATCGCGGCGCGGTCCGAAAGATCGGGCCGGTCATCGCCGCAGGCGCGCGCCACCGACAGGCAAATTGTCGGGCGAATACGTGCGCCGCCCGGTGTCACCGCATAGTTCAGCGCTGCGGCCAGGCGACCGGGCGCTTTGCAGCTTGCATCCCCCACACCTTGCGCCTGCGTGATGGCAGATGTCATGGCTCTGTCGATCCGTTTGCTCAAGTCCATGGCATCCTCGCTTTGCTGTGTGTAATCTATATTAGACATGTGACTGTAAATAATACTGGACACTTTCGCATAAAGAGTCAAGAATCTCTGACATGGATATTCAGAAAGACTCGGCAGTGGTCATCGGGGCCGGAATTGGCGGATTGGCCGCCGCCATCCGGCTGGCCGCGTCCGGGCAAGCTGTCACGCTGCTGGACGCGCAGCACTGGCCCGGCGGCAAAATCCGCGTCATGGAAAGCCCTGCCGGGCCAGTCGATGCCGGGCCAACCGTGCTGACCCTGCGCGATGTGCTGGACGAATTGTTCGACGCCGCAGGCACCACAACCGAGGCGCATCTGACGCTGACACCCCTGCCCGTGCTGGCGCGCCATTTCTGGCGGGATGGGCGCAGGCTGGACCTTATGCCCGACGCACGCGCCAATTCAGATGCCATTGGCGCGGCCTTTGGCACGCGCGCGCGCAGCGAGTTTGATGCCTTCCAGCGCGAGACGCGTGCACTGTTTGATGCATTTGATGCGCCGATCATGCGCGCGGCGGCCCCAAGCACGCTTGGGGCCGCGCGTGCAGTATTGGCGCGCCCGCATCTGCTGCCTTGGCTACAACCCGGCAAGACGCTGCAAACCATCCTTTCGCAACGGTTTTCCGACCCCCATCTGCGCCAGCTTTTTGGGCGCTATGCCACCTATGTGGGCGGCAACCCGTTGCACGCGCCTGCTGTGCTGGGCCTGATCTGGCAGGCCGAGGCGGCGGGCGTCTGGGCGGTTCAGGGGGGCATGGCCGCATTGGCGCACGCGCTGGCGGGGCTGTTCACACAGTTGGGCGGCACTTTGCGGCTGAACACGGGCGTTGCGCGGATACAGACATCGGGCGGACAGGTGTCGGGCGTGCAGCTTGCCGATGGCGAGGTGATTGACTGCGCGCAGATCATCTTTAACGGCGACCCTGCCGCATTGCCGTATCTGCTGGACAGGCAGGCCCCTGCGCCAAAACGCCGCCAGACCCAGCCGCGCAGCCTGTCGGCGCAGGTCTGGACCTTTGGCGCGCAGGTGCAGCCCCAAGGGCTTGGGGCTGATGCGCTGGCCTATCACAGTGTGTTCTTCGCTGATGATCCGGCGCAGGAATTCGGACCCTTGGCGCAGGGGCGCATTCCGCAAGCGCCCACGATCTATGTCTGCGCACAGGACCGCGCGCAGACCACCCCCACGGGGCCAGAGCGGTTTCAATTCATCCTCAACGCGCCCGCACTGCCAGAGGGCGCACGCGGCAGCAAGGACATGACATGTCACACACATCCATTCGCGCGGCTGGCGCAGTTCGGGCTGCATCTCGGCCCGCACCCGACCGTTTCAGCAGTGACGCAGCCGCAGGATTTCGCGCAGATGTTCCCGCACAGTCAGGGCGCACTTTACGGCCTCAGCCCGAACGGGGTGATGGCGACATTCCTGCGCCCCACAGCGCGCACCAAACTCAGGGGCCTGTATCTGGCGGGGGGCGGGGTGCATCCGGGGGCGGGGGTGCCGATGGCGGCACTTTCGGGCAAACACGCAGCGGCGGCGGCCCTCAGCGACCGGATTTCCGCCGCGACGTGGCGCCGAACGGCTATGCGTGGTGGTATATCGACGGGATCAGCGACGACGGCAGCCGCGCCCTCTCGGTGATCGGGTTTATCGGGTCGGTGTTTTCGCCGTGGTATCGCTGGTCGGGGCGGCGTGATCCGCAAAACCATTGCTGTATCAATGTCGCAACCTATGGCCCCAAGGGCCGCTTTACCATGACCGACCGGGGCCGCAGCGCGCTGCGCCAAAGCGAAGATGTGTTCGAGGTTGGCCCCTCTTCCATGCGGTGGGAGGGGGACCGGCTGGTGATCGAGGTGAATGAGATATCATCGCCCCCCCTGATCAGCCATGTGCGCGGCACGATTACCCTGCACCCCGAAGCCCTGTTTGGCCAGACCCATAACCTGACCCCAGATGGCCGCCATGGCTGGCAGCCTTTTGCCCCGATTGCGCGGATCGAAGTGGACATCTCGCCTGGTCATCGTTGGCTGGGGCATGGGTATTTCGATGCGAATTTCGGCACTGCCGCGCTGGAGGATGATTTCAACTACTGGACATGGGGGCGCTTTCCCAACCGGGGCGGGGCCACCTGTTTTTATGATGCGGAATTGCGCGATGGGCAGGCACAGGAAACCGCGCTGCATTTCCACCCTGATGGGCGCGTGGACACTGTCACGCCGCCGCCCATGACACGCTTTGCCCGCAGTCGCTGGGCCGTGCGGCGCGAGACGCGGGCCGATGCGGGGTTTGTGCCCCGGCAAGAATTGGCAATGCTGGACGCGCCCTTCTACACCCGCGCCGCTGTGCGCACCCGAATTGACGGGGTCGAAAGCGTGGGGGTACATGAAGCGCTGGATTTGCGGCGCTATGCGCAACCGCTGCTCAAGCCGATGCTGGCTGTGCGGGTTCCGCGCCGCAAGAATTGGGCGTTCTGATCAGACCGGACCTGCGACCAGTGACAGCCCACCGCTATTCTCATCCAGAAATTGCAGGATAAGGTCGCAGACGCGGTCTGGTGCTTCTTCATGCAGCAAGTGCCCATAATCGGCAATCTCGACATAGCGCGCGCGCGGCATGCGTGCGGCGGCATCGCGCGACACGCGCGCAGGCACTGCGCGGTCCTTCTCCGACGCGATCAGCAAGCTTGGCACCATGATTTGCGGCAGGCGTTCGATCAGTGGCTCTAGCTGCCATTGGGCCATCATACCCAGTGTGCCCTCGATATGGCGTTTGTCGCTGACCAGCCGTTGATACAGCGCCACCCCTTGCGCATCGAGCGTCGAGCCTGTCCCTTTCAGCAGCATCTCGACCTGATTGCGGTTCGAGACAAGCCGCGTGACAATCGCGGCTACGAAAGGGCTGGCAGACATGGCCTTGGCCAGCTTGGGGAACAACCAGCCCGCAAAGCCGTCAAACGGGCCAAGAGCGGCATTCAACCCGATCACCGCGCGCGGCGGGTTTGGCAAAACTTCGGTCATGCGCAGCGCAATCGCGCCGCCCGCCGAATGCCCGATTATGCCGACAGGCCGCCAGCCCTGATCGCGGCACAGCGTGGCCAGATCATCGGCCATCGCATCCAGCCCCAGCCGCAGCATTCCGCCTGCGCGCGTGAAACCCTGCCCCGGCAAATCCGGCATAATCAGCCGGTAGCCGGGCAAGAGCGGGGCCAGACGGTGGAAGCTATGGCCCGATGCGCCCGCGCCATGCAACAGCAACAGATCAGGCCCCTGCCCCATCACCTGAACATGCCATTCATGGGGGCGGCACCGGATGACATGGGAATGGTCGCGCAAGGGCCAGTCCGCAGGAATCACCTGCATATCTAGCCCCCCAACGCAGCAGAAAGCGTGCCGGACAGGCTGCGCGCATCGGCCCGTGGCAAAGCAATCATCGTGGCCCCCATTTGCGCGCTCAATTCGGCCAGTTGCGGCTTGGGGCGCAAGCTTGTGTCGATGACCAGCGATGGAATCGCCTTGGCGGCGATGATCTTGGCAAAGCGCGTTGCATCAAGGGTGGCTTGTGCGCGGTTGGCGCTGCCATCCAGCGCGATATTCCCGCGCCCGTCTGTCAGCATGGCCAGTGTAGGTGTCATGCCGTGGCGGCGGGCTTGTTCTGCCGTGGCCAAGGCCACTTCCAGCGCATGGGCCAGTGGTGTGGCCCCGCCCCCCGGCAAGCCCGCCAGCCTGCGCTTGGTCTGCACAAGCGAGCGGGTGGGCGGCAAGCTGAGTTCCGCCCGATGCCCGCGAAAGGTGACCAATGCGACATGGTCGCGGCTGGAATAGGCTTCGGCCAGCATCAACTCCACCGCGCCCTTGGCCTCGGCCAGTCGCGCCAGCGCGGCAGAGCCTGAGGCATCGACCACGAAGATCAGTACGCGGTCGGTCTGTTCCTGATAGCGCTTGATGCGGATGTCAGATGGCATCAGCAACAAGCGGTCCGCCGCGCGCCCCGGCATCATGGCGCGTCGCATTTTCTGCCAGGGGGCCGCTTGGCGCAATGTGGCAATCACATCGACCCGCGCACCCGATCCAGGCTTGCCTGCGCGCGAAGGCATGGGGCGGCCCCGGCGCATGGATTTGCGTTTGGCCCCTGCGCCAGAATTGGCGCTGGCCGCTTGGCGCGCCGCCCGCGCGGCCTGCAACTGCGCCAGCAATCCGGGTGGCAAGGCGGTGCGTGCTGCCTCGATCAAGATCTCGTCGGGGATGTCCAACTCGCTCTGGTCGCGGTCGCGGTCTTGATCCAGCTGGTCCTGTGGCGGCTCTGGCGGGGGGGCGTCATCGGGTTCGGGCGCATCTTCGGGAAAGGCCAGCGCCTTGTGCGCCATTACCAGCGCAACGGCGACCTGCAAATCCTGCTCCTCAATCGCAGACCCGCCGCGCCATGCGGCATTTGCACGCGCACAGGCCAGTGCCAGAAGTGGTGCACGCATACTGGGGATGGCCAATTCAGCGGCAACGCGGGTCAGCCGCGCCAGCGCATCACCAGGCGCGATCTGGCGCAGCCGCGTTTGTGCCGATACGATCAGGCCGGGGTTCAGCGCAATGTCAGTGCTGTCAGACCATGCAAAACCGTCAATATCCAGAAACAGGCCCAGACGGTCGGCCAGTGCATTGGGCAGGCCCTCGCCCTCCTCTGCCGCCTCGTCCAGCGCAATCAGGCTTGGCCGCGCGGCATTGTCCAGCACCTGCCCCAAGCGCACGGCCAGCCCCGGCGGGCAGCGTTCGGCCATTGTCAGCATCAGGCATCCCGCATGGTCCAGCAGGCCCGCATGGCGGTACATCTCGCCTGTGGCAAGGGTCGCGCTCAGGTCCATGCCGCCCATCAACGCCTCGTCCGAGGCGAAGGGATGCAACTTGCGGGGGTGCAGCGCGCCAAGCCCGGCCAGCACACGGTCGCGCACAGGCCCGGCGCGGCCCCGCAGCCACAAGCCGCGCAAGCCATGCGGGTCTACGGCCAGAAGTGTCAGCGCAAGGGAAACCTGCGCCCAAGGATCGGCCTCGGGCGCAGGGCGGCCGGGATGGCCGCTGGCCTCGTCAAAAGGGGTCAGGGCAGCACCTCTGCCAGTTGGCGCGCAACACGTGCGCCGGTGCCTGCTTCATCCAGCGGATCGCGGCGCAGACGGTGGCGCAGCGCCATCGGCGCACCTTCACGGATATGGGCGCGCGTCACTTCGGGCGCGCCCTCGAATGCGGCAAGTGCGCGGGCCGTGCGCAAAAGCGTCAATTCACCCCGCAACCCGTCAGAGCCAAGCGCCACACAGACCGATGCGCAATCATGCAGCACCACGTTGGAGCTGCGCACCCCTGCAAGGGCGGCGCGGGCGTCGAGTATCCGCGCGCGCAAGGCTGCGTCCTGCGGCTGCCATTCGGCCATGAAGCTGTCATAATCGTTTTCATAGGCATCACGGCGGCGGATGACCTCCACGCGGGTGTCGATTTCCTTGGGGCTGGTCACCTCCACGGACAGGCCGAACCGGTCCAGGAGCTGCGGGCGCAATTCGCCCTCTTCCGGGTTGCCAGACCCGACCAGCACAAACCGCGCCGCATGGCGGATCGACATGCCTTCGCGTTCGACCACATTCTCGCCCGACTGCGCGACATCCAGCAGCAGATCAACGATGTGATCTTCGAGCAGGTTCACCTCATCAATATACAGATAACCGCGATTGGCGCGTGCCAGAAGCCCTGCTTCAAACGCCTTTTCGCCCCGCGTCAGCGCGCGTTCAATGTCCAGCGCGCCGGTCACGCGATCTTCGGTCACACCAAGGGGCAGGTCCACGACAGGGGTGGGGCGGGTGACGATTTCAGCCTCGGTCACCTGCGCCCAGTCGGGGCAATCCTCGAACCGTGCGGAATTGACGGGGCAGCCTTTGACGGCCTCGATGGGCGGCAATAGGGCCGCCAAAGCCCGCACGGCTGTCGATTTTCCCGTGCCACGGTCGCCAAAGACCAGAACGCCGCCGATCTTGGGGTCGATGGCGGTCAGGATCATTGCGGTTTTCATTTCATCCTGCCCGACAATGGCAGCGAAGGGGAAAGGCGTCATGCGGCCTCCTGTCTTGCGGTTGCGGCAAGCGGGTCGCGCCCGTGCCATGTGCCCACGCACCCGGTGATCCGGAAGCGGGCATAAAGTTCCTCATTGAACCAGCCCTCATCGCGCACGGCGCGAATTGCCTCGGCATGGGGGCCGCGCCGCGCGAAGGCGGCCATAGATTCCGCGTCAGGCCAGATGGAGAACGTCACCTGATGCAGCATCGGCACCTCGCCAATGCCGATCTTGAAGATGATGTTCGGGTCTGCGCCCACGCGCGCGGAAATATCCGGCACTCGCCCCCAGAAACGCAATGCGCGCGCAGGCTTGACGGTGGCGCGGGTCATGACGGCGATGGGGCCGTCCGGGCCACCAGCAGGGGCAAAGGGCTGCACCCCCGCCCATTGTCCGCGTGCGGAATAAGGTTCCAGAAACAGCGTCATGTCTTCATCTGCGCGCTTGCGCCACTGGCTGAAAGGGGGGCGCTGCAATCCGGCATCGGCCTGTTCGCGGCTGTCCCATCCTGCAAGGATCGCCCATGTGCTCCAATTGGGCCGGGGCGTGAACCCTTCGCCCGTGCCAGAGCCGCACAGCTTCCAGAAATTCAGTCCCGCAACGCGGGGTAGCACGAAACGCGCCGCCCCCATCTGCCCCAGCACCCATAGCCGCGCCAAGGCCCGGTCAAAGCGAAACAGACTGAGCGTGACGGTTTGCATGACGATTCCAATAGCTACAGTGTAAACCCAGATTGTCACATGAACTGGACAGAGTAAAGAGCACAATGTAAATCTTGATTGACACATCTACAAAGTGTAAGCTTGATGGAACACAAAAAGACGGGAACCGAATATGTCTGATTCTGCGGCGCCACAACGCGCAATTGTCATTGGCGCGGGCCTTGGCGGGCTTGCCTCTGCTATGCGACTGGGGGCCAAAGGGTACAGTGTCAGTGTGATCGACAGGCTTGATCTGCCCGGCGGGCGCGGGTCATCCATCACGCAAGGCGGGCATCGGTTCGACCTTGGGCCGACCATTATTACAGTGCCACAAGGCCTGCGCGACCTTTGGGCCGCATGTGGGCGCGATTTCGACCGCGATGTGACCCTGAAACCCATGGACCCGTATTATGAAATCCGCTGGGAAGACGGATCGACATTTACCATGCGTCAGGACGAGGCCGCGATGGAGGCTGAAGTCACGCGCCTCTCGCCCGGTGATCTGCAAGGGTTTCGCAAATTCTTGGGCGATTCCGAGGATCGGTACTGGTTCGGGTACGAAAACCTTGGCCGCCGCCCGATGAACGAGTTGTGGGAGTTGATAAAAGTTCTGCCGCGCTTTGTCTGGCTGCGCGCGGACCGGTCCGTCTATGCCCATGCCGCGCGCCGGGTGCGCGACCCGCGCCTGCGCTTCGCGCTCTCGTTTCATCCGCTGTTCATTGGCGGCGATCCGTTTCGCGTAACCTCCATGTATATCCTTGTCAGTCATCTGGAAAAGGCCTTTGGCGTGCATTACGCGATGGGCGGGGTGCAGGCGATTGCCAAAGCCATGGCGCAGGTGGTGCGCGATCAGGGCGGATTGGTCCGCATGGGGGCCGAAGTTGATGAAATTCTGGTCGAGAATGGCCGTGCTGCTGGCGTCCGGTTGGTGGGCGGCGAGCGGCTGGAGGCGGATATCGTCGTCTCCAATGCCGACGCAGGCCATACTTACACGCGCCTGTTGCGCAACAAGCCCCGGCGCCGCTGGACCGATGCGAAACTCAAGCGCCAGCGTTGGTCGATGGGGCTGTATGTCTGGTATTTCGGCACGCGCGGCACCAAGGACATGTGGCGCGATGTCGGCCACCACACCATCGTCGTTGGCCCGCGCTACCGCGAACACATCAAGGATATCTTCATCAGGGGCCATTTGTCCGGTGACATGAGCCTGTATGTGCATCGCCCCTCGGTCACCGACCCCTCGGTTGCGCCTGATGGCGATGACACGTTCTATGTCCTGTCACCTGTGCCGCATCTGGGCCATGACAATGGCGTGGACTGGTCGCAAGAAGAAGAGCCCTACCGCCAAAAGATGCTGGCCATGCTGGAGGACCGCCTTTTGCCCGGACTGTCTGAACATGTCACCGAAAGCCTTGTTTTCACTCCAGACACATTCCGCGACCGTTATCTGTCGCCGCTGGGGGCTGGCTTCTCGATTGAACCGCGCATCCTGCAAAGTGCGTATTTCCGCCCTCATAATGTGTCCGAGGAATTGCCGGGCCTGTATTTGGCAGGGGCGGGCACCCATCCGGGCGCGGGCGTGCCCGGTGTGATCGGCACGGCCGAGGTGCTGAGCCAGCTTGTCCCCGATGCCGCTCCCGTGGCCGCGCTCAGGATGGCCGCAGAATGAGCGCCGACATGGATATGGAGGCCTGCCGCGCCGCGATCCGCACGGGATCATTGTCGTTTCACGCCGCGTCAAAGCTGCTGCCCGCGCATGTGCGCGACCCTGCACTGGTGCTTTATGCTTTCTGCCGATTGGCCGATGATGCGGTGGATGAAGGGCAAGACCCCACCGCCGCTGTCTTGCATCTGCAAGACCGGCTTGACAGTGCCTATGCCGACCGGCCCCATAATTCCCCCATCGACCGCGCCTTCGCGCGCATGATCCAGACCCATGACATGCCGCGCGCCCTACCGGACGCCTTGCTCGAAGGGCTGGCATGGGATGCCGAGGGGCGGCGGTTTGATACACTGTCGGGGGTGCTGGACTATTCCGCGCGTGTGGCCGCTGTGGTCGGCGCGATGATGTGCGTGCTGATGGGGGTGCGCGACCGCCACCGCCTTGCGCGCGCCTGTGATCTTGGCCTTGCGATGCAACTGACCAATATTGCGCGCGATGTCGGCGAGGATGCACGGCTGGGCCGGATTTACCTGCCACTGGACTGGTTTGCCGATGCCGGGCTTGAACCGGCGGCATTTCTGCGTGCGCCCGCCGCATCCCCCGAAATCCGCGCCATGACAAACCGTCTTCTGCGCGAGGCAGACCGGCTCTACCAACGTTCCGAGCCGGGCATTGCGGCGCTGCCGCTTAGTTGTCGCCCCGGCATCTTTGCCGCGCGCACGATTTATGGCGGCATTGGCGGGGTGATCCGCACACAGGGCTGCGACAGCATCACCCGGCGCGCCGTCACCGGCAAGGCCCGCAAGATCGGTTGGCTTGCCACCTCTGGTTTGCGCGCGGCCTTCAGTCTGGTGCAGCCGACAATGGCAACGCTCTATGGCAAACCCTGCGCAGAAGTGGCCTTTCTTGTGGACACTGCCGCCCATGACAGCAACAAATTCAGCCGCTCGGATACATTGATAAACGCGCTTGCACGGCTGCGTGCGCAGGATATGGCCCGACGTGACCGCCATCTTGGCTTGGATCGGCGCTCCGCCTGAGCTACATCATGACAGACAGGGTGTGCGCCACCGCGCCCGCAAGGGCGCCCAAGTAAAGGCTTGCGCCCGCAAGGGCGCGCATTCAGGTCAGACTTGGAACGCCGCGCGCGATGGCAGGAACAAAGGATATGCGATGGACTGGCCGCTTTTTCTGACATTTCTTGCCGCCTGCGGTGCCGCAGGCGCGACAGGGTCCATGTTCGAGCCGGGGAACTGGTACCGCGATCTGGACAAACCGGTCTGGACACCGCCGGGCATCGTTTTTCCGATTGTCTGGATCACGCTTTACGTTGCCATGGCCTATGCGGCCATGCGCATCGGGCTGCTGGACAATTCGCAACAGGCGCTTGCCTTTTGGGCGGCGCAGATTGCCTTTAACACGCTGTGGTCACCGGTCTTTTTCGGGCTGAAGCGCATGCGCGCGGCCCTTGTGATCGTCGGGTTTATGTGGGTGTTTGTGGCCGCGACGATGGTCAGTTTCTGGGCGCTTGATCCCATCGCGGGCATGTTGTTCGCGCCCTATCTGCTGTGGGTCACCATTGCAGGGGCGCTGAATTTCTCGGTCATGCAGCGCAATCCGCAATACGCGTAAGCGCTCAGTTGGTCAGGGCATGGTGCGGATTTGCCGCGCTATGCGCCCCAAAGATCATGCCCAGATGCTTGGCCAGATAAATCCGCAGCCAGGGCGTGAACCGTTCTGGCATGCGCTCAACAACCGCGCGGAGCGCGGGCAGGTTGATCCAGTCCGTATCGGCCACCTCATCCGGGTTGGGCGTGATGCTCAGATCCGGCATGACGCGGGCGGTATAGACCTGCACCAGTTCATGCTCGATCAAGCCCGCCCCGACATCAGCGCGGTACTCGATCTCGCCCGCGTGGCGCAGCGCCAGACCCGTGATGCCCAACTCCTCGCGCAGCCGACGCCCCGCGCAGTCCAGATCAGATTCGTCCCAATGCGGATGTGTGCAGCAGGTATTCGCCCAAAGCCCCGGCGTGTGATATTTGCTCAAAGCGCGGCGCTGGATCAGCACCCGGTCGCCTTCGGTCACGAAAACTGAAATCGCCTTGTGCCTCAGCCCGCGCCTGTGCACGTCCATCTTGTCGATGGGTTGCAACACGCCGTTCTCCCAGGCCGGGATCAGCGCGCTCATGTGTGGCCTGGTCGGACAAGGCCGGTCAGGTGCAGCATGTTCTTGATGCCGATCTTGATATGCGCCATGGGGCGCGCGGCCACCAGTTTCTTGTTCATATACGCCTCGAATGTCAGGCGCTGCACGTCTATATCGTGGCACAGGCTCACGAAACGTTCACGCCGCTCATCTGATTTGTAATAGGCATCCTGCATCTGGCGCAATACCCGGAACACGGTCTTGTGTTCGCGCATGAACAGTTTGCGCGCAAGTTTCAGGTCTTTCATCTTGCCAGAGGCCAGCGCCGCCTGTGCCGCCGTTGCGGCCACGCGCCCGCCGACCATGGCATAATATATCCCCTCGCCCGAGCTGGGCGCGACAACGCCTGCCGCATCGCCTGCCAGCACCACATCGCGGCCATTGTCCCAACGGTCCATCGGGCGCAGCGGAATAGGCGCGCCCTCGCGCCGGATCGTCTCGCAGCCTGTCAGGCCCGACATGGCGCGCAGATCAGCCGTGGCTTTCTTCAGGTCTGCACCATTGATCTCGGTGCCCATGCCCACGCTGGCATGTTCGCCATGCGGAAACACCCAGCCATAAAAATCGGGGCTGATGCGCCCGTCATAGATCACATCGCAGCGCAGCGGGTCATACACATCATTGGCGGGTGGTGCCTTGATGATCTCATGATAGGCAATCACATAGGGGATCTTGTCGCCCCCCGGCACTTCGGCCCGCGCAACATTCGAGCGCGCGCCATCTGCGCCAATCACCAGTTGGGTTTGCGTGCGCCGTTCCTCGCCGCTTGCCTTGTCGCGCCAGATGACATGCGTGCCTTGCACATCGCGCTCAATCCGCAGAAAGGTGCCGGTCAGGCGCGTGGCCCCATTCCCCTCGGCGCGGTCGCGCAGAAATTCATCGAAATGTTCGCGGTCCACCATGCCGACATAACCGTTTTCAATCGGAATATCGACCGCGCGGCCAGTGGGGGAAATCATCCGCGCCGTGGTGATCTGCGCCACGACCTGGCTCATCGGAATGTCGAAATCCGCAATCGCACGCGGGGGGATCGCGCCCCCGCAAGGCTTGATCCGCCCTGCGCGGTCCAGCAGCGCCACGCGCTTGCCCGCGCAGGCCAGATCATCCGCCGCGGTTGCACCCGAAGGCCCACCGCCCACGATAAAGACATCATATTGCATCGCTTATTCCCCCGGAACCATCAGCACCCTTGGGCGCGGTGACATGATGCGCGCGGCCAAAGCCGCTGACGCAATGAAAATTATCGCCTGAAACAAAAAGACAGCACCAAACGCATCAGCCACCGGCAACAGACTGCGCGCGACATCCACCAATGCCGCGCCCGTCAGCCCGCCAAAGCCTGCCGCCATCGCCTGCGATGCGCCCCAAAGCCCGACGCGTGTGCCTTCGCGCTTGTCCCGCCCCTCGCCTGCAAGCTGCATCATCGACCCAATCGCCGCGACCGCGAACATGCCGTTGAAGAACCCCAAAGCGACCACCAGCGGCACCAAGGGCAGCATCCAGAAGGTTGCTCCCGCAATCGCCACAAGCGTCAGCGCCGACCCCATACAGCCCGCGACAACCCAAGCCCGCAGACTGCCGATGCGCAAACCCGTGGCGGCAACACCCACCAGCACCATCCCAAGGAACACGCCGCCATTCTGCGCGCCCGACATTTGTGTGGATTGCCCCGGCGTGTAGCCAAAGACCAGCCCGGCATAGGGTTCAAGGATCAGTTCCTGCATGAAGTAGGCGGTCATCGACAGGAACACGAAAAAGGTGAAATTCCGCGCTCGGGTGTCGGCCCATATCTCGGCGATGCCGTCCCGAAAGCGTTGCGGCGCGGGAGCGGGGCGCGCGATCACGCGCCGCTCGATCCCCCAGACCGCGATTGTGGTCAGCGCCACAGCCCCCGCACAGATAATCGCCACAACCGTCAGAAGCCGTGCATGGCTGTAAGGGTCAAGAAATTTGCCTGCGGTAATGGCGGTCAGCGCAATGCCTGCAATCATCATCAGCCATGTGATTGTGGCCGCTGCCGGACGGCGGTGTTCTGCTGTGGCCGTGGCCAGAAGTGCCAGAAGCGATGTGCCCGACGCCCCCACGCCCAGACCGATGACCGCATAGGCGATCACCGACAGCGCAAGACCCGCGCCGAAATGGTTTTCCAGCAGCGGAATAGCCAGCGCCGCGCCAAGGCCCCCAAGGGCCAGCAGGCCCATACCCGCAATGATCCAGCGTGTGCGGTTGCCGCCCTGATCGGCCAGATGGCCCCAATTCGGGCGCGTGATCTGCACACCGTAATGCAGCGCCACCAACAGCCCCGGCAGCACCACTGGTAGCGACAATTCCACCACCATCAGCCGGTTCAGGGTCGAGGTCATCAGCACCACAATCGCGCCAAGGCAGGCTTGCACCAGCCCAAGACGGAAAATCTGGACCCAACTCAGCGTCATGCGCCAATCCCCCGCAACGCGAAGGCCGCGACCATCATGCCCAGAACATATGGGCCAACGCCTGTGCCATTGAACCATGGGGCCAGTTTCGCAGGGTCTTTGCGCCAGCGCCCCAGCGCCCAAATCTGCACGCCAATGCCAAGCGCGATAATGCCCGCGTGAATGGGTGCGCCCCAGATCAGCAGCAGGATTACGACGACCAGTTGCGCCATCACCATGACTGTGCCCGCGACGGTTGCCGCATCGACCGGGCCAAGTGTGACGGGCAGTGATTTCAGGCCCATCTGGCGGTCGCCCTCAATCGCCTTGAAATCATTGATTGTCATGATGCCATGCGCGCCCAAGCCATAGAGCACGGCAATCGCCACAATCTCGAAGCGGGGCGCACCTGCGGCGATAACGGCCGCACCCGTGAACCACGGCAGCGCCTCATAGCTCAGCCCCACCAGCCCCGGACCCCACCAGCCGGACCGCTTGGCGCGCACGGGTTCGGCGGAATAGGCCCAAGCCGCCAGCACGCCTATGATTGTTGCGCCAAACCCCCAAGGACCAAGCTGCCAGCCCACGGCCAGTGCCAGCACGGTCATCGCAAGCGCAATATACAGCCCCCAGCGTCCGGGAATGCGGCCCGAAGGGATCGGGCGGTTCGGCTCGTTGATCGCGTCCACGTGCCGGTCGCACCAGTCATTCGCCGCTTGTGACATGCCGCAGACAATCGGCCCGGCCAGAAGCACACCAAGCACCACCAGCGCCCACGAGTCGGGCCAGACACCGACCGAGATGATGCCGCATAAATAGGCCCACATTGGTGGAAACCATGTGATCGGCTTAATCAGCTCCAGCATGGCGCGGGGTTGCGGCATGCGAGAGGGGTTCGGGCGGGTTTCAAGACTCATATCGCTCATGCTGTAAACTTTGCCTTACATTTTTGGTTCCATCAAGTGTTAATTTACGCTGACACTGCGCGCGTTTCCGCGCAGCCCGAAGCAGGCACATTGCAGGGCTGCGCGATATGCTTATGTACCTGTTCAAGCCAGAACCGGAGACGACATGAAATTGCGGTATATTTTCCCGATGGCCCTTGCCCTCAGCGCCGGCCCCGCCTTGGCCGACCGCACCCCGCCTGCGAAAGCGTTGGCGCTTTCTGAGATCGTAGCGGCCCTCGAAAGCCAGTATGATATTCACTTCATCGACGATATTGATTGGGATGATAACGGGTATTGGGATGTCGAGTTCTTCACCCGCGACGGGGCCAAGGTGGATTTGAAAATCGACCCCGTGACGGGCAGGCCGCATGGCTAGGCGCGGGGCCGCGCAGGACCAATCTGAAAGTGGCACGCAGGCGCGCCGGTGGCAGCGCAACTGATCTCTGTGACCTGTACGTCCGGCCAGACCAGTGCGGCAAACAACCGCTCGAACACGGCTGAATGCCAGTGGCAGACAGGACCGTCCGCGCGCATTTGCGCCAGCGGATTGCGCTTTATCTCAAATATCAGGGGTGCATGGCTGACTACGCGAAACTTGCCAGAGCCTGCGAAGGTCCAGGCGTGTTTTGCGATCGCCATCGACAAAAGACGTGCGCCCAGCGGGGCGGGAAGCGCGCGGATCAGGCGTTGCGCCACGCGCGGAATGCGATTGGCAAGAATATAGCCCCCTGTCGCCAGCCCGGCGGCACGCTGAATGCGCGCGGCGCGGTCTGGCAGGAACAGCCGCACCGCATCATGCAGGCGCGCCACTTCCTCTTCGGGAAGCATGCCCGCATTTGGCGCAGGCTCAATGATATCCGCACGATAGAGCAGCGCTGCGCGCAATGCCGAACCTATCTCGGCATCCAGCACCGGCAGATGTTGCAAAACCGCGTTCGGCCCGATCCGCGCCTGCGCCATCATCTGAAACTACTCCGCCGGTTCGCGGATTGCGGGGGTTGCCCCGTTTGGCATGCGAAAGACGCGGGGGGTTGCGACGCCCTCATCCATTTGTCCGCCGCCGCCACAGGCCTTGATCGCGTTGCGTTGCTCGGCGCGCGCCTTGCCTTGGGCGCGCAGCGCCGCGCGCCGCTCTGCCGCCTTGCGTTTGATATCGGCGTGATCTTCCCAATCGGCCATTTGCGCATCTGCAATAGTGCGGGTCATGTCGAATCCGAAATCCATCTTGTCACGAGACTCGAGCGTGAAATAGCCGTTTTTGCCAAGATCATAAAACTGGCGCTGCACACCCGCCTTGAGAAATGCCTTCAGACAGCCCAGCAGGTATTTCCGCCGATACCCCGTCCCGCGCCACGGGTAATGGAACAGCGCCTTGCGCATGTAAAAACGGCGATAATTCTTCAGCACCCCTTCGAGCAAACCGCCCCGCGTCATTTCCTTGGGCTTCATGATCGGGGTGACGAAATTGTATTTGGAATAGTCAAACACCTCGACCTGATCGCGCAATTCCTGAAACAGCGGCGTGAAGGGCCAAGGCGTATACATTGCCCAATTGGCCAGATCGGGCTGCCAGTCCCATGCCATTTGAAAGGTTTCTTCCAACGTCTCGGCGGTTTCATTGTCGAGGCCAACAATAAACTGAGCCTCAGTGAAGATATCAGCCTCGCGCAGCAGGCGGATGGCTTGCTTGTTGTCGGCGACGGTGGTTTCCTTGTTGAACTGGTCGAGCTTCAATTGCGCTGCCGCTTCGGTGCCAAGTGACACATGCACCAGCCCTGCCTTGCGGTAGAAGGGCAGCAAATCCTTGTCGCGCATAATATCTGTAACGCGGGTATTGATGCCCCATTGTATCCGGCGCGGCAGGTCGCGGGCGATCAGTTCTTCGCAAAATTCGATGAATTTCTTGCGGTTGATGGTGGGTTCTTCATCGGCGAGGATGAAGAAGCCGACGCCGTGGTTTTCAACCAGATCTTCGATTTCATCGACCACTTTCTTTGGGTCGCGCACACGGTAATCGCGCCAGAATTTCCATTGCGAACAAAACGAACAGGTGAACGGACAGCCGCGCGCCATATTGGGAATCGCCACACGTCGGTTCAGCGGCACATAGATGTATTTGTCCCATTCGAGGATCGACCAGTCCGGCTTGATCCCGTCAAGGTTCTTGACCGTTGCGGCGGCCTGCGTGGCGACAATTTCACCCTCTTCGGTGAATGCCAGCCCTTGGATTTTGCGTCTGTCCGTGGGCCAGCGCCCCTCGGCAATGGCCTGCATCAGCTTGACAACAATCTCTTCCCCCTCGCCGCGCACGATCACATCAATCCACGGCGCTTCACTCAACACCTGACGGAACATGAACGTGCCGTGAATGCCGCCCAATACAGTCACGGCATCGGGCGCGACATCCTTGGCAATGCGCAGCACTTCTTCGGCGACATAGATTGACGGGGTGATGGCGGTTGTGCCGACGACATCGGGCTGCAACTCTGCCAGTCGCGCGCGCAGGGCGTCGTCGTCAACGTGGTTGGTCATAGCATCGATGAAATGGATGTCGTCGAAGCCAGCGGCCTTGAGTGACCCGGTCAGATAGGCGACCCATGCGGGCGGCCAGCTACCGGCAATCTCGGCGCCGCCAGAATGATAATTCGGGTGAACAAAGACGATTCGCATGGGTTCCCTCCATTGTGTAAACAGAGGTTGACACACAAAGTGGAAACTTTAATTGACACAGATCAAGTTCATGCAGGTGCCCGACTGAAAAGCCGGATCACCCTTCATCCTTGCTGACCAGATCATATTTCCGAAGTTTGACATAGAGCGACTGGCGCGACAGCCCCAGCATTTCAGCAGCCGCAACACGGTTGTTGCGCGTCAACTCCAACGCCGTCTCGATACAAATCCGCTCGATCACATCTGTCGTCTCGGACACGATATCCTTCAACGTGGACGACCCGACCAGCTCGATCACGCCCTGCATGTTCTGATCTTGCCCCCCCCCGGCATCAGGGCGCACGGCACCGGAACTGGACGAATTGCGCACCACAAGTGCGATCACCGGATCGAACTGGTCATCCAGCCATGTCGCCGAAATTTCGACGCCCACTTGCGCCCCGTAATCCGTGTTGAGTTTGGTGGCATACATGCGCAACTGCCCGGCGCGGCGCGCATTCTCCAGAAGCACGCGCAAATCGACCGCACCGCGCGCCAGAAACTCTGCCAGCGAGCGCCCGCGCACAGCGGCGGCGGATGACACATCGGTCAGGTTCAAAAATGTCTCGCTTGCGGCCAGAATACTGCCCTCACGATCCGCAAAGACAATCGCATCGGACCCGTGGTTGAACAATTGCCGCAAATTGGATGACAACCGCTCATCTGCGACAACCCCGGCACCTGGTTCAGCCAGACGGATAATCGCCAATTGCTCACCAGAGGCGCGGAACATTTTGCCTGCCAGTTGCAATTTGCGCTGCGATGACTTGACCTCAACCTCGAAATTCGCAGGCGCTCCAGCTTGCTGGGGCTTTTCCAGTGCAGAAACCAGGCTGTCGCGGCTGTGGCCAACAAAGAAATCCGCCAGCGACTTGCCCAGCAAATCACTGCGCGCGCGCCCCAGAACAAGTGCCGCACTTTGGTTAATGTCCACAATCAGCCCCGACCCGACCGAAATCAGGGCGATGGAGTCATTGGTGAAATCCATCAGCAGCCGGTAGCGGGTGTCAATCTCGCGCTGCGCCTCGTGATCACGTTCCAACGCGATCTGGGCATTCAGCAACATTTGCTGCATTTCAATCGTCGGACGCTGATCCTGCCCCAGCATCAGGACATGCCGCTTGTCATGCATCAGGTGCAATGCATAGCGCACCGGCAACGTGTCGCCATGCCCCAGAACATGCTGCAACTCGACCCAGCGTGGCGGGCTTGATGGGCCTGCCGCGTCGCCCTTGGTGATCTGAGTAATCCGCTTGCGCAGCTTTTCAGTCGACATATCATCGACCAGATCGGACAGCGCCTTGTCTTTCCACCCGGATAAAGCGCCGGTCAGGGTTGAACCGGCCCGCGCAGACACGGCCTTGATACGACCTTCGGGCGACAGAATCATGCAGATATCGGCCATGCTTGTCAGCACGTTCGACGTCAAGGGATCATCAATGAACCTTGCTATATCTTCCGGCCCAGACAGCCCACTGTGATCTGGCAAGGTCACGCGCTTCCCTCCTGCTGCCGCATTGGCAGCCAACTTGTGGTCTTCAGCAACGACACCGTTATTCAGCGGCCGCACTGATCTGCTGTATGCCGCAAGATTGCAGGGCGCAGACTATGTCACTTGTAACAAGATCAGCACCAGAAACTTCTGCGATTCGGCGGTGTTTACTATCGCTTTGCGCGCTTGAAACCAAGCCCCCCCCGATCACGATCGGAATGTGGCCTTGTGACCATGTCCGTAACTCCTGCACCATAGTGGCGCAAGGCAGAAGCGACGTTTCGTTCGACACCGAGATGAATACGGCATGAAACTGGTTATGCGTCAGGATATCGCGCAATTCGGTCGCGCGCGGCAACAGCATGACCTTGACCGAAACGCCGATCCGCCGAAGCTGGTTCGCCGCCAGCATTGCACCAAGCGTGTGCTGCTCTCCTGCGGGCAAGGTCAGCAAGATCCGGCCATCGCCAACAAGCCCGCACCGGCTTGACCCCCAAGCCCGACCCAACTCGCGCAACAGGCCTTGCAGCCGCGCACAAGCCAGCGAGGCGTGCAGGATATCTATTTCCTCGTCATGCCATTCCTGCCCGATCGCGCCCAAAGCATCCGGCAGATAGGCATCCATGACATCTTCCGCCGAGACGCGCCTTTGCCGCATTTCAGCAAGCAAGGCGCTCAGGGCCTGTTTGTCCCCACTGCGCGCAAAATCTGTGACCAGCTTTGCGACAACCGCGCTCGCGGTATTGCGCCCGCCATCAGACGCGCGCGTCAGCTCCGCGACAACGCGCATAGCAAACCTGCGCAGCGGCATATCATCTGCCCGCTTCGCATATGTTACAGGCTGTACCAGACCATTCATGTCACCCGCCCCCTCAAATGCGCGGCAGCTACGGCCATTTGATGCAAAGGGCCTTGACGACGGCGCGTCGTCACCTAGTAACGTCTCAGGAACCCAGAACATTGTCAAACAAAACTTACACTCTTACAGGAGCTAAGCGCAGCTGATCCTGAAATTTGATACTATACTTATGTTTTATATACATAATGCCTTGAAACGCCCTGCACCTCTATACAGATCGCTCAGACCGCATCTGTCAATTTCAACATGTAAGTTTTAGTTGACACTTGTGACGATCAAAGGCTAAGCTCCTCTTAGGAATCGCGATTGGGGGGCCTTATGGCGCAGAATTTGCAGACAGCGCTCTACACGCCAGAGCAGCGCAAAAAGCGCGACACCTCGCGCTGGACGCTGGTGCAAGGCATTCTGGCGCCAGTGCAATTTGTCATCTGCATCGTCTCGGCGGCCCTTGTTCTACGCTTCCTGATGACAGGCGAAGGCTATATGGCCGCGACCATCTCGGTCCTGATAAAGACGCTGGCGCTGTATGCGATCATGGTGACCGGGGCGATCTGGGAGAAAGAGGTGTTCGGCCAATATCTGCTGGCCCCGGCCTTTTTCTGGGAAGATGTCGTCAGCTTTGGCGTGATTGCGCTGCACACGCTGTATCTGGTTGCACTGTTCATGGGCTTCATGACGCCGGATCAGTTGATGATCCTCGCGCTGGTCGCTTACGCGGCTTATTTCGTGAATGCCGCGCAATTCATCTGGAAACTGCGGATGGCCAGATTGTCTGCCGCCCCACAGCAGGAGGTGTCCGCATGACAACCGGTTGCCGTGACACCCCCGTCCTGAAACAGCGCGGCCAGCGCGAAGTCTTTTGCGGCCTGACCGGCATCATCTGGCTGCACCGCAAGATGCAGGACGCCTTTTTCCTTGTTGTCGGCTCGCGCACCTGCGCGCATTTGCTGCAATCGGCGGCGGGCGTCATGATCTTCGCCGAACCCCGCTTCGGCACCGCCATTCTGGAAGAAAAAGACCTTGCCGGTATGGCCGACGCCAATGAGGAACTGGACCGCGAAGTGGCCCGCCTGCTCGCGCGCCGCCCCGATATCCGGCAGTTGTTCCTTGTCGGCTCCTGCCCGTCCGAAGTCATAAAGCTGGACCTTGCGCGCGCCGCGGAACGCCTGAGTGTGGCCCATGGCCCCAATGTGCGCGTGCTGAATTTTTCCGGCTCGGGCATCGAGACGACCTTTACCCAAGGCGAAGATGCCTGCCTCGCGTCCATGGTGCCGGCACTCGCGGAAACTCCGGCCAAAGAGCTGCTTCTTGTCGGTGCCCTGCCCGATGTGGTCGAGGATCAGGCGCTTGATCTGCTGGCACAAATCGGCGTCACACCTGTGCGCTGCCTGCCCTCGCGGCGCGTACAAGACACGCCGGTCATTGGCCCCAACACGGTCTTTGCCCTGACACAGCCCTTCCTTGGCGATACACATGCCGCCCTGACCCGGCGCGGCGCTCGCCATATCGCGGCACCTTTCCCCTTCGGGGCCGAAGGAACCACCCTCTGGCTCAAGTCGGTTGCCGCCGAATTCGGCATCTCGCCCGAAAAGGTCGATCAGGTTGTCGCGGCACCGCGTGCCCGCGCCGAAAAGGCCATCGCCGCTGCCGCCACCACCCTGCGCGGCAAGCGCATCTTCTTCATGCCCGACAGCCAGCTGGAAATTCCGCTCGCACGCTTCCTGACCCGCGAATGCGGCATGCAAGCCATCGAGATCGGCACACCTTACCTGCATACCGACCTGCACGGCCCCGAATTGGACCTGATCGCTTCCGGCCCTGTCATCTCCGAAGGCCAGGATGTCGATCTGCAACTCGACCGCGTCCGCGCGGCCCGCCCAGATCTGACCGTTTGCGGCCTCGGCCTTGCCAACCCGCTGGAAGCCGAAGGTCTGGCGACGAAATGGGCCATCGAGTTGGTCTTCACGCCCGTGCATTTTTATGAACAGGCAGGCGATCTGGCCTCCCTCTTTGCCCGGCCTCTGCGCCGCCATGCGGCATTGCGGCGTCAGCACCCGAACCGGCTGGAGGCAGCAGAATGACCCGCATTCATTTTCTTGCCAAAAATACTCAAATTGCAACGGTGCATGTATGAAACTCGCTGTCTGGACATATGAAGGCCCGCCCCATGTTGGCGCCATGCGTGTTGCGACGGCCATGCACGGGCTGCACATGGTGCTGCATGCGCCGCAGGGCGACACCTATGCCGATCTTCTCTTCACCATGATCGAGCGGCGCAATCACCGCCCCCCTGTCAGCTACACCACGTTTCAGGCCCGCGATCTGGGCGCTGATACATCCGGCCTGTTCACATCGGCCTGTCGCGACGCCTTTGACCGCTTTCAGCCGCAAGCGCTGATGGTCGCGGCATCGTGCACAGCAGAGCTCATTCAGGACGATCCCGGTGGTCTGGCCGAAACAATGGGCCTGTCTGTGCCGGTCATCGCGCTGGAACTGCCCAGCTATCAGCGCAAGGAAAATTTCGGCTGTGACGAGGCGTTCTTGCAACTTTGCCGCACGCTGGCCAAACCCATGGCCCGCACAGAGCGCGTGACCTGCAATATTATCGGCCCCACCGCCCTTGGCTTTCGCCACCGCGATGATCTGGCCGAAATCACCGCCCTTTTGTCCGAAATGGGGATCGAGGTGAATGTCGCGGCCCCGATGGGCGCGTCACCCGCAGATATCACCCGCATGGGGGCCGCGCATTTCAATGTGCTGCTCTATCCTGAAACTGCGGAATCCGCTGCACGCTGGTGTGAGAAGGAACTCGGGCAACCCTTTACAAAAACCATTCCCATCGGCGCCAATGCCACCCGCGCTTTTATCGAGGAAGTGCGCGTCCTGTCCGGCAGCACAATCCCGGTCGACGAGACGCGCATGCGCCAGCCCTGGTGGGCGGCCTCGGTCGACAGCACCTATCTGACCGGCAAGCGCGTGTTCCTGTTCGGCGATGGCACGCATGTCATGGCTGCCGCCCGCGTGGCCCGCGACGAGATGGGCTTCGAGGTGTGCGGCATGGGCTGCTACAACCGCGAACAGGCCCGCCCCTTGCGGGCTGTGGCAAAGGAATTCGGGCTAGAGGCGCTGATCACCGATGACTATCTCGAGGTTGAGGCCGCCATCGAAGAGGCCGCGCCCGAAATGATCCTTGGCACCCAGATGGAACGCCATATCGGCAAACGCCTTGGCATCCCCTGCGCCGTCATATCCGCGCCCGTCCATGTGCAGGACTTCCCCGCACGCTATTCCCCCCAGATGGGGTTCGAGGGTGCGAATGTCCTGTTCGACACATGGGTGCATCCGCTGGTCATGGGGCTGGAAGAGCATCTTTTGCACATGTTCCGCGACGACTTTGAATTTCACGACGATGCAGGCCCCTCGCATCATGGTGGCCATGCGCCCCGCAATGATCCGGGTGCAGCCGCCGCGCATGCGGCCGCGGATGAAGGGGGCTCGATGCCCCTGCCATCCGCCCCCCTTGCACCGCTCGACGCACCCGCGCTGCCTGACAACATCATCTGGCTGACCTGCGCGGAACGCGAATTGAAGAAAATCCCCTTCTTCGTGCGCGGCAAGGCGCGGCGCAACACCGAGAAATTCGCCGTTGAGAAAGGCATCTCTGAAATCACAGTCGACACTCTGTACGAGGCGAAGGCCCATTATGCTCGATAGTCGCGCCCTCCCGTCCGAACCCTACCGCTTTGTGGTGGTGACGCTCGATGCCCATGCCGCCGGGCCGGCAGAGCGCGTGTTGCCCCGCCTGCGCGAGGACTTTCCGGGCCTTGAGGTTTCGATCCACGCCGCCGCCGAATGGGCCGAAAACCCTGCCGCACTGGCCGAAGCCAAGGCCGCGATCAACGCTGCCGATATCGTTGTCGCCAATCTTTTGTTCATCGAAGAACATGTCAGCGCCTGCCTGCCAGAGTTGCAGGCGGCCAGCGACCGCTGCGATGCCTTTGTCGGTGTGATTGCCGACCCGCAGATCGTGAAGCTGACAAAAATGGGCGATCTGGACATGTCCAAGCCCGCCACGGGCATCGCCAAGATCATGAAGAAGCTGCGCGGGGGCGGCGACAAGTCCAAACCCGCCTCGGGCGAAAAGCAGATGAGCCTGCTGCGCCGCCTGCCAAAAATCCTGCGCTTCATTCCCGGCAAGGCGCAAGACCTGCGCGCATGGTTTTTGTCCATGCAATACTGGCTTGGCGGATCAGATGACAATATCGAAGCGATGATGCGCTTTCTCATCTCGCGCTACGCCCAGCGCCCCGAATGGCGCGAAATCAAGGCCGCCGCCCCGATTGATTACCCCGATGTCGGCCTCTACCACCCCGATCTGGCCGACCGTATCACCACCGATCTGGCGGATCTGCCCCGCCCCGAGAATGCCAAGGGCACAATCGGCCTGCTGCTTATGCGCTCTTATATTCTGGCCTCTGACACGGCGCATTACGATGCTGTCATCCGCGCGCTCGAAGCGCAGGGTCTGGCCGTGATTCCTGCTTTTGCCGGAGGATTGGATGGTCGCCCTGCGATTTCCACATATCACACGGGCAAGATCGACACATTGCTGTCGCTGACCGGCTTCAGCCTTGTCGGTGGGCCTGCCTATAATGACAGCCCCGCTGCGGTCGAAGTGCTGAGCGCGCTGAATGTGCCTTATCTGGTCGCCCATCCGCTTGAATTCCAGACTTTGGGCCAATGGGCAAAATCAGGCGGCGGGCTTGGTCCGGTGGAAACCACCATGCTGATTGCGCTGCCCGAAATTGACGGCGCCACCTGCCCGACAGCCTTTGCGGGCCGTCACGGGGTTGATGGCTGTCAGGGCTGCCCCGGCGGCTGTATGCCGATGGACGATGCCAACGCCAAGGCGATGGCGCCCTGCCCCGAGCGCATTCTGGCGCTGGCCGACAAATCCGCGCGCATGGTGCGCCTGCGCCGCGCCGATGTGGCCCAGCGCAAGGTCGCCATCGTGCTCTATGGCTTTCCGCCCAATGCGGGCGCGGTTGGCACAGCCGCCTATCTGTCCGTGTTTGAAAGCCTGTATAACACCCTGCACGCCATGGCCCGCGACGGCTATGCGCTGACCCCGCCCGAAAGCGTGGACAGCTTGCGCGCGATGGTGCTGGAGGGCAATGCCCGCACCTACGGCATGCCCGCCAATGTCGCCGCCCATGTCAGCGCCGACCGGATCGTGACCGGCACACCGTGGCTGTCCGAGATCGAAGATGTCTGGGGTCCGGCACCGGGGCGCGCGCAATCTGACGGGCGCGGTGTCTTCGTGCTGGGGGCAGAATTCGGCAATGTGTTTGTCGGCATTCAGCCCACTTTCGGCTATGAAGGCGACCCGATGCGCCTGCTGTTCGAGAAGGGCTTTGCGCCGACACATGCCTTCACCACCTTCTACCGCTGGATGCGCGAAGAGTTTGCCGCCGATGCTGTGTTGCATTTCGGCATGCATGGCGCGCTGGAGTTCATGCCGGGCAAGCAGGCGGGTGTCAGCCGCACCTGCTGGCCCGACCGGCTGATCGGCAATCTGCCGAATATCTACCTCTATGCCGCGAATAACCCGTCCGAGGCGTCCTTGGCCAAGCGCCGCTCCAATGCGGTCACGATCACGCATCTGACCCCGCCAGTGGCACAAGCGGGCCTGTACCGTGGCCTGCAAGAGCTGAAAGACAGCCTGCAACGCTGGCGCAGGGTCGATGCCGCGACCGAGGACCAGGCGGATCTGGAAGCCCTGATCGCTGAGCAGGCCGCAAGCTTGGATCTGTCAGGCGAACCCGCAGGGCTGTGGCTGAAACTGCTGGAAGTGGAAGATGCGCTGATCCCCGAAGGGCTGCACATTATGGGCAAGCCGATGGATGCGGCGGCCCGCAAGCATCTGCTGGCGCAGGTCGATATCGATGACGTGACCCGCGCGCGGATGGACCGCGATCTTCAGGGCGACCATGAAATGCGCGGGCTGCTGCGCGCCCTTGGGGCCGAATATATCGCCCCTGTTCCGGGCGGCGATCTGATCCGCTCGCCCGAGATTGTGCCGACTGGCCGCAATATTCACGCCTTTGACCCGTTCCGCATGCCCACAGCCTTTGCGCTGCGCGAAGGCGCGGTGCAGGCCCAAAAACTGCTGGATGCGCACCCGACGCTGCCGCGCACAGTTGCAATGGTGCTGTGGGGGTCGGACAATATCAAATCCGATGGCGGACCCATGGCGCAGGCACTGGCATTAATGGGCGCAAAGCCCCGGTTTGATGCTTACGGACGTCTGTCTGGCGCAGACCTGATCCCGCTATCCGAATTGGGCCGCCCGCGTATTGATGTGGTGATGACGCTGTCAGGCATTTTCCGCGACCTGCTGCCGCTGCAAACCCGCCTGCTGGCCGAAGCTGCGCTGAAAGCCGCACTGGCGGAAGAGCCAGAGGCACAGAATTTCATCCGCGCCCATGCCCTTGCGGCGGCGCGCGATCTGGGTGTGACGCTGGAGGTTGCAGCCCTGCGCGTCTTCTCGAATGCCGAAGGAGCTTACGGGTCCAATGTTAACCAGCTGGTCGATAGTTCCACCTTTGGCGACGAGGACGAGTTGGCCGATGCCTATCAGGCGCGCAAGGGATTTGCGTATGGTGTGAATGGCGCGCCCGTCGCGCAGCCTGAATTGCTGAAAGCGACCCTGAAAACCGTCGATCTGGCCTATCAGAATCTTGAATCGGTCGAGTTGGGTGTGACCACTGTAGACCATTACTTCGACACGCTGGGCGGAATTGCGCGGGCGGTGAAACGCGCGCGCGGTGGGGCGGATACCCCTGTCTATATCGGCGATCAGACACGCGGCAGCGGCAAGGTGCGCAGCCTGCGCGACCAGATCGCACTGGAGACGCGCTCGCGCTCGCTGAACCCGAAATTTTATGAAGCGCTGCTGGTCCATAAGGGTGAGGGCGTGCGCCAGATCGAGGCGCAAGTGACCAACACGATGGGCTGGTCGGCCACCACCGGCACAGTTGACCCTTGGGTCTATCAGCGCCTGTCAGAAACATTCGTACTGGACGAGGCCATGCGCCGCCGTCTGGCCGAATTGAACCCACAAGCCAGCGCAAGACTGGCCGGTCGCCTGATCGAGGCGTCCGAGCGGAACTACTGGCAGCCGGATGCGGCTACACTGGCCGCACTTCAGGATGCAGCAGACGAGATTGAAGACCGTGTTGAAGGGATTGCCGCCGAATGAGCACGCCCGCAACGACCATGATGCTCCGGACCGGCGGGGGGCCAGCCCCCCGCACCCCCCGGAGTATTTTTCGCAAGAAAATGAAGGGAATGAAAAGATGAGCCCAAGAGATGATATCCCCGAGCTGAAAGGCCGCGATGGCGAAGGATCGGTGCAGGTGCATCTGGACCCGGCCACCAAGATCGACAGTGCGATGGTGTTTTCGATCTATGGCAAGGGCGGGATCGGCAAATCGACCACCAGCTCCAACCTGTCGGCCGCTTTTGCCGCGATGGGCAAGCGGGTGTTGCAGATTGGGTGCGACCCCAAGCATGACAGCACGTTCACCCTGACCGGCCAGTTGCAGCCCACGGTGATCGACATTCTGAAGGAAGTTGATTTCCACTCAGAAGAGTTGCGGCCCGAAGATTATGTCACCGAAGGCTGGGGCGGCGTGAAATGTGTGGAGGCGGGCGGCCCGCCTGCGGGCACAGGCTGCGGCGGCTATGTCGTGGGCCAGACGGTCAAGCTGCTCAAGCAGCATCATATGCTGGATGACACGGATGTGGTGATCTTTGACGTGTTGGGCGATGTGGTTTGCGGTGGTTTTGCCGCCCCCTTGCAGCACGCCGACCGCGCCGTGATCGTGACCGCCAATGATTTCGACAGCATCTATGCCATGAACCGTATTATCGCGGCAGTGCAGGCCAAATCGGCCAATTACAAGGTGCGGCTGGCAGGCTGCATCGCCAACCGGTCGCATGACACCGATGAGGTGGACCGCTTTTGTGACCGCGTGGGGTTCAAGCGCATTGGCCATATGCCTGATGTCGATGCCATTCGCCGCTCGCGCCTGAAAAAGAAGACCCTGTTTGCGATGGATGCGGACGAGGATGTTCTGGCCTGCCGCAAGGAATACATGCGTCTGGCGGAATTGCTTTATGCAGGGACGGACCCGATCAGCCCGATCTCTCTGCCCGACCGCGATATATTCGAGTTTCTGGGGTTTGATTGATGCGCGATCTGTCCCCTTCCACCAGCTATGAGGGCACCCGCGCCCGTGTTGCCGGCTATTTCGATGGCACGGCGACGCGGGTATGGGAGCGCCTGACCTCGGATGCGCCTGTCTCGCGCATTCGCCAGACTGTGCGTGCAGGGCGTGACGCGATGCGCGCGCTGATGCTGGCGCAGTTGCCGCATGATCTGCGCGGGGTGCGCGTGCTGGATGCAGGCTGCGGGACAGGGGCCATGAGCGTAGAGCTGGCGGCACGCGGGGCGCATGTGGTGGCCATCGACATCTCGCCCAAGCTGGTCGAGATTGCGCGCGCGCGCCTGCCGCAAGGGCTGGCAGGACATGTGGAATTTCGCGCAGGCGATATGCTGGCCCCAAGCCTTGGCCGGTTTGACCATGTCATCGCGATGGACAGCCTGATCTATTACACGCAACCCGATCTGGAAGCCGCCCTTGACGGGCTGGCTGCGCAAGCGGACCAGATCGTCTTTACGGTTGCGCCGCGCACGGCGCTGCTGATGGGCATGTGGTATGCTGGCCGGGTTTTCCCGCGCGCCGACCGTTCGCCCATCATGATCCCCCATGATTACCGCCGCCTGAATGTGGCGGCGCTGTCGCGCGTCGGCCGGGTCACGCGGGGTTTTTATATTTCTGAATGCCTGAAGGTGACGGGATGATCATTCCAAAAGCCATGTTCCAGAAAATCGGCACCAACTGGCTGCCTTTCGCGGACGCGGCCTCGGAAGGGTTGCCGCTGCGCCAGATCCTGCGCCTGAGCCTGTTTCAGGTCAGTGTCGGCATGGCGACGGTGCTGCTGCTGGGCACATTGAACCGCGTGATGATCGTGGAATTGTCGCTGGCCGCCAGCATCGTGGCCTTTATGATTGCGCTGCCGGTGCTGCTGGCCCCGTTCCGCGCGCTTCTGGGGTTCAAATCGGACAATCACCGCTCGGCCATTGGCTGGAAGCGGGTGCCTTACTTGTGGTTCGGGTCACTCTGGCAATTTGGCGGGCTGGCGATCATGCCGTTTGCGCTGCTGGTGCTGACCGGCGATGTTGTCCATGATGTGCGCTTTGCAGGCGAGGTGATTGCAGCCATTGCCTTTCTGATGACCGGTTTCGGGATGCATATGACGCAGACGGCGGGCATTGCGCTGGCTGCGGACCGTGCCGATGACGCGACCCGCCCGCGTGTGGTGGCGCTGCTTTATGTCACCTTCCTTGCAGGTATGGCGATTTCCGCGCTGATCGTGGGCTATTTGCTGCGCGATTTCAGTGATCTGCGCCTTATTCAGGTGGTGCAGGGCTGCGCTGTGGTCACATTGGCGCTGAACATCATCGCGCTGTGGAAGCAGGAAAAGATCAAGCCCATGACCCGCGCCGAGCGCGAGGCCCCGCGCCCCGCCTTCCGCGATGCGTGGCGCGATTATATCAAGGGCGGGCAGGCCGGGCGGTTGCTGGCCGTTGTCTTTGTTGGCGGGCTGGCCTTCAATATGCAAGATGTGCTGCTGGAACCGTATGGCGGCGAAATCCTTGGCCTGTCCGTGGCGGCGACAACCACGCTGACGGCGGTCTGGGCTGTCGGCGCGCTGCTGGGGTTCTGGCTGGCGGCACGCTGGCTGGCGGGCGGGATGGACCAGTTCCGCATGGCGGCGCGGGGCATTCTGGTCGGCATATTCGCCTTCGCGGCGGTCATCTTCGCAGGCCCGCTTCAATCGACACCGCTATTTTACGCAGGCGCATTTGGCATCGGGCTGGGCTTGGGGCTGTTTGCCGTCGCCACGCTGACCGCTGCGATGGAAATGCCCCGGCGCGGAATTGTCGGCGGCGGGCTGGCGCTGGGGGCATGGGGTGCGGCGCAGGCGACTGCTGCCGGGCTGGCCGTGGCCCTTGGCGGCGGCATCCGCGATACAGTCCAGACGCTGGCTAATAACGGGCATCTGGGCGCTGGCCTGATGACCCCCGATATTGGCTATTCTGTCGTTTATCACCTTGAGATCGGGCTTTTGTTCCTGACCCTCATCATTCTGGGCCCATTGGTGCGGACCCGCATTCTTGACACGTCACAACCACGCAACCAACGCATCGGCCTGGCCGATTTCCCGACCTGACATCACGGAGGACTACACATGGATACCCCCTATGGATGGCTATTTTTCGGCAATTTCGATCTTGCCCTGATTTCGCTTTATCTTTTCTGGATCTTCTTTGCCGGGCTGATCTATTACATCCAGCGCGAGAATATGCGCGAAGGTTACCCGCTGGAAAACGATGACGGCACCCATGCCAATTCGTTGCTGTCTGTGCCAGAGCCAAAGACCTTCATCCTTCCGCATGGGCGCGGTGAGTTCAAAGCCCCTGATTTCGAGAGGGAAAAGCGGGAACTGGCGCTGGCCCCGACCGAAGGTGGCGGCGGCTTTCCTTTTGCGCCAACAGGTGATCCGATGAAAGACGGTGTTGGTCCTGCATCCTGGGCCGCGCGCCGCGACGAGCCGGAGCTGGATGGGCACGCCCACCCCAAATTGCAGCCTATGGCGAAAGTTGGCGATTTCGCGGTTGCAGCCGGACGCGACCCGCGCGGCCTGCCGGTTGTTGGCAATGACCAGAAATCCGCAGGCAAGATTACCGATATGTGGGTAGATGTGCCCGAGCAACTGGTGCGCTATCTGGAAGCAACGCTGGAGGATGGCACCAAGCGTCTGGTGCCCATGACCATGGTACGGATCAAGTCCAACATGGTCTATGTCAACTCGATTGACTCGGCCTCATTCGTGGATGCGCCGGTCATCGCCTCGGACGGCCAAATCACCAAGCTGGAAGAAGACAAAGTATCTGGCTTCTATGCAGGCGGCTATCTGTACCGCAGCGAAAACCGCGTCACTCCGATGAGCAAGTTGCGCATTCTGTCCGATATGCTTGGCAAACCTGCCTAAGCGACTTTCGACCAAAAAAACGATAAAGGAACCGGCCCATGTCGCATGATGATTTCGCCTTTGAACCTGTAAACGGGTTGCCCGAACGGCCCCCCGAGCATGAGCATATTCTGTGGCAGGGCCGGCCTGATACTTGGGCCTTGGCGCGCGAAGCCTATAAAATCAACTGGATCAGCGCGTATTTCGTGGTGATCGTCGGCTGGCGTGCCTCGGTTGGTGCGCTGGAAGCGGGCGCTGCGGGGGCGTTTGCCTTTGGCCTGCCTTACGCGCTGTTGTGGGGGGCTGCGGTCGCGGTCATCCTGTTGCTTGCCTATGCGCAGGCCCGCGCTACCGTTTACACCATCACAACTGCACGGGTGGCCATGCGCATTGGTGCCGCACTGAATGTCACGCTGAACCTGCCCTTCCGCCAGATCGCAAATGCGGAACTGGCGCTTGGCAAGAAGGGCACAGGCACGATTGCGCTGGAAACACTGGGCGAGACGAAATTCTCCTATCTAATCCTGTGGCCGCATTGCCGCCCCGGACATGTGCGCGTCACAAAGCCTGCGCTGCGCTGCATCCCGGATGCGGCCAACATCGCCGGGCTGCTTGCCGAAGCGGCAGAAACCCGCGTCGCGCAGCCTGTCCTTGAACGCAAAACACCAGCGCCCGCAGGCGATCTGGTCGCAGCCGAGTGAGGGCAGCCATGACCACCGACCCCAACCCCCAAAAGCCCTTCACGCCGAAATTCAAGCGCGAAGACGCCAATGACATGATCCCCATCGGGCTGGTGCGCGGCATGTTTGCGCTGGCGCTCGCCTCGCTGGGGCTGGCGGCCTATGCCAGCGTCACCGACCGCGAGAGGGCGGCAATTCCGGCCCCTGCCCCCGTTGTGCAAACATGGACCATCAGTCTGGTCGGCAATGATGCGCAGGCCGTGACGGTGCTGGATGCTAATGGCGAATTGTTGGCCGATATGGCGCATGGCGGCTTTGTTACGGTCATTCAGAATGGCTTGATGACCATGCGCCGCCGCCACGGGATTGACCCCGCCCTGCCGTTGCAGATCGTGCAGTTTGAAAACGGGCGGCTAGCCGCCATTGACCCTCTGACTGACTACCGCGTCGAGCTGACCCAGTTTGGCCGCGACAACCAGGCCGCATTCGAACGGCTGCTGAATATCCAATAAGACGACCATAAAAAACCAAGGGAAAAATCAATGTCACTCTTCTCAAGAAAGATCGAACACGTCCCCTGCACTGTCGAAGTCTCGCACCGTTTCGAGGCCCTTCATGCACATGTCAAATTCAACGACGGCTCTGTCATTCATCCCGGCGACGAGGTGCTTGTTCAAGGCCCGCCCGTGCTGGCCGCATGGGGCGAGTTGATCGTCGAGGACCGCATCGCCACCATCACCCGCGCCAATGCGCTAGAGCGGATGTGGACACGGCTGACAGGTGATTTCGAATTCATGGAACTCTGTGAATTCTCTTTCTCAGAGGAGATAAGCGTATGAATGTGCATGCCACAACCCATGACGAACTTGCCGCAGAAATGGGCGACCGGTTCGACACTGACGCCATGGCGCAGGAATCCACCCTGCTGAACCCGCGTTTCTACACCACCGATTTCGACGAGATGGACCGCATCGATGTGACGCCTGTGCGCGAAGAGTGGGACAAACTGATCGGCCAGATGAAATCCGACCCCAACAAGGGCCATTTCAAGAAAACCGCCGATTGGGACAAGGTCGATTGGGACAATATGGAGCCCAAACTGAAACGCGAGTTGATCGACTTTCTTGTCTCAAGCTGCACCGCAGAATTCTCAGGCTGCGTGCTGTATAAGGAAATGAAGCGGCGCGGCAACAATCCTGACATCTGCGAGCTGTTCAATTACATGGCCCGCGATGAAGCGCGCCATGCCGGTTTTATCAATGACGCCCTGCGCGAGGCAGGTGTTGCGGTGAATCTGGGCTTTCTGACCAAGGCCAAGAAATACACCTATTTCCGGCCCAAATTCATCTATTACGCGACCTATCTGTCCGAGAAGATCGGCTATGCGCGCTACATCACCATCTACCGCCATCTGGAGGAAAACCCGGAGAAGCGCTTCCACCCCATTTTCAAGTGGTTCAAGGAATGGTGCAATGATGAATTCAGCCATGGCGAGGCATTCGCGCTGCTGATGCGCACGGACCCCAAGCTGACCAATGGCTTTGTCAACAAGCTGTGGATCAGGTTTTTCCTGACCGCCGTATTTGCCACGATGTATGTGCGCGATCATGCACGCCCTGAATTCCACAAGGCGCTGGGGGTCGATATCGACTGGTACGATCAAGAAGTGTTCCGCAAGACCGGCGAGATTGCGAAACAGGTTTTCCCGATGGAGCTGGACATCGACCACCCCGCATGGATGCCGACGCTCAAAAAGATCGAGCGCGCGTTCCGCAAGATGGAAGTGGCTGAAAAGCAAGGCGGCATTGGGGGCAAACTGTCGAAATGGGCGGCCATGACCTCGGCCGGACTGGGCTTTGCACGGCTGTATGTCATGCCCGTCAAGAAATCGACGCCACCCGCCAATGTGCGGCTGGAACCGGCCTATTGAGTAACTGCGGTGTCGGGCAAAGCCCGGCACCCATTAGCCATACGGAGATGCCATGTTTGAAACCCCCTGGATAGCTGCACTTGCTGCGCTGTTTCTGTGGTGGTTTGCCACGGGCATCCTGCTGTGGCGGGTTCATGCGGCAGACCGTGGCGGGCCGGGCCAGCATATCTGGTCGGTGCTGCTGTCGCTGCCACTGTTCGTGGCGGGAGCGCTGGGGGTTAATGCAACGCTGATGGATGCCAGCCCGCAAGGGGTCTGGTTTGCCTTTTTGTCGGCACTGGCACTGTGGGGTTGGGTTGAACTGGCGTTTCTGTCTGGTGTGATCACTGGCCCCAATACAAAACCCTGCCCTGCCGGCCTGGACCCCGCCGCGCGCTTCTGGTCGGCATTCCGCACGGTGGCATGGCATGAATTTGTGCTGGCAGGCGTTGTCATCTTGCTGATCCTGTCAGCATGGGGGGCCGAGAATGCCTTTGCGCTGTGGACATTCCTTGTACTGTTTGCCGCCCGGATTTCGGCCAAGCTGAACCTGTTTCTGGGTGTGCCGCGCATCAACACTGATTTTCTGCCGAAACCGCTGGCGCATCTGTCCAGTTATTTCCGGCAAGGGCCGGTCAGCGGCTTCTTTCCGTTTTCGGTCACGCTGCTGGCTTTGGCAGTTGGCTGCTTTCTTGAACGCCTTTGGCGCGCGCATCACGTCGCGGATCAGGGCGCAATCATCGGCTTCACGCTTCTGTCCATGCTGACGGCGCTGGCGCTCCTGGAACATTGGTTCATGGTCTGGCGGGTGCGTGATGACAAACTCTGGCGCTGGATGATCCCAGCCCCCACAAACACCAAACGAAAAACATGACCGAGGGGACCCCAATGGATTTTGACACCCATTTCACCGCCGCGCTGGACGCGCTGAAATCCGAAGGCAATTACCGGATTTTTGCCGAAGTTGAACGCCAATGCGGCAATTTCCCCAAGGTCAAGCGATACAATGGCGACGATGTTCAGGAAGTGACTGTCTGGTGCTCGAATGATTATCTGGGCATGGGACATCACCCCCATGTCGTCAACAGCATGGTCGAGGCCGTTCAGGCCTGCGGGACGGGCGCGGGCGGCACGCGCAACATTTCGGGCAACAACCACCTGCACCGTTTGCTGGAAGATGAATTGGCTGATCTGCATGGCAAGGACGCAGCACTGCTGTTCACATCGGGCTATGTTTCGAACTGGGCGGCCTTGTCGACGCTGGGCGCGAAAATCCCCAATGCTGTGATCCTGTCGGATGAAAAGAACCATGCCAGCATGATCGAGGGCATCCGCCATTCCCGCGCCGACAAGGTCTTGTGGAAACATAATGACTGGCGTGATCTGGACCGCAAGCTGAAAGCGGTGGGCGACAGGCCCAAGATCGTGGCCTTTGAGAGTGTGTATTCCATGGATGGCGACATCGCACCCATGCGCGAGATTGTTGAAGTGGCCGAGGCGCATGGCGCCATGACCTATCTGGACGAAGTGCATGCCGTGGGCATGTATGGCCCACGCGGCGGCGGCATTTCCGAAGAACGCGGGCTGGCCGACCGGATCACCTTGATCGAGGGCACATTGGGCAAGGCCTACGGCGTTGTCGGCGGCTATATTACCGGATCAACGGCGCTGTGTGATTTCATCCGCTCTTTCGCATCTGGCTTTATCTTCACAACAGCGCTGCCTCCGGCTGTGGCCGCAGCGGCAACCGCCTCGATCCAGCACCTCAAGACATCGCAGACCGAGCGGGCAGCGCAACGCGAACGCGTGGCGCGGCTGCGCGCGCGGCTGGATGTGCAAGGTATCCCGCATATCGCCAATGACAGCCATATCATCCCTGTCATGATTGGTGATCCGGTCAAGTGCCGGATGCTGTCAGACATCCTGATGGATGAATGGGGAATTTACGTGCAACCGATCAATTACCCCACCGTTCCCAAGGGCACCGAGCGGTTGCGCATCACCCCCGGCCCACTGCATTCGGACGCGGATATTGACCATCTTGTGATGGCGCTCACCTCGCTCTGGAAGCAATGCGCAATTGCGCATGCCGTGGCATAATGCCAGCTTGACACAATTGAAAATCACAACAGATGTACCGTTCTGGACATCAATGGGAGGCCAAAAAACATGAAACTCACAACCAGCGCCGCACTCAGCGCGCTTGCACTGTCCTTCACCGCGCTACCTGCATTTGCTGGCGATATTGAGGCGGGTGAAAACGCGTTTCAAAGCCAGTGCCAGAACTGCCACAACGTCACCAATGAAGATGGCGATGTGCTGGCCGGGCGGCCAAATGTCCGCACTGGCCCGAACCTCTACGGGGTAATTGGCCGCGAGCCTGGCGCGGTGGATGGTTTCCGTTACGGCGCTTCGCTGGTTGAAGTTGGCGAAAGCGGCGTTGTCTGGGACGAAGAGGAGATGGTTGCCTATCTGCTCGATCCGACCAGCTATCTGCGCGAAGCACTGGATGATCGCCGCGCCCGCAGCCAGATGTCATTCCGCGTGCGTGACGAAGACACCGCGCGCGACATCATCGCGTTTCTGGCGCAATTCGGGGCTGTCGAAGAGGAAGAAGACGCCACCGAAGAAGAAAGCTGATCGACAAGAGCTAAACTTGCAGGGGGCGGTGCAACATCCCCCCTGCACACACCCAATCCGAGCGCCCCATCCCGGTGCAACCTGCTGCGTTGGGGCGTTTTCACGTCGCTGCCCCCGACACTGTGCGCCAGTCCAGCCCCGTCACAGCCTGACAGCCCGGTTATGATACTTGCCCTCTCGGGGGCAAGATGTCACTGAGTGTTGCCTGCACAGCACGGAGTGACCGCCATGACACCACCCCTTGTCCGCTACAGCCGCGACACAGACATCGCGCTGATCTGTATCGAGAACCCGCCCGTCAATGCCATCGGCCAAGCCGTGCGTGCAGGGCTGACGGACTGTCTGGAGCGTTTCGCCGCCGATGCGGCAGCGCGGATCGCTGTGATCTATTGCGCAGGCCGCACATTTGTCGCCGGGGCAGATATTAAGGAATTCGGAAAACCACCCTGCGCCCCATATCTGCCCGATGTGATTGGCAAAATTGAAGCGCTTGAAAAGCCCGTCCTTTGCGTGATGCATGGCACGGCACTTGGTGGCGGTCTGGAACTGGCACTGGGGGCGCATTACCGCCTTGGTTTGCCGGACCTGAAGATCGGATTGCCGGAAACCAGCCTTGGCATTCTGCCCGGTGCCGGGGGCACACAACGCCTGCCCCGCCTCGCCGGGATGGAGGCCGCGCTCGACATCATCACATCCGCCCGCCACCTGCCCGCGCAAGAAGCGCTGGATTTGGGCATTCTTGATGAACTCGCTCCGGTCGGCGCCGATCCCGCCGCAGCCGGGCTGGTCATGGCGCAAGCCTTGCTGGATCGCGGTGCAGGCCCGCGCAGGGTCTGTGACCGGCCTGCCCCCCGGATCGGTGCCGATCAACTGGCGGATATCCGCGCCAGAACACAGGCCCGGTATAAGGGCCAGATCGCACAGCTGACCGCGATTGACGCCGCGGTCGAAGGGGCGGCCATGCCGTTTCATGACGGCATGCGCCATGAACGCGCGCTGTTCACCAAGCTGATGCAATCGCCGCAACGCGCAGCGCTCATTCATGCTTTCCTTGCGGAACGCAAAGTGGCGCAACTGCCCGAACTGGCGGGTGTTCGGGCGCGCGACTTCGGGCAGGTCGGCGTTGTTGGCGGCGGGCGCATGGGCAGCGGAATTGCGGTTGCAAGTTTGCTGGCGGGGCTGGATGTCACGATGGTCGAGCGCGATGCACAATCGGCCATGCTTGCGCGCGAGAATGTCGCGCAGACGCTGGGCGAAAGCGTGAAACGCGGCAAGCTGACGGACGAGGCCCGCACGCGTATTCTGGCGCAACAGTTTCGCGCCGCTGACAGCTATTCAGCACTGGCATCATGTGATCTGATCATCGAGGCCGTGTTTGAAGACATGGATATCAAGCGCGACGTCTTTACCCAGCTTGACCGTCATTGCAAATCCGGGGCCATACTGGCAACGAATACCTCCTATCTGGACATCCCACAGATTGCCGCAATGACAGGGCGGCCCACCGATGTGCTGGGCCTGCATTTCTTCTCGCCCGCCCATATCATGCGGCTTTTGGAAATTGTCGTGCCCGAGACGACCGCCCCTGACGTGGTGGCAACGGGCTTTGCCTTTGGCAAGAAACTGGGCAAGGTCAGTGTGCGCGCAGGGGTCTGTGACGGGTTTATCGGCAACCGCATCTTGCAGGTTTACCGCGCGGCCTCGGATCATATGGTTCTTGCCGGTGCCAGCCCTTACGAGGTTGACCGCGCTGTCACGGAATTCGGCTTTCCGATGGGCCCCTATGCGGTGCAAGATCTCGCCGGATTGGATATCGGCTTCATGACCCGCCAGCGCAAAGCCGCCAACCGCGACCCGCGCGAGTTTGTGGCGCGTTGGGCCGATGTGATGCATGCGCGCGGCTGGCATGGCCGCAAGACGGGCCAAGGCTATTACACCTATGACACAGACAGCCCCAAAGGCCGCCCGTCCGCCGATGTCGAAGCGATCATCGCCGCAGAGCGCCTAGAATACGGGATCACACCGCGTGCCTTCAGCGCGGATGAAATCATCGCGCGCTATATGGCCGCGATGGTAAACGAAGCTGCCCGTGTCGTGGGCGAGGGCATCGCCGCGCGGCCGTTGGATGTGGATGTCACCTTGCTGCACGGCTATGGCTTTCCGCGCTGGCGCGGCGGGCCGATGCATTGGGCGGATACGCAGGGCCTAAGGAAACTTCTGGCCCAGATCGAAACCTATGCGGGCGAAGACCCCTACTTTTGGCAAACCGCCACCTTGCTGCGGCAACTGGCGCAGGAAAACCGCAGCTTCGCAGACCTGAATACCTGAGCAGACAGCCACAAACGGCACGCTATTCCGCTGCCACCCGCCTTGGCTTGAGCAACGGGGCCAGATAGCGCCCTGTATAGCTGGCCTCGACCTGTGCCACCTTTTCGGGCGTTCCGGTCGCCACGATCTTGCCACCACCATCGCCCCCTTCAGGGCCAATATCGATAATCCAGTCGGCAGTCTTCACCACATCGAGGTTATGCTCGATCACTACGACAGTATTGCCCTGCTCCACCAGTTCATGCAGCACTTCCAACAGCTTGCGCACATCCTCGAAATGCAAGCCCGTGGTCGGTTCATCCAGAATATACAGTGTGCGGCCGGTCGAGCGGCGCGCCAGTTCCTTCGACAGTTTCACGCGCTGCGCCTCACCCCCTGACAGGGTTGTCGCCTGCTGGCCCACCTTGATATAGCCCAAGCCCACGCGCACCAGCGCATCCATCTTCTCGCGGATGCTCGGCACCGCCTGAAAGAAGCTCTGCGCCTCCTCAACTGTCATATCCAGCACATCGGCGATGGACTTGCCCTTGAACAACACTTCCAGCGTTTCGCGGTTGTAGCGCTTGCCCTTGCAGGTTTCACACGTGACATAAACGTCCGGAAGGAAGTTCATCTCGATCTTCAGCACCCCGTCGCCCTGACAGGCCTCGCAGCGCCCGCCCTTGACGTTGAAGGAAAACCGCCCCGGCTTGTAGCCGCGTGCCTTTGATTCCGGCAGCCCTGCGAACCAGTCGCGGATTGGCCCGAACGCGCCGGTATAGGTTGCGGGGTTGGAACGCGGCGTGCGCCCGATGGGGCGCTGGTCAATATCGATCACCTTGTCCAGATGCTCCAACCCCTTGATCGTCTCGCAGGGTGCGGGCGTCTGGCGCGCGCCGTTCAGGCGCATGCTGGCGGTCTTGAACAGGGTTTCAATCGTCAGGGTCGATTTGCCCCCACCTGAAACCCCCGTCACACAGACAAACTTGCCCAGCGGGAACTCTGCCGTCACATCATGCAGGTTATTGCCGCTGGCTTTTACCACGGTCAGTTTCTTGCCATTGCCCTTGCGCCGGGTTTTGGGCACCGCAATCTCGCGCGTGCCACTCAGATATTGGCCGGTCAGGCTGGCCGGGTCCGCCATAATCTCGGCGGGCGTGCCCTGCGCCACGATTTGCCCACCATGCACCCCTGCACCCGGTCCGATATCCAGCACAAAATCGGCGGTGCGGATCGCTTCCTCGTCATGCTCGACCACGATCACCGTATTGCCCTGATCGCGCAAATTGCGCAGCGTAATCAACAACCGGTCATTGTCGCGCTGGTGCAGCCCGATGGACGGCTCATCCAGCACATACAGCACCCCGGTCAGACCGCTGCCGATCTGGCTGGCCAGCCGGATACGCTGGCTCTCGCCGCCCGATAAGGTGCCCGCATGGCGGCCCAATGTCAGGTAATCCAGCCCCACATTCACCAAAAACCCCACCCTCTCGCGGATTTCCTTCAAAATGGCGCGCGCAATCTCGTTCTTTTGCTTGGTCAGGCTCTCCGGTACACCCTCAACCCAGACCAAAGCCTCGCGGATCGACATTTCGGTCACTTGGCCAACATGCAGCCCGCCAATCTTGACCGCAAGCGCTTCTGGCCGCAGACGATGCCCTTCGCAAACACCGCAATGTCGCTGGTTCTGGTAGCGCTCGAACTCCTCACGAATCCAGGCGCTGTCGGTTTCGCGGTAGCGCCGCTCCATATTCGGGATCACCCCCTCGAACGCGCGCGTGACGTTGTATACACGCCCCCCTTCATCATAGCGGAACGGCAACTCCTCGCCATTCGACCCATACAGCAAGACTTGCTGCACATGCGCAGGCAGGTCTTTCCAAGAGGCCTTGGCGTCGAATTCGTAATGCTTGGCCAGCGATTCGATTGTTTGCAGGAAATAGGGCGATTTGCCCTTGCGCCATGGCGCAATCGCGCCATCTGCCAGCCGCAATGCATGGTCCGGCACAACCAGCCGCTCGTCAAAGAACAACTCGACCCCCAGCCCGTCGCAAGCGGGGCAGGCACCCGAAGGCGCGTTGAACGAAAACAGGCGCGGCTCGATCTCGGAGATGGTAAACCCCGAAACAGGACAGGCGAATTTCTCGCTAAACGTAAGGCGCGCGCCTTCGTCCTTTGCTTCCTCCAGCACCGCAATGCCATCGGCCAGATCCAGCGCTGTGCGCAGACTGTCCGCCAGCCGCGTCTCAATGCCTTCGCGCACCACGATCCGGTCCACGACTACATCAATGTCATGGCGGAATTTCTTGTCCAAAGTGGGCGGCTCGTCCAGCTCATAGAACTGCCCGTCCACCTTGACCCGCTGGAACCCCTGCTTGCGCAATTCCAGAAATTCCTTGCGGTATTCGCCCTTGCGGTCGCGCACTATAGGGGCCAGCAAATAGGCGCGACTCCCTTCTTCCATCGCCATGATCCGGTCGACCATATCCTGCACCTGCTGCGCCTCGATAGGCTGGCCAGTGGCTGGGCTATAGGGGGTGCCTGCGCGCGCAAACAGCAGGCGCATGTAATCGTAAATTTCCGTCACTGTGCCGACAGTGGATCGCGGGTTCTTGCTGGTCGTCTTCTGCTCAATCGAAATCGCAGGCGACAAGCCCGAGATATGGTCCATATCGGGCTTTTGCATCATATCCAGGAACTGGCGCGCATAGGCACTCAGCGATTCGACATAGCGCCGCTGCCCTTCGGCATAGATCGTATCAAACGCCAACGAAGATTTCCCCGACCCTGACAGCCCGGTGATGACCACCAGCTTGTCGCGCGGCAGCTTCACGTCGATATTCTTCAGATTATGCTCGCGCGCGCCGCGCACTTCGATATATTTCTGCTCGGCCATCCGGACCCCCAAGGCTTATCTGGCGCAACATAGACCTCCATACGCGAGTCTCCAAGCAAAATGAAGGAACATTTAACGAACAAAACGCTTTCGTCATTTTCTTGCCAAAAATACTCAAAATGCGGAACGCCCTGCCGACAGGCAGGGCGTGACACATAGACTTGCGGCGCAGCCGCACAATTTGGTCAGACGTCAGAAATGGATCGCGCGGCCATATGCATCAAGCACTGATTCATGCATCATCTCGCTCAATGTCGGGTGCGGGAAAACGGTGTTCATCAGATCTTCTTCCGTTGTCTCCAACTGGCGCCCCACGACATAGCCCTGTATCAACTCGGTCACTTCCGCGCCCACCATATGCGCGCCCAGCATCTCACCGGTTTTCGCGTCAAAGACGGTCTTGATCATGCCCTCCGGCTCGCCCAGCGCAATCGCCTTGCCATTGCCGATGAACGGAAAACGCCCCACTTTCACGCTGTAACCCGCCTCTTTCGCCTTGGCTTCGGTCAACCCGACCGAGGCCACTTGCGGGTGGCAATAGGTGCAGCCGGCAATATTTGCCGGGTCCACCGCATGCGGGTGCCCGCCCGCGATCAACTCGGCCACCATCACGCCCTCGTGGCTGGCTTTATGCGCGAGCCATGGGCCGTTGGTTGCGTCGCCAATAACGAACAGCCCATCCACCCCCGTGCGGCAATATTCATCGGTCACAACGAAAGAGCGGTCAATCTTCGCGCCCAGTTCTTCCAGCCCAAGCCCTTCGGTATTGGCCACGATGCCGACAGCCGAAATAACAGTGTCGAAGTCATGCTGTTCAATCTTGCCGCCGCGTTCAATATGCGCGGTCACTTTGGGGGCGGCGCGGTCCAGCTTTTTGACCATGGATTTCTCCATGATCTTCATACCCTGCTTTTCAAACTGCTTCTTGGCAAAGGCGCTGATTTCCGCATCTTCCACGGGCAAAATCCGGTCCAGTACTTCCACCACGGTCACATCCGCGCCCAGCGTGTTGAAGAAACTGGCAAATTCAATGCCAATCGCGCCTGATCCGATGACCAGAAGTTTTTTGGGCATTCGCTTGGGTTGCAGGGCATGGCGGTAGGTCCAGACCAGATCGCCATCTGCTTCCAGCCCCGGCAATTCGCGCGCCCGCGCGCCAGTGGCCAGAACGATATTGGCCGCGCTCAACTCTTCAGTGCCCTTATCCGTGGTGACTGTGACCTTGCCTTTGCCCGCTAGCTTGGCGCTGCCCATCACCACTGTGATCTTGTTTTTCTTCATCAGGTGGCCAATGCCACCTGAAAGCTGGCCTGCCACCTTGCGCGACCGCTTGACGACCGCGTCCAGATCAAACCCGATCTTGTCAGCCGTCAGCCCGAATTCCTTGGCGCGGTGCATCAGATGGAACACTTCGGCCGAGCGCAGCAATGCCTTGGTCGGGATGCAGCCCCAGTTCAGGCATATGCCGCCCAGATTCTCACGTTCAACAATCGCAACCGATTTTCCAAGCTGGGCCGCGCGGATGGCGGCAACATAGCCCCCCGGCCCTGCCCCGATTACAACAAGGTCAAACGTTTTGGCAGCCATGCGATATCCTCCCGTCGCGTCGTGCTGAAATATAGTTTGGTATTAAACTATTTCTCGCATCCCCGCAACGCAGAGTATGAAAGGCCGCCATGCACAAATTGCATGGCGGAGAGCGGCCCGATTCAGGCCGCTTCCTGCAATTCCTGCAACGCTGCCATATATCCGCCATCGTCGAGGAACGACTTTTCGGCAGCCGTTGTGTAGCGGCCAAGCGCGTCATTGCGATACGGAAACCGTCCGAACTTGCGGATCACAGCGCGGTGCGCGCGCGCGTGCAGCAAGTTATCCGAACCCGTCTTGGGCATGTGCAACAGGAACATGCGCACAGCGCGGTCCTGATCCATCTGGCTTTCGGAATGCATCAGCGGCAGATAGAAGAATTGGCGCTGCGGCTCTGGTGTCTGGCAATCAAAGCCCAGATGGCACCCGCGCGCCGCCACCCGCCGCGCCAGCTCATCCGTGGCAAAAGCGCGCGCATCGCCGCGGAACATGTTGCGCGGGAACTGGTCTGTTACGATGATGAACGCCAATGCGCCCCGCGCGCAGGAGGTCCAGCGTTCCAGCCGCCCCTCGCGCGCTTTTTGCCACAACGGCTCGAACCGCTCGCGGATGCGCGCGTCAAGCGCGTCATCCATGGCATACCACCCCTTTGGCCCAACCTCATCCACCCAGAACGAGATCACTTCATCGACCGTTGACATATCCTGCACCCGAAATTGTTTCATCTGGTAAAGCGTGCCAGTCTTTGGCGATGCACACAAGTTTTTAGCGGTATCAGCGCTTTAAACGGGCGAATCCATGCCAAATTGCAACGGCTTCAGGTGGTTTCGGCCTGTTGTTCGGTCATTTCACTATAGACAGCGTCAACTGTGGCGGCAGAAACGACGGGCGAGACGGCAGCATAGGGGCCACTTTCTTCTATCGATTTCGATGGCCGCTGTGTCATGCGCCAGACCGCATAAAGCGACAGCGCAAGCAGCAAAAGGACAATGAAGAGGAAGAAACCCGACGGCCCGATCATGTTCATCAGCCAACCAATCGACAGCGGCCCAATGATCGCCCCCATGCCATTGACGAACAACAACCCGCCAGAGGCGGCGGCCATCTGGTCATGCTCCAGATAGTCATTGGTATAGGCGACCAGCAGCGAATAAAGCGGGTTTGAAATGCCGCCGAGAATCAAGCCGACCCCCACCAGCCAGAAAAAGCTCAGATCAAACAGCACGGGCAGAATGCCCGCAACCACCCCCATCGAGGCGACCGTGATCAACAATTTGCGCCGGTCCATCCGGTCTGACAGCCAGCCAATGGGGTATTGGAAGAAAAGCCCCCCCACATAAATTGCGCCGGTAAAGATAGAGATTTCCAGAATGCTCAACCCCGCTTCTGATCCCCAGACTGCGGTCATGGCCAACATTGCCGCAAATACACCCCCCATCAGGAAAATGCCGACAACCCCCAAGGGCGACACATCGTAAAGTTCCTTGATCGACATTGATCTGGTGGTGCCAAAGGTCGGCGCAGGGCTGACCGACAACAGAATCGGCGCAAAGGCCAGCGACACCAGAACCGACGGGATGATGAACAGCAAAAACCCTGCCGGGTCGGCAAAGTTGATCAGCGCCTGCGCCGCGATAATCCCGATCATCTGCACGATCATGTAAAGCGACAGGGCCTGGCCCCGGTTTTCATTGCTGGCGGTGTTGTTCAGCCAGCTTTCCGCCGTGACATAGACGCCCGAGAAACAGAACCCGATCAGCACGCGCAGCAGCGCCCAGACGATCCAGTCCGGAATCGCGGCATACAAGATCAGCACAGCAGAAATCAGCGATCCGAGTGCTGCGAACACCCGCACATGCCCGACCCTGCGAATCATTTCCGGTGCCATGCGCGACCCGAACAGGAAGCCCGCAAAATAGGCCGACATGACGACCGACATCTGCAAGGTCGAGAACCCCTCGATCGCGCCCCTGATCCCCAACAGCGTGCCCTGCACGCCATTGCCGACCATCAGAAACATCATGCCCAGCAACAACGCCCATGATGCAGTGAAAACCTTGAACATGTCGTGTCCTGTAAAATGAGGGGGTGGGGTGCGCGCAGTCTAGCGCAGACTGGTTGCGAAGATATGACGAAAGCGACCCGTTTGCGTCGCGCTCAGGGCAAGAGCAGCGATGAATCGCCATAGGAGAAGAAGCGGTATCGTTCGGCGATGGCATGGGCGTAAATCGCCATGACCCGATCACGCCCCATAAGCGCCGAGACAAGCATCATCAAGGTGGATTTCGGCAAATGAAAATTCGTCATCAACCCGTCCGAAAGCTGAAAGGAAAAGCCGGGTGTGATGAAGATGTCGGTCTTGCCGGTCCACGCGCCAATCTGGCCGGGACCAGTGGCGGCTGTTTCAATCAGTCGCAACGCTGTGGTGCCAACAGGAATGATCCGCCCCCCTGCCTTGCGGGCGGCCATGATCTGATCTGCCGCCTGATCTGTCACCTGCCCCCATTCGGCATGCATCTTGTGATCGCGGACATCATCGACCTTGACCGGCAGAAAGGTGCCCGCGCCGACATGCAAGGTTACTTCGCAAAACTCCACACCCATGTCGCGCAGGTGCGCCATCAGCCCGGCGTCGAAATGCAACGATGCTGTTGGCGCGGCAACAGCCCCCGGTATGCGCGCGAAAACGGTTTGGTAATCGTCGCGGTCCTGCGCATCGGCGGCGCGGCGCCCCGCGATATAGGGGGGCAAGGGCATCTGTCCGGCACTGTCGAGCGCAGCATCGAAAGCGTCGCCTTCCAGATTGAAGCGCAGCACAACATCTTCGGCGTTGCGGGCAACCACTTCGGCGCGCAGCGTATCGCTAAAGACAACCTCTTCGCCGAGGGCCAGTTTGCGCAAGGGTTTGGCCAAGGCGCGCCAGCTTCCATCGGGTTGCGGCTCGATCAAAGTGATCTCGATCCGGGCACTGACCGGGCCTTGCGCGCTGTCGCGGTGGCGCTGGCCGGTCAAGCGGGCCGGAATGACCTTGGTGGTGTTGATGACCAGCAGATCACCGGGGCGCAGGATTTCCGGAAGATCGGCGACATGTCTGTCCTCGATCATGTCCCCGCGCGCCAGCAGCATACGCGCCGCCCGGCGCGGGCGCACAGGGCGCGTCGCAATCAGGTCTTCCGGCAGGTCAAAATCAAAATCCGACAGCTTCATCGGTGGCACCCTTCGTGCGAATCTCTGGCAGCCCCTTTAACTTGGCCGTCAACTCGCTACAACAGACGCAACGCACTCGTGACACGGAGATGACTATGGCACAGACTGGCGATATGGCCCCCGATTTCACCCTGCCGCGCGATGGTGGGGGCGAGGTGACTCTCGCAGCGCTCAAACCTTCCAAGGTGGTGCTGTATTTCTACCCGCGCGACGACACACCGGGGTGCACTACTGAAGCACTGGAATTTACCGCACTGATTGCCGAGTTCGAGGCGGCTGGCGCCAAGGTCATCGGTATTTCCAAGGATACCGTGGCCAAGCATGACAAGTTCATCACCAAGCATGATCTGGGCGTGATCCTTGCATCGGATGCAGACAGCGATGTGTGCGAACGCTACGGCGTCTGGGTCGAGAAGAACATGTATGGCAAAACCTCGATGGGGATCGAGCGCGCAAGCTTTCTGGTCGATGGCGAGGGGCGCGTGGCGCAGGTCTGGCGCAAGGTAAAGGCCGCCGGTCACGCCGCCGAAGTGCTGGACGCTGTGCGCGCACTATGACCCAAGGCTTGCGCGATATGGCTGTCGCGGTGCTGAACACCGCCGACGGGCGCGAGAAAACCGCCCTGTCGCGCAGGTATGCGGCCACGTGGTTTGCCGCGCGCAAGGTCGGTGCCCCCCTGCCCATCGGGCGCGGCACCCCGCCAGACCGGCCCGCGCGCCCTGCGCGCCCCGAATTGCTGGACCCGCGCGATGTGCCCCGCCGCCGCCCCGGCAGCCCGCAAGGGCGCATCGCCATTTTGCACGCGATTGCACATATCGAACTTAACGCGGTCGATTTGCATTGGGATCTGATCGCGCGCTTTCACGATGTCGATATGCCGCTGGGGTTCTTTGATGACTGGGTGAAAGCGGCAGATGAGGAATCTAAACACTTCAATCTGATCTGCGATTGTCTGGAAGCGATGGGCAGCCATTATGGCGACATGCCCGCACATGCCGGAATGTGGCGCGCGGCAGAAGATACGGCAGGCGATATTCTGGGCAGGCTGGCCGTCGTGCCGATGGTGCTGGAAGCACGCGGCCTTGATGTCACGCCCGGCATGATCAAGATTTTCCAACAGGCCCGCGAAGATACGACCGTTGCGGCGTTGGAAGTCATCTATGCCGAAGAAGTCGGCCATGTGGCCTATGGGTCCAAATGGTTCAATTTCCTATGTGGGCGGCAGGGGTTGGACCCGCAACCTGTGTTTCTGGAGTTGGTCAGGCGCTATTTCCACAGTCCGCTGAAGCCCCCATTCAACGAAGAAAAGCGCGCGCAAGCGGGTTTGCCGCCAGATTTTTACTGGCCTCTGACAGAGCCGGCGTGACCCGAACCTGCCCCTGATGCGGCACAGCACACAAGGTAAGGTATTAAGAAATATGCAAATGGTTCCAAAAACCACGTTAATTTCGCCTGCTATCGGCAAGAAATTGCTGATATTGCCCTTGATCCGCTGTGTAACACCGTAACAGTGATTTAACGGATTGCTCCGTTGGCCCCGGACACGTAACAGAACCTTGGGTGTTGGCGGTAATGCTTAGCTTTGTTCTGCGTGGTGTAAATGTTGTATCGCCAGTCGCACCCCAAGACCAGAAACAGCGGATAACAGGACGATTGCTTTGAAACGACTACTCGTTCGCGTGAATCAGCGACTGGAGCGCCACTTTCCCGAACAGCGCCTCTTCTTGCGGTCAAACAACACCACACGGTTCGTGCGGCTGCGCCCGGCCTCTCAGGCGGTGGGGGTCGCGTCGGTCGCGGTCTTTTTCGCGTGGGGCGTGATCGCAACATCAATCTTGTTGATGGATGTCATCGGATCGGGAACACTGCGCGACCAAGCGTTGCGAGAGCAGGCCAATTACGAACAACGCCTGAACCAGCTTGCCACAGAGCGCGACGCCCGCGCCCGCGAGACTGAAACAGCACAAGCAAGATTTTCCGAGGCAATGGAACGCATCTCAGAGATGCAGATGCAATTGCTGACCTCCGAAGAGCGCAGGCTGGAGCTGGAAACCGGGATTGACGCAATCCATAGCACCATTGGCCGCGTAACCCGCGAACGCGACGAAGCCCGCGCCCGCCTGACCGAAGTGACCCGTACACTCGAAGAAGAAACCGGGTCAACCCGCACCGCCGCCGACCGCAGCCGCGACAATGAACAGATGCTCGACTACCTGCTGGCCGCGATGGACCGCGCATCACATACCACCCATGACCTGAATGTCAGCGCCGAACAGGCGCAGAATCAGGCCCGCCATCTGGCCATGGAAAATGAGTTGCTGAAAGATCGCAACCATATGATCTTCAGCCAACTGGAAGAAGCGCTGGACGCTGTGGTCGCGCCGCTGGAACGTGTGTTCAACAGTGCCGGTGTGTCACCCGATCAGATTCGCAGATTGGTGCGCCAAGGCGCGTCATCGCAAACCGCATCCTTGCGCCCCATCGCAATTTCGACCTCTGGCACATTCGGGATCAACCAAGATGTGTCGCGTGCCAATGCGATTCTGGACCGCATGGCAGATGTGAATGCCTATCGTCAGGGCATCGACCGATTGCCGGTTGCACGGCCGGTCAGTGCCGGAGCAGTGCGCCAGACATCCGGCTTTGGCATGCGCCGCCACCCGCTGACAGGGCGCAACACAATGCATAACGGCCTTGATTGGGCAGGGTCGCGCAACACACCCATTCTGGCTTCGGCGGATGGTGTGGTCAAAACTGCGGAACGTCAGCGCGGTTATGGCAATCTGGTCATCATCCAGCATGATTTTGGTATTGAGACATATTACGCTCATTTGAACTCGATGGACGTTCGGGCCGGACAAAGGGTCTCGCGCGGGCAGCGTATTGGTGGTATGGGCACTACGGGTGCGTCGACCGGCGTGCATCTGCACTACGAGGTGCGCGTCAATGGTCGGCCAGTAAATCCGATTACCTACATAAGGGCTGGACAACATGTTTTCTAAGAGTCGTATCAATGAACCCGGCCCCAAGGCCGAAGCAGAGCAAGCGCCTGCAAGATCCCCTGAAGCAACGCCTTCGTTCCTGCGCCAGAACAGCGCAGAATCAGCGCCCAGCCATGTCACCAAGTCCAAGCCTGCCGCATCAGTCATGGCGTCAGATCTGACGATTACAGGCAATCTGAAGACAACTGGCGATGTGGTCATTGAGGGTATCGTCGATGGTGATATTCGTGCGCATCTGCTGACAGTCGGCGAGACGGCAACGATTCGCGGTGAAATTGTGGCCGATGACATTGTCATCAACGGTCGCGTCATTGGCCGCGTGCGTGGGCTGAAAGTGCGCCTGACCTCTTCTGCGCAGGTTGAGGGCGACATCATTCATAAGACTATCGCCATCGAATCCGGTGCACATTTTGAAGGTTCGGTTCAGCGTCAGGATGACCCGCTGCAAACCAGCCGCGCCGCATCTGCGCCCGCCGCAGCGCCCGCAGCACCTGCAAAGGAAGCTGAGGCGAAGCCCGCGCAAAACTATCAGCAGCAGCAGCGCCCCGAGGCATCGGATGCCGTGCGCAAAGCCGCCGAAGCAAAGAAATCCGCACAGTCCTGAGCGTTCTCAGTCACAACGCCGAAAGAGCCGCGCCTTAGGGTGCGGCTTTATGCTTTCACATGGGCACGAAGCGCAGAAGCGCAAAAGACGACGCCCCGGCCAATCATGACCGGGGCGTATCGAAGGTGACTTATGCGAGAACCGTCAACCGATTAGGGCGTTCAGGCTTGCTGAAGGGCGCATCACGGCGGCGGTTTTCTTAGCATCGCCGTGGTAATAGCCGCCCAGATCAACAGCAGCGCCGCGCCCTGCCATCAGTTCTTGTGTGATCGCCGCTTCGCCATCGGCCAGCGCCTTGGCAATCGGGGCAAAATGCGCGGCAAGCGACGCATCTGCGTCTTGTGCGGCCAACGCCTCGGCCCAGTAGCGCGCAAACCAGTAATGGCTGTCACGGTTGTCAGGCTGGCCGACCTTGCGACCGGGTGAGCGGTCGTGATCGAGTATGCCTTGCGTCGCCACCTCGACCGCATCGCCCAGAACGCGCGCCTTGTCATTGCCACGCGCATCGGCCAGAAACTTGAAGCTTTCGCCCAACGCGCAGAATTCACCCAGGCTGTCCCAGCGCAGATGGTTTTCTTCCATCAATTGCTGCACATGTTTGGGGGCAGACCCGCCCGCGCCGGTTTCAAACAACCCGCCGCCCTGCATCAGCTTGACGATGGACAGCATCTTGGCGCTGGTCGCCAATTCCAGAATCGGGAACAGGTCGGTCAGATAGTCGCGCAGCACATTGCCGGTGATGGCAATGGTGTTTTCGCCCTTGGTGATCGTCTCCAGGCTGGCGCGGGTGGCGTCGCGCGGCGACATGATCTCGAACTTGTCGGCCACGCCTTTGGCTTCCAGAAGGGGTTTCACATAAGCGATCAGCTCTGCGTCATGGGCACGCGCGGCATCCAGCCAGAAGATAGAGCGGTAGCCGGTTGCTTTCTGGCGCTCGATGGCAAGCGTGACCCAATCCTCGATCGGGGCTTTGCGCACGCTGGCCGCACGCCAGATGTCGCCCGCCTCGACGCTATGTTCATGCAGCACTGTGCCATCATCCAGCACCATGCGCACTGTGCCCGAATGCGGGATTTCAAATGTGGTGGGATGGCTGCCGTATTCTTCGGCCTTTTGCGCCATCAGGCCAAGGTTCTGCACTGTGCCAGCGGTTGCAGGGTTCAACGCGCCATTGGCTTTGAAGAACTTGATCGTCTCGTCATAGACAGGCGCATAGGAGTTGTCAGGGATGACACAATTGGTGTCATGCTCTGCCCCATCCGGCCCCCAGCCCTTGCCACCGCCACGGATCAGCGCAGGCATAGAGGCGTCGATAATCACATCCGAGGGCACGTGCAGATTGGTGATGCCCTTGTCTGAATTGACCATATACATAGGTGGACGCTCGGCGCTGACGCGCGCGATTGCGGCCATGATCGCGGGGCTGTCTTTGACGCGGGCCAGCAAGTCGCCCATGCCGGAATTGGGGTTCACACCAAGGGCGGCCATCTCGTCGCCGAACTCGTCAAACACAGGTTTCAGCCAGACCTTGACCGCATGGCCAAAGATGATCGGGTCCGAGACCTTCATCATCGTGGCTTTCAGATGCAGTGAAAACAGTGTGCCTTCATCCTTGGTCGCCTGAATTTCCTGCTCCAGAAATGCGCCCAGCGCTTTGGCCGACATGAAAGTTGCATCCACAACCGTGCCAGACGGGTAAGAAACGCCAGTCTTCAACACGGTTTCTGACCCGTCCGCGCCTTGCAGCACGATCTTTGCGGTGGCGGCCTTGTCCAGTGTGGCCGATGTCTCGTTCGAGAAGAAATCCCCCCCCGACATGGCCGCGACGCGGGTTTTGCTGTCAGGACCCCATTTACCCATGCGGTGCGGGTTTGCCTGTGCATAGCGCTTGACCGGTGCAGCGGCGCGACGGTCGGAATTGCCCTCGCGCAGAACCGGGTTCACGGCAGAGCCTTTGATCGCATCAAACCGCGCGCGAATGGATTTTTCTTCGTCGCTTTGCGGGTTTTCGGGGTAGTCCGGCAGCGCGTAGCCTTGCGCCTGCAATTCCTTGAGCGCCGCGACCAGTTGCGGCATAGAAGCCGAAATATTGGGCAGCTTGATGACATTGGCTTGTGGCGTCTTCACCAGTTCGCCCAGCTCGGCCAGATCATCATTCTGGCGCTGATCTTCGCGCAGATATTCGGGAAAAGATGAAATGATCCGCCCCGCCAACGAGATATCGCGCGTGCCGACAGTAACGCCTGCCGCAGCGGCGAATTTCTGAATGATCGGCAGAAACGAGGCTGAGGCAAGCTCGGGGGCTTCGTCAACCTTGGTGTAAATGATATCGGGAATGGTTTTGTCTGTCATGAGAGATGCCCTTTTTCAGCTGTGCGCAGCATAGGCATATTTTCGGCCAAGGTAAACAGTGCACAATGGTATACAATGAAAAAATATGCTTTGGTTCTGTGACGGGTATGCGGGACGGAGCGGACATTGCGTTTATGGATGCAAAGCCGCGCAGCGTCGGGCCGCTGTGCGGCGATCCGTAATTGAAGTTAAAGCACTTTATGCCAGCCAAATCCGAGCAAGATCGGAACTTCGCGCT